>Ga0073934_10002127_pt1 | contig 43041 bp, 33 predicted proteins | sample LarsenN4metaG_FD_76834 | JGI IMG/M metagenome (GOLD analysis project Ga0073934, IMG submission 76834) | Hot spring sediment bacterial and archeal communities from British Columbia, Canada, to study Microbial Dark Matter (Phase II) - Larsen... ...
CCCCTCGCCTCCTGGATCGCCTTCCACACCGCATACGGCGTCGCCGGCATCGGGATGTTACGGATGCCGTACACCGAGAGCGCATCCACGATCGCGCTCACCACGCACGCCGGCGCGCCGGTGGTGCCGCCCTCGCCTCCGGCCTTGATGCCGAGCGGGTTGGTCGGCGACAGCACTTCGGAGATTTCGCACACAAACGACGGCACGCCGTCGGCGCGCGGCATGCCGTAGTCCATCAGCGAGCCGGTGAACGGCTGGCCGGACTCCGGATCGACGTGGAAGCTTTCCCACAGCGCCTGGCCGACGCCCTGCACGATGGCGCCGTGGGTCTGGCCGTGCACGATCAGCGGGTTGATGGCGCGGCCGACGTCGTCGATCGAGGCGTAGCGCACGATGTCGACGCGGCCGGTGTCGGGATCGACCTCGACCTCGCACACCTGGGTGCCGTTCGGGAAGACGGGCTCGTGCATCTCGTTGTCGGCGACGACGGAGAGTGACACTGCATCAGCGAGCGCGGCGTTGGTTTCTGCGCCCTCTCCCGCAAGGGGAGAGGGCGCAGTAACGGCGGCCTCGCCCGCGGGCAGTTTGAGGTTGGCCGCCTCCTTCGCCAGTTCCAGGAAATCGAAGCTGCGGTTGGTGTCGCGCGACGTGAACCGCCCGTCGTCCGAGAACTCGATCGTGTCCGGCGCCACGTCCATCACCCGCGCCGCGACCTGCTTGCCCTTGTCGATCAGCTCCACCGCCGCCTTGGAGAACACCGTCGCCGCGTGGCGCATGGAGCGGCCGGAATGCGAGCCGCCGCCGACTTTTACAACATCGGTATCGCCGAGGATTATTTTGACCTTTTCAACGGGCACTTTCAGCAGATCGGAGACAACTTGGGAAAAACTCGTCTCGTGCCCCTGCCCGCTCGGCTGCGTGCCGATCACCACATCGACGCGGCCCTCCGGGCGCACATAGATCTGCGTCTGCTCCCTGGGCGCGCCGATGGAGGACTCGATGTAGTTGCAGAGCCCGAGGCCCAAGAGCTTGCCGCGCTTTTTTGCTTCCCGCTTGCGCGCGGCAAAACCCTTCCAGTCGGCGATCTGCATGGCCCAGTCCATGTTCTTCTCGTACTCGCCGGAGTCGTAGAGCATGCCGACGGCGTTGCGATAGGGCAGCGCCTTCGGCTTGATCAGGTTCTTCCTTCGCAGCGCCACGCGGTCGAAGCCGAGTTCGGCGGCGGCGTTGTCGATCAGCCGTTCGATCGCGAAGGTCACCTCCGGGCGGCCGGAGGAGCGGTAGGCCTGCGTCGGCATGGTGTTGGTGTAGACGGCGACCGCGCGCAAGGTCGCGGCCGGGATGTCGTAGGGGCCGGGGATCAGGCCCGCGCCCTTCGACAGCGGCGAGAACGACACCGCGCGCGCGCCGATGTTGGAGATGTTCTCCGCGCGCAGGGCGAGGAATTGGCCGTCCTTGCGCAGCGCCAGCTCCACGGTGGTGACGAGGTCACGGCCCTGGTAGTCGGAGAGGAAGGCCTCGGAGCGGGTGGCGGTGTATTTCACCGGGCGGCCGACTTTTTTCGCGGCCCACAGCACGAGCCCGAACTCGACGAACACGCGGTTCCTTGTGCCGAAATTGCCGCCGACGTCGTAGGAGAGCACGCGCAGCTCGTCGGGCTTGATGCCGAGCACCTGCACCAATTCGTTCTTCTGGCGCACCGCACCGCCGGAGCCGGCATAGAGCGTATACTTGCCGGTCGCCTTGTCGTAGAGCGCATTGGCGGAGCGCAGCTCGATCGGCACACCGGTGACGCGGCCGATATGGAACGTGCGTTTCACCACGTGGTCGGCCTGCGCGAACGCCGTGTCGGTCAAGGCCTTGTCGCCGAAGAAGGTCTCGACCGGCTTATTGTCGGGCACTTCGTCCCACACCGCCGGCGCGCCCGGCTTCAGCGCATCCTCGGAATGAACGACGAACGGCAGCTCCTCGTAGTCGACCTCGACGGCTTCGGCGGCGTCCATCGCCTGGTTCTTGGTTTCGGCGACCACCATGGCGACGGCCTCGCCGACGTGGCGCGCCTTGTCGGCGGGCAGCAGCAGGTGCGGACCGATGAACACCGTGCCGCCGCCAGGGGCGTGGAGCTTCATGTCGAATTTCGTCTTCGGCAGCGGGTCGTGCGGGATCGGGCCGAGCCTGTCGGCAAGGCAATCGGCGCCGGTGAGCACGACGAGGACGCCCTTCATCTTGCGGGCGCGCGACGAATCGATGCCGCGGATGCGTGCGTGCGGATAGGGCGAGCGCACGATCGCCGCGTAGGTCTGTTTCTCAAACAAGAAATCGTCGCTGAATTGGCCGCGGCCGGTGATCAGCCGCTCGTCCTCCGCCCGCCGGATCGGTTTTCCGATGAAGCGGAAGTCGGGTTTGTTCATTGGCTTTTCTTTCGTGGCGGGAAAATCGGGGCGGGCCCAATTCATGTACCGCTGCGCAAAGCGCCCGTCACCCTCTCCCGCTGTCGCTGCCTTCAAGGTGTAACTGCCCCGTCTTGACTCCCGCCTGGACCTCCGGAATCTATAGAACAAACCAGGAACAAGGATCGGACCCATGGTTTCAGCCACTGCTGACGCCACCCTTCGCCATCTCCGCAATTCGCTCGCAACCATCGAGAAAAGCACGGGTTTTCCCGACGATGCGGGGGTCCTGGCGATCGGCCTGCGCCCGCTCGATGCCGCCCTGGGGGGCGGCTTGGCGCGGGCGGCACTGCATGAGCTAGCCCCCGCGGCCCCGGCCCAGATCGGGGCGGCCTCGGGTTTTGCGCTGGCGCTGGCGGCGCTTGCGACGGCCGGCGGACGGACGGCGCTTTTTGTCCAGACCGATTTCAGCGCGATGGAAGCCGGCGCGCTCTACGGCCCCGGCCTCGACTGCCTCGGGCTGCCGATGAAACGCCTGATCGTGCTGCGGGTGCCACGGCCGGTCGACGTGCTATGGGCCTGCGAGGAGGCGTTGAAGTCGCGCGGCGTCGCGGCGGTCGTCGCCGAGCTGCCGCAAACGGGCGCGGCGGCCGATCTCACCGCCACGCGACGGCTGACACTGGCGGCACGGACCGGCGGCAACCTTGGCCTGCTGTTGCGACAGCATCCTTCCCCGGTGGCGACGGCTGCCTCGACGCGCTGGGAAATTTCGGCTTCGCCCAGCGTCCCCGACCGTTATGGCGGTCTCGGGCGCACGACCTTCGATCTTTCACTGAACCGCAACAGGCGCGGCCGCTGCGGCCGCTTCATCGTGTGTTGGGATCACCATGCGCGCGTCTTCCTCCCGGCGGCGCTATCTCTCGGTATGGCTGCGGCGTCTTGCAACGGATCGGCTGATCCGCAGCTGCTCGCCCGCGCCGTCACAGGTTGGCGGTAGCCGATCTGCGCCAGATGAGACAGCGCCGCTCGTCGTCGTCGCGCCGGTGAAAGGCGCGTTGCGGCTCTCCGCCGTCAACGACGCTGCGGCGCAGCTCGGACTCGTGCCTGGGCTGGCGCTGGCCGATGCACGGGCCCGTTATCCGCGTATCGCCGTTGCCGATGCCGATCCGGCCGTCGACGCCCGCACCCTCGCAGCGATCGCCGACTGGTGCGACCGCTACACCCCGCTCGTCGGCCTCGATCCGCCGGACGGCTTGCTGCTCGACATCACCGGTTGCGCGCATCTGTTCGGTGGCGAGGAGGCCATGTGCCGCGATGTCGTGGAGCGGCTGGCGCGCCATGGTTTTCACGCGCGCGCCGCGGTGGCGGACACCGTGGGCTGCGCCTGGGCGGTGGCGCGATATGGGGACCCCGTCATTCCAGGCAAAGCGGCGAGCCCGGAATCCATCACGGCTATGGAGCATGGATTCCGGGCTCCGGCCATTGGCCGGTACCGGAATGATGGCGAGAGGATTTTTATTGTTTCTTCCAACGACACGCGCGAGGTTCTGATTCCGCTTCCCCTTGCAGCTTTGCGCATCGATGCGGACACCATCGCGGCGCTGGCGCAGGTCGGGCTGAAGCGCATCGCCGACGTGATCGATCGGCCGCGCGCACCGCTGGCCGCACGGTTTGGCGAAGCTTTCGTGCGCCGCATCGATCAGGCCATCGGCCGCGAGGACGAACCGATCGCGCCGCGCCTGCCGGTGCCGCCGTATGTGACGGAGCGCCGCTTCGCCGAGCCGATCGCTCGCGAGGAAGATGTCCTCGGCACTATCGAACATCTGGCCCGCGAACTGGCGGGCCTGCTGGAGCGGCGCGGCGACGGCGCGCGCATCATCGAAGTCGCGCTGTTCCGCACCGACGGCAAGGTACACCGCATCGCCGCCGGCGCGGGCGCGCCGCTGCGTGATCCTGCGCGCATGCGCGCGCTGTTTGTCGAGCGGCTTGCGGCGATCGGCGACGAATACGATCCCGGCTTCGGCTACGACGTGGTGCGGCTCGCTGCGTTCGCAACCGAGCGCGCCGATCCGACGCAGACCGGACTCGCCGCATCCGACCATGCGGCGGAGCTGGCGCACCTGATCGACCGGCTCGGCGCCCGTTTCGGGCTCCGCCGCGTGACGCGGCTCATTCCACGGGACACGCACATTCCGGAATTCGCGGTGACGGCCGTGGCCGCGGCTTCCAGTGCTTATGCAACCTCTGCGTTGGAGACACGAGGTGCCAAGTCACATCGTCCCCTCCCCCGCTTGCGGCTTTCGAATCCAGAGCAAATCCCGTCTGCTCATACCGAGCAGGACTCGCTCGCCCCCACCCGGCCCGTCCGCCTGTTCGAGCAGCCCGAGCGCATCGAGGCCATCGCCGAAGTGCCGGACGGCCCGCCGGTGCAGTTCACCTGGCGGCGCGTTCGCCACGCGGTCGCGCATGCGGAAGGGCCGGAACGTATCGCCATGGAATGGTGGCGCGACGAACACGGCCGCCGGCTGACGCGCGATTACTTCCGGGTCGAGAGCCGCGAGGGCCTGCGTGTCTGGCTCTATCGCGAAGGCTTCTTCAACGACCGCGCCCCGCCGCACTGGTTCCTGCATGGGGTGTTCGCATGAGCGACGTGCGTGCCTTTGCCGCTGCGCAGCGGCGGCGCGGCCCGGACGGTCCGGCGCCGGCCTATGCCGAACTCGCCGTTACCACCAATTTCTCATTCCTGCGCGGCGGCTCTCACCCGGAGGAACTGGTCGAGCGCGCCATCGAACTCGGACTGGCCGGGCTCGGACTGGCCGACCGCAATTCGGTGGCCGGCGTCGTGCGCGCGCACACCGCCGCGCAGGAGGAGGACGCACACGGCAACAGGACACCGAAGCTTCCGATCGCTCCGGGCGCCCGCCTTGTCTTTGCCGACGGCACGCCGGACATCCTCGCCTATCCGCAGGACCGGGCGGCCTGGGGACGGCTGACCCGGTTGCTTACGGTCGGTAAAAGCCGCGGCGACAAGGCCGAATGCATTCTCTTCTTTGACGACCTGCTGGAGCACATCGATGGCCTCAATCTGATCGTGCTGCCCGGCACCACCGACGATTCCACTGGCTATCATTCCGACCGCGCGAAGCGAGAGCCGGAATCCAGTCACCGCCAACACCTGAAGGTCCTTCTTTCTCATCTCAAAAAGGCCACACCCGACTCGGTCTGGCTCGCCGCCGCGATGCTCTATCGCGGCGACGATGCGCGCCGTCTCGCCAGGCTGGGGGTTCTGTCGCAGGAAACGACCGTGCCGCTGATCGCGGTGAATGACGTTCTCTACCACACGCCGGAGCGGCGGGCGTTGCAGGATGTGGTGACCTGCATCCGCGAGCATGTGGCCCTCGAACAAGCCGGCCGCCGGCTCGAAGCCAATGCCGAGCGACACCTGAAACCGCCCGGCGAGATGGCGCGGCTGTTTCGCAAGATGCCCGAGGCCGTCGCCGAAACCCTGCATTTCCTCGGCCGCTGCCGCTTCTCGCTCGATGAGCTGCGCAAGACGGAATATCCGGACGAAACACGCCAGGGTTTTGCCACCCCGCAGGATGCGCTGACCGCGCTCGTCCGGGAAGGCGCCCGCAGCCGCTATCCGAACGGAATGCGCCCGGACATCGCGCAGGCGCTCGACAAGGAGCTGTCCATCACCGCCGAGTGCAAGTATGCGCCGTACTTCCTGACCGTTCACGACATCGTGCGGTTCGCGCGCTCAAAAGGCATCCTGTGCCAGGGCCGCGGGTCGGCGGCGAATTCGGTCATCTGTTACTGCCTCGGCATCACGGAGGTCGATCCGGAGAAGGTTGACCTTTTGTTCGAACGCTTCGTCTCCGTCGAGCGTCGCGAACCGCCGGACATCGACGTCGATTTCGAGCACGAGCGGCGCGAAGAGGTCATTCAATACATCTACGAGCGCTACGGGCGGCACCATGCCGGGATGACCGCCACCGTCATCTGTTATCGCGGCCGCAGCGCCATACGCGAGGTTGGCAAGGTCTTCGGTCTGTCCGACGACATCATCGGCGCGCTTGCCGGCACGCTCTGGGGCTGGTCGATGGCCGGCGTCCACGACAAGGAGGCCCGCCGCGCCGGACTCGATCCGTCCGATCCGAGATTGCGGCGGGTCATGGCACTGGCGCAGGAACTGATGGGTTTTCCCCGTCATCTGTCCCAGCATGTCGGCGGCTTCGCCATCACGCGTTCGCGCCTCGACGAAGTCGTGCCGGTCGAGAATGCCGCCATGGACGACCGCACCGTCATCGAATGGGACAAGGACGACCTGAATGCGCTCGAACTGCTGAAGGTCGATGTGCTCGGGCTCGGCATGCTGTCGTGCCTGCGGCGGGGATTCGATCTTCTGCGGATCCATTACGGAGAAACGCCGACCCTCCCCGGCATCCTCCGGCAGGAGGAGGATGACAACCGCGCGATCTACCGCATGGTGTCGCGCGCCGACACCATCGGCGTGTTTCAGATCGAAAGCCGCGCGCAGATGTCGATGCTGCCGCGGCTCAAACCCCGGGAATTCTATGACCTCGTCATCGAGGTCGCGATTGTGCGGCCGGGGCCGATCCAGGGCAACATGGTGCATCCCTATCTGCGCCGGCGCGAAAAAGGTGAGCCGGTGGTTTACCCGTCGAAGGAACTGGAAGACATTCTGCACAAGACACTCGGCGTGCCGCTGTTCCAGGAGCAGGCAATGCGCATCGCCATCGTCGGCGCCGGCTTCGCGCCGGGAGAAGCCGACCGCCTGCGGCGCGCGATGGCGACCTTCAAGCGCGTCGGCACCATCGACAGCTTCCGCGAAAAATTCCTCCGGGGAATGGCCGAGCGCGGCCACAATGCAAAATTCGCCACCGACTGCTGGAGCCAGATCGAGGGCTTCGGCAATTATGGATTTCCCGAGAGCCATGCCGCGAGCTTCGCGAACCTGGTCTATGCCTCCGCCTGGATGAAATGCCGCTATCCCGACGTGTTCGCCGCCGCGCTGCTCAACAGCCAGCCGATGGGTTTCTACGCCCCGGCACAGATCGTGCGCGATGCGCAGGAGCACGGCGTCGAAATGCGCCCGCCGGATGTGAACCTATCGGACTGGGATTGCGCGCTGGAGCCCCTTTCGTCCTCGATGTCGAGCACCAGACGGGAAGCGAGCACGGCCGGCTCCCTCTCCCTTAGGAAGAAGGACGGGGTGTGGGGTTATGGACTCGAGAGTGGCTCGAACCCCCTCATCCCAACCCTCTCCCCGACGGGGAGAGGGAGTCCGCAGCATCCGTGGCGCGCGGAGAAAACTACTTCTGCTTCAGTAAGCAGTCTGCATCCCCGCCATGAAAGCATGCGCGGCGACATCCGCACCACGCACGCCGTGCGCCTCGGCTTCCGCGAGATCAGCGGCTTCTCGGAAGGTGACGCCAGGATCATCGAATCCGTCCGCGGTTCCGGCTTCGATTCCGTGCGCGACCTGTGGCTGCGGACGCGGCTTGCTCCCGCGGCGCTGGAGAAGCTCGCGCATGCCGATGCCTTCCGCTCGCTCGGCCTCGCCCGCCGTGATGCGCTGTGGGCGGTGAAGGCGCTGCGCCGCGCCGGCGACAAGGACGACCTGCCGTTGTTCGCCCGGGCTGCCATGACCGATCTCGAGCCGGACTTCCATCTGCCGACGATGCCGCCGGGCCAGCAGGTGATCGAGGACTACCGGCACCTGCACCTGTCGCTGAAGGCGCATCCGGTGTCGTTCCTGCGCGCCGACCTCGATGCGCGCGGGATCGTCAGCCATGAGCGCCTGCCCGATATTACGCCCGGCCGGCGGGTGACCATCGCCGGCATCGTGCTGGTGCGCCAGCGCCCGGGGATCGGCAATGCGATCTTCATGACGCTCGAGGACGAAACCGGCATCGCCAACACGATCCTGTGGCCGAGGACATTCGAACGCTTCCGACCGATCATCATGGGCTCGCGCCTGATCGCGGTGAGCGGGCCGCTTCAGAACGAGCAGGGCGTCATCCACATCGTCGGCGACCGCTTCGAGGATCTGACGCCGCTGTTAGCCCGCCTGTCGGAGCACGCGCATCGCATCGACCCGACATTGCCGGTGGACGAGGCGAAACGGCCGGCGCAGGGTTCCTGGCGGCATCCGCACCGGACGCTGTCGCCGGCCGATATGGCGCGCGCCGATACGCCGGACCGTTTCCGGCATCCGCGCTCCGGGGATTCGTTCGTGCGCATGGCCAAGGACAAGCCCGTCGTCGCCCAGCGTGCCGCGGTCGAGCATGCGGCCCGCGTGCTGCCGAAAGGACGAAATTTTCATTGATTGCCGCCCTGCGCAAAGCAATCCCTGCGTCCACGTGAGCTCAATGCCCCGTCACCAGCGCCGCGAGCTTCGCAGGATCGTCCGGCAACTGATTGCCGCGCCAGGCCACGTGCATGTCGGGCCGCAGCAGGATGAGATCGCGGCCGTATACCTCGCGCGGCGCGGCATCGGGAACCTCCAGCACGCGCAACGGCGCGCGCAGCGCCGCAAACGCCCTCGCCAGCGCCGACACATCGGTTGCCGACCGCCCGAGCCGCAACAGCGTGAAGCCGCGGTCGAAGCCGATGCGGTCCTGCATTGCAGCACCGTCATCCAGCCAGACATGCGGCAGCCGCACGCCGGGCCAGGTGCTCGGGACATAATCCACAAAATCGTATCTCGGTCCCTCGCCGTCCTCCGGCCACACCACCGGCGAGCCGAAATAGTGATAGCCGAGCTCCGCCCCGATCATCTCGTTCGACTTGCGTTGCTCGATTTCGGCGACGCGTGCGAGCTCGGCACGGGTCGCGGCACCCTCGGGCGTCTTGTCGGCGATGTTCGGCCTCCACATCGAACGCCACTTGCGCCGGCCCAGAGTGGCGTAGCGCGAAGCTTGCACGTTGAGATCGCCGACCTTGCGGCGCTCGGTCGTATACGACGGCAGCAGCTTCCGGCCACCCCAGCCTTCCAGCACGGCGGCAAGCTTCCACGACAGGTCGACGGCATCGCCGGCGCCCGAATTCATGCCGAGCCCGCCGGTCGGAATCACCAGATGAGCGGCGTCGCCGGCAATGAATGCGCGGCCTTCGTGATAGCGCTCCGCGATCAGGAGGTTCTGCTTCCACTCCCCGACGTAGAGCGTCTCGAACGGCAACGGCATGCCGATCGTCTTCGCGAACATGGCAACCATGTCGGAGTCGCTTTCGACAATCGAATGCAGCGTGAAGTGCCTCGTGGAATCCTGGACGATAAGCTGGGTCGCATGATTGTCGGCAACGTGGTAATGGCGGCCCTTGCCCATGGCGATGCGGTCAAACAGGCCGTCGCAGACATGCAGCGACTGGCGCAGCTGCAGCATCTGATCGACATTGCCCGAAAGCCCGATGCCGAGCGTCTTGCGCACGAGGCTGCCGCCGCCGTCGCAGCCGACGAGATAGTCGGCGGTGATGGTGGAGTTGTCGCCCGCGAGGTCCCGCACGGTCGCAGTGACGGCATCGGCATCCTGCGTGAACGACAGCAATTCGTGGCCGAAGCGCACGCGTACGCTCGGCAGCGTTTCCGCCACCGACTTCAGCAGCGGTTCCAGCGTGTACTGCGATATCAGCTGATAGGGCTCGAGCGGGACCGACCCGTCATTGATCCGCGCGATCTCGGCTTTCGCCTGCGTGACCGAGGGATAGCGGTGGTGCATCAGCGGCGGCTCGATCAGCGACAGCACGATGAACACATCCATCGGCCAGTCGCGCGGCAGCCCGGCATCCCGCACCTTCTCGGCGATGCCCATCCGCCGGTAGATCTCCAGCGTGCGCGCGTTGCATCGCTCCATCTTCGGGAGGAACTGCGGCTCGGGCTTCTGCTCGATCAACGTGCAGCGCACGCCGCGCATGCCAAGATCGATGGCCAACGTGAGTCCGGTCGGTCCGCCGCCGACGATGAGGACCTGCGTGTCCATGCTTGTCTACCTAATGACCCGAATTGCCCACGACATGATGCAGATCAATGCATCATCTTGCCGCCGTCGACCAGCAGCGTCTGGCCGGTCATGAAGTCGCTTGCCGGCGAGGACAGGAACATCACCGCCCCGACCAGGTCCTCCGGAACCTGCACGCGATCGATGGCGCGGCCGGACGAGCGCGCCGCGAGGTAATTGCCCGAGGTCGACGCCACCTGGGTGTCGCTGGCGGTCAGGCCCGGCGCCACGGCGTTGACGGTGATGCCGTATTCGCCGACCTCGCGCGCCAGCGCGCGGGTGAAACCGACCACCCCGGCCTTGGACGTGGTGTAGTGCAACCGATTGGGCGAGCCCTCGAAAAAACGCGACGACGAGATGTTGACGATCTTGCCGCGCTTCTGCGCCTTCATCGCCGGGAACACCGCGCGGCAGGCGAGGAACATTCCGCGCAGGTTCACCGCCATCACGCGGTCCCATTCCTCGACCGGGATTTCCAGCCAGGATCGCCGCGGCAACACGCTCATCAGCGAGGCGTTGTTGATCAGCACGTCGATGGCGCCGAATGTGTCCTGCGCCGCCTGCGCCATCGCGTGCACCGCCGCCTCGCTGGCAATGTCGGTGCCGAGGCCGAGCGCCGTTCCTCCTTCCGCAACGACCGAGTCGGCCACCGCCTTCGCGGCCGCCCCGTCGATGTCGGCCGCGACCACCTTGGCGCCGGCCTTGGCGAACTCCTGCGCATAGACCCTGCCGATACCCTTGCCGCCGCCGGTGACGATGACGGTACGGCCGGTGAGATCGAAGCGAGGATTGGGTGTCACCGGTGTCTGCTCCAACTGTCGATGCCGGTTCGTGACGTCACTGCCGCCATCAAACGCTCAAGCAATCGCTCCCTATCGAACAACACCCGGCAGCCGCCCAGCATGACATTGACCGTACCCGCATCCACGGGATCAACTGCTGCCCATGATGGCGCGCAAAATGTGAATTCAATCTCGCAAGGCGGCTGCAAATGGACATGCCGGGACCATGCGGCTCCATAGTCGGCATCGTGCCAGCGAACGAGATGCGCGGCGTCCCACTCGATTTCGTCGGGCCAGTTCCTGTCACGCCGGAACGACAGCGGGTCGTGCGCCAGAAGGATCAAGTCGATGTCCGAGTCGGGTTGCTCCGCACCCCGCGCCCATGACCCGACCACTGCAAGTCCCCGGATATCCCTTCGCGCGCGCGCCCACGCTGTGATCGCGGTGAGCTGATTGATCCGCGCGATTTCCGTCATCAGGCGATGCAGCTCTCGAACCCCTGCCGGATCTTCTCCTCCGGCAGGTTGCGGCCGATGAACACCATGCGGCTTTCGCGCTTCTCGTCAGGCTTCCACGGGCGCTGGTGATCGCCGTCGAGGATCATGTGCACGCCCTGGAGCACAAAGCGCTCGTCGTCATCCTTGAACGAAATGATGCCCTTGCAGCGCAGGATGCTAGGGCCTTCCTCCTGCACCAGGGTCTGCACCCACGGAAAGAACTTGTCGGGGTTGAGCGGCTTGTCGGTCGAGATCGCCACCGACTGCATGTCCTCGTCGTGATAGTGCTTCAAGCCGCCGTGGGCATGACTGTGGGTGTGGCCGTCGTGGTGATGGCCATGATCGTGATCGTGATGATGATCATGATCATGATCATGATCGTGGTGATGGTGCTCCCCCGTCTCCAGGAAATCCGGTTCCAGGTCGAGGATACGATCGAGGTCGAAGGCGTTGCGGCCGAGCACCTCCTTGAGCGGAACCTGGGCACGCTCGGTCTTGTGCACCCTGGCGTAGGGATTGATGCCGCGGACGCGCGCCTCGACGTCGGCCAGTTCGTCCGGCTTCACCAGGTCGGTCTTGTTGATCAGGATCACGTCGGCGAAGGCGATCTGGTTCTTGGCCTCGGGTGCATCCTTGAGTCGGTCATTGAGCCATTTGGCGTCGGCCACCGTCACCACCGCGTCGAGCTTGGTCTTGCGGCCCACATTCTCGTCCACGAAAAAGGTCTGCGCCACCGGCGCCGGGTCGGCCAGCCCGGTCGTCTCCACGATGATCCCGTCGAACTTGCCCTTCCGGCGCATCAATCCGTCGATGATGCGCACGAGGTCGCCGCGCACGGTGCAGCAGATGCAGCCGTTGTTCATTTCGAATACTTCCTCGTCGGCGCCGACGACGAGGTCGTTGTCGATGCCGATCTCGCCGAATTCGTTGACGATCACGGCGAACTTCTGCCCGTGCGGCTCGGACAGGATGCGGTTGAGCAGCGTGGTCTTGCCGGCGCCGAGATAGCCGGTCAGTACGGTGACGGGGATCTTTTCGGCCATGCCTTCACTCCATTCGCCTCCGTATATATGCATCCCCGGCCGGATGCTATCCTGGGCCGCCGGGATCGACCTGCCCGCGGCCTGTGCGAACGGCATGCCGGCCGGAGCGAGCTGAAATGGCCTTGCAGGACATTGTGCGGCGGCATTGGCCGCTCATCACGACGATCACGATCGCCGCCGCCCTGATCGCGGCGGGTTACGTGCTGTTCCGCACGATGCCGCCGCGCGCGATCGTCATGGCGACCGGCGCCGAGGGCGGCGCCTACCACGAGATCGGCAAACGCTACCAGGAGCTGTTGGCGCGCGACGGCGTCCGGCTGCGCCTGCTGACGACCCGCGGGGCGGTGGAGAATCTGGCCCTGCTGCGGGATGCCGGCTCGGGCGTGAGCGTCGCGCTGCTACAGGGCGGCACCACGACCGAGAAGGGTGCACCGGAGATCGAATCGCTGGGTACCGTGTTCTACGAGCCGGTGTGGCTGTTCATCCGCAGGGAGCTCGCCGGCAAGGGTCTCGACGGCCTGCGGGGACGCAGGATCTCGATCGGGCCCGAGGGCAGCGGAACGCGGGCGCTGGCGCTCGAACTGCTCAAGCGGCGCGGGATCGACGGGCAGTCGGCAGAGTTCCTCGGCTACCTGGCGCAGGAGGCCGGCGAACGGCTCCTGGCCGGCGAGATCGATGCCGCCATTCTCCTGCTGTCCTGGGAATCGCCGGTGGTCCGCCGGCTTCTCACCGACGCCCGCGTCGAGGTCACGAGTTTTCCGCACACCGACGCCTACGTGGCGCACTACCGCTTCCTGAGCAAAGTCACGGTGCCGGCCGGCGTCGCCGACCTGGCGACCAACCGGCCGCCCGCCGACGTGGTGCTGCTCGCCGCCAAGGCAAGCCTCGTGGTGCGCAAGGACGGTCATTCCGCGATCCAGTTCCTGCTGCTCAACACCGCCGTCCAGGTCCACGCAGGACCGGGAATCTTCCAGCGTGCCGGACAATTCCCGGCTGCCGAGGCGACCGACGTTCCGCTGTCCGGCGAGGCCATCCAGTTCTACAAGTCCGGGCGGCCGTTCCTGCAAAACTACCTTCCATTCTGGATGGCGTCTCTGGTCGCCCGGTTGATCGTCGTTCTGATCCCGATCCTGGGCGTGCTCTATCCGCTGATGCGGTTCCTGCCGGCGATGTACGGCTGGATGATGCGCCGGAAAGTATCGCGGCTCTACGGCGAACTGCGCTTTCTCGAAGAGGAGCTCGCAGCAAGGACCGATGCGCAGTCCGCGGCCGACCTTACGGCGCGCCTCGACCGGCTTGAGGAGCAGGCCAACCACCTGCGGATACCGGCCGCCTACGCCAGCATGCTTTACATGCTGCGCAATCACATCGATCTCGTGCGCGCGCGGCTGACGGCGCAGCGGGGCGTCACGCCGTCCTCAGCCTGAACGCGGCTCCGGAGCTTGGCGCCTGGTCTCAACTCGTCGCCAGAGCCGACGCGAGCTGCCGGATGTTGTGGCGGATCATGTCGATATAGGTCGGCGCTTCACCCTTCTCGTCGGTGAGCGCATCCGAATAGAGCTTGCCGCCGATCTTGGCGCCGGATTCCGCCGCGATGCGCTCGATCAGGCGCGGGTCGGTGACATTCTCCAGAAACACGGCGGGGACTTTCGTTGTCTTGATCTGGGTGATGATGCGGGCGACATCGCGGGCGGACGCCTCCGATTCCGTCGAAACGCCCCGCGGCGCGATGAAGGCGATCCCGTAGGTATCCTGGAAGTAACCGAAAGCCTCGTGCGAGGTGATGATCCGGCGCCGCTCCTTCGCGATCGCTGCGACGGCTGCCCGAATGTCCTTGTCGAGCGCGTCGAGTTTCTCCAGATAGGCCGCCGCATTCGCCTCATAGGTCGCCTTGCCGGCAGGATCGGCGGCGATCAGCGCGGCCAGGATGTTGGCGACATAGATTTTGGCGTTGACGACCGATTGCCAGGCGTGGGGGTCGGCATTGCCGTGGCTGTGGCCCTTGTCTTGCGCCTGGCGGCGAGCCTTGATGCCCTTGGTGGCCACAACCGGCCGCGCCTTGGTGCCGGACGCCTTGACCAGGCGAGACATCCAGCCTTCGAAGCCGAGCCCGTTGGTAATGACGACCTTGGCGGCGGCGACCTTCTTGGCATCGGCGGGCGCCGGCGAATAGACGTGGGCATCGCTGTTGGGGCCCACCAACGTCGATACCGCCACCCGGTCGCCGCCGACATTCCTGACGAAGTCGCCGAGGATCGAAAAGGTGGCGAGGACGTTGAGCTTCTCCTGCGCGACTGTCGGGCCGGCTGCCAATACCGTTGCAAGCACGGCGGCGGCAACGGCGATCGAATGGCGGCGGATACGCATGGAGTCCTCCTGCTGGAAATCTGCGTCCGAACTGTCATGCCTCAAGATGGCGTTGCGGCAGCACCTGCCTGACCAATCCTCCGACGTGTCCGAATAGCAGCGAGAGCACGTAGAGGGCGCCGGCGACCAGGATGATGCCCGGTCCGGCGGGAACCCCGGAATGGAACGAGATCAGAAGGCCGGCGTAGCCGGAGAACGCCCCGCAGCCGGCAGCGATCAGGATCATCAAGGTGATGTCGCGCGCCCAGAAACGGCCGGTGGCGGCCGGCAGCATCATGATGCCGACCGCCAGCAGCGTGCCGAGCGCGTGGAAGCCGGACACCAGGTTGATCACGACCAGCGCGAGGAAGGCGAGGTGTGCGGGCGCACCGGCGCGGCTGACCGAACGCAGAAAACCGGGGTCTACGCATTCGACCACCAGCGGCCGGTAGATCAGCGCCAGGACGATCAGCGTCAGCGTCGCATTGCCGGCGATCAGGATGAGGGTCTGGTCGTCGAGCGCCAGCACCGAGCCGAACAGAACGTGCAGCAGGTCGATGTTTGTTCCCTTCATGGAGACGATGGTGACGCCGAGCGCCAGCGACAAGAGATAGAACGTGGCGAGCGCGGCGTCCTCCTTCAGCTCGGTCATGCGTGCGACGATGCCCGTCAGCAATGCGACCACGCAGCCGGCGATCAGTCCGCCCGCCGTCATCGCGAACAGATTTAGACCGGAGACCAGGAAGCCGATCGCCGCACCCGGCAGGATGGCGTGCGCCATGGCGTCGCCGACCAGGCTCATGCGACGTAGCATCAGGAACACGCCGATCGGTCCGGCGCCGAAAGCAAGCGCGACGGTGCCGGCGAGCGCGCGGCGCATGAACTCGAACTCGACAAACGGACCGAACAGTGCGTCGTACATTGATCCGGCTCAGGCAGCGGCGGTCGGGGCGACGCATTCGACCGCATGCTCGTCGAACGCTTCACACATGCGGCGGGCCATGGTGAGATTCTCAGGGGTAAGGACCGACGCCGTCTTGCCCCAGGCCACCGGTTCGCGCGCCAGCAGCAGCGTCTCGGGAAAGTTCGCGCGCACGAAATCGATATCGTGCAACGCGGTGAGAACGGTACGCTGCTCGCCGTGCCAGCGCCGCACCAGGTCGAACAGGTCGGCAGAGGTCTTGGCATCGACGGCGTTGAACGGCTCGTCGAGCACGATCACGCGTGCATCCTGCAACAGCAGCCGCGCGAACAGCATGCGCTGCATCTGTCCGCCCGACAGCGTCCCGATGGCACGGTCCTCGAAGCCGGTGAGGCCGACGGCAGCGATCGCCTCCTCGATCCGATGGCGCGCCTTGCGGTCGATGCCGCCGAACAGGCCGGTCCCGTGCCAGAGCCCCATCGACACCATGTCGAATACGTTGATCGGAAAGCTGCGGTCGATTTCGGCCGCCTGCGGCAGGTAGGCGATGTCGCGGGCGGCGAGTTCGCCGCGCTCGATGCGGCCGGCCAGCGGCTTGATCACGCCGGCGATGCCCTTGAACAGGGTCGACTTGCCGGCGCCGTTCGGGCCGACCACCGCCATGAGGGCGCCGGTGTTCACGGCGCCGTCGAGGTGATGCACCGCCGGGTGGCGGTCATAACCGAGGGTCAGGTTGTTGAAGCGCAGCGCCGCCGTCATCGCTCGTCCTATCCTCCCCCCGCCATCGCCCAGAACACGGTCGCCCAGATCACCGCAACGACTAGGCCGGCGGCGGCCAGCCGTTCCAGCGCAGAGAGCCGCAGGATCGACAGCGAGACCGACGCCGGGGGATGTCCCTCGCCGGGCGGATGGTGATGGTGCTCATGCATATGGGTAGGCATTCTCGCTCCTGCTGTTACAATATAACATTCGGAATGCGGTATCGCCAAGGCTGATCCAGGCTGATCCAGGCTGATCCAGGCCGAAAGCGGTAAGCCTTCGCGTAGGGTCCGGACGCCTATTTGCCAAGGCGGCCGGCCTGTGCTTCTCAGCGGACGGGTCAGCGAGCCGGTAGGGTGCCAATGGACGAGCCGAAAGCAAGCGAACCGAAAGCGCGCGTCGTCGCCGTCGGCGAGGTGCTGATCGAGATGACGCGGGGCAGCGACGGCCGTTTTGCCTTCGGCTGCGGCGGCGACACCTTCAATACCGCGGTCTATCTGGCGCGCGCCGGCATTCAGACCGCCTTCGCCACCGCGCTTGGCGACGACCCCTATTCCGACAGGATCATGGCGCTGGCGGCCGCGGAGGGCGTGCAAAGCGACCTTATGCTGCGCGTGCCCGGCCGGCTGCCCGGCATCTACCTCGTCGACAACGATGCCGACGGCAAGCGCGCGTTCCATTACTGGCGCGACGCGGCGCCGGCGCGCGAACTGTTCGAGCTGGCGGACTGGGGACGCATCGCTGAAAGCCTGCTGAAGGCGAGGCTGGTCTATTTCTCCGGCATCACGCTATCGCTCTACTCGAATGCGGCGCTCGGCCGTTTTCTGGCGATCGTCGAGATGGCTCGCCAGCACGGCGTGAAGGTTGCGTTCGATGGCAATTTCCGGCCGCGCGGCTGGAAGGGCGACCTCACCCGCACCCGGACGGTTTTCATGGAGGCCCTCAAGCGGGTCGACATCGCCATGCCCGCCTATGACGACGAGGCGGTGCTGTGGGGCGATCCCAGCCCGGAGGCAACGGTCGAACGGCTTCAGGCCTTCGGGATCGGCGAGATCGTGGTCAAGAATGGACCCAACAGCGCGCTGGTCGCGTCCGGCGGCAAGCGCGAATTCGTCCCGGTGCCGGAAGTGGTAGTGCCGGTGGATACCCTGGCGGCCGGCGACAGCTTCAATGCCGCCTACCTCGCCGCGCGGCTCGCGGGCGACGGGCCCGGCGCCGCCACCGGCGCCGCACACCGCCTCGCCGCCGACGTGATCCGCCAGCCCGGCGCCATCGTGCCGCGCACGGCAGTGGCCGTGCACTGACCGGCGTCAGGCAAACAGGGCGGTCTTGAACCCGGCCCGGCGGATCACTCCGTCGCGCGCTTCCTCGACCAGCCGCAGCACGCGCGCCACATCGACGCCAACGAGTCCGCCGCGCCACTTCTTCACCTTGCCGGCGATGAAAACGGCATCCACGTTCATTGGATTCATCAGGTTGACGACTGTGCCCGGCACGTTGTTGAGCGGCCAGACGTTGAGCCGATCAAAGGCGAGCAGCACGATATCGGCCTCCTTGCCGGGCGTCAGCGTACCGATCTTGCGTTCGAGGCCGAGGCAGCGTGCGCCGTCGACAGTGGCGAATTCCAGCACCTCGCGGGTGGTCAGGAGCGGGGGCAGCTTTTGTTCGCCGCGGCGCGCGCGTTGCAACAGGTTGAGACGCTGGAGCGTGAAGCAGGCGCGCATTACCGTGAACGGATCCTGCGCCATGGTCACATCCACGTCGGAGCTGAGGGACGGCCGGATGCCATGATCGAGCGCTTCCTGGATCGGCGGCATGCCGTGGCCCATCGCCATCTCGATCGGCACCGCAAGCGAGACTTCGCCACCGGTATCCTTGAGCAGGCGCCAGGCGTCGCCGCTCAAATGCGTGCAATGGATGTATTCGTCGCCCGGTCGCAGGAGCTTGGCGCCGCCGAGTTCGAATAGCGTCTTCTCGGTCCTGTCGTTGACGCCGTGCGCCACCATGCGAACGCCGTGATCACGGGCGAACCGGAACTGACCGGCATTGAGGTTTCCGGCGAGCGCAAGCGTCAGAAGCTGGTTCTCCGAATTGAAATAGGCCTTCCGCAGCCGTACCAGGTCCTGTGGATACTGCGCCTTCGGTCCCGCACCGCGCGAATAGGCGTAGACGACGCGAAGCCCGGAATCCTGCAACGCACGTACGCCGGCATCGCTGTGCTCGGGTGTATGGTTGACCTGCGACGTGTCGAGCGCAGCGGTCGTTCCCATGTCGATCATCCCGAGTGCGCTGACCAGGGTGCCGGCATAGGTGTCCGCAGGCTGATATGGCGCGGTCAGCGCATTGCTGATGTCGCGGCTGTAGTCCGGGTTGAGGAGACCGTTCGGCAGGATGTTGCGCAGGATGCCCTGATAGAAATGATGGTGGGTATCGACGAAGCCGGGCATGACGATCCGGTTCGCGGCGTCCACCACCGCGGCATCGCCGGCGGCGATATCGGGACGCACCGCGGCGATCCTGCCGTCCTCGACCAGCACGTCCGCCTTCGCAAAGTCGCCGATGGCGCGGTCGAGCGTCAGCACGACGCCGCCCCGGATCAGGATGCGGCGGGCACCCTGCACGCGCGCGAGTTCGGGGTCGCCTTGGGCAGCGGCCCGCCCGGCGAAGGCACCGGCGGCGGCAAGGCCGGCACCGGCGGCAAGGACGGCGCGTCTGGTCGGATCAACTCCCGGCTCGCTCATGGTCATTCCTCCCTTGTCAAATTTCTATGGCTTTCCGATCAATAGCGCGCCGAGCCCGGCCAGGATCGGCAGTGGAAACGACACCGCCGCGCGCAGCCACACGAAGCGCGGCGCCATCATGTGGATTTCCCAGTTGAGCAACCGCTGAATGGTGTAGAGCGACCACGCCGTCGAATAGGCGATCACCTGCGGAGCGCCGGCACCGCTCTTGAGTGCGGCGGCGCCTACGGCGAATCCCACGACCGCGCCGCCCGGCGTTGCGGCACCGACCACTGTCGCGATGAAGATGCCGAGGAATCCGGAGTTCGGCCCGATCCACGTTGCGATCAGGTCCGGCGGCATGATCGCGGCGATGTAGCCGGACCCGACCACGCCGATCATTACTCGCGGGATGAGCACCACGAAATCGCGGCTGCCCTCGAAGGCGCCTTCGCGGAATAGCGCCTTGCTGCGCATCGCGGCCATGAGCGCGAGCACCGCCACCAGGACCCACAGCAGAATGCCGATCACGATGCTGATGACGCCCGCTAGGTCCATTGATCGCCTCCGCCTCGGCGGGCGATCAGGCGGGCCGCGGCGCGCGCCAGCAACCCACCGATGATCGGCAGCGGCAGCGCGATGAGAATGCGCCATCCGACGAATTCCGGACCAAAGAACGGCAGTTCCCAGATCAGCGCCCGGTTGTAGCCGAGCAGGTTCCAGGCGGTGATGAAGGCAACCGCTGTGCCGACATCGGCACCCAGCACCAGGAATGCTCCGGCCAGCGGGTAGATCGTCAGCGGCCCGCCCGGCAGCACCGCGCCCATGGTCATCGCCACCAGCAGGCCGAGCAGCCCGGATTCGGCGCCGACCACGCGCGCCACCACCTCCCGCGGCAACAGGCGCGTGACGAACGCGGCGATCAGGCAGCCGGCCGCCATCTTCGGCAGCATGCCGACCAGGAGTTCGAGATCCTTGGTGAGGATGGCGATGACCTTGTCGGCCCCGTCGCGCATGTAGACCGCCACGCTCGCGGCGACCGAGATCGTTGCGATAATGGCCGTCGACCATTCGAACGTTCGGACTCGGCGGCGGCGTTCGGCCATGAATGCGAGGGGACTCGACTGACCAACGGGATAAACATCCTGGACGTCGACACGCGAGCATTCAAGCACAAACGCCGCGCTGACGACCTCGCGGCAGTTGACCCGGTTCCCGCCAGCCGCTAGCGTCGCGCGCGATGGGGATGGAGTCCCCCGAAACTGCCCACGACGGCTGATGACTCCTACCGCGTATAGGCAACGGTAGGGTCGGCCGAGTTGGGCGGTTTTTTTGTTGACCAGGCGAGCTTGCGGCCACCCACCCTGCTGTTGGGCATCGAGCCCCGAAAGGGGCGGCGGCAATGGGAGCGTGACGAATGATGGAAAACTTGTGGCTCGCCTCGGCTGTCTGGATCGGCCTTGCCCTCATATCGGCCCTGATTTCGATCCGGCTGGCGCTGTCCGTCGCCCTCATCGAGATCATAGTCGGCGCGGTTGCCGGCAATCTGATCGGTCTGCCGCTGACGGAATGGGTCAACTACCTCGCCGGCTTCGGCGCGATCCTGCTGACCTTCCTCGCCGGCGCCGAAGTCGACGTGGACGTGGTCAAGCGCAATGTCGGGGCCAGCGTCGGCATCGGCATTGTCAGTTTCCTTCTGCCCTATCTCGGCTGCATGCTGGCCGCGCGCTATATCCTCGGCTGGGATTGGCCGCAGGCGCAGATTGCCGGCATTTCCTTGTCCACCACCTCGGTAGCGGTCGTCTACGCGGTGATGGTAGAAACCGGGCTCAACAATACCGAACTCGGCAAGATCATCCTGGCCGCCTGCTTCATCACCGATCTCGGCACCGTGCTTGCGCTCGGCATCGTGTTCGCGGGATTCACCGTCTGGCTTATCGCGTTCGCGATCGCGACGCTGCTGGCGGTTGGCGTGCTGCCGAAATTTGCCCCTTGGTATTTCGCCTGGGTCGGACGGCGGGTCAGCGAGCCGGACATCAAGTTTCTGCTGCTGGTGCTGTTTGCGCTTGGCGGATTTGCCACCGCCGTCGGGAGCGAGGCGGTCTTGCCGGCCTATCTCATCGGCATGGCGCTCGCGCCGGCGTTTCAGCACGATCCCGAATTGCCGCACCGCATGCGCGTGATCGCCTTCACCGTGCTGACGCCCTTCTACTTCCTCAAGGCCGGATCGCTGGTGCAGGCGAATGTGCTGGTGAGCGGGGCTGCGCTGATCCTGCTGTTCCTTGTCATGAAGATGGCGACCAAATTCATCGGCGTGCTGCCGCTCACCTACTATTACCGCTTCGGAAAGCGTGAGGGCATGTACACTACGCTGCTGATGTCGACCGGCCTGACCTTTGGCACGATTTCGGCGCTCTATGGATATAGTAACCAGATCATCGACCAGTCCCAATACACGATCCTGGTCATCACGGTTATCGCCAGCGCGGTCGTACCGACGGTGATCGCGCAGAGATGGTTCCTCCCGAGGATCGGCGCCGCCAAGCAGGAGGTGTGACGTGTTCAAACGGATCCTTGTCGCCAATGACGGTTCGGACGGCGGGTTTCGTGCGCTCGCGATGGCGTGCGATTTCGCCAAGCATCATGGCGCGAAACTACACATGATATCGGTTGAGGAACTGCCGAATATCCCGGCCTCCATCGACGAGATCATCGAGACGAAGGCCGAGGAGAATCACAAGTTTCACGACGTTGTGGCAAAGGCACAGGCGATGGCCAAGTCGAAGAACGTCAAGCTCACCGCCGAAGTCGTGGCCGGTCACGCAGTGACTGCGATAGTTACACGGGTCAAGGAGCACAAGGCCGATCTCCTCGTCGTTGGCTTTATGGGCCACTCCGCCCTGTACGAACGGATTATCGGCGGTACCGCTGACCGCCTTGTTCGTCTCGCTCCCTGCCCAGTGTTGGTGGTGAAGTGAGCCGTCGTTTGGTAGCTCACGCCATCGGCCGCAGGCCGAGCCGGTCCAGCAGCCGCATGTCGCGGTCGCGCCCGGGATTGGGCGTGGTCAGGAGCTTCGGGCCATAGAAGATCGAGTTCGCGCCGGCCAGGAAGCACAGCGCCTGCGCCTCATCGCTCATGTCCTCGCGGCCGGCCGAAAGCCGCACCACCGACTTCGGCATGCAAATGCGTGCAACCGCAATTGTACGTACGAAGTCGAGCGGGTCGAGCGGCGTCGCGCCGGCGAGCGGCGTGCCCGCGACCTTCACCAGCATATTGATCGGCACCGACTCCGGATGCCGCGGCAGGCTCGCCAGCGTTGCGATCAAACCGGCGCGATCCTCCTGGCTCTCGCCCATCCCCACAATGCCGCCGCAGCAGACGTGAATGCCGGCATTGCGGACGTGTTCGAGCGTGTCGAGCCTGTCCCGATAGACGCGCGTGGTAATGATCTCGCCGTAGAATTCCGGCGAGGTATCGAGATTGTGATTGTAGTAGTCGAGCCCGGACTGCTTGAGGCGCCGTGCCTGCGCCTCGGTCAGCATGCCGAGCGTGGCGCAGCTTTCGAGCCCGAGCGCGCGCACGCCCTCGACCATGGCGCAAACCTGATCGAGGTCGCGGTCCTTCGGCTCCCGCCACGCCGCGCCCATGCAGAAGCGGCTGGCGCCGGCATCGCGCGCGGCGCGCGCCTCGGCCAGCACGGCGTCGAGACCCATGAGCTTCTCGGCCTTGACGCCGGTCGCATATTTCGCGCTCTGCGGGCAGTAGGCGCAGTCCTCCGGGCAGCCGCCGGTCTTGATCGAGAGCAGGGTCGAAATCTGTACCGTTGCCGGGTCGAAATGGGCGCGGTGGACGCTCTGCGCGCGGAACATCAAGTCCGGAAACGGCAGCGTAAACAGTGCCCAGACCTCCGAACGGGTCCAGTCGTGGCGGACAGTTCCGATCCCGTTCAAAGGGGCCGCCTGCATCGATGCCATGCCTCGCCGGGTGCAAATCCTGCCGATTTCGCCAAGATGCGAACAGAATGCCGCGAAATCAAGCGATCAAAGCGGCGCGAAAGTCGAGAAACCAGGTTCTTTCGGCCCGACAAGCCGCTATAACAACCAACGGTAACGCGGCAGTCGGAACCGCGACGGCGCGCAGAACGGGCGATAGAGGGCATGAGTCAGGATTCGCGCGACCCGGCGGGCTTGTTTCATTTCGTGATGATCAAGCCGACGCACTATGACGATGACGGCTACCCGATCGTCTGGCTGCGATCGGCCATTCCCTCCAATACGCTGGCCTGCCTCAACGGCCTCGCCCAGGATGCACAGCGCCGCGAGGTGCTTGGCTCCGGCGTCGAGATCCGGCTGCACACCTATGACGAAACCAACCGGCGGGTGCGACCCGACCGCATCATCCGCGAGATCAAGAAGGCCGGCGGCAAGGCGCTGATTGCGCTGGTCGGCGTGCAGTCGAACCAGTTCCCGCGCGCGGTCGACCTGGGCCGGCAGTTCATTGCCGGCGGCCTGCCGGTGTGCATCGGCGGCTTTCATGTCTCCGGCTGTATTGCCATGCTGCCCGAATTGCCGGCCGACATCCGCGAGGCGCAGGCGCTCGGGATATCACTGTTCGCAGGCGAGGCCGAGGAGGGCCGCCTCGACGACGTTCTGCGCGACGCCTGGAACGGCAGGCTCGCGCCGCTCTACAACCACATGGACAAGTTGCCGTCGCTGCAAGGCGAGCCGCCGCCGTTCCTGCCGCGCAAGCACGTCCGCCGCATCGCCGGCTCGCTGTCGAGCGTCGACCTCGGCCGCGGCTGCCCCTACCAGTGCTCGTTCTGCACCATCATCAACGTGCAAGGCCGCAAGAGCCGCTTCCGCTCCGCCGACGACCTCGAGCGGATCGTGCGCGAGAACTATGCGCAGGGGATCAAGCGTTTCTTCATCACCGACGATAATTTCGCGCGCAACCGCGAATGGGAAACCTTGTTCGATCGCGCGATCGCGTTGCGCCGCGGCGAGTTCCCGGCGCTGGGATTCACGATCCAGGTCGACACGCTTTGCCACAAGATTCCGAATTTCATCGAGAAGGCAGCCCAGGCGGGCGTGCGCCGCGTCTTCATCGGGCTCGAAAACATCAATCCCGACAACCTCATCGCGGCCAAGAAGCGGCAGAACAAGATCACCGAATACCGCGAGATGCTCCAGAAGTGGCGCGATCACGGAGCCATCAACTATGCCGGCTACATTCTCGGCTTCCCGGGCGATACCAAGGAATCGATCCTGCGCGATATCGAGATCATCAAACGCGAACTGCCGATCGACATCCTGGAATTCTTCTTCCTGACGCCGCTGCCGGGCTCGGAGGACCACAAGGTCATGGCGGCCAAAGGGGTCTGGATGGACCCCGACATGAACAAGTACGACCTCAACCACCGCGTGGCGCATCATCCGAAAATGTCGGATGCCGAGTGGGAGGATGCCTATCGCTCCGCCTGGCTTTCCTACTACACGCCGGAGCACATCAGGACGATCCTGCGGCGCGCGGCGGCTTCCCCGCTCGGCCGGCCGGGCAACGTATTCAGGACGATCCTGTGGTTCTACCTGATGATCCTGTACGAAGGCGTGCATCCGCTCGAAGGCGGCGCGTTGCGGCTGAAGTTCCGGCGCGACCGCCGGTATGGCCTGCCGCGCGAGAATCCGCTGGCGTTTTACCCGCGGTATGCATGGGAATCCGTCAGCAAGGCCTGGCGCTATCTGTCGATTTATCTGCGCTGCAAGGCGATCCTGAAGGAGGTCCTGACCGCCCCGGACCGCCTGACCTATGTGGATACGGCGATCGCTCCGCCGAAGGCGGACGAGTTCGAGGCGCTCGATATCTATCATGCGACCCGCGGCGGCGAGGACGCGCTGGCGCGCAAGCGCCGCGACGACGCCATTCGCTCCGGCAGCTATCAGGTGCCCATCGCCGCCGCGGAGTAGCGCACGCCGCGGCGGCATCCTGCTGCGGCGTCAGGCGCCCGAGCGCATTGCCGCCTTCACCTTGTCCGGCGTATACGGAACCGACCGCAGCCGCACGCCGGTCGCATCGAATACCGCGTTGGAGATCGCCGACGGTACCACCGCGGCGGCGGGCTCGCCGGCACCCCAGGGCCGTTCGTTGGGCCGATCGATCAGGTCGATCACGATGTCCGGCACGTCCGGGAACGTAATCACCGGATAGCTCTTCCAGTCGAGGCTGGTCACGTGCGAGCGGTCGAATTTCAGCTCCTCGATCAGCGTGCGGCTCACCATCTGGATGACGTTGCCGTCGATCTGATTGCGCAGGCCGTCGGGATTGATGATCTGCCCGCAATCGTGCGCGACATAGACCTTCGGCACCTTGATGGTGCCGGCCGCGCGGTCGACCTCGACCTCGGCGACCGCCGCGACGTAGGTCCGCGCCAGCTCGTACTTCACGTACGAGACGCCACGTCCCCTGACGACATTGCCGCTGATCTCGCGCTGCGGCGAGGGCCGGGTGTTCCACTTCGCCAGGGCCGCCACGCGATTGAGCGTCTCGATGCCGCGCTTGTCGGCCTTGTCGAGGTATCTCAGCCGGAAGTCGATCGGGTCGGCATTGGCCGCCGCCGCCAGCTCGACCAGGAAGCACTCGTTGGCGTAGGTGTTCTGCATCCGGCCCGGCGTCCTGATCCAGGACGGCCGGAACGGCGTCGTCTCCAGCCGATGGCAGACCGCTTTGATGTTGGCGAAGCGGTAGGGGATGTTCGAATTCTGGAAGATGTTGCCGGGCGCCGTGTCGGGCTTTGCCGGCAGGCCAGCCAGCGTCGCCGGGATCAACGGCACCATGAAGCTCTTGTCGGTCTGCTGCGGAATGAAGAATTCGGATTCCCAGGCCGCGACATTGCCGGAGCCGTCCATCGCCGCGCGCAGGTCGATCAGCGTCGGCGGGCCCTTCGGGTCCCAGCCGTGCTCGTCGGCGCGCGACCACTGCACCCGCACCGGCCGGCCGACCGCCTTGGCCAGCAGGGCGGCGTCGGCCGCCGCGTCCTCGTGGCCGTTGCGGCCATAGCAGCCGGAACCTTCCAGGTAGATGCACCGGATGTCGTCGACCGGCATCTTGAGCATCTCCGCGAGCTGCTTGCGGAGATCATGGGTCGCCTGCGAAGCCGACCACGACGTGAGCTTGCCGTCGCGGAAATCGGCAACGGCGCAGGACGGACTCTGCGAGCCATGGGTATGGATCGCGAAGTCGTAGGTGGCGGCGAATTTCTTCACGCCCTCCCTGCCCATGGCCTCGCCGGTGTTGCCGACATTGGCGGTGGTCTCATCGCGGAATACCTTGCTCTTTCGCACATGCTCGTAGAGCTTGGCCTGCTCCGGCAGACCTTCCCATTTCGACCACGAAACCTTGAGCTGGCGCGCCGCCTTGATCGCCGCCCATTCCGTTTGCGCTACCACGCCGAGGAAATTGCCCTCGCGCACGACCCGTATGATGCCGGCGATGTCCTTGATCGAACTCTCGTCGACGCTTTCCAACCTGGAACCGACGGACGGCGGCCGGATCACCCGGCCATGCACCATGCCGCGGACGCGCAGGTTGTTGATGTAGGGGAAGCGTCCGGTCACCTTGGCGGGAATGTCGACCCGTCGCACCGGCTTGCCGACGATCCGGTAGTCCTTCGGGTCCTTGGCCTTGGCCGGCTTGGCGTGGTCGAGCTTAAGCGAGAACAGTTGTCCGCCGACGAGTTGACCGTAGCTGACACGCCGGTTGCCGGCGCGGACGATGCCATTGGCGACGCTCAATTCTTCCGGCTTGACCCCGAGCCGCTCAGCGGCCCTCTGGATCAACGCCGCGCGCGCAGTTGCGGCCGCGTTGCGGATCTGCATGCCGCCGAGCTGGATCGTGAGACTGCCCCAGGTCTTGCCCTGGTCGGGCGTGAGCGCGGTATCGCCCTCCACCACCCGGACAAGACCGAACGGCACGTCAAGCTCCTCGGCGCAAATCTGGGCAAGCGCCGTGCGCACGCCGGTGCCCAAATCGACTTTGCCCGAGTAGAGCGTGACGCGGCCGCGATTGTCGATCGCGAGGAACGCATCGACTTCGGCCACCGAAAGAGGCCGCTGCGGGGCTGTGCCCTGCGCCAGTGCCTCGTCGGCACCCGACAGCGAGAAGCTGACGACGAGCGCGCCACCGCCCTTGAGCAGGGCGCGGCGGGACAGGCGAGGAGCGGACGGACGGAAATGCTGGTTCATGATAACCTCCCTCACGCTGCGCCGGCGGCGCGCTTGACCGCGCGCACGATGCGGGGGTGGGTGCCGCAGCGGCAGATGTTGTTGGCGAGCGCCTCCTTGATCTGGGCCTCGGTCGGGTTGCGGTTCTTCTGCAGGAACGCCACCGACTCCATGATCATGCCGTTGATGCAATAGCCGCACTGCACCGCCTGCTCCTCGATGAAGGCGCGCTGCACCGGATGCAGTCTGCGGCCCTGGCCCAGGCCTTCGATCGTGACGACCCGCTGACCGGGCGTCACCTTGGACAGCGGATGCACGCAAGAGCGCACCGCCTCGCCGTCGACGTGCACGGTACAAGCCCCACACTGGGCGAGGCCGCACCCGAACAGCGGTCCGTTCAATCCGAGGTTCTCGCGGAGCGCGAGCAGCAAGGGCATTTCGGGATCGTCGACGGTGATCGTGCGCGACCGGCCGTTGACGTTGAGCGTCTTGCGTACTGCCATGGGGTTCCTCCGGCGTTATTTCGCCCCTATCGCAGGGCTGTTTTGATTGGTTCCAGTCTAGCAGCGCGTTCCCGGCCGCGCCATATTGCAGTCCGACGCGGTCAGCCGCACAAACGCGCGCACGAACCTGCCGATCGCCGCAACACACCAGAACCGAGATGCCCGACACCCCGCCCGACCGCCTGTCGAACGATCCCAGCAGCCCCTACTACGACGCCGCCATGCTGGAGCGGGGCGTCGGCATCCGTTTCAAGGGGGCGGAAAAAACCAATGTCGAGGAATATTGCGTGAGCGAAGGCTGGATCCGCGTGTCGGCGGGCAAGGCCAAGGATCGCCGCGGCAATCCGCTGACGATCAAGCTCAATGGGACGGTGGAGCCCTATTTCAAAGACACGGCCGGAGGGTAGGGTTTCACCGGGCGCGGCGCGATTGGCGCTTCGGGCGCGCCGCCTTCGAACCCGCCTTGCCGAGCGCCTGCTGCCGCCTGCGCAGGTCGACGCTGAGCGCGGCAACCCAGGTCAGATCCCAGGCATCCGCCACATTGCGCAGGTCCTTCACCGCGGCCTCGGTGTAGGCCGTGTCGATCCCGGCGTGATAGATGTCATCGGAAATGACCTTTAGCGCCTCGACGACGTCGGCGCCGGACAAGCCCCGACAATTGCGATGGAGCGTCTTCCAGAGACTCTCTCGGAATGCGGCAACGTCTTTGCGCGCCTTGGCGGCCGACTGCGGTTTCGGCTTGCGTCGGGATTTGGCTTGGCGAGGCATCGAGACGGTTTCCGCCCTTCAACGCCCCCGCAGCCGCGGAGTTCCAGTCTACTCAGCCGCCACGCGCGTCATCGGTTCGATTGCCTCCACTTTCGCGGCGCAGTACTTGAATTCGGGAATCTTCCCGAACGGGTCGAGCGCGGGATTGGTGAGCAGGTTCGCCGCCGCTTCGACGAAGGCGAAGGGGATGAACACCACGCCGTCCGGGATGGCGTCGTCCTGCCGCGCGGCGAGCTCGACTTCTCCGCGCCGCGTCGTCACGCGCAGCATGTCGCCCGGCTTGATGCCGAGCTTCGCGAGCGTGCCACGTGATACCGAAGCTACCGCACCTGGCTCCAGGGCATCGAGGGTCGCCGCCCGGCGCGTCATGGCGCCGGTGTGCCAGTGCTCAAGCTGGCGGCCGGTGGTGAGGATGAAAGGATACTCCGCGTCCGGCTGTTCGTCGGGCGGCGAGAGCTTCGCAGCCACGAGCTTGCCGAAGCCGCCCGGCCGCGGGAAGCCCTTGTCGAACACCACATCGCGACCCGGCTTGTCGGGCGCGTCCGACGGATAGGTTACCGCGCTCTCGCGCGCGACGCGCTCCCACGAGATGTTGTCGAGCGCCGGCATCATCGCCGCCATCTCGGTGTAGATCTCGCTCGGATGGCTGTAGTTCCAGTTCATGCCGATGCGGCGCGCAATCTCCTGGGTAATCCACCAGTCGTACCGCGCCTCGCCCGGCAGCGGCAGTGCCTGCCGGCCCATCTGCACCTGCCGGTTGGTATTGGTGACGGTGCCGTCCTTCTCCGGCCACGCCGAGGCCGGCAGAATCACGTCGGCATAGACCGCGGTCTCGGTGAGGAACAGGTCCTGCACCACGAGATGTTCGAGATGCGCGAGCGCTTCACGGGCATGGTTGAGGTCGGGATCGGACATCGCCGGATTCTCGCCGAGGATGTACATGCCCTTGATCACGTCGTCACGCACCGCCTTCATGATCTCGACGACGGTGAGCCCGCGCTTGGGATCGAGCTTGGTGCCCCATGCCTGCTCGTACTTGGCGCGGATTTCCCCGTTTTCGACCGATTTGTAGTCGGGAAAGAACATAGGGATCAGGCCTGCATCCGATGCGCCCTGCACGTTGTTCTGGCCGCGCAGCGGATGCAGCCCGGTTCCGGGCCGGCCGATCTGGCCGGTGATCAGCGACAGCGCGATCAGACAGCGTGCGTTGTCAGTGCCGTGGGTATGCTGCGAGACGCCCATGCCCCAGAAGATGATCGCGCTCTCGGCGCGCGCGAACGTGCGCGCGACCTCGCGCAGCGTGTCGGCGGGAATGCCGCAGATCGGCGCCATCTCCTCGGGCGTGAAGTCCTTGATATGCTCCGCGAAGGCAGGAAAGCCTTCGACATAGGTCTGCACATATTGCCTGTCGTGCAGCCCCTCCGTCACGATGACGTTGAGCATGGCGTTGAGCATCGCCACGTCGGCGCCGTTCTTGAACTGGAGCATGCGCCAGGCGTGGCGCTTGAGCGCCTGCCCGCGCGGATCCATCACGATAAGCTTGGCGCCGCGCTTCGCCGCCTGCTTGAAGAAGGTCGCCGCCACCGGATGGTTCTCGGTCGGATTGGCGCCGATCACGACGACGACGTCGGAATTCTTCACCTCGTTGAAGGTGGCCGACACCGCGCCCGATCCGACGCCTTCGAGCAGCGCCGCCACCGACGACGCGTGGCACAGCCGCGTGCAGTGATCGACATTGTTGGTGCCGAAGCCGGCGCGTACGAGTTTCTGGAACAGATAGGCTTCCTCGTTCGAGGCCTTGGCCGACCCGAAGCCCGCAAGCGCCTTGGCCCCGTACCGATCGCGGATGGACTTGAGCCCCGACGCGGCGCGGTCGAGGGCTTCCTCCCAGGTCGCCGCGCGGAAATGCGTCCAGGGATTGGCCGGGTCGATGAACTCGTGCGGCACCTTCGGCACGCCGTCCTTGCGGATCATCGGCGTCGTGAGCCGGTGCGGGTGGCTCACGTAGTCGAAGCCGAAGCGGCCCTTGACGCAGAGCCGGTTCTGATTGGCCGGCCCGTTCTTGCCGCTGACGTAGAGAAGCTTGTCGTCCTTGATGTGATAGGTGAGCTGGCAGCCGACGCCGCAGTACGGGCAGACGCTGTCGACGGAGCGGTCGGGCTTCGTGGTGAAGACGTTGTTGTCGTCCACCAGCGTCGCCGGCATCAGCGCGCCGGTCGGACAGGCCTGCACGCATTCGCCGCACGCGACGCAGGTGGAGGCGCCCATCGGATCGTTGAAGTCGAACACGATCTGCTCGGTGTGGCCGCGGCCAGCCATGCCGATAACGTCGTTGACCTGCACTTCGCGGCAGGCGCGGACGCAGAGATTGCAGTGGATGCAGGCATCGAGATTGACCGCCATCGCCACGTGGCTACGGTCGGGCTGCGGCACCTTGATCGGCTCGCGCTTGGGGAAGCGGCCGGGCTCGATCTTCTGGCGCCTGGCGATCTTCCAGAGCTCCGAGTCCGGGTCGTGGGCATGCGCCTGGTCCGGCTGGTCGGTCATGAGCAGTTCGGCCACCATGCGGCGCGCGGTCTTGGCGCGCTCGGTCTGGGTCTTGACCTTCATGCCGGGCGACGGCGTGCGGATGCAGCTCGCGGCCAGCACGCGTTCGCCTTCGATCTCGACCATGCAGACGCGGCAGTTGCCGTCCGGCCGGTAGCCGGGCTTCGGCGTGTAGCACAGGTGCGGCAGCTTGATGTCGAGCCGGCGCGCGGCGCGGAAGATGGTCTCGCCCGGGCGGATATCGACCTCGCGGTCGTCGATGAAGAAGGTGTTCGGTTTCTGCGTCTCGGTCATCGTACTCCTCCCTCGCCGCTAGCCGCAGCGCGCTCCCCTCCCCCTTGTGGGGAGGGGTTGGGGGTGGGGTTCTTGCTGGCCGCGAGTACAGCTTCACCAACACTGTGCGGCGCCTTCAAAACGTCGTTGTTCCAGAAGCGAAGCACGCGATAGCGCTGCGACTCTAACCACGCCGTTCGCTTGGCATCATAGGCGGCGCGCTCCTCCGCATGTTGCGAGCCGTCCAACGCGACGACAATCTTGCCCGCGCGCCGAGCGAAATCGACGATGGAGATTCCGACAGGCGCCTGCCGCCGGAAGTGCAGACCGAGCGGCTTTAGAGAACGCAGCGGATGCCAAAGCTTGCGCTCGGCATCGGCCGGCGTCCGACGCAACGCACGCACTTGGCCGCGGGTCCGCTTGGCAATCGCACTGTGAGGCATCTCCGTTCCCCACCCCGGCGCCTTCGGCGCCATCCCTGCCCACAAGGGGGAGGGATCAGGCTGTGCTCGTTGCGCCGTTCCCAACATCACGCCCGTCCCACTATCACCAACTCCCCAGCGGCTTCGTCAGCTCCTCCGGGAAATACTTCAGCACGCACAGCAGCGGATTGGGCGCGGCCTGGCCCAGTCCGCAGATCGAGGCGTCGCGCATCAGATCGGACAGCTCGGTCAGGAGTTCGGGGTTCCACGGCCCCCGCTCCATGAGCTTCACCGCCTTCTCGGTGCCGACGCGGCAGGGCGTGCACTGGCCGCAGCTCTCGTCCTCGAAGAACTTCAGGAGATTGAGCGCGACCGCCTTCATGTCGTCGCGGTCGGACAGGATCACCACCGCATGCGACCCGACGAAGCAGCCGTATTTCTCCAGCATGCCGAAATCGAGCGGAAGGTCGCCCATCGACGCCGGCAGGATTCCGCCGGACGCGCCGCCGGGCAGATAGCCCTTGAACGTGTGGCCGTCTTCCATGCCGCCGCAGTATTCGTCGATCAGTTCGCGCGCCGTGACGCCGGCCGGCGCCAGTACCACGCCGGGCTTCCTGACCCGGCCCGAGACCGAGAAGCTGCGGAAGCCCTTGCGCTCGCGGCGGCCGTGCGCGGTGAACCAGTCCGCGCCCTTCTCCACAATGTCGCGCACCCAGTAGAGGGTTTCGACGTTCTGCTCGAGCGTCGGTCGACCGAACAGGCCGACCTGCGCCACATAGGGCGGGCGGTGGCGTGGCAGCCCGCGCTTGCCCTCGATCGACTCGATCATCGCCGACTCTTCACCGCAGATGTAGGCGCCGGCGCCGCGCCGCAGATGCAGCCGCGTGTGAGGCGACAGGCCAGCGGCCGCGACCTTCTCGAATTCCTCGGCAAGCAGCAGCCGCACCTCGGGATATTCGTCGCGCACATAGACATACGTGTCGGGCGCCTCGACCACCCAGGCCGCGATCAGCATGCCTTCGATGAAGCGGTGCGGGTCCTGTTCGAGGTAATGCCGGTCCTTGAACGTGCCGGGCTCGCCTTCATCGGCGTTGACCGCGAACAGGCGCGGCGCCGGCTCGGCGCGGACCAGGGACCATTTGCGCCCGGTCGGAAAACCTGCCCCACCGAGGCCGCGCAGGCCGGCATCGCTGACGATCCGGATCAGGTCGTCGCGGGTGCGCTTGCCGGACAGGCAGTCCGCCAGCAACCCGTAGCCGCCGGCGCTTCGGTACCGCGCCAAATCGTTAGGCGTCGCAAAGGCATGCGGATGCGCGCCCTTCACCACCGCGGCGGCAACCGTGTCCGCCGTTGCGGCGAAGACCTGCGAATGCCCCACCGCGCAGACCGGCGCGCGGTCGCAGGCGCCCATGCAGGGCGCGCGCACGATCCGCACATTTTCATCAAGGATTCCAGGTAGTTGTTGCAGAAGCCGGCCGGCGCCGCGCATCGCGCAGGATAGTGAATCGCAGACCCGCACCGTCACCGCCGGCGGGGCCCGCTCGCCTTCCTTCACCACGTCGAAGTGGGCGTAAAACGTAGCAACTTCATACACTTCCGCGAGCGCGAGCTTCATCTCCGCGGCCAGTGCGGCGAGATGGGCGGCGGAGAGATGGCCGTAGCGGTCCTGAATCAGGTGCAGGAACTCGATCAGGAGATCCCGCCGAATCTCCCGTGATTCCAATAGCTTACGCACCTCCGCAAGCGCCGCCGGGTCGACCTGGCGGCCCTTCGGGGTGCGCCGCGGCCGCCGGCTGCCGTTTGTCTTTGAATCTGAGAGGGTTGCCGTATTCATGGGAGCGGTTCCAAGCCCCCTTCATGCCCACTGGCGCCGGCCAGGCAATCCCCTCGTCCCGATGCCGCGATTGAAATTTTCTATCGTCTGGAATAGCGTATAATAATCCAAGACTTAGGGAAGAGACCCGGTGCTCGACAAGCTCGCTTATCTGCTGGCGCTGTCGCGCGAGCAGCATTTCGGCCGCGCCGCCGACGCCTGCGGCGTCACCCAGCCGACCCTGTCGGCCGGCATCAAGCAGCTCGAGGAAACGCTCGGCGCACTGCTGGTACAACGCGGCTCGCGCTTCATCGGTTTCACCGCCGAGGGCGAGCGCACGCTCGACTGGGCGCGCCGCATCGTCGGCGACGAGCGCGCCATGCGCGAGGAGATCAAGGCGCTCAAGCACGGCCTCACGGGGCAATTACGCATCGCCGCGATCCCGACCGCGCTCGCGATGGTGGCGCAGCTCACCACGCCCTATCGCGCGCGCCACCCGGACGTGCGCTTCACCGTGCTGTCGCGCACCTCGATCGAGGTGCTCTCGCTGCTCGACAATCTCGAGATCGACGCCGGCGTCACCTATCTCGACAACGAGCCGCTCGGCCGCGTCAACGCGGTGCCGCTCTATCAGGAGCGCTACCAATTGCTCACCGCGCCCGATGCGCCGCTCGGCAATCGCGAGCGCGTCACCTGGGCGGAGGTGGCGCAGGTGCCGCTCTGCCTGCTCACGCCCGACATGCAGAACCGCCGCATCATCGACGGACTCCTGCGCGCCGCCGGCGGCGACGCACAGCCGACCCTGGAGTCCGATTCCATCATCGTGCTGTTTGCGCATGTGCGTACCGGCCGCTGGGCGAGCGTGATGCCGGCGCGGCTGGCCGAGACGCTGGGGCTGACCGCCACCATCCGCGCGATTCCGATCGCGGAGCCCGAGGCCATGCACACGATCGGGCTCGTGGTGCCGCCGCGCGAGCCGCTGACGCCCTTGACCGCCGCGCTGGTGGCGGAAGCCAAGCGGCTGGCGGCGGGGATGGGGGCGTGAGAGCATTGCATCGAACGCAAGGCTGCACACGCACAGGCTGCAAGCGCGCGATGCGTCATCGAAGAAACCTATCGCCGACTTTGGCCCGACCGGCACCCGACCGCACCCGACCACGGGGCGACCATCACCGACTTTCATGCGACCTGGCGTCCGGACGAACGAATGTCTGGAATTCTGGAGACCTGCAACCATTGCGGGTGCAGACCGGCGACCGCGGCGGTCCCGCGGCCGGATCGTCCGTCCGATCAGCCGCGACCCGATGAGCATCCCGTGCGGGATCGCGAGTCGCGCGTTGCGCCGGCCGCGTCATCGGCGGGCGACGAGGCCCTGCTCGATCAGGACGCTGTAATCCGTCGTCCGGCCCGCGTTGGCCGCGCCGGAATGCACCGTGAAGCCGAAGCGCAGCGTGTCGTCCGCGCGCCGGAAGGCGTAGTTGAACGCGGGCGAGGCCGCAGGCATGTGGAGCCGCGCCGTGTCCCACCATGTGTGCCGGTACTCCACGAACAGCGACACCGGCCGCCCGTAGTTTTGCAGCATCGCCGGCTGCACCGCGGCGCCGACGCCGAGCGTGCCGCCCCACACGGTGGTGTTCTGCGAGGTGTCCGGGCCGCCGAAATTGATGGTGAGGTCGGCGTTGAGCACGCTGGCGCCGCCGAGCCCGTAGATGAAGAGGCCCGGGCTCGTCACCGCGCCCGCCTTCACGCCCGCGGTGCCAATCCAGTGCGTGGTGGTGCCGAGGAAGCTGCCGCCGGCGAACGTGCGGTTGATGGTCTGATTGAGAAAGTCAAGCGAGGCGAAGCCGCCGACCACGATGTTGTTGCCCCAGGGCGCGGCGTTCCAGCCCGCGACCAGGCCGGCGCCGAGCGCATCGCCGGTGTCGAGGAAGCTGTTGGTCAGCGCGCCGGTCGCGGCCAGATATTCGTTCGCGCGCACGCGGCCGGCGTTCCAGAGGAGCTGGCCGCCAAAGTAGAAGCCGACCTGCCGGCGGGCAGCGTCGGTGCCGGGAATGAGCGCGGCGCCAGGCGGCGGGCAGGGTTCCCAATAAATGTTCTCGCCAGTCCTACTATTGTGCGCGCTATCGCGCGTCCCAGGGTCAAGCCGAAATCCAATGGGAGGTCGCCATACTTCGTCGCCGCTGCTACCGTCCCTCCAGGTACCGCACCGTTCGTCCCAATAAACGTTTTCGCCAGTCCTACTATTGTGCGCGCTATCGCGCGTCCCAGGGTCTAGCCGAAACCCAATAGGAGGCCGGGGGCCTAAATTATTGCCAGTTCTTCCGTCGAGCCATCTTGCGTGTGCAACATCAACGCAGTTCAACGCAAACAGCGCAGCAGCGACCATCGCCGCATACGGCCCGACAACGCCACGCATCACGCCCCCCACCGATCTCACTTCGTAGCCCGCATTGAGCAACGCGAAATGCGGGAACGGCATTGCGATCCGAAACGCCCGCTCCCGCATTTCGCTTCGCTGGATCCGGGCTACTTCCTGTCCGGACAACTTCTTACAGCACGAAACTTCAATTCCCACTCGCCGTCAGAGTTCGTAACCGGTAACGGGTGTTCCGGGTTCTCAGGCAACGGGAGCATGAATATCTCCTATCGCATAAACCAACCTAGGCTTACCAACACACTGTAATCCGTCGTCCGGCCCGTGCTGCCCGTCTCTGTGAAGCCAAACACCGGCGAGCGCAGGCTGATCGACTGCGAGGGGAAGAAGCGCGCGCGGCCTTCGACGCCGACGCGCAGCGGATGGCCGGCGATGCAGTTCGAGCAAGCGAAGGTGGAGAGGCCGCCCATCACCGCGAGGCCGGGCCGCCAGGTCGATTCACTGATCGAGGGCACACCGCCGGCGAACGCGCTCTGGTCGCTGCGCAGCGTAAAATTCAGATGCCGGAACGTCGGGCCGAGGCCGGCGGTGAAGAACCAGTTGTTCGCCGGCCCGACGGGAACCTGTCCGGTCACCAGCAGATCGACGAACAGCGATGCCGATTCGAGCGTCACCAGCCCGCTGCCATGGCGCGGGATCGCGAAGAATGTCTGTCCGGGACGTGAGAAGACGCCGACATCGAACCCGAGCAGCGCGGGCCCGACGCAGGAGCCGGGAAAGAACGTGGCACCGCCGCCGAACTGCGCCCCGGTGTGTGAGAAGCTGCCGCTGAACGGCGCTTGTCCGCCCGTGCTCTCATAGTTCGCGTTGCCGAACGATCCACCGATGCCGACCGCGCCTTTCAGTTCGACGGAAGAACGGCCAATGCCGGGAGGTCCGCATGACGCTTGGGCGGTACGGGGTTCACACGGTCGCCATTTCGGAGCCTTCGCTAGCAGTCGTACGAGCGCCTCCGAGTCAGCGCGCTTGATCGCGAGTTCGGCTCTGAGATCATCAAGTTCTTGGCGAATAGCGATCGGGCGAAAAAAGCCGCGTGAAAACGTAATCCTCTCCGTGAGGGCCTGTCTTGTCCGCCTGCGAGACTCAAAGGCAACGTCTACGAGCGCACGCAAATTGGTGTGAGCATGATCATAGGCGCGCCTATCACAGCGCTTTATGGCCTCGTCCATTTCATTCAGATATCGGGCCGCTCGCGACGCATAATCGGCATTGTACAGAAGCTCAGTTTGTCCGCGGACTGTAACGCCAGTCTGCGCGCCACCTCCGATAAAAGAAATTTGCGCATAGTCCTGCGCCGCTGCCGGAACCGCGCCCAGCAGCAACCCCACCGCCGCAACCAGAAACGCTGCGCACCGCACGCGACCACGCACCATGACACCCACCCCCGCAGGCATCGCCCGCCCGCGCGTGCAACCGCGCGCGGCCACAAACTCTTCTGTGTTCTCGGGACCGATGCTTCTTCGCCGCCAGCCAAGAGCGGCGCGCCGCCTGCCACCCCCAAAACTTCGGCGGCGGCGTTTGCGTCACGCTTCCATGCCGGGTCTTTATGGTCAAGAACGCCAGGCGCGATTGTGTTCCGGGCGTGGCGCCGCGGCCACAGCGCGGGACGATCGCAAAGGGGCCCGGACCGCCCAATGTCCGAGTGGGGTCATTTTCGACGAGTTCACTGCGGCTTGCCCGCAAGGCCGTCCGCTTTGCCCCAGACCTTCGCGGGCATCCGCACGAAGACTTCGAGCAGACCTATGTGCTGGAAGGCTCGCTGGTCGACGACGAAGGCGAACGCACCGCCGGCCCGCGCCTCACGGCGCAAAGGCCTGCTTCACGCGCGCGATGACGGCGGGCGAGGCCTTCGACACCCGCGCGATGAAGGCCTCGACCTCCGCGCCGGTCCACGGCGAGATGTCCATCTGCGTCTTCTTCGCCTCGGCGACGAATTCCGGGTCCCGCATGGTGGCGGCAAGCGCCGCGCGCAGTGCGTCGCGACGACTGGCCGGAATGCCGGGCGGCGCAGCGTAGAGCTTGCCGAGCGCCTGCACGCCGAAGATCAGCCCATGCACCTGCCGGTCCTCGTCCGATTTGACGAAGTCGTCGACATGCGGAATGCCGGGGCCGACGCGCGCGCGTCCGGACAGCTGGATGATCGGCCGGAACAGCCCGGCCTCATAGTCCTCACGCCAGACCGAGGTCAAAGTCGACATCAGGATGCTGCAAACGCCGTGCACCTCGCCGCGGGCGATCGCGATCCTGATGCTGGCGGTGCCCTTGTAGCCGGCAACGATCTTCATCCTGACGCCGAACAGGTTGCGCACGGCGAGCGCCGATTTTGCCAGCGCCCCGCTCGCAGCGGCAGCGCCGATCAGGGCCTCCTTCGTCCGCATGTCCTCAAAACCGGCGATGCCGGCAGCCTTCGAGACGCCGCAGATCGCGACGCCTTCCTCGATATTGCCGATCCAGGTGAACCGCGCGGGCTCGAAACGGGCGGCGGCGTTGCCCAGGAGCGGCTCGAACGGAACCGTATAGACAAAGCTCGACACGACCGTGCCGTCCTTCGGTGCGGCGCTGTAGAGCCAGTTGGCGGCGATGACTCCGCCGGCGCCGGTCATGTTCTGCACCACCACACCCGGATTGCCGGGGATGTGGCGCCGCAGATGGCGCTGCACGACGCGCGCGTACAGGTCAAAGCCGGTGCCGACCTCGTGGCCGACCACGATGGTGACGGTCCTGCCCTTGTAGAACTCCGCAACCTCGTCGGCCGCCGCGGACGCTCCGGCGGCAAGCCATGCCGCGGCAGCGATGAGGACTGGCGATCGCGCGAACATGTCCTTCACCCTGAATAGCGGCCGTTGCGCGGTCGCCGCTCGGTTCGTGCGTTGCGGCGCGGTGAAGGCGCGGATCGTGACGCCGCCGCGCCCGCCGAACCGCGCGCCTAGTACCGGTAGTCGTCGATCTTGAGCAGCGGGAACGCGCTCAGCACGTGCGGGGTCGTGACGATGGGCGCGCCGCAATGCAGATACGACTTGTCGAGCTCGGCAAGGCTGCATGCGCCCAGAAGCCCCATGCAGCGCATCACCTCGTCCTCCATCAGTTCGAGCAGGCGCTCGATGCCCGCCTGCCCGGCTGCCGCCAGTGCATAGCACTGCATGCGGCCCATTCCGACCAGGTCCGCCCCCAGCGCGATCGCCTTGACGACGTCGCTGCCGCGATAGAAGCCGCCGTCGATCAGGATCTTGGCACGCCCGCCGACGGCATCCTTGACCTCCGGCAGCACGTCGATGGTGCCGCGGCCGTGGTCGAGCTGGCGGCCGCCGTGGTTGGAGATGTAGACCCACTCGACGCCGTGCTCGACCGCGATCTTCGCATCCTCGGCGGTGGCAATGCCCTTGAGGATAAGCGGAATCTTGTACTTGTCCCTGACGCGCTTGACGGTGCGCCAGTCGAGCGCCGCCTGAAACTCGCGGCCGGCAACCCGCTGCCGCCCGCGCGTGGTGTAGCGCTTGGCGATATCGCGTTCGCGCCGGCTGTAATGCGCGGTGTCGACGGTGAAGCAGAACGCCACGCAATTGTTGGCGATGGCGGCCTCGACGTGGCTGTCGACAAAGGCATCGTCGCCGCGGACATAGAGCTGGAAGATGCGCGTGCAGTCGGGAGCGGCCTCCGCGACCTCCTTCACGCCCGGATCGCACACCGACGACAGCATATGCGCGGCGCCGAACGCGCCGGCGCCGCGCACCACCGGTGCGGCGCCTTCGGGGTGAAAGCCCTCCAGCGAGCCGACCGGCGCCAGCATCACCGGCAGCCGCAGCCTGCGGCCGAACACCGTGGTCGACGTGTCGATCTTGCGCACGTCCCGCAGCACGCGCGGGCGGAACGCGATGGCGTCGAGCGCCATGCGATTGCGGCGCAGCGTGGTCTCGGTCTCGGTGCCGCCGACGATGTAGTCCCAGTGGTTCTGGTTCAGGTTCGCGCGCGCCTTGGCGACGATCTCGTGCAGGTTCAGGAAATCGGACGTCGATGCCTCGACGCGCGGCATGACGATGGCCGGCTGGCTTGCGGTCTTCTCTTGCATGATGGGCCTGATTGGCGATGCGGGATATCGACATGATGCTCGCCCGCCCGGGCCGCCGTCAACCGGCCCTCGTCCCGGCACAGAAACGATCGGCCCGCGCGTGCCCGCGCGAGCCGATGCGTTACCTTGGCCGGGAGCGATGTCAGCGCCAGCCGCCCCAACCGGGCTGCGCGGATGCAGGGGCAACGGACAGGGTGACGGCAATCGCTGCCGCGCTGCAGGCCGCCGCCACTCTTGAACCCAGATATGCCATTGGAAGTCCTCCAGCGAAGATCTCCGAAGATTTGCTTATCAGTCGTCGCCCGGACCCGGACATTGATAAGGATCAAAGGCGATGGGCGGTCAGGCCGCCTTGCGATCGGGCGCCTCCAGGGCGCCGTCGCGCAGCGAAAAGATGCGGTCGAAGCGGCTGAAGATCTTTTCGTCGTGGGTGACCACGATCACCGCCGTGCGCCGTTCGGCGGCGACTTTCCGCAACAGATCCATCACGGCGCCGGCGCGCTCGGAGTCGAGCGCCGCCGTCGGCTCGTCGGCAAGGACGATGCGCGGGTCGTTCGACAGCGCGCGGGCGATCGCAACACGCTGGGCCTCACCGCCGGAGAGCTGGCCGGGCATCGAGTCGCGGCGGCGCTCGATGCCGAGATAAGTCAGCAGCTCGATCGCCCGCTGGTGCGCCCCCGCCGGCGACGCCCCCGCCAGCAACGGGGCCACGGCCACATTCTCCCACGCATTGAGGAAGGGGAGCAGGTTGTGCGACTGGAAGATGAAACCGATCTTCTCGAGCCGCAGCCGCCGCAGGTCGGGGCGCAGCCAGCGGCCGTCGTAGACCAGCTCGCCGTTGAGGCGCATGCTGCCGGCGTTCGGCTCGGTGATGCAGCCGATGACGTTGAGCAGCGTGCTCTTGCCGGAGCCGCTCGGCCCGCGCAGGCCGACCACGGTGCCCGGAAAGACGTCGAGCGAGACATCGCGCAACGCATCGACGCGCGTCGGGCCTTCGCCGAAATGCTTGCTGATGCCCCTGACCTCGACGACCGCGGCTTCGTTCATGATCATCCTGCCAGGGCCGACGCGGGATCGATCTTGAGCGCCGTGCGCACACCAAGCGTGCTCGCCAAGAGACAGACGAACAACACGGCGGCAAACAGGATGCCGGCATCCGACGGCTCCAGCACCACGCGGCGCGGGAAGTAGCCGTGCGCGGAATTGATCAGGATTGCGCCCACGGCAAAGCTGATCAGCCCCATGACGATCGCCTGCTGCACGATCAGGCCGACGATGGTGCGGTCGGGGGCGCCGATCAGCTTGAGCGTGGCGATCGATTTCTTCTTGTCGACCGTCATGGTGTAGATGATGAGGCCGATGATGACGGTCGATACGACCAGCAGCAGGCTGGTGAACAGCCCGATCTGGCGGCGCGCGCGCTCGATCACGGAGCGGGCGAGCACGTTCTCCTGCTCCTCCTGGGTCAGCGCCGCCAGCTGCTTCCAACGTTCGATGCCGAGCGCGAACTGCTTGGCATCGACCCCCGGCAACAGCCGCACCAGCACGGCATTCACGGTATCGGTCGAGCCGACCGCGCCGGGATTGCGCACGGATTCGCGGCGCGCCGCCGCCGGCGTGAGATCGAATTGCAGCTTCTGCGCATCGCGCAAGGTGATGAACACCACCGGGTCACCGCCGGATGCCACCATGTTCTCGGTGAGTCCGACGACCGTGAAGGTGTCGCGCCCGAGCGCGATCTGTTCGCCGAGCGCGAGTCCGGCGCGGCGATCGGCAACCGCCTCGTAGCGGCCGCGCAGGATCGGCCGTCCCGCGACCAGCCCGGATGCCTCGCCGAGCCGGCCGATCTCGGCGCCGACCACCAGCAGGCGCTTGATGGCACCGCGATGCTGCGCCTCGACATTCTGATACGCGACCGCCCCGGCGCTGGCGACGCCCCACTGCGCGGCGATGATCTGGCGGCTGTCGCCCGGCAGGCGCGAAGACTCCGCGAACGGTCCGCGGGTGCCCCCTTCGACGACCCACACCTGCGCCCCGGTCGCACGCACGAGCCCGAGCGATTCCAGCACCAGCCCGCGATAAATGCCGACCATGGCCATGACGATGCCGAGCAGCAGGCTCAGGCCGATGCAGGTCAGGAGGAAGCGGCCGAGATTGTGCCGGATATCCCTCAGCGCGAGGTTCACGTCACGACCCGCTGCCGCTGGGGCGTGCCGCGCGGCCCTCGCGCAGGCGGGCATCATCCTGGATCACCACCGACGCGTTCTCCGGCAGGCCGCCCGTGACGAGGATGCGGCCGTCGAGCAGCCGGTCGCCGAGCTGCACGCGCTGCCGCGCCAGCCGTCCGTCCCGCACGATCCAGACCGTACCGGAGCGGCCGTCGTAGCCTTCGACCAGCCGCAACGGAACGAACAGGCCGCTCGGGATCACCCGCTTGACGATCTCGATCTCGGCGCGTTCGCCGAGGAACCGCAATTGATGCTGCGGGTTGCACGCGCGGCAGCGGACATAGACACGA
>Ga0073934_10002128_pt1 | contig 43025 bp, 41 predicted proteins | sample LarsenN4metaG_FD_76834 | JGI IMG/M metagenome (GOLD analysis project Ga0073934, IMG submission 76834) | Hot spring sediment bacterial and archeal communities from British Columbia, Canada, to study Microbial Dark Matter (Phase II) - Larsen... ...
CATAATTGAACTTCTCGTCCTGCGGCAGATTCGGCTGCATGATCCGCAGCCGCACGCCGTCGACCAGGGTCGTCGGCGTGCGCGCGAGCCGCAGCGCGCCGTGGGCCGCAAGCGTGCCAAGCAGCGCGAGGCCGAGTGCGAGCGGCAGCCACGGTCGGCGGGAGTCGCGGCGGTCGTCGGCGAAGGTGGCCGGGCTTGCAAACACGGCGACCGCCACGAAGGTCAGTCCCCAGATGCCGATCAGGGCCGCGCTCTGCGCCAGCACCAGCGGGCCGGTAAGCGCGTAGCCGAAGGCATTCCAGGGAAACCCGGTGAACAGGTGCCCCCGCAGCCACTCGGCCAAAGTCAGGGCGAGTGCGAGCGCCAACAATCGGGCCGGGCCGCGGGTCCAGAGCAAGCGCGCCAACGCAAGGCCCACGGCGGTGTAGCAGGCCATGCCCGCGGGCAGGCCGATGACGGCGACCGGCAACAGCCAGCCGAAGGTCTTGGCGTCGACCAGGAACGCATGGCCGATCCAATAGAGGCCGGCGAGGAAATAGCCGAAGCCGAACCACCAGCCGGCGGCGGCGGCGCTGGGAACCCCGCGCAGGCGGCCGCCGGCGGCCCCGTCGGTCAGCCAGACCAGGACCGGAAAGGTTGCAAACAGCACAGGCCAGGCATCGAACGGCGCCTGTGCCAGGGCGGAGAGCGCGCCGACACCGAACGCGATCAGCGCCCGCCGCCAACCCCAGGACAATACGATCCAGTCGGCCAGCCTTGTGAGCGCCGTGGGCGAAGCGCGGGTCTCGAGGGCGGTCACGGGCGGCGCGGCGCGTCAGGTGCGATCGGCGGGGCGGCGGATGGGCCAGTCTCGCCGGCAAGGGGAGCGGGACCGGGCGTCGCCGCCTGCGGCGGCACGTCGGGCGCGCTGTAGCGGCGGCGGCCGTCCCGGTCGCGCTCGATCGCCCGGTTGTTCTTGCTGCGGTGAATGCGCACGCGCTTGATCCGCCGCGGGTCGGAGTCGAGCACTTCGATCTCGAAGCCGTTGGGTCCGGCGATCAGTTCTCCGCGCACCGGCAGCCGGCCGACCTGCGCCATGATATAGCCGCCGATCGTGTCCACCTCCTTGGCCGCCTCGCCGACGTTGAATTCCGGGCCAATCTGCTCGATCACGTCCTCCAGGCTGGTGCGCGCGTCGGCGACGAACGAGCCGTCCGCCTGTCGCACCACGGTCGGCTTTTCCTCCTCGTCGTGCTCGTCGGCGATCTCGCCGACGATCTGCTCGACGATATCTTCCATCGAGACAAGCCCGTCGGTACCGCCATATTCGTCCACCACGAGCGCGAGATGGATGCGGGTCGCCTGCATCTTCGCGAGCAGGTCGAGTGCCGGCATGGACGGCGGCACGAACAGCATCTGCCGGACGATTCGGGTGGCGGACAGCGGCATGGCCAGATCGATGGCGCCGAGGTCGAGGCCGGCCGGGTGCTGCCGCTTGCGGCGGGACTTCCTGCCCGGTGCGATGCTCGCCTGCGCCGTCATGAATGCAATCAGGTCGCGGATATGCACCATGCCGACCGGATCGTCGAGCGTGTCATTGTAGACTACGAGGCGGGAGTGGCCGGCCTTCTCGAACACTTTCACCAGCTCGCCGATGGAGATATCCTGCTGCACCGCGACGATGTCGGCGCGCGGCACCATGACGTCCTCGATCCGGCGGTCGCGTAGCGCCAGGATGTTGGTGATCATGGTGCGCTCTTCCGGCCGCACTCCGCTTGCGGACGGACCGACGGCGTCGAGCACGACTTCGATCTCGCTGCGGCGCGCGCCGTTCCAGCGGGCGAGCAGCGCGCGGATCAGCCGCGCGAAGAATCCTTCGCTTCCGCTCGCTGCGGGCTGCGCGACCGGCACCGGAAGGTTGTGCTGTTCGCTTGCCGCACCTGCCGCGTCGGCCGGGCGGCTGGGCGCCTCTGACTCAGACATGGCACGCGTCAGGCCTCCGCGTCGCGCGTGGCATAGGGGTCGGGAATGCCGATGCGGGCGAGAATCGTGCGCTCCAGCCGCTCCATGACGCGCGCCTTGCGATCGTTGTCGTGGTCATAGCCAAGGAGATGCAGGAATCCGTGAACGGCGAGATGGGCGAGATGGTGGTTGAACGGCTTGCCTTCGGCCTTGGCTTCGCGGGTCGTGGTCCGGTAGGCGATGACGATGTCGCCGATATGTAGGGATGCCCCGGCGGTTCTGCACGGCGCTGGCGCGGGAAATGACAGGACGTTGGTCGGCGCATTCTCGCCCCGCCAGTCGCGATTGAGCGCACGGATCGCCGAATCATCGCTCAGCACGATAGCAAGCTCGGCGTGCGGCGTTGAGGCCACCTCGGCCGCAGCCCGAATGGCCTTGCGGACCATGGCCGCCGCCCGCGGCTCGCTCCGCCAGCGCGAGGAGCGCACGATGACCTCGATTTGCGGCGCGATTTTGCCCCGGCCGCGGCGCCGCCTCATTCCTTCGCCCCGCGCCGGCGCGCCTCGTCGGCCCGGTCGTAGGCTGCGACAATCCGCGCCACGAGCTCGTGCCGGATCACGTCGTCGGCGGTGAAGACGACATGACCGATGCCCTCGACATTGCCGAGCAGGCGCACCGCCTCGGCCAGGCCCGACGTCTGGCCCGGCGGCAGGTCCACCTGGCTCGGGTCGCCGGTGACGATCATGCGGCTGTTCTCGCCGAGCCGGGTGAGGAACATTTTCATCTGCATGGTGGTGGTGTTCTGCGCCTCATCGAGGATGATCGCGGCATTCGACAAGGTTCGCCCGCGCATGAAGGCGAGCGGGGCGATTTCGATCTCCGTGGTCTGCAGCGCGCGTTCGACGATGCGGGCGTCCATCAGGTCGAACAGGGCATCGTACATCGGCCGCAGATAGGGATCGATCTTCTCGCGCAGATCGCCCGGCAGGAAGCCGAGCCGTTCCCCCGCCTCCACCGCCGGCCGCGACAGGATGATGCGGTCCACCTCCTTGCGTTCGAACAGCGCGACCGCATAGGCGACCGCAAGCCAGGTCTTGCCGGTGCCGGCGGGACCGGTGCCGAACACCAGGGCATGGCGGCGCATGGCCCGAATGTAGGCGTCCTGCGCCGTGGTGCGCGCGCGCACCGGACGCTTGCGCAGGTTGATCTCCTCGAAGCCGGGCCGCGGCTGCGTCTGGTCGAAATCGAACAGCGAGCCTTGCGCGATGGCGAGCCTAATCGCACCCTCGACGTCGCCCGCGGCGAGATCGCCGCCGTGCTTGAGCTGCTCGTAGAGTCCCTCGAGCACGCGGCGCGCCTGCTCGACGGCGTCGCGCGAGCCCTGAATCGTGACGTGATTGCCGCGCTGGTCGGCAACCACGTGCAGCCTGCGTTCGATCAGCGCCAGATTCTGTCCGTACTGGCCGAACAGCGTGGAGGCGCGGCGGTTGTCGTCGAAGGCCAGCACGATCTGCGTCTGCGCGCCGTCCGCGGACGGGATCAGGTCGTTGCCGGGTCCAAGTGTGCGCAACGCGGTCAAGCTCCCGCCGACGCGGCCGCCGCAGCATGCGGCGGTGCGGTCGCCACAAGGTCGCCGAACAGGCTGTTGGCCGCAACCTCGGTCACGGTCACGGCGCGGATTTCGCCGATCATCGCTGCAGGGGCCTGCACCTGGACCGGCTGCAAATATGGGGAGCGGCCGACGATCTGGCCAGGGTATCGGCCGGGCCGCTCGAACAGCACTTCGAAGCTTCGGCCGCGGCAGCGCGCATTGAAGGCGACCTGATGGCGGTCGATCTCACGCTGCAGCCGCTGCAGTCGCTCGTGCTTCACGTCTTCCGGCAACTGCGGCATGTCGGCGGCCGGCGTTCCCGGCCGCGGCGAATATTTGAACGAGAAGGCGCCGGCATAGCCGACTTCGGCCACGAGCCGCAGCGTGTCGGCGAAGTCCTCTTCGCTCTCGCCCGGAAAGCCGACGATGAAATCGGAGGTGAAGGCGATGTCGGGGCGCACAGCGCGCAGCCGCTCGATCACCTTCAGATAATCGGCGCGGCTGTGGCGCCGGTTCATCGCTGCGAGAATGCGGTCGGAGCCCGACTGCACCGGCAGGTGAAGCTGCGGCATCAGCTGCGGCAGGTCGCGATGGGCGGCGATCAGGCTGTCGTCCGCATCGCTCACCATGTCGCGCGGATGACTCGTGGTGTAGCGCAGCCGCGCGATGCCGGGGATTGCCGCGAGCCGGTGCAGCAGCCGGCCGAGGCTGGAGGGCCGGCCGTCGCTGTCTTCGCCGTGATAGGCATTGACGTTCTGCCCGATCAGCGTGATCTCGCGCACCCCCGCTTCGGCAAGCCGGGCGGCCTCGGCCACGACCTTGGCCACCGGGCGCGAGACCTCCACGCCGCGCGTGTAGGGCACGACGCAGAAGGTGCAGAACTTGTCGCAACCCTCCTGCACCGTGACGAAAGCGCTCACGCCGCGCCGGCGCGTGGCGGCCGCGCTCGGCGCCGCAAGATGGTCGAACTTGTCCTCGACTGGAAACTCGGTGTCGATCACCGCGCCGTGCTCGGCGCGCCGGAGCAGCTGCGGCAGCCGGTGATAGCTCTGCGGCCCGAACACGAGATCGACGCCGCGCGCGCGGCGCAGGATCTCTTCGCCCTCGGCCTGGGCGACACAGCCGGCGACCGCCAGCATGACGCGGCGACCCTGGCGCGCCGCCTGCTGCTTGAACGCTCGCATGCGGCCGATCTCGGAATAGACCTTCTCGGCGGCCTTTTCGCGGATGTGGCAGGTGTTGAGGATGATGAGATCGGCATCGTCCGGCGCCGTCGTCTCCACGAAGCCTTCCGGTCCGAGCGTGTCAGCCATGCGCTGCGAATCGTAGACGTTCATCTGGCAGCCGAACGACTTCACGTACAGCCGGCGCGGCGCCGCCGGGCCGTTCCGGGCGGTCGGGGTCGTTTTTGTTTTACCTTTTACTTCAACGAGTTCTGACATCGGAGAGCATCCGGCGGAGCGCCGTGCGGCCGTTCCTCCTCATATAGGCTTGACCGGCAAAAGGGAATGGCCGCCCGGCGCCGGCGCGCGGCCGTCAGGCATGGGTTGTCTGCAGCGGCTTTTCCTTGAGCAGGACGACGGCGAAAAGCGCGACGGCGAAGCTTGCGGCGACCGCGACGAAAACGCGGGTAAAGCCCTCGGCCGAATACTGCGCCGGAGCGGCTCCGGCCGCGCCTGCGCCCGCAAGCACGATGGCGCCGAAGCCCGCCACCACCACGGTGGCGAACAGGTTGCGCGAGAACTGCATGGTGGCGACGGCCGCACCGAAGCTGTGGATCGAGACGTTGTTCTGCAACGCCGTCGAGGACAGCGGCGGCAAGGTGCCGAAGCCGATGCCGATGAGAGTGAGAATCAGCTCGAATTCGAGGAGCGAGACGTCGCGGCTGCGCCAGGCCAGCAGCAGCACCGCCGCACAGGCGAGCGCAAGCCCGAGCATCGGGATGGTCTTGTAGTGCTCGCGCCGCGGCAGGATGGTGCCGGTGACGCCGGCGCTGACGTTGAGCATCACCGCGAGCACCAGCACGCTCAGCCCGGCGACCGCCGGCGACAGGCCGCGGATGTTTTGCAGATAGATGGGCAGGAAGATGTGCAAGCCGACGATCGGCCCCCAGCCGAAGGTGTTCATGATCACCGCAAGGCGCGCCTCCCGGTCCGACAGGATGGCCAGCGGAATGAGCGGTTCGAGCGCGGTGAGCAGCCGCACAACGAAGGCGGTCCCGACGACGAATGCCACGGCGAACAGCGCCAGAATTGGCGGCGAGGTCCACGGGTGGCGCACCCCGCCCATGCTGAGTGCAAGCATGAACGCCGCACTCGCCGTCATGATCAGAAAGGCGCCGAGGAAGTCGAGCTGGTGCGGCTTGTCGTGGCGCGGCAGCTTGCGCAGCAGCGTGAGCGTCAGCATCACGGCAACAAGCCCGAGCGGAAGGTTCATCCAAAAGATCACCGACCAATGCAGATATTCGGCGATGGCGCCGCCGAGCGCCGGGCCGCAGGCTCCGGCCGTGGTGTAGGTGGCGGAGAAGTAGCCGTAGTACTTGCCGCGGTCCTTTGGCGCGGCGATGTCGCCGAGCACCACCATGCCGGTCGAGGTGAGGCCGCCGCCGCCGAGCCCGTGCAGCACGCGGCCGAGGATGAGCACGAGCATGTTGGGCGCAAGCGCGCAGACCAGCGAGCCCGCCATGTACAGGCTGATGGCGATCAGGAGCGTGGTGCGCCGGCAGTGGATGTCGCTGATCTTGCCATAGAGCGCGGTGATGGCGGTGTTGGCGATGAGATAGGCGGTGACGAGCCAGGGCAGATTGTGCAGATCGCCGAATTCACGGCCGATGGTGGGAAGCGCGCTGGCCAGAATGGTGTTGTCGAGCGAGCCCATGAACACCGGGAGCAGCACGCCGAGCACGATTATCATCGTCTCGCGATGGCTGAGGCTCTTGCCCTCGGTGGGCGGCACGGCGGTGTCCGCGAGCGGCTATGATCCCCGCCCCGCGGGGGAGGGATCTGCGGCAGTCTGTCGTTTTGCCTGCTCGATCGCCTGCCACACGGCGTATGGCGTCGCCGGCATCTCGATGTGGCGGACGCCGTAGCCGGAAAGCGCGTCGACGATGGCGCTGATCACCACCGCGAGGGCGGGGGTGGTGCCGCCCTCGCCGCCGGCCTTGATGCCGAGCGGATTGGTCGGCGAAAGCACCTCGACGATCTCGCAGCGAAACGACGGCAGCGTGTGCGACCGCGGCAGGCCGTAGTCCATGAACGAGCCGGCGAGCGGCTGGCCGGAGCTGCGATCGACATGGCAGCGCTCCCACAACGCCTGGCCGACGCCCTGGGCGATGCCGCCGTGCGTCTGGCCGTGCACGATCAGCGGATTGATGCAGCGCCCGACGTCATCCACGGCGGCGTAGCGGGTCAACGCCACGTGGCCGGTGTCGGGATCCACCTCGACCTCGCAGATGGCGCAGCCGTTGGGGAACACGGGATCGTGCATTTCATGCTCGGCGGCGACCGCAAGCCCGTCTTTCAGGTCCGGCGGGAGCGACAGTTGCGCCGCCTCCCGGGCCAGCTCGAGAAAATCAAAACTGCGGTTGCTCGTCGGCGTCGAGAAGCGTCCGTCCTGGAACTGCACCGTCGCCGCCGAGGTGCCGAGCGCGATGGCCGCGATCGCCTTGCCTCTGGCGATCAATTCGGTCGAGGCCTTGGCGATGACGGTGCCGGCGTGGCGCATGGAGCGGCCGGAGTGCGAGCCGCCGCCGACGCTGACGATGTCGGTGTCGCCCATGATCACGTTCACCGCCTCGACCGGCACCGCAATCAAGTCCGCCACCACCTGCGCGAAGCTTGTCTCGTGGCCCTGGCCGCTCGGCTGGGTGCCGATCACCACATCGACCGCGCCCGTGGGCCTGACCGTGATCTCGGTGCGCTCGCGCGGCGAGCCGATCGAGGACTCGACATAGTTCGCAAGCCCGAGGCCGAGCAGCCGGCCGCGCTTCTTTGCCTCGCGCCGGCGCTGCTTGAAGCCGTCCCAGTCGGCGATCCGCATGGCCAGGTCCATGTTGGCCTCGTAGGTGCCGCTGTCGTAGGTCATGCCGACCGCATTGGTGTAGGGCATCGCCTCCGGCCGCACGAGGTTCATGCGCCGCAGCCGCACGCGATCGATGCCGAGTTCTGCGGCGGCGAGATCGAGCAGCCGTTCGATGGCAAACGTCACCTCCGGGCGGCCGGACGAGCGATAGGCGTTGGTCGGCATGGTGTTGGTGAACACCGCTCGCGCGCGCAGGCTCGCCACCGGAACGGCGTAGCTGCCGGTGATCAGGCCGGCGCCCTTCGACAGCGGCGAGAGCGACACGCAGAGCGCCCCGACATTGCTGACGTTGTCGGCCCGCATGGCCAGGATGCGGCCGTCCTTGGTCAACGCCAGCTCCACCGTGGTGAGGAGATCGCGGCCCTGATAATCGCTGAGGAAGGCCTCGGAGCGCGTAGCAGTGTATTTCACCGGCCGCTTGAACTTGCCGGCGGCCCAGAGCACGAGGCCGAACTCGACATAGGGCCGGTTGCGCGAACCAAAATTGCCGCCGACGTCATACGACAGCACGCGCAGCCGGTCGGGGGCGATGCCGAGCACGCCGGCAAGCTCCGCCTTCTGCCGCACCGCACCACCCGAGCCTGCATAGAGCGTGTAGCGGCCGCTCGTCGCGTCGTAGTCGGCGAGCGCGGCACGCAGTTCCATCGGCGCGGCGGTGACCCGGCCGATATCGAACCGTGCCTTCACCACGTGATCGGCATTGGCGAAGGCGCGATCGGTCGCCGCCCGGTCGCCGAACCAGGTGTCGACCAGGACGTTGTCGGGAACCTCGTCCCAGATCGCCGGGGCACCCGGCGCCAGCGCATCCTCGATGGTACAGGCGACCGGCAGTTCCTCGTAAGCGACCGCGACCGCTTCCGCCGCATCCTGCGCCTGTGTCCGCGTTTCTGCCACCACCATCGCCACCGCTTCGCCGACGTAACGCACCTTGTCCGCCGGCAGCAGCCGATGCGGCCCGGCAAACACCGGTGCGCCGCCCGGCGCGGTAAGCTTCATGTCGTAGCGGGTGGAGGGCACCGGGCTGTGCGGCAGCGGCTTCAGCCCGTCGGCGATGCAATCGGCGCCGGTCAACACGCCGAGCACGCCGGGCATGGAGCGCGCGCGCGCCGTGTCGATGCCGCGGATGCGCGCGTGTGCATGCGGCGAGCGCACGATTGCCGCATAGGCCTCGCTCGCGATGCTGAAATCGTCACTGAAGCGCCCCTTGCCGGTGAGCAGCCGCCCGTCTTCCTTGCGACGGATCGGCCGACCGATGGCGGCAAAGGGGATGCCGGCGGGAAACGCGATCCGTTCATTCATGGCGGTTCACGCCGCCTGCATGGGCGCGGGCTCGCGCGCGCGCAGGGTCGACGCGGTGAGGCGGCGCACGGCCGCTTCCAGTGATCGCGCCACCGCCTTGCGATCTGCATAGCTATCGAACGCGATTGGTTCTCCGAACCTCACGGTGACGTCATAGGGGCCGTTGCGCACGAGCTCGATGAAATGCGGCATGAATTCGAGATCCCCATACCATGCGACCAGCGGCCGGTGGCGGCGTCCCATCGGCACGCCGTGCACATGCGTATAGCCGATCGAAGCCGGCTGCAGCGGTACGCCGTCGGGCAGGCCGGCCTGGCACAAGGCTCCGAGCAGGGCGGAGCGGAACCCGAGCACGCGGTTGCCGTCGCTCGACGTGCCTTCCGCGAACAGCACCACCGGGTCGCCGGCGGAAAGCCGCCGGGCGATCGCCGCATTGACCTGCGCGGTCTGCGCGCGGCGCGCGCGATCGACGAATACGGTGCGCTGCAGCCGTGCGGTCAGGCCGACAATCGGCCAGGAAGCCACCTCGCGCTTGGCTACGAAGGTGTGCAGCCCGGTCGTTGCCAGCACCGGGATATCGAGCCAGGACACATGGTTGCAGAGGACCAGGGCCGGCCGGCCGATCAGGGGACGGCCGACGGCGCGGATGCGCACGCGCAACAGCGCGCACAACAGCCGGCAGTAGCCGACGGTGAGCGGGCGGCGGCCGGGCAGGCCGAGTCGGTCGATCAGCCACAGCGCCGCGATATAGACGGGCGCGGCCGAGACGAATGCAGCAAGCACCAAGCCGAGCCGCAGCATCACCGGGGGGCTTTATCGTCGAGCGGGACGGCGTAGAGTTCGAGGCGGTGATCGACCAGCCGAAAACCGAGCTTGCGCGCCACCTCGGCCTGCAGCTTTTCGATCTCCTCGGACTGGAACTCAATCACCTGGCCGGTGCGCAGGTTGATCAGGTGGTCGTGGTGCGCCTCGGGAATCTGCTCGTAGCGGGCGCGCCCGTCGCGAAAGTCGTGGCGTTCGATGATGCCGGAGTCCTCGAACAGCCTAACCGTGCGGTAGACCGTGGAAATGGAGATGTTCTTATCGATCTCGGCGCAGCGGCGGTAGAGTTCCTCCACGTCCGGATGATCGTCGGAGTCGCTCAGCACGCGCGCGATCACGCGCCGCTGGTCGGTCATGCGCATGCCCTTGGCGATGCAGAGCGCTTCGATATTGGTCTTTGGCGATGTCACAAGGTCCTCGTGGCCGCGATCATAACTGCCCGGGCGGACGTGGCCAAGCGAGGCCGCGCCGATCGTCATTTCGGATATCGATCAACAAGATGCAAGGACGGCGATCGGTTCTTCGCCGCCTGCGCAGGCGCTGCGCACGCCGGCTGCGTGCGACCGCAGCCGGTCAGGCAAGATCGCGCCGCAGCACGAGCGCGGTCGCCGGCGCGCCCCCGTCCTGCGCATAATAGCCGGGCCTGCGCCCCACCTCGCGGAAGCCCGCCCGCGCATAGAGCCGCCGCGCCGCGGCGTTGTGCTCGTCGACTTCGAGAAACACCGCGCGCGCGCCGAGCCCGGCCAGCCGCCGCAGGTGCAGGTCAAGCAGCGCGCGCGCGATACCGCTGCCGCGCCGCGCCGGCGCCACCGCCACGGAGAGGATTTCCGCCTCGTCGCCGGCGAGCCGCGACAGGATGAAGCCGCAGACGTCGCGTCCGAGTACCGCGCGGTGCGCGACCACGTTACGCTCGACCAGGAGCCGCTCCATCTCGCTTTCGCTCCAGCCGCGGCGGAACGAGGCCGCGTGCAGGGCGGCAAGCGCCGCGGCGTCACGCGCGCCAGCCTGCGACAGCACGGGTTTGTCGCGCGCGAACAACCGGGCGAGCGGACCGATCATCGGCGCGGCAGCCGGGCTGCGTCCTGCGGCTGCGCGTCGGGCGCGCGCAGATAGAGCGGCTTGGGCGGACTGGCGCTCTCCTCGGCGGCAATTCCCAGCCGACCGACCCAGACGATGTCGGGCGCCGTGCGGTTGTCGATCGCAAGCGGCGGTGGAGCAGCCGCGGGCCAGGCATCGGCCAGCATCCGGGCGGCGGTGCCGACGATGCGGGTCGGCTGCTTGCTTGCCGCCCGCACGGCATCGGCCAGCCCGGCCATGCGCGGGGCGACCAGCACGCGCCCGCCCGCGCCGAACACCTGCAGATAGACGTGGGCATGGCGGGCGTCGACCGCCGCGGTGACCGTGCTCTGGTCGTCCAGGGCAATATGCGCGGCGGCGAAGGCGGCGAGGGTGGTGATGCCGTAGGCCGGTTTGGCTGCCGCGAGGGCGATGCCGCGCGCCGCGGCAATGCCGACGCGCAGGCCGGTGAAGCTGCCCGGGCCGGTGGTCACGGCGATACGGTCGAGGGCCGCGAACGGCATGTCGGCCTGCCGCATGACACGGTCGATCAGCGGCAGCAGCGCTTCGGCGTGCCCGCGCACCATCGGCTGCGTCTCGCTCGCCACCTTGCCGTGCTCGGTGTCGAGAACGGCGGCGGCGCAGGCTTCGAGCGCGGTGTCGATGGCGAGGATGCGCATTCGGACGACAGACGACCGACGACAGACGGCGGGTGGAACAGGTTACTTCGTTCTGCCGGCGTCGTCTTGCGTCGGCCCCTGGCGGTCAGACCGGCCGCACCTCGACCACGTCGGGCACGTAGTGGCGCAACAGGTTCTGGATGCCGTGACGCAGCGTCGCGGTGGACGAGGGACAGCCGGAGCATGCGCCCTTCATGTGCAGATAGACGACGCCGTCCTTGAAGCCGCGGAAAGTAATATCGCCGCCGTCGTTGGCGACGGCGGGACGCACCCGCGTCTCGATCAGGTCCTTGATGGTGGCCACGATGTCGGCATCGCCGGGCTCGTAGAACTCCTCGCCCGCGGCCTCCTCCTCGCCCTCGCGCAGGAGCGGCGCCCCCGACATGAAGTGCTCCATGATGGCGCCGAGGATGGCGGGCTTGAGCTGCGGCCACTCCCCCTCCGATTTGCTCACGGCGATGAAGTCGGCCCCGAAGAAGACGCCGTTGACGCCCTTGATGCCGAACAGCCGTTCCGCAAGCGGCGATTTTGCCGCATCCGCGGGGTCGCGCAGGTCGAGTGTCCCGCTTTCGAGCACCGGCCGTCCGGGCAGGAACTTGAGCGTGGCCGGATTGGGCGTGGCTTCGGTCTGGATGAACATGGGTGGTCTCCGTGGCCGGCAGCGGGTTCAAGGCCCCTGCGACGTGGATCGTCCCCGATAAGTGGCGATTTTTCCCGGCAAGATCAACCGCCGGTGCGGCAGGGTCGGACAAAGGCCGCCACACTACCCCGCTCTTGCGGCCTGCGAGGGGCACGGCCGCATCGGTCGGCCCGTCGCGGACGGCCGCCTCACGCCAAGGCGTCGATCTCCTCGTCGGTGAGGTGGCCCGGAACGATGGCCACCGGGATCGGATAGTTGCCGGCGGTCCGGCCGATGCTGGAGACGAGCGGTCCCGGTCCCTCATTGCTGGTTCCCGCCGCCAGCACCAGGATGGCGATGTCCTCATCCGCCTCGATCAGCTTGAGGATTTCGTCGGCGGTCTTGCCCTCGCGCACCACCCGCTCGGGGGTGATGCCGGCAATGCCGTTGGCGCGCGCAGCATAGCGCTCGAGCGCGGCGTTCGCCTCCTCCAGGGCCTCCTGCTTCATGATGTCGGCGACGCCGAGCCATTGCTGGCCGTGGTCGCCGGTTTCGATCACCCGCAGCATCACCACCCCCGCCCCCACGCGCGCGGCGCGGCGGGCGGCAAAATAGACCGCGCGATCGCATTCCGGGGTGTCGTCGATCACCACCAGCCATTTCGGCTTGTGCCCGGCCTCGTAGCTTCGGCGCCTCTTGATCGGCATGGTGTTCAAGAACTTCGGGGGGCTCGTGCGCCACAGCACCGGATGGTGCCACGGTCTTCGCCCGGCGCACAAGGCGCGCGCCTGCCCGAATTTGCGCCAACAGCGCGACCGCGACTAGCGCCGCACGAAGCCGACGATGTCCTTGACCGCCTTCATGGTTTCGGCGGCCTGCCGCTGCGCGCGGACGGCGCCGTCGGCGAGCACGGAGTCGATGTAGGCGAAATCGTCCTTCAGCCGCCGCATCTCTGCCGTGATCGGCGAAAGCTTCTCGATCAACAGATCGGCGAGCGCGGGCTTGAACCTGGAGAATTGCGCGCCGCCGAATTCGCGCAGCGTGTCCTGTTTGCTGATGCCGGCCAGCGCCGCATAGATGCCGACCAGATTGTCGGCTTCCGGGCGTGCGGCGAGCGCCTTTTCATCGTGCGGCAGCGGATCGGGGTCGGTCTTGGCGCGGCGGATCTTATGGGCGATGGTGTCGGCATCGTCGGTGAGATTGATGCGCGACTGGTCGGAGGCGTCCGATTTGGACATCTTCTTGGTGCCGTCGCGCAGCGACATCACCCGCGTCGCCGGACCCTGGATCAGCGGTTCCGGCAGCGGAAAGAAGGCGTCGCCGAAGCCGTGCGCGCGGATCGAGTCGCGATAGTCGTTGTTGAATTTCTGCGCGATGTCGCGCGACAGCTCCAGGTGCTGCTTCTGGTCCTCGCCCACCGGCACGTGGGTGGCGCGGTAGACCAGGATGTCGGCCGCCATCAGGGTGGGATAGGCATAGAGGCCGACCGAGGCGTTCTCGCGGTCCTTGCCGGCTTTCTCCTTGAACTGGGTCATGCGGTTGAGCCAGCCGAGCCGGGCCACGCAGTTGAACACCCAGGCCAGTTCCGCGTGCTCGGCGACCTGGCTCTGGTTGAACACGATGTGGCGCTTGGGGTCGATGCCGCAGGCAAGGAATGCCGCCGTCACTTCGCGGATTGCGCGCGGCAGTTCCTGCGGGTCCTGCCATACGGTGATGGCGTGCAGGTCGACCACGCAATAGATGCAGTCGTACTTCTCCTGCAACGCGACGAACTTGGTGATGGCGCCAAGATAGTTGCCAAGATGCAGGTTGCCGGTGGGCTGCACGCCCGAGAACACCTTTTCCTTGAACGCCATGGCTCTGTCCCGTCGCTTGCGGCGCCACTTTCCACAACGCCCCGCACGATGCAAGCGCAGGCCGGCTTCGCTCCCCGCGGGCGAGAGGAGAGGGCGGGCGGACAAGGCGACGGTCGCGCGATTCTGACGGGCTTGGGACTGCGCGTTGATCGTCTCAGTCGGTTTGCTGGCAGCAACCGCAGCGCGATGCTATGAGCCGCCCGCCGCCGCCGCGGCCCACGCTTGCCACGAGTCCGAGACCATGAACGACGTCAAGACGCCGGATCTGCCGAACGCCCCCTTCGATCCCGCCGCAGCGGGCTGGGAGCCTTACCGCGACGAGGGCTTCATCGGCCTCGTCGGACCGTTCTGGACGCGCAAATCCGGCGACACCCATCTCTATGCATTCCTGGCCGAGCCCAAGCACCACAACCGTCGCGGCGTGGTGCAGGGCGGCATGCTGATGACCTTTGCCGACCGCGCCATGGGCATGACCTGCTGGTATGCCAACGAGCGTCAGCCGCAGGCCACCGTCCAGCTCGACGTGCATTTCATCGACGCGGTGCAGATCGGCGAATTCGTCGAAGCCAGGTGTCGCGTCGTGCGCCGCACCCGTTCGCTCGTGTTCATGAGTGCCGAACTGGTGGTCGGCAGCCGCGTGGTGGCAACCGCGAACGGCGTGTGGAAGACGCTCGGCAAGGGGTAAGGAAGGGCCCCCGCTCGTCGGGTGCCCGCTCGCGCCGGCCGGATGAGGATGGACGGGGCGTCGCCCGCCCTCGCCCACGTCCGCCCATGCCCGTGTGGGCCGGCCCGTCGGTTGTCGCGAGGACATTCGCCGCTATAGTGCCCCGCGCGCTTCGCGCGCGATCTTGAAAATCCGGACTCGATTCCGAAGGAGGGTTGTGCGTCATGCCTTACGCCCCGGAGACCCCATGCCCGCTCTGAAGTTCGACGTGCTCGGCATCGGCAATGCCATTGTCGACGTGATCGCCCGCGCCGAGGATGACTTCCTGCTGCGCCAGGGCATGCACAAGGGCGCCATGGCGCTGATCGACGAGGCGCGGGCGGAGGCGATCTACGACGCCATGGGACCGGCGGTGGAGATTTCCGGCGGCTCGGCGGCCAACACCGTCGTCGGCGTCGCGGGGTTCGGCGCGCGCGCGGCCTTCGTCGGAAAGGTCAAGGACGATGACCTGGGCCGCGCCTTCGCCCACGACATCCGCGCGGCCGGCGTCGCCTTCGACACGCCGCCGGCCGCCGACGGGCCTTCGACCGCGCGCAGCTACATCATGGTCACGCCCGACGGCGAGCGCACCATGAACACCTATCTCGGCGCGGCGCAGGACCTGCACCCGAACGACGTCGATCCCGATGCGGTCGCTGCCGCGGCCATCACCTATCTCGAAGGCTATCTGTGGGATCCGCCTCGCGCCAAGGAGGCCTTTCGCAAGGCTGCGACCGTGGCGCACGGCGCCGGCCGGCTGGTGGCGCTAACGCTGTCGGACGCGTTCTGCGTCGATCGCTACCGCGCCGAATTCCTCGATCTCATCCGCACCGGGACGGTCGATCTCGTCTTCGCCAACGAGCGCGAGCTGCACAGTCTCTACGAGACCGCGGATTTCGACACCGCCCTCGCCGCACTGCGTGCCGAGGCGCGCCTTGCCGTGGTCACGCGCAGCGAGAAGGGCTGCATCGTCGTCGACAGGACGAACACGGTGGCGGTGCCCGCCAACCCGGTCGAGCGGGTGGTCGATGCAACGGGCGCGGGCGACCTGTTCGCGGCGGGTTTTTTGTTCGGACTGGCGCGCGGCCGCGATCATCTCACCTGCGCCCGTCTTGGCGTGCTGGCGGCGAGCGAGGTGATCCAGCACCTGGGGGCACGGCCCGAGGTTTCGCTGAAGGATTTGGCGCAGCAGAGCGGCCTGCCGGTGTGAGTTAACCGATTGGTAAGCACTGCATGGTTAACGGTCGGTGAAGCCACCGCACCGGAGCCGTCAGCCATGGCCTCTTCGAAAGACATTGCCGTCGAGTCCGCAACCACCGACACGCCGGAGGCGCCGGCGACCGGCACTCGGCCGGAGCTCGAATGCCCGCTGCCGATCGCAACGCCGATGATTGCCGCGGCGCTGCGCGCGTCTCGCCAGGCCGCCGCCATCGAACTCGGCAAGATCGAGCCGGAACAGCCCGCCGCCGCGGACGCGACGGCCAAACCGGCCCATTCCCACGCCGAGGATGCGGCCACGACCGAGGCTGCGTTGGAAGCCCTGGCCGCCGAAGGGAAGGCGGCGCAGACGCGACGGTGGTGGCATCTGCCGCGGCCGGCCCTGCTCGCCGCCTCGCTCGCGCTTGCGGCGGGCGTCGGGATCGTTGCCGGCGCGGGCGCCACGCTCGGCCTGCGGCCTGCGCCGGAGCCGGCGGAGTCCCCCGATGCGGTCGCTGCCGCGGCGAACAAGAAGCTCCAGGAGAGCATCACGCGCCTGCAGGGCGAAATCGCCTCGCTCAAGACCGGCCTCGACATTGCGCAGCGCACCGCAGGAACCCAGTTCAGCAAGCTCGCCGAGGGCATCGAGCGGCTCGAACGGCGTGCGGCGCAACGGGCTGCGGAAGCGACGGGTTCGATTGCGCTGCCACCGCCCCCGCCGGTCGCGCCGGCGGCCAGCATCGTGCCGCGCGACGAGCAACGGCCGCCCGCCGCCGAGGGCTGGCGGCTGCGTGACTATTATGCCGGCCGTGCCATCGTCGAGACGCCGGCCGGGCGGTTGTTCGACGTGGGCGCAGGTTCAAACCTGCCCGGGCTTGGCCGGGTCGAGCGCATCAAACGCGCCGACGGCCGCGTCGAGGTGATCACGCGCAACGGTACGATCGCCGCCTCGATCGAGGAGCGCCGTCCGCCCTACCGTCCCTATCGCTGAGCCGGCCGGCGACCAGCCCGGCCGGATTGTCGGCTCCGCCCGTTTCCGCCGCCGGCCATCGCGCTGATGTGAGCGCCTGGCCGGTGGCCGCCATGGCAAATCCGTGCCAAAAATTGCCATGCTGGGGCAATGGAGGACGCCATGGTCCGTGGTCACGGCCTGCTGGCAGCAATCGGGACGGCGGCATGCGCGGTCGGCATCGCGCTGTCGGCGGCTCCTGCCGCCGCCCAGCCGGCTCCGGCACCGGCCAAGCCGGAGATGATGGAGAATTGCCCGGGGCTCGTCGCCCGCCACCGGCCGCCGGTGATTCCCGCCGCGCTTCGGCTTGCGGCGCTGGCCGGCGACCAGGTGCGCATCTCCTATGTCGGCCATTCGACGTTCCAGATCGAAAGTCCAGGCGGGGTGAAGATCGCCACCGACTACAATGATTACGTCAAGCCGCGCGCGCTGCCCGACATCATCACCATGAACCACGCGCATTCGACCCATTTCACCAACAATCCGGAACCAGGGATCGCGCATGTGCTGCGCGGTTGGGGCCCGAGCCCGGATCGTCCGGCGCGGCATGATCTGCAAGTCAAGGACGTGCGGGTGCGCAACGTGCCCACCAATATTCGAAGCTGGATGGACGGCGGCACCGAGCGGCACGGCAATTCGATCTTCATCTTCGAGATCGCCAATCTGTGCATCGCCCACCTCGGCCATCTGCACCACACCCTCAATCAGCAGCAGTTGAACGAGATCGGCCGCCTGGACGCCGTCATGGTGCCGGTGGACGGCGGTGCAACCCTCGATCTCGACGGCATGGTGGAGGTGCTGCAATCGCTGAAGGCGCCGCTCATGATCCCGATGCATTTTTTCAGCTCCTACACGCTGCGGCGGTTTCTCGATCGGCTGGGAGAAAGCTCCTACGACGTGGAATACAGCGAGACCCCCTCGGTCGTGATCTCGAAGGCGACGCTCCCCGCCAAGCCGAAGGTCCTGGTGCTGCCCGGCCGCTCGTTCTGAAAAGGCCTGCCCGGGCAGGTGGACAACACCCCAAAGCTGTGGATAGCGGCCATGCCGGCGCCGCTTTTGCAGCGCATGTTTTGCCAATTGCCGTATTCAGAAAGGCGCGGCGTAAGCGCCGAATCAGGCGCATCGTTCGCCTAGGGCACTCGCAAGCGATCGCAGAAATGGTTGACCGCTGGACGGAGTGGAAGCCGTTTCCTGACCCCTATCACGGTGAATATATCGCCGCTCCGCTGGGTCCCGGCGTGTACGAGGTGTGCGATGCCTCGACCCGCGAGCAGATCGCCTTCGGCTGTACCTACAATGTCGCCGAGGTGCTGGCCGCGATCCTGAAGGCGGGGAAAGCGAAGAAGCGCTCGTTCTTTCGGCGCAACCGCCAGCGCGAGCTTCGGAATGCGTTGGAATATCGGACCTGGGCGACCGATTCGCTTGCCGATGCCCGCGTCGTCGTCGATCAGATTCTCGGCCAGCGCGAAGCGGTGTGGCGGCGATTTTCCGCCGCGATCAGGGCCTGAGCCGAAAGCCACTTTGGGCTAATTCGAATGGCCCACGGCGCGGCGCAGCACGGCAGCCGCCTGCGCCGCCGTGTTGCCGCGCCAGGCGACCACCTGGTCCGGCCGGATCAACGCCAGATCGGCAGCATAGAGATCGCGCGCGTCCGCAAGGGGGACGTCGACGATGGCCAGCGGGACCGAAAGCTGGCCAGCCGCCGCGACGAAGGGCGCGGCATCGACCGGTCGCGGGCCGAGCCGGAGCAAGGTGAAATCGAAGCCGAAGCTGTCGAACAGCGAGCGGCCGTCCGGCAGCCACAGATGCGGTGCCCGCCCGCCGGGGCAGGCGGTCGGGACATAGACGTTCGGATGATCGACCGGCGGCCTGGTGCCGTCGGCAACGATGATCGGCGAACCGTCGTAGCGGCCGCCGAAGGTGATGCCGGGAATGTTGAACTCAAAGCGAGCATGGTGGTTGAAATGCTCGGAGGCGCGCTTGCGGGCGGCTTCGCCGGCCGGACTGTCTTCCTCCAGTTCCGGTGGCGGCACGAACAATCCGACCGAATCGGCAAATTGTCGCGCATACATGGTGTTGCGCAGCGCCAGCGCCTGCCGCTCGACCTCGTAACTGTCAAGCAGCGCGGGTCCGCCCCAGCCGCGCAGCACCGCCGCAAGCTTCCAGCCGAGATTGACCGCATCTTCGACGGCGGTGTTGTAGCCGAGCCCGCCGGTCGGCGTGAACAGATGCACCGCGTCGCCGGCGAGAAAGATGCGGCCGCGCCGGAATGCTTGCGCCACCAGCGTATAGCCCGCGTGCCAGGTCGAGCGCCCGATGATCTCGACGTCGAGATCGGCCCCGAGCGCTTGCCGGAACATGGCTTTGGCCTGCGCATCGGAGATGCGGTCGGCCTCCTCGCCCGGCTTGAGCTGGGTGTGGAAGGTGAATTCGTCGCGGCCGTTGACGCTCGGCATCAGCGCCCGCCGGTCGCGGTTGACGGCCCAGTACATCCACGCGCGCGGATGGGGAATGACGTCGTAGAGCGCGGCACTGCGGATATGGATGGCAAACATCCGCCCGCCAATGAAATCGCGCACCACGCCGCTCTCGCCGGCGTAGTTGATGCCAAGCGCGCGGCGGGTCCGGCTGCCGCCGCCGTCGGCGCCGACGGCGAAGGCTGCACGCAGCGTTTGCCGCGCCCGCCCGTCGGAGCGTTCGGCCTCGACCTCGACGCCGTCGTCGGCTTCGCGCACCGCGATCGCGCGCCAGCCCGGCCGCAGCGACACCGCAGCCAGCGCCGCGGCCTCCTCCCGCAGCACGTCCTCGACAAAAATCTGCGACACCCGATGCGGCAGTTCCGCCGCGCTCCAGGAGCCGGACAAGGTCTTGACGATCTCGCGCGCCTGCCGCGCCGAGGGCAGGCTGAAGCGCGCAAGCTCATATTTCGCGTAGCGGGTGAAATAGGCGATGTCGGTCGGATAGTCGGGCGGCAGTCCCTGCGCGCGCACCTTCTCGGAAAAGCCGAGCCGGCGGTAGTGCTCCATCGTGCGAGCTTGCGTCGCGTTGGCGGACGGAAAGCGCGAGGGTTCCGTCTTTTCTTCCAGGACGATCGTGGGAATGCCGCGCCGGCCAAGCTCGATGGCGAGCACGAGCCCGCACGGTCCCGCTCCGATCACGATGACGGCGCAATCGCCTTGCGCACCCGTTCGATTCCCCGTGTTCATGATTCAACGTTATATTAGCATGCTTAGCGATGGGAGGAGCGGCACGATGAACCCAACCGTTGCAGTGGTGGCCCAGGGCGCGATGGGCGCCGGAATCGGTGCGCGGCTGGTGGAGCGCGGGCTGCGCGTCATCACTTCGCTTGCCGGTCGCAGCGAACGCAGCGCCCAGAGAGCCAGGGCCGCCGGCATCGTGCCGGTCAGCGACGAGGAGGTGGCGCGGGCGGACTATTTCCTATCGATCGTTCCCCCAAGTGAAGCGCTTGCCCTTGCGCGCAGAATGGCCGCGTGGATCGCGCCGAGCAACCACAAACCGGTCTACGTCGATTGCAATGCCTGCAGTCCGCCGACCAAGCGGGAGATCGGCCAGGTGATCCTCGCGGCGGGTGCGCCATTCGTCGATGCGAGCATCATCGGCGCTCCGCCCAGGGCCGGCTATGACGGGCCCGCGATCTATGCCTCGGGCACCGACGCCGGGAGGGTCCTGCCGCTGGCCGATTTCGGGCTGATGCTGCGCGTGATCGAGGGCCCGGTCGGTGCTGCCGCGGCGATGAAAATGTCCTATGCCGGCATCACCAAGGGACTGACCGCGCTCGGCGCCATGATGCTGCTCGCGGCGAGCCGCGGCGAGGTGGCCGACGGATTGCGTGCGGAGCTTGAGCGCAGCCAGCCGGCGCTGTTGCCTTGGCTGCAGCGCTCGATCCCGCAGATGTACGAGAAGGCCTATCGTTACGTCGGCGAGATGGAGGAGATCGCCGAGTTTGTCGGCGAAGATGCGAGCGCCGGGCACATGTTCCGGGCCTTTGCCGACTTCTATACGCGCCTTGCCGCCGACTTTGCCGGCGAAAAGAAGGAGGTCGAAGCACTCACGACCTTCTTCAGGCCGAAGCCGTAGCGGAAGGCCTTTGTTTCCGCCTGCGCCGCCCGTGTTCCGCGGAAAACGGTGGTGACGATCATGCGCACGCAGGTCGGGATCGTCGGCGCGGGGCCGGCGGGGCTGTTGTTGTCATTGCTGCTGCAACGCGCGGGCATCGACTGCGTGGTCCTCGAATCACGCAGCCGCGACTACGTCGAGAATCGCATTCGCGCTGGCGTGTTGGAGCAGGGCACTGTCGATCTGATCGCCGAGCTCGGCGCCGCCGCTCGCCTGCGCCGCGAGAGCATGCCCGATCCGCGGCTCGACATCCGCTTCGTCGGCGGCCTCATCAGCATGGACCTGCCGGTGCTCACGCCCGGCAAGATCGTGACGGTGTACGGCCAGCAGGAGGTGGTGAAGGACCTGATCGCGGCACGGCTCGCGCGCGGCGGCACGATCCTGTTCGAGGCGGAGGCCACGCACCTGGAAGGGATCGACGGCAATCGCCCGGCGATCCATTTCCGGCATCGCGGCGAGGCGAAGGTGATGCAATGCGACATGGTCGCGGGATGCGACGGCTTTCACGGCGTCTGCCGTGCGGCAATTCCGGAAAAGGCGCTCACGGTGTACGACCGCGTCTTTCCGTTCGGTTGGCTCGGCATCCTCGCGGAATCGCCGCCGATTCCGGAAATGACCTATTCCAATCACGAGCGCGGCTTCTCGCTGGCGAGCCGCCGCTCGCCGTCGCTGTCGCGGCTCTACCTGCAGTGCGCTGTCGACGAGGACTTGGCCCAATGGCCCGACGCGCGCATCTGGCAGGAGTTGCGCACGCGGCTCTACGCTCGCGATGGCGAGTTGAAGGAGGGCCGCATCCTGCAGAAAGGCGTCACTCCGGTGCGCGCCTATGTTGCCGCACCGATGCGGCACGGCCGGCTGTTCCTTGCGGGCGATGCCGTTCACATCGTCCCGCCGACCGGTGCCAAAGGCCTCAATCTCGCCGCAGCCGACGTGCGCGTGCTGGCGCGGGCTTTGATCGAATATTTTCGCACCGGGGCGACGGATCGGCTGGAGCGCTATTCCGAGACCTGTCTGCGTCGGGTCTGGAAGGGCGTGCGCTATTCGAACTACATGACGTCGCTCCTGCACCGGTTCGATCATCACAGTCCGTTCGAACGCCGCCTGCAGCTTGCGGAGCTCGAATATCTGGCAGGCTCGGTCGCCGCCCGCACCACGATCGCCGAGAACTATGTCGGTCTGCCGTTCGAGGAGGATTGACGCAGGCCGCACCGCTCCGCATCCTGCATTCGTTTGCGGCCGGGCAGGGGAAGCGTCATGTTGCGTCGCGCAGTTCTCGGTCTTTTCGCCGTCGGGGTGGCGTCAGTGGCGGCGCTCGCGCCGGTCTGGAGCCAGGACTATCCGAACCGGCCGATCCGGCTTCTGATCCATACGGCGCCGGGCAGCCTGGTCGACGTGCTCGGCCGCCTCATCGCCCAGGATCTCGGCGAGCGCCTCGGACAGAGCCTCGTCATCGACAACCGCCCCGGCGCCGCCACCATGATCGCGACCGAGCAGCTCAACCGCTCGCCGGCCGATGGCTACACGCTGATGATCAACACCTCGGAGTCGACGATGCTGCCGTTTCTCAAGCGCAGCTATCGCTTCGATCCGGTCAAGGACTTCACGCCCATTGCGCTGGTGGTAACGTCCTGGACGGTGTTCGCGGTCAATCCCCAGGTGCCGGCCATGACGCTGCCGGAGCTGGTCGAACTGTCCAAGCGCCAGCCCGGCGGCGTGCGCTATGGCAGCGGCGGAACCGGCGGCGCGCTGCATGTCGCGGTCGAGATGCTGCGGCTGAAGTCGGGCGGCAACTTCGTGCACGTGCCCTATCGCGGCGGCGCGCAGGCGGCGCAGGACGCCATCGCCGGCCAGATCGAAATGGTTTTGATGGGTATCGCATCGACGCGCGTTGCCGCCGGCGGGAAGCTTCGCATCCTGGCGCAGGCCGGCCCGCGCCGGCACCCGGTGCTGGCCGACGTGCCGACCACGGCCGAGGTCGGCCTGCCGGAGGTGCGCATGGACACCTGGTTCGGATTGGTCGGTCCTCCCGGCATGCCGGCGGAGATCGTCGCGCGTCTCAACCGCGCCCTTGTCGAGGTGGCGGCTGAGCCGGCCTTCCAGGACAAGCTCGCAAAACTCGGCATGGCGGTCGACTACAAACCGAGCGCCGAGTTCGTTTCATTCATCGCCGCAGACACTGAAAAATGGCGTCAGCTCATCCCCGCCATGGGTATTCCGCAGGTGGATTGATCGGCCGAGTTGCAGCGCGAGCGCCCCCCATGGCGCCGCGGTCGAATGGAGCAATCATCATGACAAGAGCGAAGAAGGCGCGCCCCTCGGCGGGACGCGGCCTGACGTGGCCGAACGGCAAGAAGGTCGCGGTCTCGGTGACGGTGATGTTCGAGACCTGGCCCGATGACAGCGCACCGAGCTATTCGGTGCAGACCTCGCATCTGAAGAAGGGCACCGTCGATTACGCCGCCAAAGCCTGGGCGACCTACGGCGGCCGCGTCGGCGTCTGGCGCCTGATCCGCACGCTCGAGACGCTCGGCGTCCCGGCGACATTTTTCGTCAATGCCCGCTGCACCGAGCAATATCCCGACGCGGTGAAGCAGATCGTGAAGTCGGGCTTCGACATCGCCGCGCATTCCTACACCCAGGACGACTTGCCCGCCTACCACACGCCGGAGGAGCAGGCGGCGCTGATCCGCAAGAGCATCGACATGCTCGAGGCCTGCGGCGGCAAGAAGGTTACCGGCTGGGGCAGTCCGGTGGTCGCGTTCACCCCGGAAACGGCCGGCCTGCTCAAACAGGCCGGCTTGTCATGGACCTGTGACGTCACCTACGCCGACCTGCCGATCAAGATCCAGACTCCCTACGGGCCGATCGCCGGCGTGCCGACCACCGATTTCTCCGACAATCGCGTGCTGCGCGCGTCCTCGCGCGACCTGTTCGACGTGCACCGCGGCACCTTCGACTATCTGCGCCAGTACGAGAGCATCGGACTGCAGACGCTCGTCATTCATTGCCAGTTCGGCGGCCGTCCGCTGATCACGGCCGTGCTGACCGAACTGCTCAAGTACATGCGGGGGTCGCGCGACGTCTGGTTCACCACGCACGAGGCGCTGGCCGACTGGGCGCTCAAGCAGAACGTGGACGAGCACACCTACCAGAGCCGCTATTTTACCTGATCGACGCGAGCACAAGGCCGAAGGAAGCGACATGCCCTACGCAACGACCGCCGACAACGTGCGTCTCTATTATGAGGAAGCCGGCAGCGGCACGCCGATCCTGTTTATGCACGAGTTCGCCGGGGACTATCGCAACTGGGAACCGCAGATGCGCTATTTCTCGCGCCGCCACCGCTGTATCACCTATTCGGCGCGCGGCTACAAGCCGTCCGATGTGCCCGACGATCCGAAGGCCTACAGCTACAAGCACTGGGTCAGCGATGCGATCGCCATCCTCGATCACCTGAAGATCGAGAAAGCGCATGTGGTCGGCCTTTCGATGGGCGGTTACAACGCCGTCATGCTCGCGCTCATGCATCCGCAGCGGCTTCTGTCCGCGATCGCCGCCGGCGCGGGTTCCGGCTCCGAACGGGCCCGTACCGAGGAATTCCGCAACAGTGCGCGCGCGCTTGCGGACGATTTCGAGAGGAAGGGCTCGGCCGCGGTGGTGAAGGTCTACGGGCTGAGCCCGGCGCGCATCCCGTTCCTGGTCAAGGACCCGCGCGGCTTCGAGGAATTCAATCGGATGTTCTCCGAGCACGATGCCAAGGGTTCGGCCCATACCATGCGCGGCTTCCAGGCCGAGCGGCCATCGCTCTACGACTTCGAAGCCGACATCCGCAAGATCGCGGTGCCGACGCTGATCGTGGTCGGCGACGAGGACGAGCCGTGCCTGGAGCCGAGCCTCTTCCTCAAGCACTGGATTGCCGCCTCGGGCCTCGTCGTGTTGCCGAAGACCGGGCACGTGGTCAACCAAGAGGAGCCGGCGCTGTTCAACCAGATGGTCGGCGATTTCATTGCCCGGGTGGAGGCCGGTCGATGGCCCCAACGCGATCCGCGCTCCTACCGCAAGTAGGCGCGCGGGCGGTCTTGACGGCGCCGCGGTGTGCTGTGGCGGACGGTAGCGCTTCGGAGGCGAGGCGCTGTTCGGGATCATGGGAGAGCGGCATGGCTCGCGAATCGGACTTGCGTTTCGACGTTGACGTGGCGGTCGTGGGCGGTGGCGGTACGGGCCTCGCAGCGGCGGTGGAGGCGGCCCGGCTCGGCCGTTCGGTGCTGCTGCTCGAAAAAAATCCCGTCCTGGGGGGGACCACGGCGCGGTCGGTGGGCTCCATCACCGCGTCTTGCACGCCATACCAAATCAGGCTGGGAATCAAGGATTCCCCGAAAGAGCATGCCGAGGACATGGCGCTGTGCGCCGGGCCGCTTGCGGCGAGGGACAATGTCGAGCTGCGGCAACTCTTGGCCGACCATGCGCCCGCCACCATCGAGAGGCTGGAAGAGATGGGCGTCGTGTTCTTCGGACCGATGCCGGAGCCGCCGCATCGCGTGCCGCGGATGCACAACATCCTGCCGAGCTCGCGCTCGCTCATCTATCACCTGGAACGCCGGGCGCGGCGAACGGGCGTCGACATCCGCACCGGGTTTCGCGCCCGCACGCTTGTCCGAGAAGGCGCAAGAGTGATCGGCATCGAAGCCGAAACGCCGAGCGGGGCGATCGTAACCGTTCGTGCCCGCAACGGCGTCGTACTCGCCTGCGGCGATTACAGCTCGGCAAGAGAGATGAAGGCGCGGTTCGTGCCCGAGGCGATCGCCGAGATCGAGGGCGTCAATCCGACCAGTACGGGAGACGGCCAGCGGCTGGTGCTGGAGGCCGGCGGCGAGATCGTCAACGGCGACATCATGTGGGGGCCGGAAATTCGCTTTGTCGCCCCGCCGCGCAAGACCCTGGTCGAGCTGGTCCCGCCGATCAAGCCGGTTGCGCAACTGGTGCGCTTTGCGATGGCCTATGCGCCGTCGGCGCTGCTGCGGCCGTTCCTGATGATGTTTGTGACGACGCACCTTGCGCCCTCGCTCAAGCTGCTCGAGGAAGGGGCGATTCTCATCAATCGCAAGGGTGAGCAGTTCGTCGATGAGCGCACGAAGCCCGAACTCGCGATCCCGCAGCAGCCGGACGGCGTCGCCTATTTCGTCTTCGACGACGAAGTCGCACGGAAGTTCACGGCCTGGCCGTATTTCGTTTCAACCGCGCCGGGCGTGGCCTATGCCTATTTGCCCGACTACCGGCGCAACCGGAAGGACGTCTATGCCAGCGCCGGCAGCATCGAAGAACTGGCGCAGCTTATCGCAGTGCCGCCGGCGGCGCTGGCCGCGACGGTTACAAAATACAACAGCGCTTTGCCGCCGGGGCGATCGCCCGTTGCCCGGCCGCCGTTTCACGCCCTCGGTCCGGCCAAGAGCTGGATCGTGTTCACCGACGGCGGCGCCAGGATCAACACCAAGTTCGAGGTGCTGGATCGCCATGGAGCCGTCATCCCGGGCCTCTACGCGGCCGGCTCGAACGGACAGGGCGGGGTGGTGCTGCAGGGACACGGTCACCACCTGGGCTGGGCGCTCACTTCGGGGCGCCTGGCCGGCCGGTCGGCTGCGCTCAGCGTTACCAACACCGCGCAGTTCGCCCGCCGCTGACGCTGCCTCCGCGCGCCTGCGGGCGCGGCTATGGCGAATGCAATTCAGGCACGAGGTCGTTCGGAGCGTCGCCGCGCGCCACCAGTGCGATATTGCTCAGCACGGCTTCCGATTCGGCAATCATGTATTCCGGCTCGCCGCCGGTGATGTGCGGCGACCACACGATGCTGTCGAGTTCGAGCAGCGGGCAGTTGGCCGGCACCGGCTCGTAGCGATAGACATCGAGCGCAGCGCCGCTCAGGTGCCCGCTCTTCAAACTGTCGTACAGAGCCTTCTCGTCGACCAGGCCGCCCCGCGCCGTATTGATGAAAAAGGCACCGTGCTTCATTTTTGCGAACAGCCTGCCATCGGCGAATTTCTCCGTCTCTTTGCCGTAGGGAATGTGCAGCGACACGAAGTCGGACTGCGCCAGCAGCTCGTCGAGCGGCGCATAGATGACCCCGCCGTACTCGCTTTCCTCCCGGGCGCTCAATCGATTGCGCTTGTAGTAGAGAACGCGCATGCCCATGTCGCGCATGCGGCGCGCGACGTAACCGGAATTCTCGCCGAGGCCAATCAGCCCGAGCGTGCTGTGGGCAAGAATGCGAAATCCGCGCAGTCCCACCCAGTTGAACTTGTTGCGCGGTGGTTCGTTGGCGAAAGCAGGCGGCTGCGAAGCGTCGCGGCGTGTGACGACCTGGCGGTGGGCGGCAAGCAGCTTGCGTGCGAGTGCGAGAATGAGCGCCGCGATATGGTCGGCTGCCGACAGGCTGCTCAGGCGCGTCAGATTGGCGACGGGAATGTTCAGCTTGCGTGCCGTCGCAACGTCGATGTTCTTGTAGCCGCGGCCGAACTGCTGGATGAGCCGCGTCTTTGGATGGCAGGCGGCCACGCGCTTGGCATCCAGCGTGGAGGATTCCACGACGACAAAATCCGCCGCCGGCAAGGCCCGATCCAGGTCCTGCCCGTCCTGGCAGACCGTGGTCGCGATGGTGGACGGCAATCCAAGCCGGTCGGCCATGGTGGTCAGCGCCTTGAGCGGCGCCTGGAAATCCTCGCCGAAGAAGTACCGCAACGTCTTCTCGCCCTCCGGCGTCAGCGTGCGCTTCAGCCCGATTTCCATCAGTCGAAACAGCGCGTCCTCTTCCGCAAAAACAACATGCAGCGGTTCGCGAGCCGGCTCCACCATGTCGGATCGTCCCTTGTGAACTCGATTGTGCGCGATACTGGTCCGAGTTCACCGAATTTCCAACCGCTATCTTGACATGCCGGCGCGGCACGCGCGGCCGATCGCGTGCAGCGGGAGGCGGTGCAAACGCATGTGCGGCGCGGACCGTCCGATCAGGGCGCGTGCGATCTTCGATTCAGGCCCCCCGGCCGAGAAGCTCCAGCGCGGCGGTCACGATCTTGTCCGTGGTGACGACGAGCTCGCGCTCGAGCGGCGGACTGGAGGGGATGGGAACATCGGGAACGGCGACGCGACGCACCGGCGCCTTCAGCCAGTGAAAGCCCGACTCGGCGAGAGTGGCGGCAATCTCCGCGGCCACGCCGTAGCTGCAGTGGCATTCATCGGCGATGACGGCGTGTCCGGTGCGGGCCACCGATTGCAGGACCGTATCGCGATCCAATGGACTGACGCTGCGCAGGTCGACCACCTCGGCAAAGACGCCGTGATCCTGCGCCAGCGTCGCCGCCGCGGCCAGCGCGCGCGGGACGGTGATCGAGCTTGCGATGATGCTGAGGTCGCTCCCCTCGCGCCGGATGGCGGCGCGTCCGACCGGCAGCATCGGCCGCTCGGGCCCAATCTCGGCGACGTCGTCGAACAGAAGCGCATGGCTCAGAAACACCGTCGGATTGCGGCTTTCCAGCAAGGCCCAGCGCAGCAGATGGTAGGCGTCGTCGGCCGTGGCCGGCAGCAGGATTTGCAGTCCGGGGACCTGCGCCAGCATCGCTTGCGTAACGTGCGAATGCTGGGCCGCGCCGGCGCCGCGAATGCCGGCGAGCGAATAGAACGTCACCGGGGCCGCGGTCTGCCCTCCCGTCATGTAGTGAACATTCGGCGCCTCGTTCACGACCTGTGCGAACGCCTGGAAGATGAAGCTGCCGGTTGACAAGTCGACGATCGGCCGCTGTCCGGCGACCGCGGCACCGATCGCGGCTCCCGCCAGGCCGAGCTCGGAGATCGGTGTGGGCAGGATGCGGTCGCCGAAGCGTTCCAGGATCGGATCGAGCTTGGCGCGCGCCGAGGGATTGAGGCCCATGAAGCCGCTGCCGATCATGATCACGCGCGGATCGCGTTCGAGCGCCTCGTACATGGCTTTGGCCAGCCCTTCGGCGAAGTTGATGGTCATCGCGCCCCTCATGCGAAAACGTGCGTATAGGCCTCCCCCGGCTCCGGATACGGGCTGTCGAGCGCAAAGCGAACGGCGGCGGCCACCTCTTGGCTCACGCCCGCGGCGATGCTCTCGATCTCGGCGCGGTCCAGGCTGCCGGCCGCCGCCAGTTTGCGGATGTAAAGGCTGAGCGGGTCGCTTCGCTCGATCCATGCCGCGAGATCGGCGCGCTCCGGCCTTTGCCCGAATGCCCAGGCAACCTGCCATTCGCCGCAAGGCAGCTCCGGCCAGAGTGGAAAGTTGCCCGGCCAGCGGGTGCAATGCACTTCGACAAAGCGCGGTTCGCGTTGCTGCCGAACCTCAGCGACAAGCCGGCCGAAGCATGCGGCAAGCGCGTCGACGTCGGCTCCGTCCACAGTGGTGGCCGCGACCTGCAGCGACTGCGGCACATCGGACAGCCGGGCCGCCGGCAGGGTCGAGGAGGTGAACTGGCCGCGCGCGCGTTGTTCGGGCGGAATGCTGTTGTTCTCGCAGACGAACAGAATTGGCACCCGCCACAGCGCCGCGAGAATCAACGCCTCGTAAAACGCGCCCTCCTCGAGCGCAGCGTCGCCGAAGAAGGCCACAGTGATGGCGTCCTCCTGCCGTTTGCAGGCCAGGGCGGCGCCGACCGCAAGCGGAATGCTCCCTCCGACCAGGGCGGACGTGGTCGGAATTCCGAGCTCGCGCACGGCAAGATGCAGCGTGCCGCTCTTGCCGCCGGCATAGCCGCTCGACTTGCCGAGGATTTCGGCCAGCATCCGATCCATCGCGGCGCCGCGCGCCAGCAGGTGGCCGTGATTGCGCCACGTGCTGAAGATGAAATCCTCGGACTTGAGTTCGGCGCAGGCGGTAACGGCCGTCGCCTCCTGGCCGATGTAGACGTGATAGTGCCCGGGAAATTTCCTGCCGCGGGCAAGGGCAATGCACTGCTCCTCGAACCGGCGGATGCGGAGCATGGCGGTGAGGCGCTGGCGCGGATTGATTTGCGGCACGGTCCTTTGGCCTCCATGAGCGCGCGGCGCGGCGAAACGTTGACGCTACGGTGTCCGGACCTCTCGGAAATCATTCGGGTGGAACGGCGAGACGTCGCGCATTGCCGCGGACGCTCGACAGGATACCCGTGAATCGAGAATTCCAACACCGCCGAAGTCGCACGGCAAGCAAGCCAGCCCTGCCTTGCGCAGCGCAATGTAACGGTGAGAAAAGTCAAAAGGCCCGGCGGTGCGCCGGGCCTCACGGGAGGGCATTCCGTCCCCGATCAGGCGGCCGCGGCCTGGACCGCCACGGCGAGCTGTTCGCGATTGCGGCGATCGTAGTCGTCCGCCAGCGCGCGCAGTGCCGCTTGGCCGTCGCCTGAGAACGACGGGCCGTGCATGAGCGCGAGCGTGCGCGGCGCAAGCTTGGCGAGGCTGCGCAGAGTGGATCCCATGTTGGGACTGAGGCTTGAATATCTGAACAGGTCCTCGGCGGCGATCGCCGGCCCGACGATGTCTCCGTGCGTCAAGGCCGGGCCGTTGCCGAGCTGCGTGAACAGGTCGCCGCACAAGAGGGTTCCCGTCGACTCCTCGTAAAGCACGCCGGCATCCCAGCCATGCGGCGTGTGCGGCGTGTCGATGTAGCGAACCCGCTTGCCGCCGCCGAGGTCGATCGTTTCGCCGTCGTTCAGCGCGCGCGGCGGGCGGTCCGCCATGTCGTTGATCGACACCATGCTACCGGTATGGCCGTGCGCGAGCATCGCGCTGGGGGCGACCGCAAGCCATTCGTTCATGGCGCCGCACTCATCCGCCTCGAAATGGCCGAAGGTGATCCAGCGCAGGCGCTCGAGCGGAATCAGGCGGCTGAGGGCCTCGCGGTTGAGCGGAAACATCTTGCGCAGCCCGGTGTGAAACATCAGCGGCTGTTCGGCACGGATGAGGAACTGGTTGAAGGTAAAGCCGGCCGGCGGGGCGATGTCCGGGACAAAGGTTGAAAGCCGGAAGATGCCGTCGGCGATCTCGTCGATCTTGGTCTGCATCGGTGTGTCTCCATGCGCTTGGTCATGAGGGGATCGTTTCCATCGGACCGGCATGGCCCGGTGGACATTGCAGAAATTTCGTAGTACATATATGTGTACTGAAATCTGGCGAGCCCGTCAATATCAATGCACACATCTGTGTATCGAAAAGAATGACCCGGACCTACACCCTCAAACGGCGGGCCGAACAGCAGGCCGCGACCCGGCGGCGCATCGTTGAAGCCGCGGTTGAACTGCACAGCACGATCGGGCCCGGGCTGACCACGCTCAGCATGGTGGCGGAGCGGGCCGGTGTGCAGCGCCACACGCTCTATGCGCACTTTCCCGACGAGCGAAGTCTTTATCTTGCCTGCTCAGGGCTCAGCCTCGAACGTGATCCGCTGCCGGACGCCGGGCCGTGGCGCAGCATTGAAGATCGGGAGGAGCGGCTGCGCACGGGGCTGACCGCGATCTACGGCTGGTATGAACGCAACGCCGAGCTTGTGGGATGCGTTCTGCGCGACGCCGAATACCATCGTTCGACGAAAGAGATTGTCGAGTTGCGGTTCGGGCCGAGGATGGCGTCGTATCTGGAGGTTCTTGGCGCGAAAATGAGCCACAAGCAACGCGCGATGCTGTGCCTCGCCCTGAGCTTCTTCACGTTCCGAACGCTGGTGCGGGAGGCGGGCGTGAAAACGAGCGCCGCGGTCGATGCCATGGTTGCGCTGGTCCGGTGCCAGAAGTGAGACTCGTTTGCGCTCCGCCGGCGCGGGAATGCAGGCGCTTGTGCCAATGCCCCCTCGACACGACGCGCTGGCAACGGGCTCCGGTGGTCGTTGCGTTGATGGTGCGTTTGCGTGGCTTCGTGGAATTGACGCCAAGCGGCCCTGACCGGGCGTTGCGTGCCGACCGCGGCGTGCCGGGCGGCGGCCGATGCCGGCGGCCATGGCTGCGGCGGGGGGTCGATACGTCGTCTTGCGCGCCATGACCCGCATTGGCTTCCTGATCAATCCAATCGCCGGCATGGGCGGACGCGTCGGGCTCAAGGGGACTGACGGGGTGGCTGACCGCGCCAGAGCGCTTGGCGCCGAGCCGGTCGCCAACGCGCGCGCGCTGGAGGCGCTCGCCGAATTCACGCGGCTGGTGAAGGGCATGCCCCATCCTCCCGTGGTGGAGTGGTGGGCCGCAGCGGGCGCCATGGGAAGCGAGGCATTGCACGCTGCCGGCCTGACGGTGGGGGCGATCGTGCATGTGCCGGCCGATCCACCGTCGGCGCAGGACACCAGGGCCACGGTCGAACGCTTTCTTGCCGTCCCTGTCGATCTGATCCTGTTCTGCGGTGGCGACGGGACCGCGCGCGATATCTGCGCGCTGACCGGGGAAGCGACGCCGGTGCTCGGCATTCCTGCCGGTGTCAAGATGCATTCCGGCGTTTTCGGCGTGACGCCGGCGAAAACGGCACAGGCGCTCGTGCGCTATCTCGCCGGCGAAATCGGGCTTGCTCCTGCTGAAATCGTGGACCTGGACGAGGAGCGCTATCGCCAGGGCGAGTGGGTGGTTCGCCTCTATATGGTTGCGCGAACGCCCTTCGAGGCAAATTGCGTGCAGCCAACCAAGACGCCTTCCAGCGGCGCCGATGAGGCAGCCGCCCAGGACGACGTCGCGGCGGAATTGCTCGAAGACATGGCGAGGCATCCCTCTGCGCTCTATCTGCTCGGACCCGGGAGCACGGTTCAGGCTATCGGCCGCGCCCTCCGCATCGACAAGACACTGCTCGGCATCGATGCCGTCGCGGATGGCAAAATCGTCGGCAAGGATTTGGCCGAGCGGGCCATCCTCGATCTGCTCGACCGCTACCGCGAATGCAAGCTGGTGCTGAGCCCGATCGGGGCACAAGGATTCGTCCTCGGTCGCGGCAATCAACCGCTCAGCCCCGAGGTCGTCCGCCGCATCGGTGCCGACAACCTCATCGTGATCTCGACACCGGGGAAACTCGCCCGCACGCCATGGCTTCGATTCGACACCGGTGACCCCACCCTCGACGCCGCCATGACTTCGCGCAAGTTCTTTGAGGTGGTCATCGGATATCATCGCCGCCGACTGGTCAGGGTGGCGCCCTGACGAAAGGCGCCGGAGTCCGGGCATGAGATACATTCCGCATACGGAGAACGAGACCCGCGAAATGCTGCAGGCCATCGGCGTCTCGGCCATCGAGGACCTGTTTGCCGACGTGCCGGCGGCGGTTCGTTTTCCCGATCTCGATTTGCCGCCGCCCGCGGCCGAGCCGGAAGTTGCCGTGGAAATGCAGACCCTCTCCGCTGCGAACCACGGGGTTGATCCGGCGCTGTCGTTCCTCGGCGCTGGCGTCTACCATCATTTCCGTCCGGCGACGGTCGATTACGTGCTTTCGCGCGGCGAGTTCTACACCTCCTACACGCAGTATCAGCCCGAGGCGAGCCAGGGCTTCCTCCAGGCGCTGTTCGAGTATCAGAGCATGATCTGCCGGCTGACCGGCATGGAGGTCAGCAACGCGAGCCATTACGACGGTGCGACTGCGCTCGCCGAGGCCGTCCTGCTCGCGATCAATGTCGGGGCGGGCAAGCGCAGGAAGGTCGTGCTTTCGCCTGCCGTCCATCCGCAGTATCGCGCGGTGGTGCGCACCTATCTGAGCGGCAATCAGGCGGCTTCCGTGGTCGGCGACGAGGACGCGACGGCGGGACTCGATCGGCTCACGGCGTTGCTCGATGACGATTGTGCGGCGCTGGTCATCCAGAATCCCAACTTCTTTGGTCAGTGCGAAGCGGTGGACGGCCTGGCCGACGCCGTGCATCGCGCCGGGGCCCTGCTCATCGTCGTCGCCGATCCGATCGCGCTCGGACTGTTCCAGCCGCCCGGCGCCTATGGCGCCGACGTGGTGGTCGCCGACGGCCAGCCGCTCGGCATCCCGCCGTCGTTCGGCGGCCCGCACCTTGGGATCTTTGCCACCCGCATGGCGCATGTGCGCCGACTGTCGGGTCACCTGGTCGGGGAGACGACCGACGCCCAGGGGCGGCGCGGCTATGTGCTGACACTGGCAACGCGCGAGCAGCATATTCGCCGCGCCAAGGCCACGAGCAACATCTGCACCAACTCCGCGCTCTGCGCGCTCGCCGCGACAGTCTATCTTGCGACCCTGGGCCGGCGCGGGCTGCGCCGTGTCGCCGAGCTCTGTTTCCACAACGCCCATTACGCCGCAAGCGAGATCGGCAGGCTCGACGGCTTTGCTGTCAATCCGCAAGCGCCAACGCAGCCGTTCTTCAAGGAATTCGTGGTGCGGCTGCCTGCGCCGGTCGCTGAGGTCAACGCGCGCCTGCGCGAGCGGCACGGCATTGTCGGCGGCTACGATCTGGGGCGCGACTATCCGGGGATGGACAACCACATGCTGGTCGCGGTGACCGAGCTGAACAGGCGCGCCAATATCGATCGACTGGTATCGGCGTTGCGCGAGGCTGTGCAATGAACGCGCCTACGATTCCGACGGTCTATGAGTTGAGTGTGGCCGGCCGGCACGGCATCGACCTGCCGGAGTGCGACGTGCCGAAGGCGCCCTTGCCCGTGAGCGGGCTGCGGAACGATTGCGATCTGCCGGAGCTCTCACAGGTCGACGTGGTGCGCCATTATCTTGCGCTGTCGCAGCGAAACTTCGGCGTAGACACGGGCTTCTACCCGCTCGGCTCCTGCACCATGAAGTTCAACCCGAAGATCAATGAGCAGGTCGCCCGCCTGCCCGGCTTCGTGAACACCCATCCGCTCCAGGATCCCGTATCGGTGCAGGGCAATCTTGCCTTGATGTTCGCCTTGCAGAACTGGCTCGCGGAGATCGGCGGATTTGCGGCGGTGTCGCTGCAGCCGTCGGCCGGGGCACATGGCGAACTCACCGGGCTCCTGATGATGCGCGCCTATCACCGCGCGCGTGGCGACGACCGCAGGACCCGGATTCTCATTCCCGATTCCGCTCACGGCACTAATCCCGCTTCGACGACGATGGCCGGGCTTACCGCGGTCGAGCTGCCATCCGATGCGCGCGGCAACGTCGATCTGGAAGCGGTCCGCGCAGCCTGCGACGAGACCGTCGCCGGGCTCATGATCACCAATCCCAACACGCTCGGATTGTTCGAAGAGCACATCGAAGAGGTCGTACGGATCGTGCATGGCTGCGGCGGGCTCGTCTACGGCGACGGCGCCAACATGAACGCGCTGGCCGGGATCGCCCGCCCCGGCGACCTCGGTTTTGACGTGATGCATTTCAATCTGCACAAGACCTTCGCCACGCCGCATGGCGGCGGCGGTCCGGGCTCGGGTCCCGTCGGCGTATCGGCGCCGCTCAAGGACTTCCTGCCCGGGCCGTTGGTCGAGCGGGTCCGCCATGACGAAGGCGAACGCCATGTGCTGGCGATGCCGCCGCAATCGATCGGCCGGGTGTCCACGTTCTTCGGAAACTTCGGCATGTTCGTGCGCGCCTATGCCTACATCCGGCAACACGGTGCGGCCGGATTGCGCGCCAATTCGGAGCACGCCGTGCTCAATGCCAATTATCTGCGGGTCAAGCTGCGCGATGTATTCAACGTGCCGTTCGATCGCGTCTGCATGCACGAATTCGTCTGCGAGGGCGCGATCGAAGGCACCGGCGTGCGCGCCCTCGACGTCAGCAAGCGTCTGCTGGACTACGGATTTCATCCGCCGACCAATTACTTCCCGCTGATCGTGCCCGAGGCGCTGATGATCGAGCCGACGGAAACCGAAGCGCGCCCCACGCTCGACGCCTTTGCCGCCGCCATGCGAATGATTGCCGCGGAGGCCCGCTCCGACCCGGCGAAGGTCAAGGGCGCGCCTTACGACACGCCGGTCCGCCGGCTGGACGAGGTGAAGGCCGCACGCGAACTTGTGCTGCGTGATCGGACCAAGAGTGCGGGCGCCTGATATACGGTGCGGCGATGATGACGGAGCCAGCGGACAACGACGGTCTCAAGCGCACGCCGCTCCATGATCTGCATCGGCGGCTCGGCGCGCGGATGGTTTCGTTCGCCGGCTACGAACTGCCGCTGCAATACCGCCTCGGAATTATAAAGGAGCACTTGCACACGCGAAGCGCGGCCGGGCTGTTCGACGTTTCCCACATGGGGCAGATCGCGCTGCACGCACACTCGGGTCATGTGGAGGACGCGGCGCGTGCGCTCGAGACGCTGGTGCCGACCGACATCGTCGGGCTGGCCCCCGGACGGCAACGCTACACCCAGCTCACCAACGCCGCCGGCGGCGTGATGGACGATCTGATGGTCTCCAACCAGGGCGATCACCTTCGGCTGGTCGTCAACGCGGCGCGAAACGCGGTCGATGTGGCGCACCTTTGCGCGCATCTGTCCGGCTCCTGCCGGATCGAACCGCTCACCGACCAGGCGCTCGTTGCCTTGCAGGGACCGCAGGCGGAGACCGTGCTCGCCGAAATTGCGCCCGAGGTGCGGGCGATGGTGTTCATGCAGACGCGGATCGTCATGTTGCATGGCACGCCCTGCTTGGTGGCACGGTCGGGCTATACCGGCGAGGACGGTTTCGAGATCAGCCTGCCGGCCCGCGACGCGCCGGAGCTTTGCGAAGTGCTGCTGCGCCATCCGGCGGTGGCGCCGATCGGCCTCGGCGCGCGCGACAGCCTGCGGCTTGAAGCAGGCCTTTGCCTCTACGGTGCCGACCTCGATGAAACGACGACGCCGGTCGAGGCTGCCCTTGAATGGAGCATCCCGCCGGTACGCCGCAAGGGCGGCGCGCGGGCGGGAGGGTTCCTTGGCTGCGAGACGATTCTCGCTCAGATTGCCAACGGGACCACGCGTCGCCGCGTCGGATTGAAACCGCAAGGCCGCGCCCCGGTGCGCGCCGGGGCCTCGCTGTTCGTCGCCGAGCATGACACGGTGCCCGCCGGCATTGTCACGTCGGGCGGTTTTGGCATCAGCCTCGAAGCGCCCATCGCCATGGGTTATGTGCCGCCGGCTGCGGCCGCGCCGGGGACGCGCCTGTTCGCGGAGGTGCGCGGCAAGCGACTGCCGATGACCGTTTCAACCCTGCCGTTCGTGCCCACGCGCTATAAACGTCGCTGAGCCATCACGGAGAGGCCGAGCATGCTCAAGTACACCAAGGACCATGAGTGGCTGAAGGTCGACGGCGACATCGGCACCGTCGGGATTACGCCCTACGCTCAGGAGAAGCTCGGAGATCTCGTCTATGTCGAGTTGCCGGGCGTCGGCACGAAGCTGCAAGGTGGGGCGGTGGCGGCAACCGTCGAGTCGGTGAAAGCGGCTTCCGAAGTGTATGCGCCGGTCAGCGGGGACGTCGTCGCCGTGAACGAACGGCTGTCGGCGGAACCGGGATTGGTCAATGCCCAGCCGATGGGCGACGGCTGGTTGTTCAAGCTCAGGCTCTCCGATCCCGGCGAACTGGACACGTTGCTGGACGAGGCGACCTACAACGAACTGACGGCATCGCTGGAAGCTCATGAGCACGATTCCCCGGCAAGGTCGTCCCGCGATCGGCAGTGACGGTCGTGTAATTCGGCAGCGTGACCAGGAGCATGCATCGGATGCCCGGCGCACAAACGCAATTGCATTTCATGGCGTTGCGGGTCGCGGTCCCGCGCGTGGTCATCCGCGCTGGCAGCGGGGACAACAATAGGCGGTGCGGCCGCCGACCTTGAAAGTCTTCAGCAGCGATCGACAGCGCGGACAGCGCCCCCCTCTCTTGCGCTCGGGCAGGAGTGAGCCTCTCGGCATTCGCTCCGTGAACTGCTCGGAGCCGGCACCGCGGGCGACCGCTGTCCGCAAGACCCTGCGCATGGTGTTGAACAGACGCTTGCGATCGGCCGGTGCGAGCCGATCAATGCGTTGCAGCGGGTTGATGCGCGCCTGGAATAGGATTTCATCCGAATAGATGTTACCGATACCGGCGACGATGCTCTGGTCCATCAAGACCGATTTCACGTCGCGTTTGCGGCCAAGCACGGCGCGCTCGAACGCGGAATAGGTCAGCCGCGGATCGAGTGCATCGGGCCCCAGTCCTTCCTCCCCAATGAATGCAGAGGCATCCTCGACGATGGATACGCGCCCGATCATTCTCTTGTTGGTATAGGCGAGGCATCCATCATCGGAGAAGTCGAAACGAACCCGCGTGAACGGCGGTTCGTCATCTCCCTTGTGAACACATTCAAGCCCGCCGGTCATGCCGAAATGCAACAGCAGCCAGCCGCCGCGATCGATCTGCGCCATCAGGTACTTGCCGTGACGGTGCGCGGCGGTGAGCTTTGAATTCTGCAGGCGGGCGGCGAAGGTTTGGGCCGGCAGCTTTCCGAGGATCCGGGCATCATTGACGATCACCCGGTCGATCGTCTTGTCCAAGGCGCACCGCGCAAGCACGCGCTTGAAGCCTTCCACGTCGGGCAATTCCGGCATCGCGCAGACTTTCCGTCGGCCGACCGCTCGCACGACCCAACACGGGTCCCCGGGGATGCAGGCGGCGTTCGCCCAAGCTTGCGGTAAGCGTCCCGCTCGATAACACGGGTTCGAGCGCCGAAGCTGAACTTTCCCGATTGCCGTCCCGAAGGTCAATCGAGAATCGCGGCACCAGTCGTCTAGGTACGGCCGAACCGGATTGAGGCTTGTCCTCCCCGCAGGGTGGCGGCTGTGCCGGGCAAGCGTTGGGGCGGGGGGTGACGCCGTCCAGGCCGCAGGATGACGTCCGGGGCGCATGCTCCATGCGCCCCGGACGGCTCGCAGGCGGCCTCCCGTTCAGGCGGCAGCCTTGATCTCGATCTTCTTCTCGGGCTTCTGCGCTTCCGGCTTCTTGGGCAGCGTCACCGTCAGAACGCCCTTCTTGAAGGTCGCTTCGATCTTGTCGGTGTCGACACCCTCCGGGATCGCAAAGGAGCGCTCGAAGGAGCCGAAGTGCCGCTCATGCAGGTAATAGTCCTTCTTCTTCTCTTCCTTCTCCTCGCGTTTCTCGCCCTTGATCGTCAGGTTGCCGTTGACGACCTTCACCTCGATGTTCTTCTCGTCCATGCCCGGCAGCTCGGCCTCGATCTCGTAGGCCTTCTCGCTCTCGGTGATGTCGACGGCGGGGGTCGTCATGACGGACCATTCGCGGCGCCAGAACGGCTCGACGTCGAAAATCCGACGGCGGAAGGGGGAGGTCCAGAAGCCGCCCTCGAACTCGTCAAACAGGCGATCGATCTCCTTTCTCAGGCTCTCGAACGGCTGCCACAACTGCAACCCAGCTCGCTCGGGCGCCTTCGACTCGGTCTTCACGGGAACTTTGCTTGCAGCTTCAGCCATGTTGGATCCTCCTTGTTACTGGGATGGAAAGCAACTTATGGATCAGCGCGCCGTGCGCGTTGAGCTAGGTCAAAATGGAACACCGCCGCGAACCCGGATCATTGGCGCGCCGCGCGGGAGATCGGCGGTTGAGGCGCATCGCGTGACGGTCGGCTGCACCTCTTGCCGAGCGACCATCACGACGCATGAACAGCGGTTCGCCGACGCTTTGTCTCCGGTGATCCGGCTTGGAGCCGCGCGGCGCTCCAGCGCCAACGGCCTGCGCGGCTCCGGGCGCGAGCCATAGAGAGAACGCAGGACCCGTGCATTCTGCTCGTCGCGGGGAGGGGGGCCCAGGGGCTTGAGCAGAACGGTCACGGGTCCTTCCGCCATGCCGCACCGGCTGATCGGTCCCTCGCGCAGGCAGATTCCCGCCCGTAGACGCTTCACTGCCGTACTTCGCCGAACTTGCCACGACACGACGGTTGAGAAGGATCAACGCAACAGCCGGTGATACGCTTTGATTTGAATCAAGAACGGTCCGCGGTTCGAACGTCGGAGCAGGTGGGTGGCGCACGGCGGGGCGGATTGACCTGTCTCAATGAGACGCCACCCAAATCTCCGCTTAGTCTTGCCCCTGTGTCACGGCGAACAATGGTCGCCCAGGCGAGGAGACGGGACATGCAGGCGAAATCGGTACAGATCGGAAGCCCGGCGGAGGATGACGGACCGGCGCTGACGATCTCTCCGGAAAAGGTCTGTTTCATCATCATCAAGGCGAGGGAATTCGATGCAAAGGACGAGGTGACCGAGAGCGATCCGGCATCCAATCCCGCCGACGACAAGGACGTCGCCGTGCTCGAAGACCACGAAGATGATCCTGTCACGGAGGAGCTTACGTCTTTCATTAATGCGCTCTCGGAGGACGAGCAGATCGACCTTGTGGCGCTCGCCTGGCTCGGTCGGGACGATTACACCGCCAGCGACTGGCCCGCGGTGCGCGAGGAGGCGGCACGGGCACACACGCCGCGGACTGCCGAGTATCTGCTTGGCATGCCCCTCCTCGGAGACTTCCTCGAGGAGGGTCTTTCGATGCTCGGTTATTCCTGCGAAGAGTTCGAGATGGGGCGTCTCTGATCACCCTCGGCGGGCGGGGCGGCGGCTGACGGTCGCAGCCGATCGATCGGTTGATGCGACGGCTGCTGGCGGCGCCGCCGCAGCGCGCGGACGACAACGACGGGTTTGATGGAATTCGTGAGCGGAACAGCGCGATGACGTCGACCGAAGACCTTTCGGCAGCGGTTCGAGACACCGAAGAGTGGATCGAGGATCTCAGGCGACGGCTTGGATGGAGCGACAGTGCGCGCGCCTACCGGGCGCTCGTCGCCGCCCTGCATGCGCTGCGCGATGACCTGCCGCGGGACGAGGCAGTCTATCTGGCCGAGGCGATGCCGCCCTTGCTTCGCGGTCTCTATTACGAGGGCTGGCATCCGCGGACCAGGCGACATGCCGAGAGCCGCGCCGCATTCCTGCAACGCATTCACGACGGCGTGCACCGAGACCCGGCGATTGACCCCGAACAGGTGGCCCGCGCGGTGTTTGCGCTTCTCGCCGCGCGTCTGCCGCCGGCGGAAGTGGAGGACGCCAAGGCTGCGACCCCGCCCTCGCTGCACAATCTTTGGCCCAGCTAGGTCCGCGAACGATGTCCGCGGCCGCGCAGTCGCAAGCCGCCGACCCGCAAGCGCGACCGTTCGTGCGGCTGTTTCTCTGCGGCGACGTCATGACCGGGCGCGGGATCGATCAGGTCCTGCCGCATCCGTGCGATCCGCAACTGCACGAGGGATACGTCCGGTCGGCGATCGAATACGTGAAGCTTGCCGAAGATGCCCACGGTGCGATTCCGCGCCCGGTTGCGCCGTCCTATATCTGGGGCATTGCGCTCGATGAGCTTGAACGGACGAAGCCGGACGTGCGCATCATCAATCTTGAGACCAGCATTACCCGGAGCGCGGACTTCGTTCCGAAGGGAATCAATTATCGTATGAGCCCGGAGAATGCGGAGTGTCTCACCGCGGCGAAAATCGATTGCTGCGTGCTCGCCAACAACCACGTGCTCGACTGGGGCCGGGCTGGGCTCCTCGACACGCTATCGACGCTGCAGCGCCTGCACATCAAGAGCGCGGGCGCCGGCCATAATGCCGAGGACGCCGGCGCGCCGGCGGTGTTGGAGCTTCTCGGGCGGTCCCGCGTGCTGGTGTTTGCCATGGCATTGCCAAACAGCGGAGTTCCGCGCAGTTGGGCGGCAACCTCGCAGCAGCCCGGTATCAATGTCCTGCCCGATCTGTCCGAGACCAGCCTCGCGCGCACGTGCCATCAGATCGACCGCTGGCGGAAGGCGGGCGATATCGTCGTGGTCTCGATCCATTGGGGGCCCAATTGGGGTTATGAGGTGGACGCCGATCAGACGAACTTCGCCCGCGCGCTGATCGAGCGCGCCGACGCGGCCGTCGTCCATGGCCATTCCTCGCACCATGCAAAGGCCATCGAAGTCTATCGCAATCGCCTCATTCTCTACGGTTGCGGCGATTTCCTGAACGACTACGAGGGTATCCGGGGATACGAAGAATTCCGCGATGATCTGCCGCTGATGTATCTTGCGGATCTCGATCCGGCGAGCCGGGACCTGGCGGCACTTGAGATCGTGCCGCTGCAGATCCGGCAATTTCGGCTGACGCGACCGTCTGCGCGCGACATCGGCTGGGTGCAGCGGACGCTGGATCGGGAATGCCAACGGTTCTCTGCGCGGGTGATCGCCGTCGGGGCGGACCGCCTGGCGCTGTCGTGGTCGGCGGATCGGGATCGATAGCCTGCCACCGCGCCAGCGATCGAGGAAGGGCGCGGCCGCTCCTCAGGCCGCGGGCTGCCGCGTATCGTCGGGCCGCGCCGGAAACCGCCGCAGGATTTCGATCACTTCTTCGTCGGCAATCTGGCGGAAGTCGCGATAATAGAGGCCGATGGCTCCGAACATGTCGTGATTTTCCACGCACACGACGTCGTCGGCCTCCTGGCGCAGTTCGGCAAGGCTGTCGGTCGGCGCCACGGGGACCGCGAGCACGAGCTTTTTGGGATTGCGTGCCCGCGTGGCGCGGAGCGCGGCGCGGGTGGTCGCGCCTGTCGCAACGCCGTCATCGATGACAATGGCGGTCCGGCCGGCGACCTCGACCCGCGCCCGGTCGCCGAGATAGCGCTGCCGGCGACGTTCGATCTCCGCCAGTTCCCGCTCACAGACCGCCTTGAACTCGTCCCCGCTGACCCCCGAGAGCCGAATGACGTCTTCGTTGCGCACCACGATCGGGTCTGCCCCGTCGACGACCGCGCCCATGGCCAATTCCGGCTGAAACGGCACGCCGATCTTGCGCACGAGGATGAGATCGAGCGGCGCACCGAGCGCGCGTGCGACTTCGGCTGCAACCGGCACACCACCGCGCGGCAGCGCCAGAACCGCCGGCTGCTGGTCTTTGTAAGCGAGCAGCAGTTGCGCAAGCTTCACGCCGGCCTCGCTTCGATTTCTGAACGGCATTCGCGTCTCCGGCCTGTTGCTACGATCCGCTGTCCGGTTCGGTTGCGGCCTGCCGGCGCAGATGCCGCGCGAACCATCGTGCCGCGAGCTCAATGACCGC
>Ga0073934_10002129_pt1 | contig 43015 bp, 33 predicted proteins | sample LarsenN4metaG_FD_76834 | JGI IMG/M metagenome (GOLD analysis project Ga0073934, IMG submission 76834) | Hot spring sediment bacterial and archeal communities from British Columbia, Canada, to study Microbial Dark Matter (Phase II) - Larsen... ...
CCGAGTTGATGGAGATACTTACGGCTTATGGAGGCCAGTTCGGGATAGACCGAAGCGCCCACCAGAGATATTTCCCGGGGTTTGCCCTTACCGATGGAATCCAGGTTTAGCATGGTTATCACGCGATCATTGGGAACGACGGGATGATCTACGTAAAATTGGGAGCCCAGTAGCCCCCATTCCTCGGCGCCAAAGGCGATAAACAGTACGCTCCGTTTAAGCTCATTTTTCCTGGCCGAGAGCGCCCTGGCAATTTCCAGAAGGGCGGCTATCCCCGAGGCGTTGTCGTCGGCGCCATGGAAGATCTCCCCCTGAGGATTGACCCCTAAATGATCGTAGTGGGCCCCGAGAACGACCACCTCTTTCTCCCGACCGGCAAGGAATCCCAGCACATTGCCGGTCCTGATTTCGAGGGGATCCTGGTCTATCTTAAGATCCAGGGCGACTCCCTTTAAATCGATCTCGACGGGAGACCGTGTTTGCTCAATGCGCTCCCGGAGTTCCAAAAAGGTCCTATCTCCGTCCAATCCGGCCAGTTTATCCGCCGGATAATAGGGGATCAAAACGACGGGTATCTTAACCTCGAAGGGGGGCTTCTTTTCACCGGCCAGGATCTTAGCTATCTCCATTTCCGGGGAAATGAAGTTTTCCTTCTTCTGCGCCCGGTCGATCTCCCTCCTGATCGGCTCCGGAAGCCGGGAGAGATACGTGATATAAGGGGCGTAGGCATCCAGGTTAGCTTCCACATAGAGGATGAGCGCCTGAGCGCCCCGGTCCTGGGCCGCTTTTATCTTCTCAAAGAGAAGGGATGTAGAACCCTGTGCCCTCAGGTAATCCCGGAGGAAATCGGGGACCTCGTCCAAAACGAGAACTGCTTTGTTTTGAACCGATAGACCTTGATAATCATCGTATCCGGAGGTTACAATTCCATATCCCGCAAAGACCATCTCCAGATGATAAGCACCCTCCGGAGAAAAGATTAAAGGCACCGGGGACCGGGTGTTGAGGTTCGAAGATTGAGGGTCGTGGGTTACCCTGGGATCTTCTACCTGGGACCTCCTCGGTGCGGGTTCAGGGAAGGCCGCCGGGGGCTCCCGTTTAAAATCAAGGTAAAACCCTTTTAGATCCGGGATTACGATAGAGAAGGGCTGCTCGTAAGTAGAGGTCGACCTGGAAGGAGCGGGGCCGGTGAGCGCAGAGCCGGCTCCGCCCCGATGATCGGGGAGAGTCACCGGAGAAAGCCCGTACTCTCTGAACTTTTCCTTAAGGTAAGCGACCGCTTTTTGAGACCCCTCGGTCCCGGGGTACCGTCCTTTGAGCTCTTCAGAGGCCAGATAGCGAATATGGTCCATCAGAGCTCCAGATCGGATAGGCGTGGACAGGGCCGCCGGAAAGAGGTAAACGGTAGGGGAGGCCCCCTCCGGCCAATCCCCTCGCCAGATCGGGCGTCCTTTCTTGAAGACCAGATAACTCTCCCACCCATAATAAAAGAGGTATCTGGCTCGAGAGAGGGCCTCCGGCGATAATCCCACATAGAGGGTCAGGTACTTCGCCGGATTTTCTGGGTTTCGCCAGGTTATGAGAAGCGCGTTCCCTTCTCCCTTGGACTCTTTACCCTCCAGCTTGAAGGCATCTTCCCCTAGCTCAAGCCCCCCTGGAAGATTTGCGAGCCGTTCCCGGATGAGGGCGGACTTCCAGGCATGGCCCAGGAGGAGCACAGAGTTTCGAGCGAGCAGATCCTCGGTCAGATCGGTATCCGGAAGGATCCGGCCCCCCTTTCGCGCCGCCGCCATTTCCGCCAGACCCCGGTAGACGGCGATTTCCTCCGAAGATCCTTGGGTCGGATAGACCAACAATTTATCCTTATCTTCCAAAAGCGCATTCAGGCAGGGGGTTATAGCCTCGGGAGCGATCTTGCGGAACAGATGATACTCCGGATCCAGGGTCAGGGAAAGGGGAACGCGAGCGACCGTATAGGTAAATGGGGTTTCCCGCTCGGAAAGGTTCAGCTCGAAGGTTTCTTTTTCCTCCCCAAAACTCAATTGGACCGGGAGCCGAAGCCGGTAGACATCCCCCAACTGAACGACTTTACCCGTAACTCGATAAGGGCCCGGTTGAGGGGATCCCTCCGGCAGGCCCGGGACCTGTTCCCCGGAGAGCGCGGGGACCGGCTCTGAGCGGATGGGAGAGATGGACTCTAGGCTGGCCGGGGGCGCCGATTCTAAGGAATCATCCGGTAAAGCCTCCCACCTCACGGCTTCCAATCGCAGCTCAGGGCCGCCTTTTAAATCCAGCCATTGTCTGAAGAACTCCTCCAGCGGTTGGCGGGAGACTTCCTCAAAGACCTTTTGCAGATCGTCCCAGTTGGCCCGGGCGCCTCCATACCGCCGGACGATCTCCTTTAGAGCAAAAAAGAACGCATCGTCCCCGATCCATCGGCGGAGCTGATGAAAGATCATAGATCCCTTCGTATATCCGATATCATTTTCGTAATCCTCGGTTTTTCCTTTAAACGCACGGACCGGGTAATCTTTTTCCGGGGTAACCCGGATGCTAAACCGCTGGCTGGCCCCCTTTCGATGTTTAAAGGCCGCTTCCTCGCCCTGTTTAAGCTCCTTGGAGTAATAGTTCGCGCAATAGGTGGTCAGAGCTTCTACCCAATTTCCCTGATCCGGATCAAAGAACACGTAGTTCCCCAGCCAGGAATGAACGATTTCATGGTCCAGATAACCCGGTTGCAGAGCCCGTTCCCCTTGTTTGATGACCTCTCCCCCCAGCAGGGTAAACGTGGGGAATCCATATCCGCTGGAAAAGAAATTTTCCACGATATCGAACTTTTTATAGGGGTATTTCCCGAGGATGCCGGAATACAACCGTATATATTCCCCGGCCGCGCGGATAAACTTCTCCGCCAGGGGGGTATTTTCCGGAGAAAAATAGGTCGAGATGGCTACCCCGTCGTGGTCCTCTGTATGGAGCTGGTACTTCCCGGCCACCAGGGTGAGGGCCTCTGCGGGAATTTCTGACCGCCAGCGGCTTTGGGCTATGCCGTCCTTCGTTTCTCGGGCCACCAGCTCCCCCTGGGTGACGACGACCCAAGGCTCTGGGATAGCGACGGTCAAGTTAAAGTCTGCCAGGGATTTGGGCATGTCCGGATACCAGCGGGTAGCTTCCGACAAATAGACCCCTTCCTCCCCGATCAGTCCGGTCGTTGCATCTCCCGTGACAAAGCTGAGGTCCTTAGATTTTTGAACCAGGTCGTAGATAACGCCCTCGTAGCGCAGGGTCAAGGAGAGATTACCGTCGCTTCCGGTGGGAACCTGTAAACGGATTTCCTGGGCCCCATCGCTCCCGGGGAAGCTCTGCCACAGCAGGGGGAGAGGGGGTCCACTTTTATCCGGGGCCTCTCGGTAAATTTCCGTGACTTTCAAATTTTCATTTAAAAAAAAGGAAAGGGTCCGCCCCTCAGGATCTGCCGGGTCACGGTGCCATCGAACCTGAACCGTATCCAAAGCCCGGAGCGTGTGATCGGTCGGATTCAAGCGAACGTCCAGGTCATGGATTAAAAAAGGTGTCGTAGGATCGGGCCCTCCAAGGGCAAGGAGGGGGAGAAAATGAAAGAAGGCAAAGAATAAGAGAAAGGTCCTGATCAAAGTGGTCCCAAGATGTTTCATCGTCAAAAAACTCCTTTAAATTCTCAGGTAAACCTCAAGGGGTGAATCCAGGGTCTCGAGGTTGAAGGACAACCAGGGCATCCACGGCCTTAACCCCTTTCCCCTGGCTTAAAACCATCAGGGGGTTCAGATCCAGCTCTTTGACCTCGTCGGCCAGATCTATAGCCAGGTGGGAGAGGCGGACGATGGTCTCTGTGAGAGCTTCCAAATCGGCCTGGGGTCTTCCTCGGACCCCGGTGAGGAGGGGGTAACCCTGAAGTTCGTGAAGCATGGATCTGGCTTGATCCGGGCTCACCGGAGCCATCCGCCAGCTAAGATCCTTAAGGACTTCCATAAAGATGCCACCCAATCCACATAAGACCGCCGGGCCGAAGCGCGGGTCCTGGATAACCCCCAGAGCGACCTCAACGCCCCCGGTCACCATCTCCTGGACGAGGATCCCTTCCAGCGCAGCGTGAGGGGCTTTTTGCTCCACCGTGGTGAGGAGGGTCCGGTAGGCGTGCCGCACTTCCTCCGGGTGGGAAAGGAGGGTCTTAACGAGACCCAGCTCACTTTTGTGGGGGAGTTGGGCGGAACAGGCTTTGAGAACTACCGGATAGCCTAGCTCCTGGGCGACGCGGACGGCTTCCTCCTCCGAGTGAACCAGTTGCTCCCGGCAGGAGGGGATTCCGTAGGCAGCCAGGAGGCTCTTGCTGGCCAGTTCATGCAAAACCGCGCCCTGGGCTTGCTGAAGGGAGGAATGGGAGAGCGGGCCTCCTCTGGCCCTCCCCGCCTCCTCCTCTTCCGTTCTCCCCTTCCAGCCCTGGGCCCACTCGGTATAGCGGACCAGGGTGGCCAGGCTTTTAAGGCACCGGGTCGGGTCTTCATAGATGGGGACTCCGGCAGCCTGGAGCTGTTGATAAGCGTCCCGAACTCCGACCATCCAGGTTACGATCAGAGGTTTCGTGGAAGTCTGGGCCAGGGTTCTCAGATCGGGGACAATTTGATCCAGGGGATAATTTCCCCCCATCATGCCCAGGAACACGACGATGGCATCCACGGGCCCTTCCCGGTCCATCAGCTGGAGGGTTTTAGGGAGGACCTCCGGTTGATCGAACAAGGCCAGAGATATGTCCACCGGATTGAGAGGGGATCCGAAGGCCGGGATAACCTGGGCGATCCGTTTCTGAAGCGCATCCGGAAAAGGAGGGACCTCCAGACCCAGATCCACGCACGTATCCGCCATCATCACGCCGGTTCCTCCGGAGTTCGTCACGATGCCGACGCGCTTCCCTTTGGGAGCCCTGGAGCGGCTCAGCAGGTTGGCGCTATCCATCAGCTCCTGGAGATCATAGGCGCGCAGAATCCCCATTTGCTTTAAAATGGCTTCCGTTAGCCGGTCATCTCCGGCCAGAGCTCCCGTATGGGATAAAGCCGCCCGGGCCCCTACCGCGGTTCTTCCGGATAAAACCACCAGAACCGGTTTATTTCGCCGGTGGGCTTCTTGAAGGGCTTTCTGTAACTTTCTGCCGTCACGAAGGCTCTCCAGATAGCCCAGAATAATCCGCGTGTTTTCATCCTGTGCCAGATAGCTGACGCAGTCGGCAAAATCCAGGTCCACCTCGTTCCCAATGCTGATCCAGTAACTAAATCCCAGATCGCGTTCGAGGCCCAGGGGATAAATGATACCCCCCACCATGCCGCTCTGGGCGACCAGTCCTAGAGGACCTGGTCGGGAACCGTAGCGGAGGAAGCAGGTGGAAAAGGATACGTTCATACCCGTGTACAGGTTGGCGATCCCTTGACAGTTCGGCCCGCAAACCCGCAACCCGGTAGCCCGGATGAAGTCTTTCATTTGATCTTGAGCCTGTTTTCCGGCCCCGCCGACCTCCGCGAAGCCCGAGCTGTAGATAACTGCAGCTTTGACCCCCTTGCTTACGGCGGCCTCCAGGGTCTTTATCACCTGGTTGACCGGGACGGAGACGACGGCCAGATCCACCTCCCCTTCGATCTCCTTCAGGCTGGGATAGCAGGGCAGCCCGGCGACGGTCGTATATTTGGGGTTCACCGGGAAAATTTTCCCCTTGAACCCGAACTTAAGGGAATTTTGGATAGGTCGGTAGCCTACTTTGAGGGGATCCTCGGAAGCTCCTATCACCGCTATGGAGCGAGGATTAAACATCGGATCCAGATCCGAGCGATTTGTGGACATACGTGAACAAGACGAAATGGGCAGGATTAACAGGGCTGGCCGAATCGGCTCCGTTTAAAGCCTTGTTAATCCTGCTCTATACGAGCAACGCGCTGGCAGTTCCCACAGCGACCCTCTGTCCGGTCTGATTTTCACACCAGGTCTCGACCAAAACCCGCTGACCCTCCCTCTCCGGGGTTTGCCCTTTAACAACTCCCTGGGCCGTAATCGTATCCCCGGCATAGACCGGCGCGATAAATTTAAGGGAAAGCTTCCCGCCCTGGATCCATCCGCTTCCAAAGGCCCGGACCATCAGCTCCGAAATATAATCGGCAGACATGAGGCCCTGGGCGAGGGTGCCTTTGAACCCGGCCCTTCGAGCCACCTCTTCATGGATATGGATGGAAATGCCCCGTTTAGCCGTCTGCCCTTCCTCAGAGTAAGCCGTCATTTTTTCCTGGGTCACCTTTCGGAGGACAGGCTCCAGCGCAGGAGAATGGGAGAAGGAAGACGCTCCTGGGCGCTCGCCCCCCGCGGTTCCCCGACCTCCCTCGGAAGGCTCCTCCCCATAGCCGGGTAAAACCTCGGTCAACCGGCTACGCCCCAGTGCCCGGCCTTTTTCATCGTAAAAATGGGCCTCGTAGACGACCCACTGCTTAGCCCTTTTTATATACTTATCCAAAATTTTTCCTCTGGAGAGCAGCTTGCTCTCCCATGGGATGGGATAGAAAAACTCAAACTCCTGACCGGCGTGGACGGTTCCCGCTTGCCGGTAAAATTTTGTCTCCAGGAGACGAAAGGAGAGATTACCCAACAGGGTCGGCGGTACAATTCGAATAAGGGAAGAGGCTTCCCTAATTTGCCAGGGACACGTACTATCGATCGCAGCACAGTACTTCTGAACAAAGGGCGCGGCCAGAAAATACTCGTGAGGACCCAGCTCCTCTCCGACTTCTATTTCTTCAAAGACGAAGTTTTTCATTTACTTAAGGTTCAAAAGGGTCAGGCTATCTCGATGAACAATTCCATCCAGCACCTCCTTGGGTAACTTGGGCAGGCGGGTCCCCTCGACCAGGTTATTGAGGTCGTATAAGGCCTGGATCGTATTGGCCGGGGTGGTGAAGGGATAATCCGATCCGAAGATCAATTTATGGGTCACCCCGTACTCCATCGCTAATACCAGAGAGTGATAAAACTGCCAGGGCCGGTAGTAGAGCGCAGAGATATCCGCATACAGATTGGGCTGTTTCCGGATTAAGACGATGGTATCCTCGGCCCAGGGATGTCCTAGGTGGGCAATGACCAGGATCAGGTCTGGGAACTGAAGGGCGATATCTTCGAGGAGGATCGGAGGTGCATATTTGAGGTTGACCCGCCTGGGAAAGGTAGCTCCTTGATGGATAAGAACAGGTAACCCTAGCTTCTCGGCCTTTCCAAAAATCCGAAGCATGCGAGGATCGCTAGGATGGATATTCTGATAAATGGGTGAGAGCTTTAACCCTTTGAGACCCAGGTCCTGAACCGCGTGCTCTATCTCCGCAACGGGGTCAGGGTCGTGGGGATCCACCGAGGCAAAGCCGATGAGCTTATCCGGATGAAAACGAACGTACTGGGCTACATAATCGTTAGGAACGTGAACCTTCAAATGCTGGCTCTTAAAAGCAACTACGACGGCCTTATCCACCGGTCCCATAGCCCTCCAGTGCTCATCGAGGTCTACGTTCATAATAGGATTTATTTTTCCTTGCTGCTTACCGGGAATTCCGCTCACATTGGAAGCATCATAGACGAATTCATCGCTGAGATGCTCTGGGTACTTCCAGACATGGGTATGGCAGTCGACGATCATAGCTCCCTCTCCGGGGGTACCGGAGTACCCCCGATGATCCACCGGTTTGTGAAATAGCTCTCTAAAGCATCAACGCGCCTTTACAACTTTCCGTCTACCCTCCTCTTCGGTTCCTTTCTCAGGCTTCAAGTACTTATAGATGGGAGCCTGCGAGGGGGTCTTTTTCTCCTTCGCCTCAGGAACCTCTTCAGCTCCTTTCTCTACGGCCAGTTTCTGGCTTTCCTCCTGCTTTTTCTGTTGCTTCAGCCAATTTCTATAAATCTGTTCTTCCCATTCCCAACACATAACACACCTCCTTGTAAAGGGGTCCATAGGGTTTAACCAGTTTACGATATAAAAATAGGGTAGGGATTCCCGTTGAGGAAGTCAATAAAAAAGTTGAAGGGTTGAGGTTTACTTCGCTTCCAGGTTTTGCTTAATCCGATTCCATAGACCGCTGCCCACCATCTCATTGGCCTGGGCCACAATTTTTTTGACCCATTCCAGGATATCTCCTTCCCCGGGCCAGCTTTCTTTAATAATGGCCGGATCCACCGTATTCATCATAAGGTTCAGGGCATAGGCGCTGACGGCAATATCGTCCAGGTAGCCCAGCGGACCGATCAAGGCTTCCGGGATGAGATCCACAGGAGAGACATAGTAAGCCAGAGCCAATCCCAGTTTCGCTTTATGGCTCGAGGAGACCCGAGAGTCGAACATCAACTTGCAGAGCAGGTAGAATAAATCCGGAGCTAACAAAACATACTCCACCCACTTGCTGCTTTTCCCTTCACCGGCTGCCCAGTCCTGTACTTTCTTCCGAAGCGTTTTGTAAAAATCTTCTGTTTGCATAGCGCAATAACTCCTTGACGGGGTATGAACAATAAAACCAGATGAGTGAGAGCGAGCGGGCCAGAACGCCCACCTCCCCCGACCGATCTGATGAAAATAATCGGACGTACCCGAAATTTGCTTAAATCTCAATTTAATAATGAGGCAGTAACTACCTTAATTTCTACCGCACCGAACCAAACGTCAAGGGAAAAGCATCTCCTGGGGCGTCTGGTGACAAGATCCTTGCCCGAAACCATAGAAGCCGCCTTCCGAAGCTGCCCGGCTTAAGGACGGGCCCATGGGGTCACCTCTAGCGCTTTATAGCGAAGGGATGTAAGGCTGAAAGACGATCGTTGAAATGAGGATATTTACCGAGGAGAAGAAAAAAAGAGTGGGCGCTATTGGTCTCGAACCAATGACCTCTGCCGTGTGAAGGCAGCGCTCTACCACTGAGCTAAGCGCCCAGGACCACTTTAATTTTATACAGCTTTTTGCAGGCTTCTGTCAAGAAAGAAGTTGAAAATTTTCCTAAATGGGGGCAATTTCTAACTTTGCAGGGTCCAAGGGATCGGTTATGTAATCGATCAATACCCTATTAAAGATCCTAAAGGTCCCCCTGCTGCTTTTCTTTTACTTGCATGAAGAACCGTAACCCCTATGATTTCGCCCTTTTCATACCGAAAGCTCACTGTCATCCGCGTGACTTGGTTTTTTAAAGTTTAAATACCAAACGTCCGCCTCCTCATCCTAGCTATCCCAGATACGCTTAAAAGGCCTATTCAATAGCCGGGGAGTAAGCTTGACAATCTCTTTAACGCTATCGTGGCCGTAGTTTTGTTCTCCCTTCGATTTGGGGAATTCTCCTGGTTAAGGAGAAGGATGGTTAAATTCGATTGGCGCGGAGAAGAGGGGTTGAAAATTTTCTTACCCTTGAAAAAACGCCCGGATTCTCTGGAACAGAGACCGCCCTGAACCTTCCTGGACGATCCCCGCGCGCCTCTCTAAACGCTCAACCCTTGAGGTCAGGGTCTTCACCAGTTCGCGTAGATCTTTTACCTCGTCTTCGAGGGCGTTATCGCCGGCCAGAACGTCCCCCCAGGTCTCCCGGGGTATTTCGGTTACCTCGATCGGTTCCCGACAGGTGGGACAGATGAGCATATCCGAGTCCCGGTCGTAGGAGGGATACAGAAAATCGTGATCCTTAGAACATTTCATGGCCTGGATCTTTACTTAATCGGGGCGATCCGGCGCCGATCTTGGGTCCGGCGAAGGCGGTCGCTCCTGCATAGAGCGGCTACACAGGGCCATCCCGGCGGAAAGGGGGAGCCGGGCGCGCCCGGCTCCTGGGTCAACGGCTGTAACGACCCATAAGTTCAGTTTCCGCCAGGATATGGCCCCCCGTGGCTTTGAGAAGTTCCTGCCTGGTAACTCCCGGCTTAAGGTCCAGTGGCGTATCGAGGGCATAAAGTTTAAAGAAATAGCGATGGGCGGGTCCTTTAGGGGGGCAGGGCCCGCCGTAGCCTATCTTACCAAAATCGTTTTTTCCCTGCCTTCCACCTCCTGAAAGGGTCTCTTTCGTGGGGACCCCCTCCGGCAGCTCCCGAGCGCTCGCCGGTAAATTAAAGAGGACCCAATGGACCCAGGTTCCCCGCGGGGCATCTGGATCCTCACAGAGGAGCGCCAGGCTTTGGGTCCCCGGCGGCGGGTCCGTCCAGTTCAGGGGCGGTGAAACGTCGGCCCCGTCGCAGGTATACTTCTTTGGGATGTCTCCCCCTTGCGTAAAGGCTGTGCTTTTAAGCTCCATAGAGTTGGCTCCTTTCTGTTTCTCCGCCATGCCTTTTGCTTCTTCGCTCCGATAGCCGGATGAAGCCAGCGCCTCCACCACTAGGACACAGATCACAAGGAATATCGGTCCGGCTTGGGTCCGGCTTTGTAAGGTCCGGTCCTTAACCCTCATATCTTAATTTAGGACAGGATGAACGGGATTGACAAGATTTACACGAAAGAAAATGCCGTCTCCCCGGCCCATCCTGTCGATTCGGCTACACCGCCAGGTATCGCCTTTTGACCTCTTCGTTCTCCGAAAGCTCTCGAACGCTTCCGTGATAGCGGATCCTCCCGTCGTCGATCACGTACCCACGATCCGATAACCTCATAGCAAATTTAGAGTTCTGTTCGGCCAGAAGGACGGTAACCCCTTCTTGCTTGATCCGCTGGATCAATTCTCCGAGCATTTTAACGATGAGGGGCGCTAATCCCTCCGAAGGCTCATCTAAGAGGAGGAGCTCCGGATTACCCATGAGGGTGCGTGCAAGGGTCAGCATTTGTTGCTCGCCCCCGCTGAGGTGGAGGCCGCGTCGGGATTGAAGCTCCTGAAGCTTGGGAAAAACTTCAAAGACTTTCTCCACCGTCCAGCCTTCTCGGCCCCCGCGGGGTTTTCGCTGGGCGACCTTCAAGTTTTCAAGCACCGTCAGGTCCGAGTAAATTCTTCGATCTTCAGGGACAAAACCGATCCCCAGACGGGCGATCTGGAAGGGTCGCTTCCCGGCAATCTCCACGCCGCGGAACCGGATGCTGCCGGATTTGGGGGGGGTTAAACCCATAATGCTCCGGAAAGTGGTCGTTTTCCCGGCCCCATTCCGGCCCAAAAGGCACACCGTCTCCCCCGCATCCACCTGCAGGGAGACCTCGTGCAGGATATGGCTCAACCCGTAAAAGGTATTGATACGATCCACTTCGAGAATCAAGGCGCTTCTCCTAAGTAGGCTTCGATGACCCGCTCGTTATACCGAATATCCTGAGGTTTTCCCTCCGCAATAATGCGACCCTGATGGAAAACCGAGATTCTATCCGAGATGGCGAAGACTATTTCCATATCATGCTCGGTAAAAATCACGGTAATGGCCAACGTCTTACAGACCTTTTTAATGAGCTCCACGGTTCGGGCCGTGTCCTCCGGGGACATCCCCGCCGTGGGCTCATCCAGGAGCATGAGGGAGGGTCGATTGGCCAGAGCTATGGCCATTTCCAGACGTTTTTGATCCCCGTGGGACAAGGCGGTCGCGAGAAGGTTTGACTTTTCAGCCAGGCCGATGCTTTCCAGAACCTCAAGGACTTCCTGGTTCACCTGCGGGATTTTCTTTGCGGAAGTTATAAAATTTAAGCTTTTCCCCATCCGAGATAAAACCGGGATCAAGACGTTCTCCAAGACGGTCAGCTTCGGAAAGATGTTCGTGATCTGGAAAGATCGGCTGATCCCATGGCGCAAGATCACAGGTACGGGCAGGTTGGTAATATCCTTCCCACGGAAGAAGATCCGTCCAGCGTCCGCAGGAATTCTCCCGGAGATCAGGTTGAAAAACGTCGTCTTCCCCGCCCCGTTGGGACCAATAATAGCCCGGAGTTCTCCCTCCTCAACGTCGAGGCTCACGTGGTCCACGGCCCGAAGCTCCCCAAAGCTTTTGGTCAACTCTTTAACTTCCAGTATTTTCGGCACGCTCAAGGACGCCATTCTCCTATTCTCCGGTTCTCCCGCTTCGAAGAAGATATGCCATTAAATTTCCGAGGAATCCCAGGACGCCCCCCGGTAAGAAAATAACCAGGAAAACCAGCACCACCCCAAAATAGATCTCCCAGAATTCCGTGTGGGAGATGATATAATCCTTTAATAAGAGGAATAGCCAGGATCCCAGAATGGGGCCCAGAAAGACCTCGGTCCCTCCCAGGAGCGTCATCAACACGGGTTCGGCGGATTTCGTCCAGCCGACCACCTGGGGAGACACCGTACTGGCAAAGGGAGCGTAGAGGGCCCCGGCCAGCCCGGCGAAAAGACCGGCGATAGAGAAGGCGATCAGTTGAAATTTTTTTACTTCCAGGCCCGAAAACCCCACCCGCTCTATATTCTCCCGGATTCCCCTCAACACATAACCCAAGGGAGAATTGACGACCCTCCGGAGGAAGAAGATAGAGATAATAAAAAAGGCCAGGACGAAATAATAATAATGGACCGGAGGCGCCAGGTCGAAAGCGGCCAGCCCGAAGAAGCTGACCGCAGGTTTAGGAACCCCGACCAGCCCGTTATCTCCACCGGTCACATCGTACCATTTAAAAGCGATGGCGTAGACCATTTCCCCGAAGGCGAGGGTCAGCATGGAAAAGTAGATACCTGTCAACCGGACACAGAAAAACCCGATGGTGGCAGCCGAAAGGGTGGCGAAGATAACTCCTCCCAGAATACCGAGCCACAGGGAAGGGGAAACCTTCATCAAGATGAGCCCGCAGGCGTAGGCTCCTATCCCGAAGTAGGCCGCCTGTCCAAAGGAGAGGAGGCCCGTGTAGCCGAACAGCAGATTAAAGCTGGTCGCCAGCAGGGCCATGATGAGGATTTCAATGTAAAGAAGAAGCTGATACGCGGAGATCAGGTTGGGCAGATACGCCAGCAGACCCACGAGTGCCAGCCAGCCTGCAATCTGAAGAAGGAAAGGCTTCAACTCCTTAATCCTCGGACAACGCAGATAAGCGCAGATCGTTTTTGATTTTGTTTTTCTCTGCGTTTACCTGCGTTATCCGGGAACGTTTTGGTCTTCGTTCATGGGGGATCAGATCCTCGCTTTTCCCAAGAGCCCTTGCGGTCTCGCGATCAAGATTATAGCGGTCAAAATAAAGATGAAGGCGATGTTAAATCGGGGGATGACCAGGATCCCGAAGGCTTCAAGCTGGCCGATGATCAGGGAGCCCAGGAACGCCCCCTGTAGATTCCCCAGCCCGCCGACGATCACAACGACAAAAGCGTCGATGATGATATTAATCCCCATACCCGGAGAGACCGTCCGAATGGGGCCGACGAGCGCGCCGCCCAGCGCGCCGAGGCAAGAGCCCAGCATAAATACCAGGGTAAACAGAGCCGGGACGTTGATGCCCAGGGCATCGGTCATCTCCCGATCCAAAGAGGCCGCCCGGATGAACATACCCAACCGGGTTCCATGGACGAGCAACCAGAGGCCCAAGGCGATTAAAGGGCCCAAGAGGATGATGAACAGATCGTAGGTCGGGTAGGCGTCGCCGAAAATCTTTACAGATCCGGAAAAGATGGCCGGTTTCGGGACGACCTTGTAATCGGTTCCCCAGATCATTTTAACCAGGTCATCCAGGATCAGAATCAGCCCGTAAGTCAAGAGAAGCTGATAGGCGTGGGGGCGACTGTAGACCCGGCGGAGAAAAACCATTTCAATGATCCCGCCGAGGACCCCCACGCTCAGGACCGCCACCAGGAGAGCCAGCCAGAACCCCATGGGAAATTTCTGGAAAAGCTGAAGAAACGTAAAGGCTCCGTAGGCCCCCAGCATATATAACGAGCCGTGGGCAAAGTTCAAAACCCCGAGAACTCCAAACACCAGGCTCAACCCTGACGAGATCAGGAACAGAAGCATGGCGTAGTTAAGCCCGTTTAAGAACTGAATGAAGAGGAAGGATAGGTCCATCGCCCGGTCTTCCTTTTCTCCTTTCACCCGCTCACTGCATCTTACACCCGGTCTCTTCCACAGGCGGCGTGGCTTTGGAGCCCGGAACGATCACGTACTCGGCCAGGGTTGGGAACGGATATTTCTGGCTGGGTCCGAGCCTCCCCCAGACCACATCTTCCACCACTTGATGAGTTTCCGGTTGGATATACTTGGTTCCTTCCGGGGCTTCAAAGCTCAGCCCTTCCCCGGCCTTGATGAGAGCTTCTACATCGAGGCTGCCGGCTTTTTCTATCATGTGCTTGATAAAATAGACCCCCGCATACGTCTCTTCGGAGATGTACTCCGGATAATCCCCGTAAGCCGCCTTGTAAGCTTCGATAAACTCCCTGTTCCTGGGCGTATCCGGAATCAATTTATCCTCAGCAAAGGGGAAATAGCGGCTGCTGCCCCAATATTTATCAAAGGGGATTTCCGGCCCTAAGGTTCTTACGACCTCATACATGAGCCCGGCTCCGATGGCAAACATCTGGATTTTATCAAAAAATCCGTGGGGTTTCGCCTGCTTAACAAAATTAATGTTTCCTGCCGACCAAAGGGCCGAGAAGACCGCTTCCGGCTGGGCTTGAAGGACCTGGGTGATGTAGGGGGAATAATCCTCCGCACCTAGCTTGGGCCAGGCCTCCGCCACCACTTCCACATCGGGTTTAAGCTTCTTCAAGGTCCCTATGAAGTTATCCCACATGGAGTGGCCGTATTCGTAATCCGGAGCGATGACCGCCCACTTTTTATAAGGCTTTTCGGCCATGATAAAAGCTCCAGATCTGGCATCCTGGGCCGCGTTATTGGAGGTTCTGAAAAAGTATCGGTTACATTTCTCCCCCGTAGCCCGGGCCGTCGCCGCGTCGGTCCCGACCAGGATGGTTTTATTCTCTTTGGCAATCTCCATGACCGCCAGCAGCACCGCGCTGCTGGTCACCCCGATCAGGAAATTGACCTTATCTTCCAGGATAAGCCGCCTTGCTTGTCTCACCCCCGTATCCGGCTTAGCTTCATCATCCCGGACAATATACTCTACCTTCCTCCCTAGAATACCCCCCCGGGCGTTGATCTCTTTAACGGCCAGTTCCGCTCCCATGGGCCCCGTCTTCCCATACCCCGACAGAGGTCCCGATAAAATGGCCAGGCCCCCCAGCTTGATGGGAGGCTGCTCTTGGGCAATACCCTGCCCGTCAAAGATCCCCCCGGAGACTAAACCCACCACACAGAAAACCACAACGATCAGTTTGATATTTTGGCTAGGCATAGCGTTCCCCTCCTTTCCTTAGAGCAGACAAAAATTCCACCATAAACTAATAACCCAGGACCGGTCGGAGTCCTGGGGCTTACGAAAAGTCTCGCAAAAATCTGCCTGAAGTGTCAAGAAAAAAATACCCGGAGCACGGACTCTAAGTATAACATTTTGGTCCGCGTCTCGTTCCCAGGCTAGAGCCTGGGAACGTATCTTCCCGAGGCTCCGCCTCATTCCTTAAGACGAGGCAGAGCCTCAAGATAGGCATCCCCAGGCAGAGCCTGGGAACGAGAAAACGGAGCTGCGGATCAAAAGGTCAGGCTTAGCGTTAAAGGCCGGGGAGCTTTTTCGTCCGTAGACGTTAAAGTGGCGCACGGGGCGAAGTTATTTGTTTTTTGCATGGCGACCTGGGCCAGGGGGGATTACACAGCCTGGGGGTGCGTTTCTGATAATTTTGTTTGACAGGACCTCCAAAAAGCACTATAAAAAAGATAACCTTACCCTCTTGAGGAGAGCCAAACCGTATGCCCCAAAACGTGAGCTTCCACAGGCTTAAGAACTACTTGGAGAGTATCTATCGACAGTGCGATCGTACTTTGCTTTCCGCAGATCCTCTAGAATTTGTGCATCAATTCCGGGACCCTTGGGACCAGGAAATTGTTGGGTTACTTTCTTCCTGTCTGGCTTATGGAAATGTAAAGCAAGTCCGGGCGAGCGTTCAAAAGGTTCTGACGGCTATGGGAAGTAGGCCTTATCCTTACGTCATGGACTTCAAGCCGGAGCAGTACGCGGTGGCTTTTGACGGCTTTGTGCATCGATTTACGCGAGGGGCGGATATAGCCTGTCTGGTATACCTGTTGCAACAGATCCTTAGTCAGTATGGAAGCCTCGGAAACTACTTCTTGAAGGGATACAGCCCCGGCGAGAAAACTCTCCGATCTGCTTTGGTCCTATTTGTGGAAGGCTTTCTCCGATTACCTTTTCCGGAGGGCTATTCCCGACAAAGCCGTAAGGCTCAAGGGGTTTGGTACTTGCTCCCTTCTCCGGCCAGCGGTAGTGCTTGCAAGCGGTTGAATTTATTTCTTCGCTGGATGGTCCGCCGGGGGGATCATCTGGATCTCGGATTATGGCCGGAAGTTTCTCCCCGTCAACTGGTCATTCCTTTGGATGTTCATGTGGCCCGGATTGCAAGGCGTCTAGGTTTGACGGCCCGAAGAACGGATGATTGGAATACCGCGGAGGAGATCACGGATCGGTTAAGAATTTATGACCCGGAGGACCCGGTCAAATATGATTTCGCCCTCTCCCATATCGGTATGATGGGTCTTCTAGATTTTAAACCCTTTAGCTCAGGAGGTTTATAATGAGCACGAGGAAATATTTTTTGGTTACCCTGATCGTTATGGGACTTAGTTTGCAAAGTTCTCTCAACAGATCTATTTTAAGTGGCAGGAGAGGGGTTCCCCAGGGAGCTCTTTCGGGGGCACAGGCTGCCGAGATGACCTCCCCCAGCCGTCCAGAGCTGGACCTTTTAACGGCCCGGATGGTGGGGTTTATTATCCTGCCCAATGAGGAACGCAGAGCGGTCATTGACCGTGGCCTCAATAAGCCATATATCCTTAAAGTAGGAGACGAAGTCCGGCTGAGGGATGGGTTAGCAACCGTGGTAGAAATTACGGAAGATCAGGTCGTCTTTGAAACAAAATTTACAGGAGGGAGTCGGGGGGAACGAAAAACCCTGGTGCTAACGGCGCCCGAAGTTCCGGTCAGATAATCCATTAAGATATGGTTCATGTCGGCGTAGGACTCTCAAAGCGCTCTCATACAGAGCGCGCCGCTAAGGAAGCCGCGACGATGGCTATGGAGCGGGCCAAGCTGAGCCGGGCGGATCTGGTCCTGGTCTTTGTGACCGCAGACCATAGCCATCAGTATCGAACCATGCTGGAGGTGATCCAGCGTGTCACCCAGGCGCCGCATCTCGTCGGGTGCAGCGGATTCGGCGTCATCACCCCCGACGGAGAGATCGAAGGCGCTCCCGGCATAGCTGTGATGGTGCTGAGCTCAGATCGGATAGCGGGAGTTCCTTTTCTCCAGCGGGGACTTCAAGGACGCGAGGAAGAGGTCGGATTGGAGATCGGCCTCCGGCTGAGACCGCATCGGGACGAAAACTCTTTCATGTTGATTTTCCCGGATGCTTACCATGTACGCCCCGTGAACCTGTTTCGAGCCATCGAGAAAAACCTGGGATCCGTCCCCCTGATCGGGGGAGGGCCTGCCGAGGATGGTCGCGCCGGACAGACGTTTCAGGTATTCGGTAGCGAAGTAGAGTCGAACGCGGTCTCCGGCGTCCTGTTCTCAGGACCCCTCCGGTTTACGACCGCGATCACCCAGGCCTGCCGGCCTATTAAGCGACCGATACGGATCACAGCCGCCCAGGGAAATCTTATTATGGAACTGGAGGGGGAGCCGGCCTACGAAGTTTTCTCAGCCGTTGCCGAGGAGGTGCTGGTCTACCCAGGAGCCAGCCATGAGGAAGACCTCCGTCGGGCCATCAGCCGGATCTTCGTGGGCATTCCTTTAAACTTTCAACAACCTGATTTTTCCAGCGGCCAGTACGTCGTTCGAAATATCCTGGGAGTCGATCCGGAGTACGGAATTATTGCCGTCGGAGAAGAAGTACAGGCCGGACAAGTTATCAGCTTTACCCAACGGGATCCTAGTCTGGCGGAGGAGGATTTGAAGGCGACTTTGCAGAAATTGAGGGGTTCTTTACCTGCCAGGCCTCAGTTCGGGTTCTATTTTGATTGCTGTGCGCGGGGAAGCTCCCTGTACGGCATCCCCAATAAAGATATCACGCTGATCAAGCAGTACCTAGGAGATATTCCCATTATCGGGTTTCTGGGTAACTTTGAAATCGCTCCGGTCCAGCAAGTCAATTGTCTTCATGCCTATACAGGGGTGTTGGTTCTGGTCTCTGAGCGGTAAATCCTTCGCTATAAGGGGGTGAAAGGGAATTTTATGAACCAAACTCTGAGCGTTTTGGTTATTTCTTGGAGCCTGCTCCTGAGTTCGGCGAGCTCTGCGGCCGAGAAACTACAGGTCGTCGAGGTCCGCCTAACGGATTATGCTTTTAACCCTAAGACCTTTAACCTGAAGCCCGGAAAAATTCAGTTTAACGTCAAAAACGAGGGGACGGACCTCCACAGTTTTCGAATTGAATGGAAAACAGGTGGCAAAACGTACTCTGTAGCGACGCCTGAGCTAAATGCAGGAGAGAAGGCCGGGCTGCTGGTGGAGCTTCCACCTGGGGAATACGAGGTTTACTGCTATGAAGAACAACATCGGGAGCAGGGCATGGAAGGGAGGATGACCATAGGAAAATAAAATGACAACGATACGAACTCGATTCGCGCCAAGCCCCACAGGCTATTTGCACATTGGAGGGGCGAGGACAGCTCTTTTCAACTGGCTTTTTGCCCGCAGAAATCAAGGCACGTTCATCCTGAGGATCGAAGATACCGATGTGGAACGCTCCACCCAAGAATCGGTTCAAGCGATCCTGGACGGACTCACCTGGCTGGGTCTCACCTGGGACGAGGGGCCCTACTATCAATCTCGACGGTTAGAGCTTTACCAGCGGCACGTCCAACAACTCTTACAGGCCGGGAAAGCCTATCGGTGCTATTGTAGCCCCGAAGAATTGGAGGCTAAGCGGAAGCAGGCCCTGCAAGAGGGGAGGAAGCCCCGGTACGACGGCAAATGCCGGGATCTGAAGGAAGAGCCTGTCGGAAAACCCTACGCCGTTCGATTTAAAACCCCACAGACCGGCAGCATCCACGTACACGATCTGATCCGGGGCGATATCATTTACGAAAATGCGGAACTGGATGATTTGATTATCCAGCGCTCCGATGGGATGCCCACCTATAATTTCTGCGTGGTCGTGGACGATGTGACCATGGACATCACCCACGTGATCCGCGGGGATGATCATTTGAACAACACGCCCCGACAGATCTTACTTTATGAAGCGTTCGGGTACCCGATCCCCCGGTTCGCCCACGTTCCTATGATCCTGGGCTCCGATAAAACCCGGCTCAGCAAACGGCATGGAGCTACCTCGGTGCTGGCCTATAAGGAGATGGGTTATCTTCCCCAGGCGCTGGTGAACTATCTGGTCCGGTTGGGATGGGCCTACGGGGATCAAGAGATTTTTTCCCTATCGGAGCTGATCGAGAAGTTCTCTTTGGAGAACGTCGGAAAAGCCCCGGCGATTTTTAACCCTGAGAAGCTCCTCTGGCTGAATCATCATTATATCAAAGCCGCCGAGCCGGCTGAGCTGGCTAAGCTTTTGATTCCTTTCCTGGAAAAGAAGGGCTTTAAGGCCCAGGAAGGGCCCTGGCTGACCCAAGTGGTCCGCACGCTTCAGGAACGTAGTAAGACCCTGGTTGAGATGGCGGATCAAGCGGAATTTTATTTTAAGGAGCCCGCGACTTATCAAGAAAAAGCGGTGCAGAAGTTTTTTAAGAAGGAAACCGCCGAGGTATTATCCGAGCTGGTCGTGGCGCTAGAGAGGCTGGAACCCTTTGAAGAGGGGGAACTGGAGAAGGTTTTTAGGAGTATCGTAGATCGGAAAGGGCTCAAGCTGGCGGAGGTTGCGCAGCCCGTTCGTATTGCTTTAACCGGTGGAACGGCCAGCCCCGGACTCTTCGAGATCATGGCGATCTTAGGAAAAGAGCAGGTGTTAAAGCGTATCAGGCGGGCTGTAGAAAGCATGAAGCAGGCTCACAATTAGGAGGCCTGCCCTCCCTGTGACCGAGAAACGCCTTCCCCCAGGGGATTTTAAGGCCTTGCAGGTGCCGACCCGGGAAGCGCCGGAGAAAGATCCATGACCGTGTCATAAACCGCGCGTTGTATTCTTTTCTTCCTCTAATAAGAAAAGAATACAACGCGTTTTGCTTTTTAGGCCTGAAAAATTTAAATTTAGATAGTACTATAACTAAAATAAGCGATTCAGAAAAATAACCAGAAAGGAGTTACGACTATGAGCACAACCGACGCTGCCCCTCCTTCTAACTTTATTCGCGATATCATCTTGGAAGACCTGAAGGCCAACAAGCATGGAGGTCGTGTTGTGACCCGATTTCCACCGGAGCCGAACGGCTATTTGCACATCGGTCACGCCAAATCCATCTGCCTCAATTTCGGTCTTGCTGCCGAATTTGGGGGGACGTGCCACCTGCGGTTCGATGATACCAACCCAACCAAGGAAGACATTAAGTACGTGGAGGCGATCAAATCGGACATTCGATGGTTGGGATTCGATTGGGGCCCGCATCTGTACCATGCATCGGACTATTTTGAGAAGCTGTACGAGTACGCGGTGCAGCTCATTAAAAAAGGCAAAGCCTACGTGGACAGCCTGAGCGCGGAGGAAATCAGAGAGTATCGGGGCACCTTAACGGAGCCCGGCAAAGAGAGTCCGTACCGCAACCGGTCGGTCGAGGAGAACCTGGACTTGTTCGAGCGCATGCGGGCCGGAGAATTCGAGGATGGCGCCCACGTGCTTCGGGCAAAAATCGATATGGCCTCGCCCAATTTGAACCTGCGAGATCCGACCCTCTACCGAATCCGGCGGGTCCCCCACTATCGGACCGGGGACAAATGGTGCATTTATCCCATGTACGACTTTGCCCATTGTCTTTCGGATTCCATCGAGCGGATCACCCACTCCATTTGCACCCTGGAATTTGAGAACAATCGTCCGTTGTACGACTGGATCCTCGACGAATTGAACGTGGAGTGTCATCCCCAGCAGATCGAATTTGCCCGCCTTAACCTGAGCTATACGGTGATGAGCAAGAGGAAGCTTCTGGAATTGGTCGACCAGGGGCACGTCACCGGCTGGGATGACCCACGGATGCCCACCCTGGCGGGGTTGCGGAGGCGCGGCTACACGCCCGAGGCGATCCGCAACTTTTGTGAACGCATCGGAGTCGCCAAGCGGGATAGCCTCGTAGATATAGGCCTACTTGAGCATTGCCTCCGAGAGGATTTGAATAAACGCGCTCCGCGGGTCATGGCCGTATTGCGTCCCCTTCGGGTGGTCATCGTCAATTATCCGGAGGACCAGGTGGAAGAACTGGAAGCCCTGAATAATCCGGAGGATCCGGGCATGGGATCCCGGAAAGTCCCCTTCTCCCGCGTGCTGTATATCGAACGAGAGGACTTTCGGGAAGACCCCCCCAAAGAGTTCTTCCGGTTAGCCCCGGGCCGTGAGGTGCGCCTACGATACGCCTATTATATAACCTGCGTCGGCGTGGTTAAGGATGAACGAACCGGCGAAGTGATCGAGCTACACTGCACTTATGACCCGAAGACCCGAAGTGGTTGGTCTTCAGACGGACGCAAGGTCAAGGCCACCTTGCACTGGGTTTCGGCTCCCCATGCGCTCGAAGCCGAGGTCCGGTTATACGAGCATCTTTTTACAAAGCCAAACCCAAGCGATGAAGGGGAAGGTTCGGATTTCAGAGCTTATTTGAATCCGAACTCGCTGATAACCTTGAAAGCCTGTCGCGTGGAGCCAAGCCTGGCGAACGCAACCCCGGGAAGCCACTACCAGTTCGAAAGGCAGGGTTATTTCTGCGTGGACCCGGATTCTTCGGACGGAGCCCTGGTGTTTAACCGGACAGTATCCTTGCGGGATTCCTGGGCCAAAATCGAGAAAGCCCAGCAGAAGAAGTAAGACAAGGCCTCAGCAGGTGAACGAGGAGCGAGGAATTCTGAACGATGCGCCGCTTTCTTCATGCGCCCTTCGTCCTTCAGAATTCTTCGCTCGCACAAGGATGTCACATACCAAATATAGCCCTTTAAGATGGGTCCTCGTAGGTGTAGTGGTTTTCACCCTGGCCGGATGTGAGGACAAAAAAGATCTGGAGGAGATCAGAATCACCCAGCAGGTCATTTTAAACAGGTTGGAAAAGCTGGAAAAAGGCCTGGAAGCCATCACCCCTGTTGGGAGCCAGACCACTCCTCCCGCTTCCGGTACAGGCGCAGGCAAGGAATTGGAAGAGATCAGGGCCTCGCAGAAGGAGATCCTGGCCAAGCTGGATAACATCCTTAAAGAGGAGGAATCGGTTTTTCCCCAGCTTCGTAAAGCCCTAAAGGCCAGGGAAGCTTCGGAAGTCGATTATTCCAAGGTTTATACCATCCCTATCGGTCATTCGCCGGTGAAGGGGCCGGATACGGCGCCCATCGTCATCGCAGAGTTTTCGGATTTTCAGTGACCTTTCTGTGCCCGAGCTACCCGGGTGGTAGAACAAGTTTTAAAAAGCTATCCGGATCAGGTGAAATTTATCTACAAACAGTTTCCCCTGGAAAGCATTCACGAGCATGCGATGAACGCCGCTAAAGCCTCCCTGGCCGCACACAGGCAGGGGAAGTTCTGGGAGATGCACGATCTTTTATTTAAGAACTCTCCGGAGCTCCAGGAGGAGAAGCTTATGCAATATGCCCAGAGCTTAGACTTAGATATGGAGCGTTTCAAAAAGGATTACGCTTCCCCAGAGGTGGAGCAGGAGGTGAAGGCGGACCTCGAGCTGGGGGGGGACGTGGAGGTCCAGGGAACCCCCACCTTTTTCGTGAACGGGAAACGGTTACCTTCTTGGGCCCTGGAAGCCTTTCAGGGGGCTATCGAAGAAGCCTTGAAGAAAAAATAAATACCCCTTGACAGCCCTGGCAAGATCAGTTATATTGCTACTGAATTATTGAGGAGTAGATCAATTGGTAGATCACCTGACTCTGGATCAGGGGGTTGCAGGTTCGAGCCCTGCCTCCTCAGTTCCCATAAAGTCGTTATCTTATCGCTGCTTCATAAAAATTAAAGCCCTAACTTTCAATGAGTTAGGGCTTTTTCGTATTCCCTTGGGAAGGGGAAGACGAACGGTGAAAGGAAGAACGACACCTCCCCTTTGCCTTTTGCTCTTACCCCCTTCGCCTTAAGCCGATGCCCTTTCAACTTCTGCTGGTAGGGATGCTTAGCCTGTTTGTGTCTTTGGGTGCCTTTCCGCTAAAAACTTACGGACAGGCAAGCTCTTCTAATTACGGGGTCTATGACTTGAATTCTGTAGATAGTCCTTTTAGCCAAATTGCGCTCGATGCTCCCTACATTGTAGGGCTGAGTCCGCGGGTGGGATGGGGCACGGTGGAACCCTCTGAAGGACAATACGATTGGAGTTTCCTCGACGGGGTTTTTCAAACGGCCATCCAGCATAACAAAAGGGTTTATCTCCGGGTGCATCCGGGGGTTTTTACGCCCGATTGGGTCTATCAAGCCGGCGCGAAAAAAGTCACAGGCTCCAGCCTCGGGCTTATCAAGGGGGCCTTTAATACCTTCCCCGTCCCCTGGGACTCCGTTTTTTTAACCAAATGGAAAGCGCTTGTTGTAGCCCTGGGAAACCGTTACAACTCTAACCCTGCCCTCTACATCGTCGGGGTTGCAGGCCCCACCTACGAATCTATAGAATTTTACCTCCCAAGCACAGAGACGGCCTGGCAAAAGTTTGGATATACTCCCAACAACCTCTTCAATGCCTGGAAACAATGCATAGATGCCTATGCTCAGGCCTTCCCAAGTAAAAATATCGCTTTAAATATCGAAACGGCCATTTTGGGGAACCAACAGCTTCCTCAACAGATCGTTAATTACGGCCTTAACACTTATAAAAGCCGTGTATTTGTCCAGGGGGACTGGTTAAGTTCCGATACCACGGAAAACGTCTTAGACGCCATGTTTGGGCTCACCCCGCAGACGACCGTCGGCTTCCAAATGGTAGGCACTTCCGTCGTAATGGGAAGCCTGAGCACCGCCATTAATAACGGGTTAGAAGGTGGGGCCAGCTATCTGGAGATCTATGAATATGATATAAATAATCTCAGCAACAGCGCACTCCTCCAATCTGCCACCACCCAACTTCAAATCCCCCCGGATCAAAGGGATGCCAATTCCCTTGCAGGGGCTTCCCTCTCCCAGGAGGTCAATCGGTATAAAGATCCTGAAGGGAAGACGACCCCTGGCCAACTTGTCCAATAATCGGGCCGGGACCCGAAGGTTACTTTCACCGGTTTAAATCAAAAGCCCCAATAAGGAGGAGCGTTTGTATGAGAAACCCAATAAAACTAAAGCATTTATCGGGTCCTGTCGTAGTCCTTATAGGTTTGATAAGTTGGATGGTTTGGGAGTTACGAGGGCCTTTATCGGCCCCCGACCCCCCGATCAAGGCGGATCATCCAAAGCTATCGCCCGCTGAAAGCTTGACAAGGCCGGCGGCAGGCCTGCCGGGATCTGACAGGGTCAAAAGGGAGGTGCGGTTGGCCTTTGACAAGCTGCCCCTGAGTTTCGAGGCGAATCAAGGACAGGCCGACAGCGCTGTAAAGTTTCTATCCCGAGGTAACGGCTATACGTTGTATTTAACTTCCACGGAGACCCTGTTAACCCTGCGAGGGAGCGATAAGCGTAGAGGAAAGAACGATAACTATCTCGCGTCGTCCGCAGAGGCCGTGCTGCGCATGAGGCCGATCGGCGCCAACCCCGAACCGCAAGTGGTGGGCGTGGACGAGTTGCCGGGGAAAAGCAATTATCTAAGGGGCAAGGATTCGAAGCAATGGTATACCCAGGTTCCCCACTACGCGAAGGTGAAATACAAGGACGTGTATCCGGGGGTGGACGTGATCTACTACGGCAATCAGCGGCAGTTGGAGTACGATTGGGTGGTTGCTCCGGGCGCAGACCCCGGAGTTATTCGGCTGGCCATCGAGGGGGCGGATAAACTGGAAATAGACGCCCGTGGGGACCTCCTCCTGCACGTCGCAGGTGGAGAGGTTCGCAAACGTAAACCCCTTATTTATCAGGAGGTGGATGGTATCAAGCAAACGATTGCGGGCAATTACGTGCTGCAAGGGGGGGATCGGGTCGGCTTTCAAGTAGCCGCGTATGATCCCCGAAGACCTCTGGTCATCGATCCGATCTTAAGCTACTCCACCTATCTGGGCGGCAGCGGCGATGAAAACGTTTCCTTTGACTTTGTGGGGGTCGCGGTGGATGCATCCGGCAACGTTTATGTGACGGGCGATACCGACTCGATGGATTTTCCCACGACGCCGGGGGTCGTCCAGCCCACCTTTAATTCCACCAGCCATTTCAAGGACGATGTTTTTGTAACCAAATTGAATGCCGCCGGCACGGGGATCCTCTACTCCACCTACCTCGGCGGCAGCGAGGATGAATCCGGTATCGATATCGCCGTCGACCCTGCTGGCAACGCTTACATAACCGGTGAAACTGAGTCGAGCGACTTTCCTATAACCCCGGGGGCCTTTCAACCTACCCTTAACGGAAGAGGCGAGGTCTTTATAGCCCAGCTAAACGCGGAAGGGACAGCTCTCCTCTACGCTAGCTATCTCGGCGGCGATGGCGAGGACGGGGGTCGAGAGATCGAGCTGGATGCTTCCGGTAAAATTTACATAACCGGAACGACCGCTTCTCCCAAGGGAAGTATCCCTTTCCCCACGAGCGCAGGGGCCTTCGATGTGACCTGCGATAATGGCGCTACCCCCACGACCCCTTGTAAAGCCAGCGATGCTTTCGTAACGGTGCTGGACCTCTCCTTACCTAATCCGATGGTGTATTCCACCTATCTCGGCGGCAGCCTCGGGGAAAATTCGTTTAGCGGCGACGTCGCCGGTCTCGCCGTGGATGCGTCTGGCAACCTTTACATGACGGGCGAAACCTTTTCCCATGACTTCCCCACCACTGCAACGGCCTTCCAACCCTCCTCAGGAGGGGGGGCGGACGTCTTCGTAACCAAGCTGGACCCCTCAGCTTCGGGCCCGGCTTCCCTCGTCTACTCCACCTACCTGGGGGGCAATCACGATGATCACGGCCATGCCCTCGATGTAGACGCATCCGGTAACGTTTACGTCACCGGAGCCACCCGGTCGTTTAACTTTCCCACAAGCCCAGGGGCCTTCCAGATCCTTTTCGGTAGTTTCAGCAACCTCAGTACCAATGAAGATTTCGATGACGCTTTCGTCGTCAAGTTGAATCCCTCGGCGTCTGGTCCGGCTTCCCTTATCTACTCCACCTACCTCGGGGGGAGCAGCGACGATGAAGGTCACGATATCGCCGTGGACGCCTCTGGCAACGCTTACGTGACAGGGGAGACGGCCTCGCCCAATTTCCCTACAACACTGGGAACCTTTCAAGCTACTCTCGGCGGCGGCCTGGACGCCTTCGCAGCGGAGCTGAATTCTACGGGCTCCGCGCTCCTCGATGCCACTTACCTGGGCGGCAGCGGTTTCGACGAGGGCTTAGGAATTGCGTTGGATGCCGTCGGTCACATTTACGTGACGGGGAGCACCTTTTCGACGGACTTTCCTACCACGGGCGGAGCTTTGGATACGAGCGCTAACGGGGGGAGCGAGGCTTTTATCACCAAACTTGTTCCAGCCGTCCCCACCCTGACCCCCACGCCTCCCCCCTCGGCCCCCATATCCTTAACGTGGGGAGTGAGCGGAGATATCCCTGTGCCGCAGGACTACGATAACGACGGCAAAACCGACCTCGCCGTATGGAGACCCGGTGATGGAACGTGGTACCTCCTGCTGAGCGGAGGCGGTCTCCTCATTCAACCTTGGGGCCTACAGGGAGATAAACCCCTGCCGGCGGATTACGACGGAGACGGCATCGTAGATCTCACCGTATTTCGACCCTCCAGCGGATTATGGTTCACCTTAGGGTCTTCGGCTGTACGGATAACCAGGTTCGGAAACTCCGCGGATACCCCTACCCCTGCCGATTTTGATGGGGATAGTATCACGGACCTGGCCACCTTCAGATCCCCTCAAGGCTTATGGAGGATCCAACCCTCCCAAGGAGGAAAGGTCAGGGAGGTGATATTCGGGGAGAATCAGGACGTTGCGGTGCCCAAAGATTACGACAACGACGGAAAGGCAGATCTTGCCGTGTTTCGACCGGGCAACGGAATCTGGCTGATGGTTTTATCGTCGAGGGAATCCCGAACGGTACAGATCGAAGCGAGCGGGGACGTGCCGACCCCGGCAGATTATGACGGGGATCAACAGGTGGACATAGCCGTGTTTCGACCAGGCAGCGGCACCTGGATCATCAGTTTATCAAGGGGAGGGTCTCGGATCGTACCGCTCGGACAGAACGGCGATACTCCCGTACCCGCAGATTATAACGGGGACGGAAAGGCAGACGTGGCGGTCTTCCGGGAGGGGACCTGGTTAATTCTATTTAGCTCGTAGGAAAGGGAAGGGAGGCCGGAGGGTTAGGGCCCAATAAATCGGCGCAGCCGGCGGTCTGAGGCTTCTAAGTTCCCATCGTAAACGATGACCCTTTCTTCAATCTCGCAGGAGGGACCCCTTTCGCAGACCTCCTGGCTCCAGATTTGTTGGACCTGAGCCTCTCGGAACAACACCCCCTCCGGATCCTCGGAGAATGCCGCCTTAATCTGGTAGAGGACCCTCCGAATCGCCTCCCTATCCAGGTCCGGGTGAAAATCGACCAGGACGCCCTGCTTGTTCTGAAGAGACCTTAGAATCTTCTTGAGACCCTTCTCTGTGGAGATCCTCCCACTCCAGAGGACGAGCACCGTTTCTTCCAGCGCGTCTAGCCATTCTTCCTCCCACTGACCCTCCTTGTCCCAGGGTAAGACCACCGTCACTTGGGTGGAGAAAATGAGGTTCTCTCCGTCGGAGCAAAACAGATGGTAGGCATTCAGAAACTGACCGGGATAGGCCGCATAGGCCAGAATTTCCCCCAAAAGCTCCACCGGAAAGGGATTTTCGGTCTCCAGGATGATGTTAAAGAGGGCGTGGGGGTTGGCTTGCACGAGGGGAAAGAGAAAGGCTTCTATAAGCCCGGACTCCGAAGAAAGATCCCGGCCCTTAAACCAGGCCGTGAAGCAATTCGCGATACGGGTTTTCAAACTTCCAGCCAGTCGTCTCATCTGGGAGGGGTCCTGCCTTTGCGCATCCAGCTCTACGATCACCTTGGTGACCGTTTCCCCGCCAGGCACGCACAGGGGGACAGGATTTACAGGTAAACCCTGTAAATCTTGTCTAATCCAACCTCTTCGGGTCGTATAAGCCGTCATCGAAGGCAACTCAATGGGATCGATATCGATGCCGAGCCTTTCTGCACAGTACTCCTGGGCTCTGCGCAGCTCGTTTCCGGACAAGGTCTCCGTTTCAAGAACGTAGTAGGGGGGTTCCGGCTGGTACTTCAATCCAAGTTTTTCGGCGTTGGCCCGGAGGACGGTTCCCGGAAGGACGCTTAGATGGAAGACCTGGACCTCCGAATACGCCCGGTTATCCATGAGGAACTTAACGGTCTCCGAAACGGTCGAGAGATCATCCCCCGGCAATCCCACGATGATCCCGACGGCGACGTGAATATCCCGCTCTTTAAGGAGATGAACCCCTTTTAAAAAGCGGTCCAGGTTATGCCGTCGGCCCACATTTTTTAAAGCCTCGGGGTTCACGCTCTGGAGTCCAACTTCCACGCTTTTAAAGTTGCAGGCGGCAAACAGATCCGCCATCTTTTCATCCACCAAATCGGCTCGAAGCTCCGTATGAAAACGTAAGGTCCGGTCCAGGTTGTGCTTTTGAATCGTTTCGCAAACCTGCTCGAGATCTCTCCGATCGTTAAAGGTGGGGTCCATGATGTAGACCTCAGAGACCTTGTTTTCCCGGGCATACTCCAGGTGTTGGGCGAGGCGTTCCATGGGAAAGGCCAGGGTCTGGGTAAACATCTTGTAATAATAGCAATATTCGCAGTGGAACCGACAGCCCCGGACCGTTTCAATCCAGATGGAGCGATCTCGGGAAGGACCGATGACCCGAGTCAGGTAGGGGGAGGGGACTTCCGCCAGGTTCGAGATGGAAGGACGAGGGGGGGTGATCACGACCCGACCTCCCTCTCTGAAAAAAAGTCCCTGGATTTCCTGTAAAGGAGGGGTCCCTTTGACAAAATATCGGAGGAGTTCCAGGAAAGTTTTCTCCCCTTCGTTGATAACTCCGAGATCGACCACCGACTTGGACAGGATATAAGGATTATCCGGGGTTATTTCTGGCCCCCCGACTATCACTTTTAACCGAGGGAGCCGTTTCTTCAATTCCTGAGCAATATACAGACTCCGTGTGACATTCCAACAATAACAGGTAATCCCTAGGACATCGATCCCTCGGTTTGCAATGGTTTCAATGACCCCCGCATCCCCCAGCAAATCTGCCGAGTCGGGATCCAGGATGTCAAGATCTACCTCATCTAGCAGCCCTTCCTGGGCTGCCATGGCCTTTAAATAACCGGCTGCCAGAGGAATATTAGCGCGGATTCCCCCGAAATTAAATTGGTGGACCGGCAATTGCATAAGGAGAACTTTAACTTTCATGCTTTACTAAAATAGGGAAAAAGGAGAAAAGCGTCAATAAATTTTTCTTTTTGATGTTGGTATTTGTCTTGTTGCTTGACAAAACAACTTTTTCGCCTATATTAATGGTACTGTTTGAAGGAACAATAAACTATAATGTTCAGCATCCTAAGGAGGAGAAGGATTCATGAAAGGTGATATCAACAAGATTCGTGAGTTACTGCTTGCCCAGAGACAGGAGATTCTCAGCAAGATTCAGACTAAAAGTGAAGAGGAGGAGGTAACCGCCTCCAATCGCGGCGATTATGTGGACATTGCAACCGATGGACTGGCGCACGAACTCTCGTATATGTTCGAGGAGAGAGAGAAAGAGAAGCTGAGACTTATCGATGAAACGCTAGAGAATATTGAGCAGGGTACGTACGGAGAATGCATGGAGTGCGGGGACGAGATCGAGTTTGAAAGGCTCCTGGCATTACCCTTCGCTAAGTTATGTTTAGATTGTAAATCCAGGGAGGAGAGAAGAAGCAAAATTCCTATTGGTTAAGCCTCTAGGAGGCTGAAGTATGACCGGAAGGTTTATGTAGTTTACTCGGTAGTACCTTACCTGCAGTACAAGTAGTGTTTTAGTATAAACGCATCGGCAGTTCGTTTTACAGGGTCGAAGCAGGTTTCAGGAACAATCAGGTGGACGCTCCCGATAGGATCGGGGGGGGCCGGCTGATTTCCTCCAGATCGCTTTGAATTTGATCCGAGAGAGGGTCTCCCTTTTCCCCATGATTTCTACCTCTGGTGTCATTGTATCTCCCATCCCTACCGGGCTACAGAGTTTAAGCTTTGAGGTCATGAACCCCTCCATGTCCCGAGAGCTGGACGAGCGACCGGCTGGAAGGCTTGAGGATGAGATAGTGCGCGCAACTCAACCGTCACACAGGATGCTGCAGGCAGATGGGTTGTCTATATCTCCATGGAGGGGGTTCACGCTCTCTTCGGGAATTTCTACAAAAAGCGGCTAAAATCTTCACCAAGTGCTCACTTCTCTCCCCGCCGCCCGAGTTTCTTTAAATCTCTTGTATCTCCCCCGATGTTTTTCTCCCCCCAGAAGCCCTACTAATTCCCCATGTCCTCGGAGGCGATAAATCCTGTCGAGGTTTTGTTTGAGGATAGACCCCCACCTTATGAAGAGGTCGCCTGGCCCTGTAGCGGCGCGATCCGTAAACCGGAGCCGTCCTTTTGGGGCCGTCTCTACGCTTTAGGGGAGGGTTTCCCACGGAAATGGGATCAGAACCGCGAGGTAGAATGGGTCAGAGGTTACCCCCCAGGACGGTAAATCTCTGGACCGCCCCGGAGGGACCCTCCGAAACCTTGATAAAACCCCCAGTAAGTCGCTGGATCTCACCGGACACCCGGCAGGGTACCTATGGAACCGCTTAAAGAAAGGCAAAAACTTACCCCCCGAAGAACAGGCAGGCCGTAGAGGCGAAGCTCGCCGACCGATGGAGGGACCATAGCCCGACTTTCAGGACGGAAGCTTCGCCCCTATAAAAAACCTCTTGACTCTTGAAGGAAATGTTTATACATCAGGGTAGAAAGTACCTACAGAGGCCCTATCTTCCCCAACCAGGCAGGAGTGAAGAAATGAAGTTTATAAAGACCAAGATCCAAGGTCTTTGGATCATCGAACCAAGAGTCTTTGTAGACGCCCGCGGGTTCTTTATGGAGAGCTACAACCGGCGAAAATTTTGGGAGAACGGGATCTACGAAGAATTTGTGCAGGATAACATAAGCCGGTCTATCAAAGGTACGCTCCGCGGCCTGCACTACCAGCTATCCCCGCATAGCCAGGGCAAACTGGTTCGGGTGACCGAAGGAGCGGTGTTTGATGTTGCGGTAGACCTTCGCCTCGGGTCCTCCACGTTTGGGAAGTGGTTCGGCTATACGCTCAGCGCTGAGAATAGGCATGCGCTGTACATCCCTCCAGGGTTTGCTCATGGCTTCTGCGTATTAACGGAGGAGGCCGAGTTCACTTACAAATGCACGACGTTCTACGCCCCCGAAGCCGAGCGCAGCATCATCTGGAACGATCCACAAATTTCCATCGAATGGCCCATTACCCCCGATCTACGCCTGATGTCTGAAAAGGACAAAAAAGCCCCTACTTTAGACAAGGCGGAAATCAATTTTTATTTTAAGTAGCAACGGAAGGCCCTGAACCTTTCAAAGGTTCAGGATCCCTCAGAAACGGAAAAGCTATTGACAAATAGCTTTGGAATTTGTTTTATATACTATACGAACGTAGAAAAAAAATATTTTAATCCTGGATAGATACATTCACCCAACGATTTAAATTTCAAAGGAATTCATTATGGCACACCAGACCATGGTTCAAAAGATTTTCGAGCGACACGTTCAAGACGAACCGTTTCCCGGGCTATACGCGTTAAAGGTCGACTATGTGCTTTGTCACGAGATTACGACGCCCCCGGCCATCAACGATTTACGAGATCGGGGCTTGGACAAGGTTTTCAACCCAGAAAGAATCAAGGCCACCGTAGACCACGTGGCACCTCCTAAGGACGCCGATACCGCCCTGCAGTACCGAATTTTGAAGGAGTGGTGTAAGCAGCACGGGATCACGTTTTACGATTTAGGGCGGCACGGAATTTGCCACGCCCTGTTCCCGGAAAAGGGATATGTCCGCCCGGGCGAGGTCATCATCTGTGGAGACTCCCATACCTGTACCATGGGCGCTTTTGGGACCTTTGCCGTCGGAGTCGGAACCACTTATCTGGAGACCGGAATATTGACCGGCGTGACGTTCTTTCGGGTGCCTGAAACGGTTAAATTTGAACTGACGGGCCGCCTTCCCAAGGGCGTCTACCCTAAGGATATCATCCTCCATCTGATCTCCCAATATGGGGTTTCCTATATGACCAACCGCGTGGCGGAGTTTGCCGGAGAGGGGGCCAAAACCATCGATATGGAAGGCCGCATGACCATCTGCAATATGATGGCAGAGTTTGGCGGGACGACGGGCCTGTTCTATCCCGACGAGCAGACCCTCCAGTACCTCAAGTATCGCGACCTGGGAATGGATAAGTACAACCCCGATGCGGTCGCTTATCGAAAGGAGCTAGAAGCCCGAAGTGACCGGGAGATCCTGGAAGAATGGCGCCAGCTCTGGCCGGATCCCGACGCGCCCTATAAGGCCGTTCATGCCTTGGATTTATCCACCCTGGAGCCCGTGGTTACCGCCCTGGCCGACCATCCCAAGGACGACAAGCCCTCCCTGGGTAAGTCGGTGACCCAGCAGCTCGGCGGAAAGATCAATCTGGTCTTCATCGGCTCCTGCACCAACGGGCGCATCAGCGATATGCGCGTGGTCGCCGAGATTCTCAAAGGGAGGCGGGTTCACCCTGACGTGCCTCTGGTCATCGTCCCTGCTACCACAGAAGTCAGCCGGCTCTGCATGACCGAAGGACTCACGGAGATCTTTATGGAAGCGGGCGCTCTGGTCGATACGCCGAGCTGTTCCATGTGCCTGGGGATGAAATCCGTCGTTCCCCAAGGACACGTTTGCGCCTCCAGTTCCAACCGGAACTTTCCAGGACGTATGGGACGAGGAGCCCGTGCGCAATTGATGAGCCCTGCCACGGCGGCCGCCAGCGCTGTCAGAGGGGCCATCGCGGACCCGCGGGAGTTTTTAAACTAAACCTATACAGAAACGCAGAGGAACACAGGTGGGCGCAGAGGATTTTTTTGCATTATTTTTAGCGGCCCTCATCTACGTTCGCCTGCGTCCTTAAAAATAAAAGAGCTCTATGTCTAACTCATCGGCGGTTGTTACGGCGGTTCCCATGGTCACGGCGATTCAGGGACCGATCTTTAAAGTTCCGAAAAACGACGTGGATACCGATCAGATTATACCGGCCCGCTACTTGACCAAATCGGATAAATCCGGGTTCGGCCCCTTTGTGATGGAGGGATTGGAGTTCGAGGGCTTCGACCGGAACAGTCCGGCCTTTAAGCAGGCCAAAGTTTTACTTGTCGGGGAGAATTTCGGTTGTGGCTCCTCCCGGGAACATGCCGTCTGGGCCCTTCAAGCCCACGGCATCCAGGCCATTATCGGCACAACCTTCGCCCGCATTTTCTACCAGAACAGCATCGCCTGCGGACTCCCCATCATTAGGGTTTCTCCGGAGGATATTAAAAAACTTTTCTCCCTCGACAACGGAGCCGCGATTCATATTGACCTGGAGAAAAAACTTATCCAGGCCGGAGATCAGCGGATCCCCTTCGCCCTAGACGAGTACGACGAGGCGCTGCTCCGGGATGGAGGGCTGGTAGGGTTCGCCTATAAGCGGTACGTCACGGAGCCCCGCGCCTGAAAGCCCTTGAAGAGGAAGAGCCAGGTGCTTAAGTCAACGTCATCGAGGGATAGGAGGACGGGTGGTGAAACGATTTACTAGGGGAGGGGTAGACCTGCAGCGCTCCGTCCTGAAGTTATGAGGGAGGTTAAGGGAGAAACCCGTTTTCTCAAAGAAAGCGGGCTTCCCGGAAGGCTTTTAAACCTTCAGAGCTGATCCTGGGCCTACATCCCGCTTCGAAGCAATTTACCGGGGGGTCGTTCCGCGATCGAAGGATCAAACTGTCCTTCTTCCATAAGGGGGACCCCGTTTACGAATATGTAAGAGATACCTCGCGAGCGCTGGATCAAGCGCTCTCCCCCGCCGGGCAGATCCCAGACAGGCTCGGCGGGGTCGGCATGGACGGTGTCGGGATCGAAGACCACAAGATCCGCTGCTTTTCCAACTTCAATCTGGCCGCGATCCTTAATCCCGTGGATCCGGGCGGGCACCGAGGTAAGGCGTCGGATGCCCTCTTCCAAGGGCATAATTCCCTTTTCTCGGATCCAGTGGCCCAGGAAGTAGGTGGTGTAGCCGGCATCGCAGAAGAGGGTGAGATGGGCACCGGCATCGGAGGCCGCGATCAGGGTATGGGGATGAACGAGAAGCTCGGCGACGTCGTCCTCCTTGTTATTCATCAGCTTAACAAAAAACTCCATACGAAGGTTCTCTTCCAAGGATAAATCGAACAGGACGTCCGAAGGATGCGTTCCCATCTCTCGACCGATCTCTACGAGATTTTTTCCTACGAGAGGTTGATGCTTCGGCTGCGCCGCTTTCTGGATCTCGACGGTTTCCCAGTTACCCGAGAAAATCCGCGATGGGAACGTCGTGGTATCGTGGCGGAAGGCCGTTCGGAAACCGGGATCTTGAAAAACGCGCGACCTTTCTTCGGGAGGGGCTTTAAACACCTGCTGCCAGCATGGAAGGCCCTCAAAGACGTACGGATCTTCCAGGCTGAAGCTCATCACCAGGGGGCGGCAGCTGACTTGCGGGTAAACCTCTAGACCTTGGCGGAAGAAAGTTTCCGTCTCTTTGAGGATCTGGCGATGGTAATCGGGTTGGGCATCCTGTTGCAGGAGAACCGCCCAGCTCACCGGACGACCGGACTCTTTAGCCAGCCGGGCCCAGGCCTCCAAAGGCGCGTAGAGGGGCGGAGTCACTTCAAGGACGCCCCGCCGGTAGGAACCCATGACGCGCGCAAGCTCCAGGAACTCCTCTTCGGAAGCCAGCCGGCTCGCGACCGGTTTCCCATCCCCACCGATGTGGGTCGTGTTGGTGGTCGTTCCTATCCCGAAAGCCCCGACCTCCATGGCCTCTCGAACGATCCCCTTCATGGCTTCTAATTCCGCCGGGGTCGCAGCCCGCTCCGAAGCCTCGGGGCCTATTACGTATTGTCTTATCGTGGAATGGCCCATCAGGGCCACCACGTTGATCCCTACCCCGCGCTTTTCCAGAGCGTCCAGATACTCCGGGATGGTCTCAAAGTCCCACCGGATTCCCTTTCGCATGGCCTCCAGGGACATCCCCTCCACCTTTTCCAGGGTCCGCATGATGAGCTCCCGATCCTGGGGACGGCAGGGGGCGATGGTAAACCCGCAGTTCCCGATCACCACCGTGGTAATGCCATGCCAGCAGGATGGAACGGCCAAAGGGTCCCACGTAAACTGCGCGTCATAGTGGGTATGGGGGTCGATAAAACCCGGACTCACGGCCAGCCCCTTCGCGTCAATAACGCGTCGGGCCGACCCCGTTACAGACCCAACTTCAACTATTTTTCCACTTTGAATAGCTATACTCCCCTGAAACCCGGGCCTCCCGGATCCATCGTAAATGTGACCGCTTTTAATTATCAAATCGTACATATAAACATAAAAAAGGCGATCCCCAGAGGACATAGACGCACACAGATAAAACCGTACCCAAAAGTATCTGCGCGCACCCGGGTCCTCTGAGGACTACTTTCTTCTACCTTAGACGTGTGGATCATTTCATGCCTTATCCCTTTCCCGAAGGAATTTTAAGGCCTGCTCAAGGGTCGGAATTCCCTGCCGTCCTCCTAAGGCCTGACACTTGATAGCCGCAACGGCGCTGGCAAATTCTGCGATCTTTCGGGGTTCCCACCCCTTGAGCAGACCATAAATAAAGGCGCCATGGAAGACATCACCGGCTCCTGTGGTATCGACCACCTTAACTTGGAAAGCCGGCACATGGAACTGCCCCTCGGAAGTCTGGCATAGACAACCCCGATCGCCCAGGGTCACCGCGGCAAGCTTAAATCCCAGCTTAAAAAGTTGGTCTAGGGCCTGTTCGGCGGGGGAACCTGTGTACTGTTCGGCAAACTCCCTGGCGGCGATGAGGATATCTACGTAGGGAAGGAGATCTTCGGTCCCGGGGCGACCCTGGTCGGCGTCGTAAACGACGGTAACCCCGGCCTCCCTGGCCAATTTCGCGGCGTACAGCTCTCCTTCCTTCTGAAACCCTTCCAGGTGCAGGACCTTCGCACCGGTAATTAGCTCCCGGGGGATCTCTTCAGGTTGAATCGGGGTCAACGTGCCCAGAGAATAAAGGATGGTCCGCTTACCCGTAAATTCATCGATTAATATCACCGCCAGCGGAGAGGTTCGACCCGGTTCCACGATCACGTGGGAGACATCCACCCGTTCCCGAAGGAATTCGCTTCGGGCAAAGCTCCCAAACAGATCATCCCCGACCTTTCCGACCATGGCCGTGGAGACCCCTAGCCGGGCCAGGGTGACCAGCGCGGTTCCCACAGGCCCCCCTCCTTGCAGAGACCAGGGACCTACCGGGTTTTTGGTATCCAGCTCAGGAAGGCCTGGAAAAACGTTCAGGCAATCTGCCAAACAGGCTCCAACCCCAACAACTTCCGGGCTCATGTCCCCTCCCTTCTAGGAAACAAAAAGAATCAGAATAAAGATCCCCAGCCCAATCCTGTAAAACACAAACATATCGAACGTATAATACCGAACCAGGCTGAGGAGCAGTTTGATAGCCAAAATTCCGCTAAGCATGGAGGCCAGAAGCCCCACCATCAAATAAAGGCCCTCTCCAGCGGAAACTCCCTTGTGGACGACATGGAGCAGCTTGATAGCTCCGGCCCCTGCGGTGATGGGAGCGCTCAAGAGAAAGGAAAATCGGATGGCCAGCTCCCGGTTCAGTTTGGAGAACAGCCCCGCCGTAATGGTCACGCCCGAGCGGGAGGTTCCGGGAATCAAAGCCAGGGCTTGCGCAAAACCGATCACGAGAACCTCCCTCCATCCCAGCGCCTCTATCTGACGGATTTGCTTCCTGACCTGTTCGGAGTACCGATCCGACACCCAGAGTAAAACGCCAAAGATAATCATGGCGGCGGCCACGATGATGGCCGAGCGCAGGTGGGTCTCAATAAAATCATCGAAGAGAACTCCGGCGACTCCCGCGGGAATGCTCCCCACCAGAATCATTACGCCGGGGTCCCGCGCTAGCTCCGCCCTTCTCCCGTTCATCAGGGTCAGCAGGGAACCCCTCGCAATACGAAATAGATCGGATCTGAAAAAGAGAAGGATCGCCATGAGGGTTCCCAAATGCAGGATCGCATCGAAAGCCAGCCCCTGGTCCGGCCATTTGAGCAGGCGGGGAACGAGAATTAAATGGCCGGAACTGGAGATAGGTAAAAATTCTGTCAACCCTTGAATGACTCCGAGGACAATAGCTGTAGAATGGTCATAATACTTACTTTATGCCTTTTTTAGAGATAGTTTGGATTTAAGAACTGGACGTTCAAGACTTCTAACCTACGAGTAGTAGTATGATTTGGTTGGAAAGTCAATTAAAATCTAGAAATTTGAGGGGAGAAAGAAGAGAATGCATGACCCCTCACCCCCAACCCCTCTCCCACGCGGTGGGAGAGGGGAGAGCTTTGAGGGGAGAAAGAAGAGCGCGCGGGGGGGCCCTCACCCCCGGCCCCTCTCCCACGCGGTGGGAGAGGGGAGAGCCCAGTTACGCTGAGAATTCCTCCAATTCCCAACGGTGGGAGAGCGCAGGATGCTAGAATCTCTTTATGAACCACTTCTACCTCCCCTTCTATGGGGAGAGGGCGAGACGTTAGAATCTCTTCGTTCCCCTCTCCCGAGGCTCCGGGAGGGGGATGGGGGGGGGAGGGCTAGAGGAGTTACGATAATTCTTTAATTTTGTGCTTGCTTCTAAGAGAAGTTATATAAAATTATAAAGAACTATCCAGGTGATAATGACCCTTTAGGAGGTAAAGACTATGGCCCAGAAATCTTCTGTCGTTACTCGACCCGAAAAGAAAATTGAGATCAGCCTACCGGCTAAAGTAATTTTATTTAACGATGATTACCATACCTTCGAGGAGGTTATTGCTCAGATTATCAAAGCCATCCATTGCCCCAGGGAGCAGGCCGAGGCAATCACATGGGAGGCCCACACGAAGGGGAGAGCGATTGTAACCAGCGGGGAGTTGGAAGAATGTCTGCGGGTTAGCAAGGTCCTGGAAGAAATTAAATTGCAGACCCAGATCGAAATATGAGGCAAAAGGTAAACGACCTGGGTCAGGACGACCCGGTGGGTCGTCCCGGCTTGGGCTTTTTAATTTTTGCCTTTTGTCCTTTGATTTTTCCTCAAGAGTTTCATCCCACGCTGCGCCAGAACAAGTTTTGGGGAGTGGCTAGAGGCCGCACGTGTTCGACCAGGTTCCGCTGTTCGCCTTCGGGCAGAGGGATAAAGGGATTGATCAGGGCCAGGTTCGATTCCAACTGTTGAATGGAGTTCATGGCGATGACTTCTCCGGCGATGGGTTGGTTCAGGGCGTACCGAATCATCTGGGGAGCTAGCGGGCTTTTTTCTAAAAGCCCATGCCCCAGAGCTTTCATCCCAAGAACTCCAATCCCCTGTCTTTCTGTCTCCGGCAGCAGGACCGAGATAAAATCCTCTCCATAGGCCGTCTCCAGGCAACCTACAGGTACCAGAACGGTATCAAATTCAGCCATTTCAATGGCCCGACGAAGGACCTTGGGGTCTTTATGCCCGGTAATCCCAATGAACCGGATAAGTCCGGCTTTTTTGGCCTCTTGCACAGCGGCATAGGCGCCATCCGGAGCTAAAATCTGCTCCAGGGTTGCCTCATCGATGACCGCATGCAGTTGAATCAGGTCGACCCGATCGGTTTGTAGTCGGGCCATACTGTCCTTCAGCTCTTGCTTAGCTCCCGCTTTCGTCCGTTGATCCAGCTTCGTAGCCAGAAAAACCTCGGATCGACGAGTTTTTAGAACCTCCCCGATCTTTAATTCGCTCCCTCCATTCCCATAGGCGGTCGCTGTATCGATATAATTCAATCCCAGGTCCAGCGCCCGATGTAAAAATTCAATGGCCGTCCTGGTATCCATCTTAGTGACCCCGTGCTTGCCTCCCCCCAGGATCAGCGCAGGGATTTCAACTCCCGTTTTACCCAAACGTCGCTTTTCCATTTTGATGTATTTGACGTAATTTTTTAGCCAGCAAGACCTAAAGACCCAAAAGATCACCGAGAAAACGACCTGTTAACCTAGGGCTCCCCGGTCTCAGGGCCTTGGTGGCTAAAGAATTAGACATCCTCTCAGATGAGCAGGTTACAATCCTAACTCTAAGTGCTCTCAAAAGTTCTGTCAACAAGATTCTCGAGACCGCTCTCCCCTCACCCCCGGCCCCTCTCCCACCGCGTGGGAGAGGGGCCGGGGGTGAGGGCCAAAAATGACCCAAAACGAACTTTACAAAGTACTCTTACACGGTTTACTTAATTTTGACCAATAGTTCTGCTTTCCCTCCCCCACCCCCTCTCCCACCGCGTGGGAGAGGGGCCGGGGGTGAGGGCCAAAAATGACCCAAAACGAACTTTACAAAGTACTCTTACATCGTCCCGTTCATGCGGATCAACCGCTCCCTTACGGTCGCGGCTCTGAGGCCTTGCGTCACCTACGCCTCTGAGCCGCGACCGTAAGGGAGTGGTTCCATGAGTCAAGACTAACTATACAAAGTATTAGTCGGTGACGGGCATAAGGGGAGGGGGGTTCCCTACCCTGCTCCCTAACGAAAGGTCCTCCTACCGACCGAACTAACGCCGACGCCTCGAAACCCCAACCCTTCGGCGGAGGATTCTGCCTGAAGGGCGGAACCATACGCTTCAAAGAGAAAAAGCTTGACCTAAAATGAAATCCCTGATATGTAAACATCCTCAAAGGGATTAAACATGTCTGAGATAATTGGATCTGGCAAAATTCTCATCTTAGATGATGATCGGGCTTCGCAGTACGAGCTGAAAAAAATCCTCGTTCCCGAGGGCTATGAGGTCGTCTTGTCAAATTCCTATAAAGAAGGCGAAAAGTATTTAAATCAGCTCCATATAGATCTGATTCTGATGAATATCCAAATCGATGAGAGACGGGGCTTAGCCTTCCTCGCGGAATTGCGAAAGGGGAATCCCCATTTACCGGTCATTTTCCTGAGCTCGGAGCTCCCCTTGGGGATTATTAAGAAAGCCATCAGGCTGGGCATTTTTGATTATATCAACAAGCCGCCGGATCCTGTCGAATTGATCGATTCGGTCGGCGAAGCCGTGAGCAAATACAGGCAGGCTCAGATCGATCAGGTTATTCTTAAGAATTCCAGGCAAAACCTTGAGGAGCTCATGACCCTCCTGGAAGTCGGTAAAATGACCAACTCTTTCGATAACGTCAGTCTACTTCTCAACCGGGTTATCGAGCTGGTTTCCCAGATCCTGGATGTCGAGACGGTTTCTCTCATGATCCTTCACGAGGACACCCAGGAGCTGATCATATCCGCCTACATAGGGCTTGAAAAAGAGATTGCGGAAACGACCCGGGTTCCTTTGGGCGTAGGGATTGCGGGGTGGGTCGCTCAGCAGGGAAAGCCGCTGCTTATTAACAACCTGGAGAAAAATGAAAATTTCAAAAGGTTCCGAAAAAAATCCACGAACCAGTATAAAACCGAGTCCCTTCTATGCGTCCCCCTGAAAATAAAGGAGCGGGTCATTGGAGTTCTCAACGTCAACAATAAAAAGTCCGGTGAGGTTTTTGGCCTCCACGATTTAGATCTTCTCAAAGGGATCTCCAACTCCATCGCCCTGGTCATTGAAAATGCCCGGCTATATGAAAAACTCCAGGCTAAAGCCCGAGAACTGGAACAGGTCAACAAAGAGCTCTTGCAGTTGGATCAGATGAAATCTAATTTCATCAGTAACATCTCCCATGAGGTCCGAACGCCTTTAACTTCTATCAACGGCTATGCGGAGCTCCTCCTAGAAATGAAGGAGAGCCTTTCTTCCCAAGAGGCGCAAGGATTTCTTCAGGCCATCCGGGAATCCGGACGGCACCTCTGTACCATCTTTGATCAAATTACAGAATTCAGCCTCATCGAATCCGGAGGGATAAAACTCTCCATGAGACCGGTCCCCCTCCACCCCCTGATCAAGAACGTTATTACCAGATTTCAAGGCAAACTTCGAGAAAAGAAAATCACCCTGACCTACCAATCCCTGAGCGAACTCCTCCAGGTACATGCCGATGAAGAAAAGATAAGCCGGGTTTTGTACCATTTTTTGGATAATGCCATCAAGTTTAACAAAGAAAATGGAGAAATCCGCATCCGGGTGGAAAAGTTTTCTCAAAAACCCTGCCTGAAGGAAGATCTGGCTGATTTTGCTAAAGTCTCCATCTCGGACACCGGGGTGGGAATTTCTAAGGAGAATCTGTCCCTGATATTTACAAAATTTACCCAGCTCGGCAATATCTTAACAGATAAGCCCACCGGGGTAGGTTTAGGCTTAGCCCTTTGCAAAGAAATCGTCCGTTCCCACCAAGGGAAGGTCGGTGTCGAGAGCGAGCCGGGAAAGGGGAGCACGTTCTACTTTACTTTACCGCTGGTAGCCCACGGCAAAAAGTAGTATTATAGAAAATAGGGGTGACCCGTTGGGTCGCCGGGATTACGGTTTTGTCCGCCGCCCGTTGTCGGAAGGGCCCGACAAACTGCCTGTACCACAACGGACGATGGACAACCCACAGTCTTTCAGAGGTGATATTCTATTAATAAAATCTACGGAAATGTACTCGGATTAAAACCCAATCAGCTTAAAAGAATTGAGTATATTTATCGAAGAAAAATTCCTACGCCTAAAATTGTTACCCAGGAGCTGGCGCGATACCTGACCGAGATCTCTCACGAAGTGGGAAGGCAGGTCGGCGTCTTGGTAGATCGCAGAGGAAATATTGAGTACGTCCTGGTAGGGGACGCCAAGAGCATCGTAATTCCGGATTTAAAAGGGTTTCGCAAGGGATCGAGCAGGCTTTTGGGGCTTCGATATCTGCATACGCATCTAAAGGGCGAGCCGCTCAGTCAGGAGGATCTCCTCGACTTAGCGTTGCTTCGGTTAGATCTGATCGCGGCCATCAGCGTGGAACCGAACGGCCTTCCAGGCCCGGCGTATCTGGCGCACCTCCTTCCTAAAAACTTAGAAAACAAAAACTGGGAACTGCTTGATCCCATACACCCCAGCCAGCTAGAGGTGGATTTTGTGCAATTGATCCAATCTCTCGAGGAGGAGTTCGCCCGGGCCCAGGGGGGGCGGGAGCTGGGAGATCACCGGGAGCGGGCTATCCTGGTCAGCGCCACGGACGAAAGTAAATCCGAGGCGGAGGACTCCATAACCGAACTTAAAGAGTTGGCCAGATCCGACGGGGTGATCGTCCTGGATTCGGTCATCCAGCGTCGCCCGAAGCCGGACCCCAGGTTCGTGATGGGAAAGGGGAAACTCCAGGAGCTGATTCTAAAATCCCTTCAATTGGGGGCAGACCTCATCATTTTTAATCAGGAGCTGACACCTGCCCAGG
>Ga0073934_10002130_pt1 | contig 42993 bp, 33 predicted proteins | sample LarsenN4metaG_FD_76834 | JGI IMG/M metagenome (GOLD analysis project Ga0073934, IMG submission 76834) | Hot spring sediment bacterial and archeal communities from British Columbia, Canada, to study Microbial Dark Matter (Phase II) - Larsen... ...
CACTTGCTCATGCAACAGCGCCAGGCCCGCCTCGGCAGCCGCGCACCGCTGCTGGATCGGTTCCGCTGCTGTGCGCGCGGCTTCCAGCGCGCGGCGCACGTCGTTCGTGCGTCGGCGCTCCGCGTCGAGCTGCACTTGCGCCTCCACAAGCTCCCGCTCGGCGGCGGCCTCGGCTAAGCGTTTCTGGGCTTCTTCCTCTGCAAGCTTGCGCTGCCTGGCTTGAAGCTGGTCGCGTTCTGTGCGAATAACCTCTGCCTGCGCTTCGGCCTGCTGCCGGATTTCCGCCTGCCGGCGCGCCGCCTCCGCTTCAAGCTCCGCCGCCAGGCGGTCGGCCTCGGCCTGGGCTGCCTGGGCCAGGGCGTGCTGCCTGTCGAACTCCTCGGCACGCTGCTGACGGGCTTTTTGATCCAGGACCAGAAGCAACAGGATCAGCGAGCCGAGCGTGCAGAGCAGCACGGAAAGGAACGGGAACAGCGATACTGTAAGCTGCGGACTCCGACGTCTCATGCAGCGTTTCCTGGCCTGAGTCGCGGATTACCGCCGGGCTGCGGCAGCCTGGCCTGAGCGGATTCCGCGCGGGCGGTCAAGAGGTGAATCGCCGCGGTCAAGCTGTGGACCGCTTCCTGGAACGAACCGCTGCTGGCCAGCCCATGGAGGGTCTGGTTCAGGCTTTCCTGCAATCGAAGAATCTGCTGCTCGCTATCAAGCAAGGGCTGCATCAGCGCCGCTTGCTGGGCCAGGGCATGCTGGGTCTGCGCGAGCTGCCGGCTGACTTCCTGCAACGGCACGAGACCCTGGCCAAGCTCGACGCTGAACCGCTTCTCCAGTTCGAGGAGCCGATCCTGGTGCGCCTTCAGCGAGCGGTCCAGGGCCTGGGTGAGCGTGGCCAGGACCCGCTCGTGCTGCTGACGCTCGCTCTGTTCGAGCCGGGATTGCAAGGCCGTCAAGCTCCGCGCCCAGACGTCCGCCTGCCGCTGCACGAGCTGCTCCATGGATTGCAGCATGAGCTGAGCGTTCTTGCCCACCAGCCCCAGCAAGGCGTTGCCCTCCGTGCCTTGCCTTTCGAAGCGATGCGCCAGTTCCCTTTCCGCAAGGGAGTCGACGGCCTGGAGCACGCCCTGCTCGCCGCGGTCCAGGACGAAACCGAAGAACATGACGCCCATCGAGAAGATCAGTGCCAGGGCGGTGGTGTCGAAGGCGATGGCCAACCCGCCGGTCACCCCGCTGATCGAGGTGGCGAGTTGCTCGGGCGTGACGTTGGCGATGGCGTCGGTGATGCCGAGCACGGTGCCGAGGAAGCCGAGAATCGGGATGGCCCAGGTGATGAAGCGGATCAGGGCGTAGCTGCCTTCGACCGCGTTCGCATCGGCGTCGGACTGGCTGCGGAGGTGATCGTCCAGGCCTTCCGTCGAGCCGCGGCTTTCCACGAATTCGAGGGCGCCGCGAACGCGCAGCCCAGCGAAGCTGGACTGCACCCAGCGCGGCAATTTGCCGAGTTCGTCCAGCCAGCGTGTCGCTTCGCTCACCGGGGCGCTGTTGCCCTGGCTGGGAGGCAGCAGACGGTAGCGGAGTGCGAGGCGCTGACGCACAAGGTCCAACGCCTTGGCCGCCAGCGCCACCATGGCCCACAGGAAGAGCCAGGTTTCCACGTATTCCACCGGATGGCTAGCGAGGTAGCGAACCAGGAGGCTGTCGCTGGCGGCGATCTCCGGCAAGAGGGCGTAGACCCCGAAGGTGAGCCCCAGGCCCAGCATGAAGACCAGCAAGTGCACCGCCAGGCGCGCGGAACCCAGCTTACTCGTGGACGTCGCGGACATGATCGGCCCTCGCGGAATCGTGGTTAATCTCATCATCGGTTTCAAAGGGGGCGGGATTGTAGCGAGATCGAACCGGAGGAGAAGTGCAGCAGGCGCTGGCGGAGTGCAGGCGAGATGGGCAGTCTGGCCCAGGCACGCCACGAAGAGTGGGCAGCCTGGCGAGGAGAACTCGGAGCGCGGCAATCCTGTATAATCGAAGAAAACGCGTCAACCAGGGAATCGAAGCGATGACCATTCTCCGTACCTTGCTTTGCTTGTTCCTGCTGGCTCTTCTGTGCAATCGAGGAGAAGCAGCGGAGAGTCCCGCGGAGGTCATCGAGCGGGCGATCAAGGCCCACGGCGGGGCCGAGAAGCTGGGGCAGTTCACTGCGGAGATCATGCGTTCCCGAGGAGTAATTCTTCTCGGCGGCGGGTTGAACTTCACCCAGGAAGTTCACCTGCAACTGCCGGACAAGATCAAGGATGCCACGATCCTCAACGTCATGGGGCAGGAACTGCCAGTGACGCTGGTCTTCGACGGCAAGAACGGCTGGGTCCGCAGCAACGACATGACCAAGGAGATGGAGGACAAGCTGCGGACCGAGACCCTGGAAGGACTGCACCTGGCCCGCCTGTCGCGCATCGTGTCCCTGAAAGACAAGGATCTGCAGATCAAGGACCTTGGGCCTGCCAGGATCGAGGGGCGCGACGCCTTCGGCATCCAGGTGCTTTGCAAGGGCCGGCGCGATGTCAGCCTCTACTTCGACAAGGAAACCGGGCTTCTGCTCAAGGTCTCGCGCCAGGCCCACGACTTCGAGGCAGGCAAGGAAGTCAACGAGGAACGCATCTTCCTGGACTACGGCGAGATCGACGGACTCAAGCTCCCCCGCAAGTTCACGATTACCCGCGACGGCAAGAAGTTCATGGACGTCGAGGTGACCGAGGCCAGGCTGCCCAGGAAGCTCGACGCCGAGGTCTTCGCGAAACCCTGAGTACACGGGCCGGGTCGGTCATGCTGGTCGGCATCCTCTCGGACACCCACGACAAGCTGAAGAGGACGACGCGGGCCGTCGCACTGCTGTGCGACGCCGGCGCGGAAGTCCTGTTCCACTGCGGCGACATCACGCAGCCAGACATCGTCTGGGCCTGCGCCGATCTGCCGTGCCACTTCGTCTTCGGGAACAACGACTACGACGTTGAGGAGCTGCGCACGACGATGAAGGCAGCCGGAGCGTCATGCCTCGATTGGGGCGGCCAGGTGACGCTCCACGGCAAGCGCATCGCCGTGCTGCACGGCGATCGGCAAGCAGAATTTCGCCGGCTGCTGCGCGAGCGGCCCGACTATCTTCTCCAGGGCCACACCCACGAACCGCAGGACGAGCACTTCGAAGGAACGCGAATCATCAACCCAGGGGCGCTGCACCGCGCAGCCGAGCATACTGTCGCCCTGCTCGACCTCGAAGCCGATGAACTTCGTTTTCTCTCAGTGGAATGACGAGGGGCCCAGGAGTCCGCTCCTGGGCCCCCGTCCGCTGGCTACTTGACATCGAAGTGGTACGGCACAATCGCCCAGACCGGCTCGCCGTTCAGCCGCAGCAGCCCCTCGACCGCACGGAGCTGACGAGACAGCCCAGGCACGCGAGGCTGCAACTGCCTCGGCAGGGACAGGGAGGCGTCGCCTGAGCTGTCGAGCAGGCTGTCGAGAAACGACCTGGACCTGGGAAGCTGGAGTAGCTCCAGCTCCTCGGTCCTGTTCAGCCCTGCCATTTCCTTGGCCGCGCCAATGGCGTCCTCGAGCGTGCCCAGCTCGTCGATCAGGCCCAGTTCCTTGGCCTGGCGGCCCGTCCAGATACGGCCCCCTGCCAGCTTTTCCAGGCTGGCGCGCGTGAACTTCTGACCGGCCTTGTTGCGGCCCGCGACCGCCTTGTCCAGGAACTGGCCGTAGGTGTCTTCCATGTACGTCCGCATGGCCTTGCGTTCGGATTCCGTGAAGGGCGTGGTCATGGACATGACGCCGGAATTCGCCCCGCGGCTGATGACCTCGGTGTTGATGCCGACGCGCTCGAAAGCGCCGCCAACCACGATCTTGCCGCCCACCACGCCGATCGAGCCCGTGATGGTGCCCGGCTCGGCGAAGATCTTCCTGGCGCCCATGCTGATGTAATAGCCGCCGCTTGCAGCCACGTCGGACATGCTCGCCACGACCGGCTTCTTGCACTGGACGATCTCGTTCCAGATCAGATCGCTGGCCAGGGCCGAGCCGCCTGGGCTATCGACCCGAAGTACGATCGCCTTGACAGTGGGCTCCTCCTCCGCCTTGCGAATGGCTTCGATGAGCGTCGTCGACCCGACCGTATTGCCGCCCAGCAAGCTCATGCCGCCCTTGCCCGTCACGATCTCCCCCGAAGCATAGATGATGGCGATTTTCGGCTTGGCGCTGAGCTTGCCTTCCCTGGGCGGGTTCAGCAGCTTGAGGAGATTCAACGGGTTGGATAGATCAGGCGATTCCTTCTTTTCCTTGCCGTAGTCCTTCAGCAAGGCCAGCTTGTCGCCGTTCTCGGTGAGCAGCCGCTTCTGGTTCGCTTCCGGATAGGTCAGTCGATCGATCAGGCCCAGCTCCAAGGCTTGCTTGGCGGTAAATGGGCCGGCGTTGATGATGTCCTTGACCTTCTGCGGGGTCAGTCCCTTCTGCTGCCGCGAGCTGGCGATACTGTCCGCGAGGAGGTTCCAGAAGTCGTCGACGACGGCTTCCCATTGCTGGCGGTTCTCCGGGCTGATGCGGGCGCGGGTGTAGGTTTCACCCGCTCCCTTGAAGTCGCCCATTTGCATCATGTCGGCCTGAAGCCCTACCTTGTCGAGCAGGTCCTTGTAGAAGGAAAGCTCGACGCGCACGCCGGTGAGCTGCAGCAGGCCCGACTCGGGCATGGAAACTTCGTCGCAGGCCGCCGCGACCAGGTAATCCATCGTGGCGGCGTCCTCAAGGTAGGCGTAGGCCTTCTTGCCGCTCTTGCGGAACTCCGCCAGTGCAGAGCGCAGCTCGTGGACCTTGCCCCAACTCCCGTCGAGGCCCTCGATCTGGACGTACAGGGCCTTCACGTTCTTGTCCTTCCTCGCCCGGGCGATGCGATCCAGCTTGGCCTTGAAGCTCTCTGTCGGCGAGCCGAGCAGCGATTCGCCGCCGCCTGGCCCTTCGCTCAGGTCGCCGGCCAGCTTGATCACTGCCAGGCCTGGCGTAGGATCGCCTGGCGCGGCCCCCAGCGGCACTGAGCCAGCCAGCAGCACCAGGGCAACGGCGAGGATTGAGAGGTAGCGGATTCGCATGAGCATGCTCCCTGGGTTCTTGGGAATCGACGAGGGGAAGACGAGGGCGTGACGGCAACGTTGATGAATCTAGACCGCTCTTGAAGTGACGTCAAGCCGAGCCACGTTACGGAAGGATCGCTACTTGCCTTCTCCGGCTTTCTCCAGTGCGAGGATTTTCTTCCAGATCCTGGGCGGGACCGGCATGACGGATAGGCGGCTGTTCCGCACCAGGTCCCACTCCGCAAACAGCGGGTCCGCCTTGATCTCGCGCAAGGTTACGGGCCGTAACAGGCGCCGCACAGGAACCACATCGACGACCACCAGGCGATCGTCCTTTTCCCTGGGATCTGGATACGGCTCGGACACGGCCCGCATGATGGCGACGACGGCCTTTTCATCGCCCGTGTGATAGAGCAGCACCTCATCACCTGGACGCACCTGGCGCAGGTGCAGCAGCGCGGTGTTGTTGGCCACGCCGTCCCACACGGTCCTGCCCTCCCGCTCGAGGGCGTCGTAGTTGTAGCAGCCGGGTTCTTCTTTGAAGAGCCAGTAAGGCATAATCGCTCCCTACCGAGTCGCTTGCGCTGGCGATACATCTTCACGGCATAGAGCGAAAAGTTCAAGCTCGGGCGCTCGCCAGCGGGCCATCGAGTCAGGCCCCCTGCATACAATTCGACGTCTCAGCGCAAGGTCGAGGGCCTCGTCGCGTTCGATCGCAAGAAGGAGATTCCCATGGCCGAGCTGTTCAGACTCCTGAAGCTGAATCGGAGAAAATCGCGAGAGGAGGCAGATGAGGCAAGCTCGATCTGTCCCGAAAAGCCCGCCAGCGCAGAGGAGAACCTTGCGGACTTGCCTCAGCCCCTTCAGCATCCGCAGATCGCCAACTTGCAGCAGTGGCTCGACCTCAATGCTTGAGCCTCTGCTTGTAGTAGTCGCGAGCCAGCTCCATGAACTCCAGCACCTCCGGCTGCCGGTAATCGGCGTAGGTCCAGGGCCAGGGATGCCAGGCGCCTTCCTGATACCGCAGCGTAACCTCGGCGAAGATCCCGTCACGCAGATACAGCCGGTGCTGCTGGTCCTTGGTCGTAGCCAGCATGAACTTGCCCAGGTTGAGCAAGCCGGGATCGAGGTTGAGCGGCCGCGGCTCGGGGAAGGTTCCTGTTCGGCCAAGCTCTGCTTCAAGCTCGTTGGTGCGGAGCTTCGCCGCTGCCAGGACATCCGGAGCTGCCAGCCGCTCAAAGACCAGAAAGACCTTCTGGAGCTCGACGCCCATCTCGGCGGCGTAGTAGCTGGTCTGGTTGAAGTGGAACGGCTTGCTCTCCAGGCCGATCGGCCCGAATTCGGCTAGCAGTTGCTGGCGGGCCCAGTCGAGGGCTTGCTCGTGTCGGCTGAATGCCGCGACAATCAACAACTCCGGACGCGTCGGTCTCGGCAGGGCCATCGAGAAACTCAAGCAAGCAGTACGCTTGGGCAGTTAGCTATCAATACCGGCTCATCACCACGTCGTCGGCGGGAAGCCAGCCGCGCTGACCTGAAGCCAGTTGAACTTTCAGCCAGTCCGCTCGTCTGGCAAGCACGCGCACTTCCGTCCCTGGCGGCAGTTCGCGATCGACAACGGGTCGAAAGTTCGCGCCGTTCCCTTCACGGAGTTGAGTCGGGTTAGAGATGGCGCCGAGCGGTGTGCGGGCATCCTGCCAGCCCAGGCAGACATAGCTTCCGATCACCAAAGCTCCTGCCAGCACTGCTGGCATGGCTGGGAGATACAGCCAGCGTCGTCGAAGCGAGTAGCCCGTGAACACTAGCGACCAACCCGCGGCGAAAACCGCCAACGCCAGGAACAGGGTTGGCCAGGGGCCTAGGATCGCCTGCACGAGCAGCGGATCCCATCGGCGAGCTGGAGCGGCGTCCGAACCGAGCTGGGATGCCATCTCGTTCAAGGCCGCCCGAACTTCGGGATTCTGCGGCTCGAGCCTTTCCGCCTCACGATAACAAAGAACTGCTTGCCCAGCATCACCGCTCAGCAAGTGGGCGTGTCCCAGGTTTGCCAGCAATTTCGCGTTGCGCTGGCCCTCACTCAGGAGTTGCCGATAGTTCTCGATGGCGATGCGGAATTGCTCCCGCGCCGCCGCGGGATCGCCAGACTGCAAGGCCAGCCCGCGCTCGTAGGCAGCCACGGCGGTCTCAGCAGGACTCGAATCCGCCAGAGCAAGGGCAGGCAGAGACAATGCCAGGAGTGGGAAGAGCCAGCGTGTCATGGTTTCAGTTCCTCCCCTGCCGATCGAGCTGCTGGATCAGGGCGCGGGCCTCTGCGACCAGCTCCGATTCCTGGACCGCGACCCCTCCTGGCGCAAAGCGGACTTCCGAACACGCACCGAGAAAATTGCCGACCCGCTCCGCCAGCTCGGGCGGAATGCTCCTCGCTTCAAGCTCCCTGGAGGCTTCAAACGGAGTAATCTCGCCAGCCGGCAGATTGAACTTGCCTCGCAAATACTCCATCAAGGCCTTGCTGATTGCGTCTGGAGAGGCTCCGTCTTGAAGCTGGCTATGGAGCGTTCTCCGCGCTGCACAGGCAGCCTGGCGCTGGGCACGTTGCGGGGCGGTCAGCTCGCGCAGGCGTAACCAGGAACGGGCAGACGCGATGAGCCCAAGCAAGGCCACAGGAACAAGCAGAACTGCGGAGAGCCAGGGCCAGTAGGCGACGGGCGATGTCTGCACTCCCATCAACTCGGCTCGGGCAAATGGCCTGGGCAGCCGAGCTGCTTGGGAGTTGCCATCAGCACCCCCGGCCACGCCTGGAGACTTGCTGGCCTTGGGTCCCGGGTCCGGCGTGGCGGGCGGAGCGGCTGCTTGTTGCTTGTCCTCCACCGTCACCTCGATCGGCTTGGTGAGCAGCGTTCGTCCGTCAACATCGATAATGAAGGAGGGCAGCGTCAGGATGCCAGCGCGTTCAGGAGTCAACCGGAACACGACATGGTATTCTGCGCCCGAGGGCCCTTGCTGGAGAGCGTTCAGCGCTTGCTGCCGAGTGCTCCGGAGCATGTCGAACGCGCTCTGATCGAACACGCGGCCGCCTCCGGCCTGCTGGCCCAGGGAGCGCAGCGCATCGGCTTCCATTTTCTCAATGGCTTCGATTAGCGAGGGAATGTCCGTCGTTGACGGTCTCCTTCCGCCGCCACTCGGGCTACGCAGGGTCGCAGCCCCGCCCGCCTGAGTCATGCCTAGGAGTTCAATTCGACATCCAGGCACTGAAGGGGGCTGGACGTGCGGCCGGCCGACGCATTTCCGGACAATGACCTTCACTCGAAAGTCCTCGCCGAGCGGCAAGGTACTTCGATCGACGATGGCCGTGGCCTCGGCTGCGTGGCTGCTGCCAGCCACCCCGAGGAGCAGAGCCACGCCAAGCATTCGAACAAGGTGCATTCGCATGAATGCCTCCATCTTCCTACCAGTCGCGGAAATGCTGAAGCCGTCGCGGATCATCTCTCCAGATGCTGGCCGCCTTGGCACGAAGCTCACGACCACGCTCGATTCTCTGCAGTGCGGCGTCGAGCTGCTTCAAGGCTTGCCTTTTCGCCTGTGACCCAGGTGCATCCAGGAGTTGCGGCGACGCCGCCTTGTTCTTGTCGCCTCCCTGGTCCGGCCCGTGGCTCAGGGCAGCTTTGCCATCGGCCGGCTGGAAAAACTGTTCAATTACGGCGTGCGGGGCCGAGTTGATCGGTCCCTGGGAGTTGGCGAGGTTCCCAGTTCCCCTGCCGCCCTGACCATTCTCGCCAGAGGTGTTGCCGGCCTGAGTTCCAGGGCCCCTGCCCCGGTCGCCTTCCCGCCCTGACTCGCCGCTCTCGCCCTTGCCAGAGGGTCCCTTAGGCCCCTGCGCGCTGGGCGAAGTTCCAGCGATCATGCGCGTGGGCTGCTGGCCAGGACGAGGTTGCCCCTCCTTGCCGGGCGTTGAGCCAGGCTTCGTGCTGGGGCCCTGCCCTTCCTTGCCGTTGCCTTTGCCATCGCCGCTGCCGGATTGCCCTTGCGACCCCTTGGCTCCCGAAGGTTGTGGCTGCTGGCCGCCTTCCTTACCGGCGCCTGTGCCCTCGCCTGGACTGGCTGATGTACCCGTACCAGATGGACTTGGGGCAGAACCTGCCCCTCCTTTGCCCTTGTTTCAGGTCGGGCACTGTTCTTCGGGTTCCTTCTGGCTGTCCTTGTTGGTGTTTTGCTTCTGGCTGTTGTCCTCCGCCCTGGCGAGCGTCTGCTCCTTGCCTGCCGACTTCTCCCGCGACCCCTCTTTCTTCGGGGCCGATTTTGCCTCGCTGGGTTGCGACGCCCTGTCGGCCTGAGCGACCCTGTCCTCAGCTGTCTGATCCGGCTGCGCACCACTGGACGGAGTGGAGTCCTCGCGAAAGAGCGGATCGACGCCCTTGGACCCCTCGGCTGAATCGGCGTTCGCTGCCTCGTGAGCATCGTGACTGCCCTGTGCCGAGGCGAGCTCTTTCTCACCGGCTCCGCCCGGGCCGCCAGACTGTTGGTTTCCATCAGCGGCTCCGGCGCTCGGCTGACCCGCGGAGTCACTGGCGTTATTCGCCGCTGCGGTCTGATCTTGCTTCTGGCCTGTGCGCCTCGGCTGCTGAGCGAGTAGCTTGCGAGCCAGTTCCAGATTGTGACGAGCGTCTGTTGCAAGAGCAGAGGGCAGGTCCTGATCCTTCGCCAAGCAAGACTCGTACTCCTGAATCGCTTCTTCCAGAAGCGACACTGGCTGCGTCTGGCTTGACTGGCAGGCCTGGCGAAGCTTGCAGTTGCCGCGCTCGTAGCAGGCCCGACGCTGCCGCAGTGCTTCGCCCGTGGATTGTGCCGAACGGAAATCGTCCGCTGCGGGGTCGTCTTGACCGAGGTGGTAGAGGGCTACCCCGCGGTTGAACACCGCGTGGCCCGGGTCCTCGCCTTCGCGCAGTGCTAGACCGTATAGCTCCGCAGCTCGGGAATAGTCCCCCCGGTTGAAGGCGGCTTCTGCTGCCTGGAGGACGTCCGCCGTCAGGCTGCGCAGAGCCCAGCCGACAAGCACGAGCAGGATACCCACAGCCATGAGCCAGCGGAGCCTGATCACGGCGTCACCTCCAGACGCTTGCGCATTGGGCGACGACCTGGCGCGGATGTTGAACCTGTTGGCTTTCGTGGCGGCGGCACCAATCGAACGAGCCAAGGCGGCTTGCTCGGAAGCGCAGGTCCGCTGGGTTGCGTTCGACGGCGGCGAATGCTGATCACCGGATCTATCAGGAGCAGCACCACGGCCGGAAGCAGGAACCAGGCGTAGCGATGTATCGGTTCCCTGGCCTGGCCCTTCGGTGTGATCTCGCGGAGAGGCCTGGATTCCAGAAGTGGAATCAATTCCGCAACGGGCATGGGCTGTGTCGCCGCACCAACATACGCCGCGGAGGTCAGCCGAGCGAGTTCGCGCAGGGCGGCTTCCTCCAGCCGCGTATGCACGACTTCCCCTTGAAACGTGAGCAACTGGCGGCGATTCCCAGGACCGACGATCGGGATCGGCGAAGCCTTCGCCGGATCGCCGACTCCCACGGTGAAGACGCGCACGTTTCGCCCAGCCAGGGTCTCGGCGAGGCTCTTCGTCTGGTCGTCGAGGTCGTCTCCGCCGTCTGACACCAGGATGATGTCGGCATGCGACTCCGCAGGTTCGTTCTCCTGCTGAGGTTTGGGCAGGGCCCGTTCAGCCCGCGCGAGAGCGGCAGCCAGCTCGGTGCCATCGCGTGCTAGAAGCCCGTCGTGCCGTAACCGTAGGCTCTCAACGCTGGCTTCTTCCAGTTCTTCGTAGAAGTGACGAAAATCCGTTGTGAGCGGACACAGGAGCGCCGCCCGATCTGCAAAGGCAATCAATCCGATCCGATACCCGCCGCGGGCTTCGAGTTCTTTCGCGAGAGCTTTGAGGTCTGCCCTGGCTCGACTTAACCGGCTCGGCAAAGCATCCTCGGCGTTCATGCTTCGGCTCACATCCAGCAGCACGAGCAGATCCCGACCGCGTGCAGGTGTTGGGGGCAACTCGCATTCGCCCCAGCATGGTCCCAGGGCCGCGAGAGCCAGAAGCAGCAAGGCGACGCAGCGAAGGCCCAGCTTGAAGGACTGGCGAGGCCCACTCAGGGGAAGAGGCTGAGAACCGTCACGAGCGCTAAAGGCCAGACAGCCTCGGCGCTGCCGTAACATCGTGAGCGCGAAGCATGTGCCCGCAGCCGCGGCGAGTAGCACGCACCAGAAGTTGTGTGGATAGGCCCAGTGCATGAAAGCGCTCCAGAGACCCTCGCTGCATCCATCTGCGACATCCGCGTCGCTAACCAATAACCAGCAATCGCGTTGCTCCCAGCAGCGCTTCCAACCCGAGAATAGCCAGGCCGAGAATCAGCGGAACTACGAACCAGTCCTCTCGCTTGACAGTATCCAGGTGCTCGATGCGAGACTTTTCCATCTGATCAATTTCTCGGTAAACCGCCAGAAGGCCCTCGGCGTCCGTAGCTCGGAAGTACTTTCCACCCGTCAAGGAGGCCACCCGGCGCAGCGTCTCCTCGTCCACGGAATCCGCACCGGATGAAGCGATGGAGCGAAGCAACGGGTGAGTATGAGCGGCCTCCTGGTTGCCGATGGCGCCGATCGTGTAGACCCGCACTCCCATGTCCGCGGCCAGCTTGGCCGCAGCTTGGGGCTGCATGGCTTCGGGCGCGTTCTGCTTCCCATCGCTGAGAAGAATCAGGATCTTCTCCTTTGGAGCGGCGCGCCGAAGTCGATCCAGGCCCCAGGCCAGGCCGTCGCCAATATTGGTGTAGGGCCCGAGAGCGATGTCCTCGAGACTGGCCAGCAAGGTGTCATGCGAATGGGTCAGCGGGCAAAGCACGTCAGGATGGCGATTGAAGCCGACAAGTCCGATCTGATCATTGGTTCTGCCAGGCAGACCATGCTCTGGGCTTCCCTTGACGAACAAGCGTATGGCGTGCAGCGCGGCATCCATTCGCGTGATGGTCTGGCCCTTCAGTGAGTAGTCGGCGTAACCCATGCTCAGGCTGGTATCGAGGACCAGCTGGATCGCAATGCCCTCGGTGTGGGATCGGGAGTTGGTTTGAGCCGTCTGGGGCCCCGCCAGGGCAGTTACGATGAACAGGAGCGCAAGGGCTCGAAGACAAGCTAGCCATGCAGGCGCCCAGCGACCGATGCCGTGATTCACCGCCGGACTGCCAGCGACCCCCGCCAGCCTGGCGCTGCCGCGACGCAGGTTGCGGAGCGGCAGAAAGGCCATCGGAAGCAAGGCCAATAGCAAAAAGGCCTGGGGATGGGCCCAGTACATGGGGAGAACCTCCACCGCGTCCATCGGCGGATGACCATGGTTCGGCAAGGAGTCAAGCCAGGACTCACGTCCCTTGTGGCCGCTCACCAGGGCGGCCCATCGGCAATGCCGGTCTGGTCATGCCTTTTAACTATACGTTGCAAATTGCCGTCAGGTCGGATTGTGCGGAGAAATCTCGGGATGCGGGCTGGCACGCTTGTTCGGAGTTCGGACACCCAGGACCGAGGACTCAGCCTGGTTGCTAAGGATCGTGGCGCTGCGCCCTTCGCGGAGCGCCAATCAAGGCTCGGATCACTCCAGGTTGGGCGCCGAAAGGCTCTACGGCGAGGTGCGGATGGGAGGCGTGCAGGATCACTTCTTCCGTCCCGCCGGCCTGGAGCACAGCAGCAGAGGGGCTCAGGCCCCGATCAGAAAGGTGCCCGCAATAATGGACACGAGCGCAAGGAATTGATGGGCAAAGTGAGTTGCCGCGTAAGCAATTTCTGGGGTATTTCAGCCGGCACGTTCATTCCGAGCGCACCACGGTACTCCTCCAGGCAGCGTGTCTGGTAGGCCGAAACGAGGTCGAGGATGATGGGAATGACCAGGGCGGTCCATGGACCTGGTGCTTCGACCCACCCAGGGTGCGCACGACGATGCAGGCTGCTGCCCCGGGATGATGCTTTCCTCAGGTCGGAAGCCCACGGACATGACGAACCCCACGGCCATCCGAATTGCCGTCATCGCAGTGATAAGCTGAGCGCTGAAGTCGCGATTGAGAATAGCCTTCGAATTATACGCCTCAAGCTCCTAGAATCGGCTATCCCACAAGGTGCAAAAATGCTTGAGCCGATTCCGCATGAAGATACCCCCTGAATGGAGGGGAGAATGCTATTCACGCAAGTTCCAACCAGCGGGGGTCAACGTCTTGAGGCCTCCCCGCGCCCTGGCGTTGCGGGCGAACGCTGGGCCGCAAGCCGGTGTTTTGTTCGGGATTCAGGGCAACGGGACGGGAGAAGTGGGCGGAATCCGACGTGGCGTGAAAAAGCGCCTGGCAAGGCTCGTCGAGAAGCCAGGTCCAAAGGCTCAACCTGCCCGTGGCCATGCTGGCGCTGATCACAGGGTAGGTCAGGAGGTTTTGTGCCTGGGTCAGCACGCAGCGTTCCGAGGCTACGCGTTTGTCGGCAGCTGGCAAGGCCGCCAGGATGGCCCGTGCCGCTTCCGCATGCGTTAGCCAGTGCCTCAGGATGACGTCTCTTGGTGCTGGCTTGCCTGGCAAGAGATGCTCGGTTATAGCGCACGGGACATGCCCGCAGACCACGACCTCGCGCACGCCTAGCACGTTCACAGCGTGATTGACCAGTGCTTCCTCAACGTGCTGACCAGTGCCATAGGGTGGGACGAGCGCGCCCGGGGTGCGGTGGATGAGCCACCGCTGCGGGTACAAGTGCTTCTCCAGAACGTCGGGGGAGAGGCATTCCGAGCTGCAGGTAATTAACAGGCCCGCGGCGCCAGATCCGGTCGGTATGATGTGTTCCTTCGCCGAGTGCGGCGACGGTCGTGCCCTCAACTCACTTGCTAGCCAGCGCTGCATGACTCCTCCCAGAACGAAGGTTGAAGAAACAACAAGGCCGGAAGATCAGCGCGGAACGTCCCCAGGATCATTCCCGCGTTGATCCTCCGGCCTTATCCCCCAGAGCTTATGAGTCTCCGGTGGCCTGCCGGCGCCTCAACTTTTGCCCTCGAAGCGGAGCATGCCCTTTCGAGCAGTCCTCGCTTCCAGGGTCTTAGCCGAGTAGCTGGACCTACCTCATTTGTCGTCCGGCAGTACCGGACGCTCATCCAGTCTCAAAACAACCTCTCTCTCCTGCCCTTGCTAATGTCTGTGTGAACGCTGCGAATCCCACGCTGAGCGACTCCTCGATCCGTGCTACAAGCTGCGACTGCTCCACGCTAGCCAGTTCCAGCCGCGACTGGTTGATGAGATAGGGGCACGCCTGCTCCGGCTGGGCCAGCCTCTGCTCTACCGGCTCAGGCCCCCGCTCAGCATGGCCAGCACGAGGTCGCCCACCTGGCAAGTGCGAGGCTTCCCTGGCCATCGGCCAGTGTACTCTTTTTCGAGCTGAACAAGGGCGAGGTTCACGCACGCTTCGAGCTTTCCCCTGCTGCGCGTTCTGGGGACCGCCGCCGTTCCTCGACACCTTCATCTGGCAATCCCCCCATTTCCCTGACCGGCAACTCTGTGAAGCCCGCAAGCTGAACGTCCTGCGCCTCGCGAAGGCTAACCCCATCTTGTTCTCCTCGGGCCCGCATGTCCCGTGGGAGCGTTTTCCTTGGAGCGTTGGATCCCGTTGAGCGAGCCAGAGGCTATCCCAACGAGCGTCCGTGGCTTGACCGAACTGAGCGAGAGGAACAGGTTGCCCGTTCAACAGCGAAGAGGCGGCTGCGATCCAGCAGAGATCGGCAAAAACTCAGGAGCATGGTGGAACTGCAAGAGCTGGGCATCAGGTTGGTGAAGGCGCTGGTGTGGTCGGCCAACCCTATGGGGCTCCTGGAGCGTCGGACGCCGGCAATGACGTGTGCACTCCAACCTCAGTTCCTCGGCTGAGTCGCTTTCGCTATGCTCCGCAGCTTCTCCCGCCGCTGACGAGAGCAAGATTCTGGCTAACGAGAGTTGGCTAGCCAGGTCCACGCCGAGAGAAAAGACAAGGAACAGGAACATGACCGCCCATGCCCACGATCGCAGGCTACGAAGGCACAAGTCACTGCTCAATGTTCGCTGCACGGCGGCTTCCAAACGCCTGGTCGCAAAAGTCATGCAAGCCATCGAGGTCCGTGCCGACGGGAAGGGGATAATCCTGGAGCCTGGCTTTACAGATACCCGCACGATCTGATTCTGTCAAACCTATTGCCAGCGAATTGGCATTGGGCGGTAATTTGTCATTATAGAAAATCAGTGTTCTGCCAGACGACCATCGTTGATAAGCGACCAGCCATGCGGCAAATACTGTGACCGCCAAACGGATTCCTTCGCTAGAATGTCCAGCCTAGAGGCCCCTTCTCCCGAGGCAAGCTGATGACGACGCCGCACCTCCGTACTGCCACCACCCTTCTCGCACTGATCTGCCTGGTGCTGCTGGACGCTTTGCCCATTCAAGCCCAGGCCCCAGCAACGACCCGCGACGAGTTGTTTCTGAAGTCGCATCGGTATCGCCTCGTGGGCCCGTTCCGCGGCGGTCGGTCTGCAGCCGTGACAGGTGTTCCTGGGAAGCCGTTGCTTTTCTACTTCGGAAGTACGGGCGGAGGAGTCTGGCGGACCAAGGATGGCGGCAATACCTGGGAAAACATCTCCGATGGGTACTTCGGCGGATCGATTGGCGCCGTCGCGGTGAGTGAGTCCGATCCCAACGTCATTTATGTCGGCGGGGGCGAGAAGACTGTGCGCGGCAATGTCTCCCACGGTTACGGGATGTGGAAGTCCACCGATGCGGGGAAAACCTGGAAGGCCATCGGCTTGCTGGATAGCAGACACATCCCTCGCGTCCGGATCCATCCGCGGAACCCCGACGTAGCCTATGCCGCCGTCCTCGGCCACCTCTACGGTCCCAATGCGGAGCGAGGCGTATTTCGGACAACCGACGGCGGAATCACCTGGAAGCGCGTTCTTTTCGTGAACGATGAAGTGGGGGCGGCTGACCTCTGCCTGGACCCCAGCAATCCGCGCATCATCTATGCCAGCACCTGGCGGGTCAAGCGAACCCCTTACAGCCTCGAAAGCGGCGGTGCAGGTTCCGGCTTGTGGAAAAGCACCGACAGCGGCGATACCTGGAAGGAAATCACCCGAGCCAAGGGCTTGCCTCAAGGAACGGTGGGAATCATCGGAGTTACCGTGTCGCCCCTGGATCCCAATCGCGTTTGGGCGATCATCGAGGCGGAGGATGGAGGTGTCTTCCGGTCGGACGATGCCGGAGAGACCTGGACGAGGACGAACGACGAACGCAGTCTCCGCCAGCGTGCATGGTATTACACCCGCATCTTCGCCAGTCCACGGCACCGCGATGAGGTCTATGTGCTGAATGTTGGCTTCCATCGGTCGGTGGACGGGGGCAAGACCTTTACTTCAATTCGGACGCCGCACAGCGACCATCACGATCTGTGGATTGACCCTACCGAGCCCGATCGCATGATCATCGGGGATGACGGCGGGGCCCAGGTGAGTATCAACGGCGGAGCGGCCTGGACGACCTATCACAACCAGCCCACGGCACAGTTTTATCGCGTGACGACCGACAACGCCTTCCCCTACCGCATCTACGGCGCGCAGCAGGACAACTCGACAGTGCGAATTCGTTCGCGCAGCGACCGCTTTGCCATCGGGGAGCGGGATTGGGAGCCAACCGCTGGAGGCGAGAGCGGACACATTGCCCCACATCCGCGGGACTCGGATATCGTTTATGGGGGGTCGTACGGCAACTACTTGATTCGCGTCAACCATCGTACGGCCGAGGTCCGCGACGTCAACGTCTGGCCCGACAACCCAATCGGCGCTGGGGCCGACGTGCAGAAGTACCGATTCCAATGGAACTTTCCTCTTTTCTTCTCGCCCCATGATCCCAACTGCCTGTATGCCGCGGGAAATGTGCTCTTCAAGACAACCAACGAGGGGCAGTCCTGGACTCCAATCAGCCCCGACCTGACGCGCAATGACAAAACCAAGCAGGGACCATCGGGCGGCCCCATCACCAAGGACAACACCTCCGTGGAATACTATTGCACGATCTTCGCAGCCTTGGAATCACCGCACGAACCAGGAGTCCTTTGGTGTGGCTCTGATGACGGGCTACTGCATCTCTCCCGCGACGGCGGCAAGACGTGGACCAAGGTCACGCCTCCGGAATTGCCGGAGTGGAGCATGATTAACAGCCTTGAAGCGCACCCCACGGCCAAAGGCGGACTCTATCTTGCCGCGACACGGTACAAGCTTGATGACTTCAGCCCCTACCTTTTCAAGACCAGCGACTATGGCAAAACCTGGACGAAGATCGTGAAGGGCATTCCAGGAGATCACTTCACGCGTGTCGTGCGGGCCGACCCCAAACGCCCTGGTCTGCTCTACGCCGGCACGGAGTCAGGCGTGTATATCTCCTTCGATGATGGTGCGAGTTGGCAACCGTTTCAATCCAATCTGCCCATTGTCCCGATCACTGATCTGGCAATAAAGGAGGACGACCTGATTGTCGCGACCCAGGGCCGCACCTTCTGGATCCTTGATGATCTCACGACGCTGCACCAGTACCAGCCAGACTTGCTGACCAGGCCATTCCACCTGTTCAGGCCGCGCGATGCACTGCGTCTGCCTGGGGGAGGCTTCAGCGGGGAGGACGAGAGGCCCGCTCGTGGTTCGTTGACCGAGGGCCAGAACCCGCCCGTGGGACTGGTCATCAACTACTTCCTCAAGGAAGCTCCGACGAAGGAGGCGCCGGTCAAGCTGGAAATCAAGGACGCCAACGGTAAAGTTGTACGCTCCTTTTCCACCACGATTGAAAACGGGCCGAACAAGCTGGAAGCCAAGGCGGGCATGAACCGGCTGGTCTGGAACTTGCGTTATGACGATGCCGAGGATTTTCCTGGCATGGTGCTCTGGGGAAGCCTCACAGGCCCGCGAGCAGTTCCCAACGTTTACGATCTCCGATTGGAAGTTGGCGGACAGGAGGCCAGGACCTCCTTCAACATCAAGCCAGACCCAAGAGTCAGCGCCACGGCGGAAGACTATGAAGCACAACTTCGCCTGGGTCTCTTGCTTCGCGATAAAGTGACGGCAACCCATCGTGCCATCAAGCGAATCCGTAACGTGCGGGAGCAGGTCAGTCAGGTCGCCCAGCGAGTCAAGGATCGGCCTGATGCGGCTGAGATCGTCATGGCTTCCCAGCGGATCGAGAAGGAGTTGACAAGCATTGAAGAGACGCTGCACCAGACCAAGGCGCGGAGTTCGCAGGACGTTTTGAACTTTCCCATTCGCCTCAACAACAAGCTGGCCTCCTTGGCGGACACTGTCGGCACGGGTGACAACCGCCCGACTGACCAGGCCCAGCGTGTTGCCGCGGAACTCACGGGACAGGTCGATGCCGCACTGGCGAGACTGCGCGTTGTGCTCGAAGAAGACGTGGCAAGCTTCAATTCTCTGCTCGATCGCAAGAACGTGCCTGGCATCCTCGTAGGTGATCCAACTGCTGGCAAGTAGACTCCGCCAGGCAGGCCAGCACTTGAGAGGCTTGGAGGTGGACTGACATGGGCTTTCTGACGGCGCTGCTCAGCGCCGTTTTCTCCGCCGCCAAGGATTTGCTAAGCAAGCGGCTCGCCTTCCGTATGGATGGTACGGCATCCACTTTCGCATCTTTCGCCTTCGCCTTGCCGTTCTACGTCGTGCTCTTGCTCGTGCTCTGGGTCATGGGAGTGGAAACCGCCACCTGGTCGACATGGTTTCTGCTTCTCGTCATGCTTCGAGCAATCACTGACACGTTGGCCGAGTGGCTGAAGATGTATGCCCTGGCCCATGGGGACATCTCAATTGTGGCGACCTTCTTCTCGCTTTCGCCCCTGTTCTTGCTCGTCACTTCACCGCTCATTACCGGCGATCCGCTGTCCATCCTGGATGTAGTGGCAGTGGTGCTTGTCGTCGGCGGCAGCCTCTTCATGGTCTACCGTCCCTCGCATGCCGGTTGGAGGCAACAGGGCCGCGGCATCCTGCTGGCCAGCGGGGCGGCTGTCTTCTTCAGCCTGAACTCCTGCTTCGATCGACTGGCTGTCCAGCACGGCACTCCTGTGTTTGCAGGCTTCACGATGACGCTGCTGTCGGCACTTTTCCTGACCCCCTTTGTCATCGGAAACAGCCAACGCATAGGCGCACTGCGTTCGCAATGGCGGGGATTGACGTCCCGCGGCGCACTGGAGATTGCCTTCATGGTTTGCAAGCTGTCCGCCTTGCAATACCTGGCCGCTCCGGACGTCGTCGCCTTGCAACGTCTGTCGCTTTTGCTCTCCATCATCGGCGGCAGAGTGTTTTTCAAGGAGACTGACTTCAAGAGAAGATTCGCTGCAGGGCTGCTCATCCTGGCCGGTGCAGCCGTCGTTGGCTGGATGCAGCGGGCCAGCCTCAGCGAACTCTTGCGCGGCCTATTCAGCCATTAGCCAGTGCTCAGAAATGCTCGGATGCATGCTTCGCCAGCCTCGTGCAGCAGCCCGTTGCTGGCGACGGTACCCGCGATCTTGCCCGACCCATCCTGGCGATAAGCGATCGCCTCGCCGCGTGCATCGGTCACTCGCCCCCCCGCCTCTTCCACGAGAATCTGTCCCGCACAAACGTCCCAGGAGTTAAAGCCGGTATAGCTGCTCAGATAGAGTTCGACCTCGCCACGTGCGACCATCGCCATCTTGATGCCAGCGGAATAGGTGTAGAGTTGCGTGCGCAGTGACTCAGTGATAGGGCTGGCGTTCTTCTTCTCGGAATGGCTGCGAACCAGGCGGGCCTCGTTCCACTGGCTGACGCTGCTCACGTGGCAGGATCGCACGGCATTTACATCGTCTTCGATCCAGCAGCCCTCGTGCTTGACTGCGAAGGTCATTCGGGACCTCGCCGGCTCGAACACCACACCCATCCGCACCTGGTAGCGTTCTACCAGGCCGATCATGACGCTGAATTCCCCGAGTTTCTTGGCGAAGCCGCGGCTGCCGTCAATCGGATCAATGATCCACAGTCGTGGCGCCTCTCGTGGCAGGCGGGCGAGTTGCGGGCTATCCTCCTCGGCACAGAAGGCGTCCCTGGGGAATTCTCTTGAGAGCAGGTCAAGAATGAGCTCTTGCGAGCGGCGGTCTGCCTCGGTCGAGATTTCAGCCGGCGCCTCGGCCAGGGCGGCGAAGTCGGCGTACAGTCGCATGATCTCATTGCCCGCGAGCCTGGCGGCTGACTTGGCTGCTTCCAGTTCCCCGGCGTACTCCATCGGCATGGGTTCCCTCCCTAGCACTGGATCGACAACCGCGCCTCGCTCAGCCGTAGCTAGCAGAAGCGGGCGGTTGTTAACTCATTGTTCAGCGAACACGTTGAACTCAAGATACTGGAGATGCCGGTACAAGTCGCTGGTATTGACCAGGTCGCGGTGCAAACCCGCTGCCTCAATTCTGCCGTGATGCAGGAGGTAGACACGATCACAACTCTTGATTGTGGATAGACGGTGCGGCAGGAAGATTGTCGTCCTCTCCGGCAGGAAGCGGTTGTAGGTGTCTTCCAGCATCGCTTTGGTGTCTTCGTCGAGGGCAGCCGTCGGCTCCTCGATGATCACCAGGGCTGGGTCGCGCAGGATGGCCCGTGCCAGGGCGATGCGGAACTGCTCGCCGATGCTTAGACTGTGGCCCAACTCGCCGATTCGCGTCTCGTAACCATGCGGGAGTTTCTGGATAAAGTGGTGTGCGTGCGCGACCTTGGCGGCCTCCATGATCTGAGGCAGCGTGTAAGCCTGGTCGCCGCAGCCGATGTTGTTCGCGACGGTGTCGTTGAAGACGAGGTTGTGTTGCAGCACCAGGGCGACCTGGACCCGCAGACTCTCGAAGGTCACCCAGCGAAGGTCCTTGCCATCTATGAGGATTTCGCCCTCCCGCGGATCAAGGAAACGCGGCACCAGATAAACAAGGGCATGAGTTTCCAAGGCCTCCTGGCCGACAATGCCAACGCGTTCGCCCGCCTTGATTTCAAGATTCACGTCATCCAGCAGAACTCTTCCCGTTCCTGGCTCTCTCAGACTGACGCCGCGAAACTCCAGTTGATGCGAGAGCGGCGGCAGAAACTCGGCGCCCACAATTTGACCCACGTCGCCGCGCTTGTCCAGGAATGCGAAGACCGTGGCTGAAGCCGTGCGGGCGCGGCGGAGCGTGCGTTGGGTTTCGAACCAGCTCCAGATTGGCCAGTACATGCTGATCAACGCGGCGACTACGGTAATCGTCGCGGCCACGCCGAGGTTGTTGCTAAGGATGTTCCAGCCGGCCCCATACAACAACAGGGCCAGGGCTAACACCGCCAGCAATGTGAGCGTCTGCCCAAAGAAAGCTTTCTGAAGATAACGCCTTTGCAGGGAGCGAGCGTAACGATCCAGTTGTCGCTCCACCCGCGACTGATTGAACAGTTCCATGAGGTAGCACTTTGCCAGCCTCATGATCTGCAGGCTCTCCTGTAGCAGAGCCAGTTGCTCGGTCGCCTGGAGTGTGTTGCGGCGTTCCTCACGCCGAAAGTAAGCTGCTAGCTGTCCTTCGACAAGCCAGAAGAGCAAGGCAAAGAGCAGAAAGGCCACTGTGAGCCAGGGAGGCGCTCCGCTTGCCCCCCATTCCACGAGCAAGGCAAAAGCTAGAAGAGTAATGAACGTCGCGGGGGCGCGGAAGACCACGGAGAGCCAGGCATAGAGGCCTTCTATGACAGCCTCTAGATGCCTCGTGAAAATGCCGATGGCCTCGCTGGTGCCCAAGGCACGAAAAGCCAGCGTCCCCAGGCGATAGGTCTGGTGATAGACGGCTCGCCGCAGGCGCGTCGCTGCTTCAACCACGGCCAGAGAAGCCAGTTGCTGCATCAACATGACGAGCATGCCATACAGCAGAGCAAGGATAACCGCACAAATTAGGAGGCCCGTCAAGAATGAACCGTTGCCGCGGGTCCAGGCGAACCAGTTGGTTGGCGCTGCACAGATCGACTCGAACCAGTGGCCCTCGCGGTGCAGCCGCCAGGCAAGCGAAAGGAGACCAACGCCATCCTGGTTTTGAATTGCGTCCTCGGTCTGAGACAGCGCGGTCGGGCCCAGCACCGTGCCCAGCCATGCTCTATCGGCATCATCCAGGTGTGGTATTCTGCCTCGATGGATGATCAGGTCGGCAAAGAGACCGAGCACGACCAGCAGCAGAACATGAACGAATCCCAGGCTGAGCGACGTGGCGATAGCTCCCCACGTGGCCGAGGCATTGTATTGCAGAAACCGGCGCGCACGAGCGAAGGAGTCGGACTGCACGATTGCCCCTCAGGAAACCGCATTACCTGACTCCTTTATCGTAATGGCCGGCCCGCTTGTTTCCAAGACGAAGAAGCAAGTGCACGCCAATCATTGGCTTGCGGCTGTTCTCAACGTTAGGGATAATCCAGAAGGTCAAGCCGAGGGAGGAGGCTGCATGTCAATCAATCTTGCATGTCGGTGCGGCAAGCAGATGCGTGTCGGCGAGGAACTGGCGGGGCGCAAGGCGCGCTGCCCCAACTGCGGCCGTCGGGCCCGCATCCCCTCTATCGCAGGACAATCACGTGAAGCTGATGATGCCAGCCCGCAGCCGTGGCGAGGCCGCTGGCTGTTCATCATCTTGCTGACGGCGTTGCTTGCGGTCGGCATGATCGCTTCAGCCCTGGTCTACCGGGCCGTAACCTCTGAAGGCAGGCCGCGCGAAGCTGCGCTAGGGACGCCTGATTCCGTGCCGGCAGTTTCCCCCCTAGCTGCACCACCCCTACCATCCGGGGACACAGCCGGCTCTCCGGAAGCCTCCCCTTCCGTTCCAGCCCCTGGGGAGCCGCTCCCGATGGTTGAGTTCAGCAGGACCGAGCCAGCCGATCCGGAAGCCGGCAAGCCGCTAGTCATCCAGCTGGCTTGCAAAGGGGAGGGGCTCGACTTCGAGTATCGCGCGGACGGTGTAGACGAATGGCTGCCAGCGCGGGATGGGAAGGTGGTGCTTCCGCCGTTGCAACCTGGCCCGCTCACGATCGAAGCCCGCGCCCGAGACAAGCGTGAGCGTATTTCACCCGTGGCACAACGCACCTGGCTCATTCGTGCTGCCATGCCAGCTACGTTTGCCGGAATTACCGACGGGCCGCGGCCTGACATGCCCGAGCCTGGCCGAGTCGATGCGCAAGTGCCGGATCGGCCGCCCATGAAACCCTTCGTCCTCGATGGCCAGCGGCCTGCTGACCCCATGCAGCCCCGCGTCCAGCAGGTCGATCCACGCCGCGACCCGCAACTGCTCGTCTGGAAACTCAAGCCCGCCGACCGACTGTATCAGGAAGTGCTGGTGTCGCAGAAATCTGTCTACCGGATCCAGGGGATCGATGTTGGAACCAACGTCCAGTACGCCGTGCTCTCCCGCTTTGAGGTGGGAAAACCGAAAGATGATGGGTTGACTGAAGTGACGCACACCGTCGAGGCGGCCCGCCTCATCCAAGCAGATCAGCTGACTGAAAGCCTTCTGGCGGGTGCCATCCAGAAGATGCCCGGGACAGTTTACAAGCTGACTCTCAACCGCAAGATGGAAATCGTCCGCTTCGAAGGGCAGGACAGCCCGCTGAGGGTTCTAGGCGATCCGTTCGGGGGCGGAGCGTTCGCCATGGCCTCGCTGATCGACCGGGACGGGTGGCGTGAGCTGGACCAGCTGACTTTCTTCCAACCTGAAAGGGCAATCGTCCTCAACGAGCATTGGCAGAAGCCAATGACCCACGCGTGGGGTGCGCTCGGCTCGTGGAATGGCCAGGTCGCCTACAGATACCTTGGCAAACAGGGCCAGTATCATCGCGTGGTCTACGGGATGAACCTGGTTCACGTGCCAAATCGGCAGCCGAGCGGTGGATTGCCGTTTCAACTAACGGCTGCCAGTTTCAAGCACCAAGAGGCTGGCGGCATGATCTGGTTTGATACTGAAAAGGGCCGGGTGGTAGGCGCCGATGAACGGTTCAATGTGCGGGGGCAGATCGGGGTAGCGGCGGGCGGACAAGACGCGCCGATCGACGTCGCCGAGGACCAGGCATTTCGCGTGATCGTCCACGATCGCAACCCGTGGCAGAACTAGCTGGTCGGCAGATTGCTGAAGCCCGCAAGCGGTCCTATGGTTCAAGATGGGCAAGTCGCCAGAGTTCCTGGGCCGTCTCGTTCATTGGAAAAGGCTTGTTGAACACGCGCTCCGCGCCTAGCCGCAGTAGTTCTTCTGATGTGCGGTGCCCCAACTCGCCGCTCATGAAGCAGCAGCGAACTCCTGGCATGACACGTCTCAGTGCCGCCAGCGTATCGGGGCCATCCAGCCCTGGCATCCGCACGTCCAGCAGCACCATGTTTACCTTCCCACGAATGCGCTCGATTGCTTCCACGGCGTCCCGCCCTGAAGCAGCGGTAAACACCTGGAATCCCTGTCGGCGGAGCGTGATCTCCATGAGGTGGAGGATTTGCTCTTCGTCGTCAACGACCAGGATGACGGGAGCAAGGGTTACTGGTGCCTTGGCCCCCCGGCATGTACAAGGCGGCATTTCTTTCATTGACGTGCTGATGCCTCTGCTCTCGCACGCCAGGGAGGACATCAAAGCGACTTGCAATCTTACTCAGGAGTTGATGGCCTCGCCTGGCTGCCTCTGTTCCAGTGTCATTGTACGCTCAAAGAAAGGCCAATTGTTCAGAAACTTCGGCAAAAGTCGGCCAAGTGGTACGTTCTGCTGTGGCAAAATCGTCAAGATCTTACGTTTGTTACGCCGGCTGCTGACTTTTGAGGCCTCACCTTCCCAGGGGTGCGGCCTCCCAGGACCGGAGAACCTTGCGACTGACGGGGTGCACTAGCATGAGGCGTTGTCCGTCGAGGCTGAAAGCTGCCGCGCCGACGCAGTCTTCCCCGACGGCAAATACCAACAACTCCTGGCCCGTCCCTGTATGCCAAAGGCGAACCGTACCGTCCCCAGCTACAGAGGCGAGGCGTTGGCCATCCGGTGTGAAGGCGATGCTGGTTACTGTTCCTGTATGGCCTTCTAGTACCAGGGGCTCCATGGGTCGACCTACCCGCGGGAGCTTGATCATACGGCCTTCCAGAACTGCCTGACGGCGGGTGAATTCTTGAATCGGCGGCTGGAAGTCCGCGATCGCTGGCCCAGTAAACTGTCCCGTCGCTGTGCATTGTCGCAGCAAATAGTGCCATTCCCAGTTATGCAAGGAAGCTGGACACTGTTGCAGCATCTCCAGGGCTGCCTGTCGGCGATTCTCCGCGAGATAGCGTTGAGCAAGCCCGATGCTGGCCACATAGGCTAGCGTCTGGGCTTTTTCCCGTTCGCGAAGTTCCGCTTGGTAGTCGTCGCGAAGCTTCTCCAGGGCGCTCTCCACGTGGGCGCGTGTCGAATGGATTCGCAGAAGCCCTGCCGTGGAGACGACGGCTTCGACGAAGAGCAGGCTCGTCAGAGCGGCGACCAAGCAGGCTAACAAGGGGTTGCGCCTCCCCCACCGCCAAATCCGTTCGAGCCGGCTGACCCGCCGAGCCGTGATGGGCAACCCCTGGCACCAGTGCTCCAGGTCCGCAGCCAGGGCCTCGGCCGAACCGTACCGGCGCTCCGGGGCTTTCTCCAAGCACTTGAGGCAAATCGTCTCGAGATCCTGGTCGACCGCAGAGCTGTAGAATCGGGGACGTTCCGGCTCCTGGTGGACGACCTGCCAGAGGGTCTCCACTGGCGTGTTGCCGTTGAAGGGGGGGCGGCCCGTCAGGAGTTCGTAAAGCACAACGCCGAGACTGTAAATGTCCACGCCGGTGGTCAGGCCACGCTTTCCTAGTGCTTGCTCTGGCGCCATGTAGCTCGGCGTACCGACCAGCGAACTGGAAGGCGATGGGGCGGGAAGTGCGTGCGGCCCGAACGAAGAGGAGGCGGCCAGCGGCAACCGCTTGGCGAGGCCGAAATCCGTAACGTGCGGAAGTCCCTGCCTATCCAGCATGATATTGGCCGGCTTGAGATCCCGGTGCAGTATACCGCGCTGATGCGCGTGATGCACGGCCCGCGCGACGCGAGCCACCAGGCGAGCGATGGCAACCTGGCGCTCGTGGACCGCTTGGCGAGTGCGTGCTGCGGACCAAAGCCCAAATTCGCCGATCCGCCGTGCCAGGCTGCCGCCGTCGATCAATTTCATACTGAGAAAGTGCTGGCCGTCATGCTCTCCGACTTCCCAGATCGGCACGATGTTTGGATGATCGAGCTGAGCTGCGGCCTCCGCTTCGCTACGCAAGCGTTGCACATCGCCGCGGGATGCCAAATGCCCCCGAAGGATCATCTTCAACGCGACAATTCGCTGCAGTTGCACGTGCCGTGCCTTGTAAACCACACCCATGCCGCCGCGGCCAAGCTCGGAGATCAGCTCGTAGTCCCCGAAGCGAGCCAGAATCGGTGGTTGCGACCGCCCAGGCGAATCGCGCCAGGAGGGCGTCCTTATCGGAGCTTCTGCAGCCGCTTCACATGCTTGGAGCGACTGCTGAATAATCGTGATCCTGGTCGTCTTGAATTCGCCCATCGCCTCGCACTGCGGGCAATGTTCGGATTTAGCGTCCTCGCCGAGAACCACCCCGCATCCTGGACAGAGTCGCCCCTGCTCCATGGTTAACCTCCATGCCTGAGTCCAATGCACCGGAGCCTAGTCAGCGCCGCAGCACGAGCAGATGGGCAGGCTCCAGCTGAGGGTCGAGCCGCACGTAGTTGTGGGAGCCGCACCAGTGCCACACGGAGCCGGTGACCTGATCGTGAACTGCGTAGCCCTGGTTCGGGGCAAGACCTAGTTCTGACAGGTTCAAATGCACGAATCCTTCCTGCCAGCGTTGCGGATCGAGATTCACAACTACCAGTACCACGTTGGCATAGTCCGCCGTCGCCTTGGAATAGCAAATGATCTGTTCATTGTCCACGGGATGGAAGCGCAAGTTGCGATACTGCTGCAGTGCTAGGTTTTCACGCCGTGTGCGATTGATCATGGCCAGGTAATCGTTCAGATTGCCAGGCGCATTCCAGTCGCGCGGCCTGATCTCGTATTTCTCGGAATCAAGGTACTCCTCGCTGCCAGGCCGAAGCGGAACGTTCTCGCAGAGCTCGAATCCGCTGTAAATGCCGTAGACGGATGACAGCGTTGCCGCCAGCATGGCCCTGATCTTGAATGCTGGCCGTCCCCCTTTTTGAAGGTACTCGTGCAGGATGTCTGGGGTGTTGGCGAACAGGTTGCCGCGAAAGTACTCCGCCATGTCCGTCTGGGTCAGCTCGGTGAGATACTCTGTCAACTCGGGCTTGGTATTGCGCCAGGTGAAGTACGTGTACGACTGCGTGAAGCCGACCTTGGCCAGCATTTGCATGACCTTGGGGCGAGTGAATGCCTCGGAGAGAAATATAACGTCCGGATGCTCGCGCTTGATAGCTCCGATGAGCCACTCCCAGAAGTGGATCGGCTTGGTATGCGGATTGTCCACGCGGAAAGACTTCACGCCATGATTGATCCAGAACCTGAGCACGCCGCGAAGTTCTTCCCAAAGCGAAGGCCAGGCCTCCGTGTCAAAATTCAAGGGGTAGATGTCCTGGTACTTCTTCGGCGGATTCTCCGCGTACTTGATGGTTCCATCCGGCCGGTGCGCGAACCATTCCGGATGCTGCTTCACCCAGGGGTGGTCGGGCGAGCACTGGATGGCGAAGTCCAGTGCGACCTCCATGTCGAGTTCTCTGGCCGCGGCAACGAAAGCGTCGAAGTCGTCCAAGTCGCCCAGGCTCGGCTCGATGCTGGTGTGGCCCCCAGCCGAGCTGCCTATCGCCCACGGGGAGCCTGGCTCGCCGGGCAACGCAGTCAGGCTGTTATTCTTCCCCTTGCGATATGAAACCCCGATCGGATGGATCGGCGGGAGGTAGACTGTATCGAAGCCCAGCTGCTTGATATGCGGCAGCCTGGCGATACAGTCGCGGAACGTGCCGCTACGTTCTTTGGTAGGGGTTTGGGACCGCGGGAAAAACTCGTACCAGGCAGCGAACTGGGCGCGCGGCCGATCAACCACCACATGCAACTCGCGATCCAGCAAGGTTGCTCGACGACGATCCGGATGAGCGTACATCACCCGATACAACTCCTCGTCGAGCGCCGCCCGTACCGCCTCTTCCTGGTTGGCCATTTCCTTGATGCGTCGCGCCGCCGCGTTCAGGTATGCTCCCGGCCTTGTACCGCCGAGGCGCTCGGCCGTTTCCAGAATGATCTGTTGCCCTTCCAGCAACTCGCTGCTTACCTCTTGCCCAGCATCTGCCTTTTTCCGCAACTCCGCACGCCACGAGCCGAACACATCCACCCAGGCCTCAATCGTGTACGACCAGGTGGCTACTCGATCCAGCACAATCGTGCCTTCCCAGAGGTCCAATCCGGGATTGAGGCAGGTCATGGGCGTCTCGCGCCACTCCATCTGGGTTTCGGGCTTGTACTTGAGTACCGCCACGAGCAGGTCATGTCCGTCGCGGAAGATGTCGGCACGAACGGAGAGCGAATCGCCAATAATCCGCTTCAGGGCAAAGCGGCCGCAGTCGAGTTGGGGCTGCACGCCGCTGATGACGATGCGAGCCCGCTGACAACGCTCCATCGTGGGCGATGCTCCCGGCCTGGTTGGGACAGTCTCACTCGTGGGGTGGAGGAGTGCGGTCATCGTCCATGACTCCCGAATGATGTGTTAGCAGGCACGGCTAAGTATACTCCTCATGCCGCGGCAGACTAGCGTTGGAACTGGCTAGGACTCACGGGAATCCGCAGCCGCGGCACCCGCGGATGATCGCTGCGCAGCTCGATCGCTCCCCCATCGAAGCCAAAGCTCGTGTATTCGCTCAATTGTTCCGCGGAGAGATCTTTCCTTAACTCGTCCTCGCCGGCTGGTACCTGCGCATGCAACCGCCACGAGTTCTCCTTCCCCGCGACTGCCTCGAGCCTTGCCTTCAAGAACTTGGGGGAAACGCTCTCTATGGTCAAGGTTCGCCCAGGTTCGCCACGCAGTTCGATCTCCAACGGGGGGCACACATAGCCTCGGGCCAGGGGAATCTTCGCCGGCAAATCTACCCCGTCCCGCGATAGACCGACGGCTCCGCTTTCCACGAGACCGTCCACGGTAATGTCCAGGTCGCGCCCCGGATAGACGTCGCTTCGCAGCCGAACGATCTCGCGGAAAGCTCCAGCAGGGAGTCCTTCCACCGGTCGTACGGTCACACGATACCCAGCCGTCGCGCCGTGGGCGAGCAAACGGTCGGGACTGAGCGGCTCGGGCTTGCTGACTTGCAGCCCCTGGCTCAGCGATTTGGCTTCAAGCGTGAAGTTCCTCCGCTTGTCGTCCTCGGTGAAGACCTCGATTGCCAACTCCTTCTTGCCGCTCTTGAGATCGGCTACGAGGAGTTTGCCAAAGTCCAGCCGGCCGTTGGGCAGATTCATGCGCAGTGTGGGCTTGATGCGGCCATCTGCTTCCAGCATTAGCCGCTGGTTTGGATCTTCCTTGGCCTGGATGGTCGTCCGTACCCGTACGGCGTCCACGGTCGACTGGCTCATTTTCGGCTCCCAAGCCACCGTCACCTGGGCTGTTTGCCCAGGTGCTACGCTGGTTGGCTTGACCTCCACGCCCGCGCACTCACAGCTTTTATCAGCCACTTGAAGAGTCAAAGGGCGGCCGGCGCCATTCCGGAGAGTAAACGTCGTAGATCGGCGCTCCCCATAATCGGCCTCGCCCAGGTTTCCATCCCCGCTGACAACGCTGAGTTGACCATCCCCAGAGGTCGGGGCTGTGGTGGCAACTTTCACATCGTCCGCGGTATTGGTCCCCGTCGGCGAGGTGGCGGGCGTGCTAGCGCCGCAGCCACAGGCAAGCAAACCCACTGCGACGACGAACAAGAGTCGAGGCACAGATGAACTCCTGGGAGAAGGGACGCAATTCTTACTGAGGGCGCGCCGGGAAAGTGCAGATGAAACTGTAATGGAACCGCGCCGCGGGGTCAACTACGTGTCGTGCTGAGCCGTCATGCATGTTACTCAGGTAGCTCCTCATGCTGCCAACTGCTATTGACGAGTTCTTGGGACATGGGAGCCCAGGACGGAAGGATCAGCCAGGTGTCCTGCGGCCTTGCCAGGCGCGATCGGCCTGGCTAAAACTTCCGTTTTAGAAGGAGGCTGAGGCATATGGGTGGAATCCGGCCACGAACGCCATTCGTTATTCGGTTGAAGAACAAGCGTTGTCCCAAGTGCGGTAAGCCCATCAACCGCAAGAAGCTTCGCTGTGCTCGCTGCCATCAGGTGCAGCCGAAGATTCGTCCGTGATCGTCGCACTTCAACGCTTGATGCCGCTAGACGATCTGAGCCGCTGCTTGACGGCTTCTTGCCGCTAGCGTAGCCTGACTTCAGGCCAACCACAGCGCTTCCCTTCCAGTTGCCTGAAGGTCGTCACGGCATGCACCGGGAGATATCCCACGCTGACCAGGCGTTTCGCCAGGAGAGCCATGCTGGGCTCTACTTCCTCACGGCGATTATCGGCCTCTTGATATTGCTCGACCTTGCCTGGACGCCCCTGGCCGCCTGGCTCGGCCCTCAACTCGGCTTGGACTTGCCGCTGTACGAGGGCGGGCTTCCCGTCTTCGGCGGCGCCTGGCGTTTCGCTCTTCTCGCCGCATTGATCGGCTCAGCCCGTGTGCTTTATGGGGCTCTGGAAAGCCTGACTGCCGGCCGGCTAGGGGCGGACCTTGCTCTCGGCATCGCCGTCCTGGCTGCCATCCTGATTAATCAGCCCCTGGTGGCTGCCGAGGTCGTATTTATCGGCCTGGTGGGTGAGTGCCTGGAGGCCATCACTTTTAGCCGGACCCAGCACGCGATACGGCGGCTGGTCGAACTGACGCCTCGGCTCTGTTGGCTCCTGCGCGATGGTGAGCAAATCAAGACTCCGGTTGCAGAGCTCAAGGCAGGCGACAAGATCCTTGTCCGGCCAGGGAAACGAATCCCTGTCGATGGAATCGTCGTTGAAGGCCACTCGGCCGTCGACCAGAGCGCATTGACCGGCGAGAGCTTGCCCATTGAGAAGGGCCCGGGAAACGAAGTCCTGGCAGGAACACTGAACCAGTACGGTGCACTGATCATCGAAGTACGCAGTGCAGGCGAGCATACGGTCATGGGCCGGGTCATCGAGCTGACTTCTCGTGCTCTCAAGGACAAGGCTCCGCTGGAAAGAACGGCCGATCGACTTGCACGCTGGTTCCTTCCAGTAGTTCTCGGCCTCGCCGCCCTGACGTTCCTGGCAAACTGGTGGTGGTTCCGGGCCGTGGAAGGCGGCCTGTACATGGCAGTCTATCCCGCGCTGGCTGTTCTGGTTGTGGCCTGTCCCTGTGCCTTGATCCTGGCTACGCCGGCGACTGTCGTCGCTGCCCTGGGACGCCTTGCTGGCAGCGGCGTGCTCATCAAGGGCGGCGCCGCACTCGAACGGCTCGCGGGCGTGGATGCTTTCGCCTTCGACAAAACGGGGACCTTGACCACCGGTCAACTCCAACTGGGCACAATCATACCCGCGCAGGACGGGGTATCGTCGCATGAATTGCTCCGGCTAGCAGCTGCCGCCGAGCTGCGCAGCGAGCATCCGCTGGCCAGGATGATTGTTCGAGAAGCTCGTCAGCTTGGGATCGAATTTGAATCTGCCAGCGAATTTCAAGCTCAACCCGGTGCCGGCGTCACGGCTCTCGTAGGGGATCAGCGAATTGCCATCGGCAATCGGCGCTTTTTCGAAAACCAAGGAATCGAGATTCCTCCCCATGTGTCTGCAGCACTGGGGGAACTGGATCGGACGGGCCAGACTGCGCTGCTTCTCGCCCGCAACGGGAAGGTGCTGGGGCTATTTGGCGCCCGGGATTCCATCCGACCCGAAGCTGAGGGAGTCCTTGGCGAGCTGCGTGGTCTAGGGATTAACAATATCGCCCTCCTAACCGGTGATCGTCGTCCTACTGCTGAAGCATTGGCGGGAGCACTTGGCATCACCGAGGTGAAATCGGAGTGTCTGCCTGCGGACAAGGCGATCTGGATCGAACGTCAGACCGCCGATGGCCGCAAGGTGGCCATGGTGGGCGATGGCATCAACGACGCTCCAGCCCTTGCGGTGGCGAGTGTTGGATTGGCCATTGGAGGCATAGACGTCACCGCCGAAGCTGGCGACGTGGTGCTTCTGCGCGAGCCCCTGCGTCCCTTGCCTTTCCTGATTCGCTTGTCCCGTCAGACAGTCGCCATCATTCAACAGAACATTCTGATCTTTGCCTTCGGATTCAACATTCTAGGCATCGTGCTCACGGCGTGGATCATGCCAGGCTGGTCCGAGGAAGCTCGCCACGCTTCGCCCATCTGGGCGGCCATCTATCACCAACTCGGTTCGCTGCTGGTGCTGTTCAATGCCATGCGTTTGCTTGGGTTCGAACGGGCGAATGACTTCGCCACCCTGCGCGGTCTAAGATCAGCATCGGCTGCCGTGGACCGCTTCCTTGAGCGTCTCGACTTGCACGATCTGTCCCACTGGGCATTCGACCACTGGAAGCCGCTGCTCGCTTGTACTGCGGGCTTCCTTGCCCTGGCCTACGCACTCGCGGGACTGACCATGATCCCGCCCGAACAGGTCGGGATCGTGCGCCGATTTGGCCGTGTGCTCGACACTGAACTCCAGCCTGGTCTGCACTATCGTCTCCCCTGGCCGTTCGAAAGGGTGACTCGCATTGAGCCGGATCGCTTGCGCAGCATCGAAGTGGGCTTCCGGGCCATCGGCAACGCAACCTCCGACCTGACCTGGGCAGCCAGACATGCGGAAGGGATCCTGCGGAAGGACGAGGAAACGCTGATGATGACGGGGGATGGAAACCTCGTCGAAGTGCAGGCGCGGGTCTTCTACACCATCGGCAACGCCCGCCAGTACCTGTTTGGGGTGGCAAAAGCGGAAGCAGTCTTGCAAGCTCTCGCTGAGTCGGTCTTGCGTGAGGTCATTGCCGAGCGACCATTCCTTGACTTGCTCGCCAAGGGCCGGGAGGAGTTCCAGAAAGAAGCGACGGCCCGGCTGCGGGCTCGATTGAACCACGAGTACCAACTCGGGATCGAGCTGCACTCGGTCGCCTTCCAGGACCTCCATCCCCCTCAGCAGGTCGTCGACGCCTACTACGCGGTCACTCGCTCTCTCAGCCAGCGGGAACAGATGCTCGTCGAAGCTCGTAGAGAAAGCGAGACAGGTGTAGCCCGCGAACGCGTTGCCAAGCAACGGATCGCCTCAGGAGCACAGGCCGAATATGAGGGAACGCTTCGCCGATCCGAAGCCGAACGGGACGCATTCCTTAGCCTGGTCGGCGCTCAGCGCGTCGGTTGGTTGAGCGGCTTCGTGACACCGACGCCCTTAGGTCTGCAGCCGTGCAATCTTGTTGCGGCGCTGCTGGCGCTGGAATGCTCGCAGGAAGATCCTGAGCTCCCCGCTCAACTCACGGAGCTTCGGCTGCACCTGGAAGCCGCGGAACAGGTAATGGGGGGACGTCCCAAGGTGCTTCGCGACTCGCGTCTGAAGGGTCAGATGCACGTGATGCCTGAGCTGATGAAACTCCGACTGCCGACGCTGGGTCGTGATCCGGAGTCCCGCCCTCCCAGGCAACCTGGTGCTCAGGAGGAAGGCCCATGAAGGGGTGGAAGCAGCAGACGGCGTTAAACCGTTGCCGAACTGGGGTGCGATCATGAGACGCTGGCTCGTTGGGACCCTGGTGGTGCTGGTGATGCTCTGGTTGCTCTGGAGCTGCCCGATCTTCGTTGACCAGGCGGAATACGCCTACGTGACGCAGTTCGGCAAGCATGTCGCTACCTACGACGGCCAGACCGACGCTGGCTTGCACTGGAAAGCGCCCTGGCCGATTCAGAGTGTGATCCGTCTCGATCGGCGGCTTCAGGTATTCGATGTGCCGACCCAGGAACTTCTCATCCGCGATCGAGATACACAGTCTGGCAGCGAAAAGCCGCTGCCCTTGACCTTCGACGTCTATGTTTGCTGGCGACTGGCGGATCCGACTGAGTCCACCGACCCTGCAGACCAGTTCGTCCGGAGCTTCGGCACGCTGGAGCGAGCCCAGGATTTCCTTCGCAGCCAGATCATTAGCAGGCTCAAGGTCGAGCTGAGCGACGTCCTTTTAGGCCAGCTCGTGAACATCGACTCCACCAAACTCCGGACGCAGCAGATGCTTAAGCAGGTGAAAGATCGACCTTATGTTCGTGGAACAGGACCAGAGGAAAAACCGCTGAGTCTCGCACAGCGGGCCAGCCATGTGGGGATAGACCTGGTGGACATCCGCCTGCGGCGATTCAACCATCCAATCCAGGTGCGTGACGAGATCTTCGCGAAGATTCGCGAAGACCGCAAGCGGGAAGCGAACACCTATAGACTGCAAGGTGAAGTTGAGGCAGCTCGTATCCGAGCCGAGGGCGAACTAGAGGCTCGCAAGATTCGCTCCGAAGCCGAAGCAGAGAAGATTCGGCTTGAGGGCAGGGCGCGTGCAGAAGCAACTCGGATTCTGAACGACGCCCACAAGGAAGCTCCCGATTTCTATCGCACCGTTCGCATGCTCGAAAGTTACAAGCAGATGTTTGGCGACGACAAGACTCAGCTAATCCTGTCCCTGGACCATCCCCTCCTATCGCTCTTGAAGGAGCTGCCGCGTGTGCAAGGTTCGCCTGGCACTTCCAAGGTTGGTCCTCCAGCCACCGAATTGCAAGGAGCCGCGAACAAGCAGTCCATTAGCGGAGGCACCAAGGAATGAAGCGTGGATTGCTGGTTCTTGTCGGCGTGCTCCTGCTCGCCTATCTGGCCACGGGTCTTTACCAGGTGCGACCTGGCGAACTGGCCGTGGTGCGGCGGTTCGGCCGCGTGCTGGATGAACCGGCCCTTCCAGGCTTGAACCTCGGCCTGCCCTGGGGGCTCGACCGCGTCGATCGCATTGCCGTGGATGAGCGGCGGCAGCTGCAGGTCGGCTTCGTTGCTGGCGAGGAAACGAGGCAAGAAACAGTTCCCGAAGGACAAATGCTGACAGGGGACAACAATCTCGTCGATGTCCGCGCAAGCATATTTTATCACGTCGACCGCGAAACACCTGGAGCGGTGGCCCGCTATGTCCTCAATGCTGATCGAATCCCCGCCACCTTGACGCGCGCTGCTGAGTCGGCCCTCGCCGAGTGCCTGGCCAGCCAAAAGGTTGACGCCGTCCTTCTGGGGCAAGCCCGCGGGCTGGAGTCCGAGGTCCAGCGACATCTCACAGAAACCTTGCAGGGTTACAGCCTGGGGATCGTCATTGAAAGCGTCAACCTGACCTACATTCAACCGCCGACGGAGCTTGCTGAGGTCTTTCGCCAGGTAAACCGCGCGCGGACGATGAAGGAAATCGCCGAGCGAGAAGCTCTGAACGCCAGGGAAATCGAGATCTCATCTGCCCGTCAGCAATCCCAAAAGACCCTCAGTGAGGCCCAGGCCAGCGCGCGGGACCGTGTGCTGCGTGCACAGGCCGAGGCTGCCAGTTTCACTGCTCTGTGGGCGCAGCACAGCTCGCTTGGACCTGGCGCGGAAAGCGCCTTGCTCACGCTTTACCTTAAGGAGATGCAGGGGATACTCGGCCGCTTCCAGGTAAGGACCTTGAGCGATTCCGGTGTGGATCAGACGGTCGTCCTGCCTGGGGGGGATCGCTAGCCGGCATGGGTCCGCGCCGCACGGGATTTTTGTTTGCTCAGGGCCAACCCCCTCCGTATCTTGATTCTGCCTGGATACAAGCCTGCCGCAAGGAATGCACTCGGTTTGACGGAATTGTCTTGTCAGTAAAGACCTACGACGCGCCTTGCCTCCCGAGGCCGCGCGTGGAGGCAAGGGGAAAACATGTTGCGTGGCGACTGGCTCAGCGGCCGCTGGTTTAATTTTGTTCACGGCTCCAACCTCGTCTACAACACCTGCTGGGAAGATCCTCGCCTGGATCGGGTTGCGCTGGAACTTGGCCCAGACGACACGATCGCCGTCATCACTTCAGCAGGCTGCAACGTCCTGGACTACGCCCTGATGGGACCGCGGCGAATCTTCGCCGTGGACATGAATCCGCGGCAGAACGCGTTGCTCGAACTGAAGATCGCTGCCATCCGCAGTCTCGACTTCGACACCTTTTTTGAAATGTTCGGGCGCGGCCGGCTGGAAGACTACCGCGGCACTTACCGCCAGTATCTCAGGCCCAACCTGTCTCCCATGGCTGCCGCCTATTGGGATCGCCACATCGACTACTTCGACAATGGCGGTTGGCGAAACAGCTTCTACTTTCATGGCAGTTCGGGCATGTTTGCCCGCATGGCAAACTTCTATATCGACAAGGTTGCCAAGGTAAGGGATGCCGTGAGCCGGCTCCTAGCCTCCAAGACAGTCGATGAGCAGCAGAGCATTTACTTTGGTGAACTGCGCGACGCCGTGTGGAAGCGATTCATTCGCTGGATGATTGGAAGGGACACGACGCTATCCTTCGTCGGCGTACCTCGGCCGCAGCGGCAGCAGGTGGAACGGTATTACGAAGGGGGCATCGCGCGCTACATCGAGGATTGCGTCGAGACTGTTTTTGCCTCGCTGCCTATATGGGACAATTACTTCTGGCGGGTCTATCTCACCGGCGAATACTCGCGGACGTGCTGCCCTGAGTACTTGATGATTGACAATTTCGAGCGGCTGCGGGATGGGCTCGTGGACCGCATCAGCATTCACACAGGGTCCCTGACCAGCTTCCTCCAGGGTCATGAAGGCTTGATTTCCAGGTACGTCCTCCTCGATCACATGGACTGGCTAAGCACCTTCCGACACGCCGAGCTCGAGCAAGAATGGCAGGCGATTATCGATCGTGCCACTCCGGACGCTCGTATTCTCTGGCGGAGCGGCGGACTGCAGGTTGAGTTTGTCGATCCTCTTTCCGTAACGGTGCAGGGCAAGTGCTACCGCGTGGGGGACCTGCTGCGCTACAACCGCGAGCTAGCGGCAGAATTGCACGCCAAGGATCGTGTGCACACCTACGGCAGCTTTTACATTGCTGATCTGGCACTAGCATAGCTTTTGGTGCGGTTCTGCTCAGCGGTTCGCTGGTCGCATGCCACCCTGAATCGACAGCTTCCACGAAGACTGGCCAAGCCATGTCCCTTCTTGCTGACCTGAAGGTTCTCTACCACCTGACCCTCACGCCGATCCGCGGCCGGAGCCACGCGGAGCGACTGGATAGTTTTTACGGCAAGCAAGCCGCTGAATATGACGGCTTTCGCAAGCGACTCCTCCAGGGACGAGAAGAGTTGATTCAAGCGCTTCCGCTCGACGAGGGTTGCACGTGGATCGATATGGGTGGAGGCACGGGGCAAAACCTTGAGTTCGTCGGAACTCGCCTTCAGCGGCTAAGCAAAGTGTACATTGTGGATCTCGCCACCTCCTTGCTCGAAGTTGCACGGCAACGCATCCAGGCGCGGTGCTGGACGAACGTCGAACCCGTGGCTGCCGATGCGACGACCTTCGTCCCCGCCGAGGGCCATGTTGATGTGGTGACTTTCTCGTACTCGCTGACGATGATCCCCGATTGGTTCGCCGCAGTCGATCACGCCTGGGATTTGCTCAAGCCTGGCGGGCACATCGGCGTAGTTGACTTTTACGTCTCTCGCAAGCATCCCGACGAGGGTCGGCGCCGCCACGGCTGGTTCACTCGCAGTTTCTGGCCTGTCTGGTTTGCCAACGACAACGTCTTCCCCAGTCCCGATCACGTGCCCTACCTTCATCGCAAGTTCGAGCCGGTCCATTTTTCGGAGCATCGAGCACGAGTTCCCTACCTGATCGGCTTGCGGGTCCCTTACTATCGATTCATCGGACGCAAGCCGGCCTAGGCCATGCACAACTCCATCGCCTCTCACTGGTTCAAAGTCCGTAGCCTAGCGTAGTCCTGCGTGATATCGTCCTCGCTTGGCTCCTCCCTTGCGGAGGCGACCACAAACCGTGGAGGAACTCATGAACGCGCCAGAGAAGGCTACCCACGTCCTCTCGCCCCGTCTGGAACCACTCGACGCTCTCTTCAAGCCGACTTCGGTGGCTGTCGTGGGGGCCACGGAGACCCAGGGGCGAGTTGGCAGGACTGTGCTCGCCAACCTCATCGCAGCAGGGTATCAGGGCGATCTGTATCCCGTGAACCCCAAACGCACGGAAGTTCTTGGCCTGCGCTGCTATCCTTCCTTGGCTGAGATCGGCAAGCCTATCGACCTGGCGATGATCGTGACGCCGGCAGCCTCTGTTCCTGCGGTGATTCGCGATTGCCTGGCCACGGGGGTGTCGGCGGCCGTCGTCATCTCGGCGGGGTTCCGTGAAGCGGGACCGGCCGGCCAGGCGCTCGAGCAGGAGATCAAGACGATCCTGCAAGGCCAGAGGCTCCGCGTGGTCGGTCCGAATTGCCTGGGCGTCATGAGCCCGCGGGTCTCGCTAAATGCCACGTTTGCCGCGGGCATGGTCCAGTCCGGTCAAGTCGCCATGCTTAGCCAGAGCGGAGCCCTGTTGACTTCCATTCTCGACTGGAGCTTGCAAGAGCATGTCGGCTTCAGTGCCTTCGTGTCCGTTGGCTCGATGCTCGATGTCGGCTGGGGAGACCTGCTCGACTGGTTCTGCGACGATCCGCAGACCCAGAGCGTCATCATCTACATGGAGTCGATCGGCAATGCGCGATCATTCCTCTCGGCTGCTCGCGAGATCACACTTCGCAAGCCAGTGATCGTCATCAAGGCCGGCCGAACCGCGGCGGCGGCCAAGGCGGCGGCATCGCATACCGGGGCCCTGTGCGGCAGCGACGAGGTGCTCGACAGTGCGTTTCGCCGTTGCGGCGTGCTCCGCGTGGACACCATCGACGAGCTCTTCTCAATGGCCGAGGCGCTGGCAATGCAACCGCGCCCACGTGGGCCCAAGCTGACCATACTTACCAACGCTGGCGGGCCTGGAGTCCTGGCCACAGACACTCTGCTCGCAAATGGCGGCGAACTCGCCCCGCTTTCCAGCGAGACGTTGGCCGCGTTCAATAAAGTGCTGCCGCCGCACTGGAGTCATGGCAATCCCGTTGACATTCTCGGCGACGCTGGCCCCGAACGCTACTCCAAGGCGGTAGAGATAGCATCCCGCGATCCGAGCAGCGATGGAATGCTCGTGATTCTCACCCCTCAGGACATGACCGATCCAACCTGGGCGGCAGAACAGTTGTGCCCGTTGGCCCGCGCCACGGGAAGGCCGCTATTGGCGAGTTGGATGGGCGGCGCTCGTGTCGCCGCCGGCGTCAAGCTGCTGAATCAGGCAGGCATTCCCACGTTCAGCTATGCGGATGCCGCCGCGAAGGTCTTTTGCCACATGTGGAAGTACACGGAGAACCTGCGAGGCATCTTCGAGACGCCGACGCTCACAGCCGATGCTGAGATTTCCGACGCCGAGTACCAGCTCGTGAACCGCCTCGTCGATCAGGCGCGTCAGGCAGGGCGAACTCTACTGACCGAACTTGAGTCCAAGCAGATCCTCACTGCCTATCAGATCCCGACCACGCCTACCCGTCACGCTCGCAGTGCGGAGGAGGCGGTTAGGCTCGCTGAAACGATCGGTTTCCCAGTTGTCGTCAAGCTCCACTCTGAAACGGTCACCCACAAGACTGACGTCGGCGGAGTCTGCCTGAACATCAAGGATGCAGCGGGAGTCAGTGCGGCCTATGACAGCATTCGTGCGAGTGTCAGCGCCAGGGCGGGTGTCGAGCATTTTCTCGGCGTCACCGTGCAACCCATGGTCAGCCTGGGTGGTTACGAGTTGATACTGGGGAGCAGCATCGACCCACAATTTGGGCCGGTCATTCTCTTCGGCACAGGGGGGCAACTGGTTGAGGTCTTCAGAGACCGAGCACTGGCGTTGCCTCCGCTCAATTCCACCCTGGCGCGCCGACTAATGGAGCAGACGCGGATCTACAAGGCTCTCCAGGGCGTGAGGGGCAGGCCGCCTGTCGACCTCAAGGCGCTCGACGCCTTGCTGGTTCGCTTCAGTCGGCTTGTCGTCGAGCAGCGCTGGATCAAGGAGATTGACATCAATCCGCTCCTCGCCTCGTCAGAGCGGTTGTTGGCCCTGGATGCCCGCATCGTCTTGCACGAGCCGCTGGCTTCGGAGAGCGAGCTGCCAACCTGTGCCATCCGGCCCTATCCGACCCAGTATGTCTCTTCCTGGCAGTTGAAGGATGGAGTCTCCGTTACCATTCGTCCTATTCGACCTGAGGACGAACCTCTGATGAGTCGCTTCCACACGACGCTTTCCGACCACAGCGTTTACCTCCGCTACCTGCACCTGCTCAAGCTCAGCCAGCGCATTGCTCACGAAAGACTGGCGCGCCTGTGCTTCATCGACTACGATCGTGAGATGGCGCTTGTCGCCGTCCGCAAGCCGGAAGGCCAGGCCGAGCCAGAAATCCTTGCGGTAGCACGGCTCATCAAGCAGCACCACCGCTCCGAAGGTGAGTTTGCCGTGCTGACGAGCGACCGCTATCAGGGCATGGGCCTGGGAACCGAATTGCTACGCAGACTCCTTCAATTCGGGAAAGATGAGAAGCTCAAGGTCATCGGCTCGGACATTCTTGCCGAGAATCGTGCGATGCAGCGAGTTTGCGAAAAACTCGGGTTCACATTACGAGCCACGCCGGAGTCTCGCGTTATCCGTGCTGAACTGACCCTGTGACGCCAAGCGTTACGAAACCGAGTCCTCTTGGCCGTTGCGGAGATTTTGATAACCTCAGCTGAGGGAAGCGGAGCCGGGCCAGGGAGGTGAAAGAGCTAGGCCATGACGGACTTCAACATGGCTCTCATGGACGGAGGACCGGTCTACACGGAAACGAATCTGCGCGGCGTTGTTGTCGAACCCTGGAATGCCGCTTCAGCTCTACTTTTCCTGGTCATCGTACTGTACTGGCTGGTCCGGCTCCGGGGCCGCTACGCTCGTTTTCCCTTCCTGTCTTTGTGTCTTCCCATTCTCGCGGCGGGCGGCCTGGGTGGGACGCTCTACCATGCCACCCGCGCTTCGACCGTCTTCTATCTGATGGACGTATTCCCGATACTGGTTCTCGCCCTCGCCATCAGCGCGTTTCTCTGGAGCAAGCTGCTGCCGAGGTGGTGGCTCGGGCTGGCCTTGCTCCTGCCATACTTCCTGATTCATCGAACTGGCTTCGACTGGCTTGACTCGCACCAGGCGATCAACCTTTCCTATGCTGCGCTGGCAGCGATCGTGCTCGCTCCGACAGTCCTCTATCTGCTCCGGAATCGCTTCCGCCACGGCGGCTGGATTCTGCTGGCGTGCGTGAGCTTTGCCATCGCGCTCTACTTCCGCTACGCGGACCCGCAGCGTTTCCTGCCCATGGGTACACATTGGCTCTGGCACACCTTCGGAGCCGTGGCTTCCTGGGCGGTTTCGGAGTTCCTCTACCTCCTGGAGCTGGATGCCGTGCCCAGTGCAGTGAAGGATGCCCTGTCGCAGATGCCATTACAGGATGCCACTAAAGCCCAACAGGATGCTCCCGCAGGCCTTGGCTGAGTATCACCATGGATCATTTCGTGCTGGCCGAGTTGTCCCATGCCGACATCCGAGCGAAGCGCTGGGAAGTCGCGGTGATGCCCTTCGGTGCGACCGAACCCCACAATCTGCACATGCCTTACGGGACGGACACGTTCCAGGTTGAGATTGTGGGTCGGCAAGCCTGCCGCTGGGCTGTGGAGCGCGGGGCGAACGTCCTGTTGCTCCCACCGCTCCCGTTTGGAGTGAACACAAATCACCTCCGCATCCCTGGCGGCGTGACGTTGAGCCTGAATCCGAGCACATTGCTTCGGATCGTTGCCGACCTCGTCGAGTCGCTCGAGCAGCAGGGGATATTCAAGCTCGTTCTGCTGAATGGCCATGGCGGAAATGAGCTGAAACCCATGTTGCGTGAGCTTCACCATCGCACAAAGGTCTTCGTCTGCCTGTGCGACTGGTTCCGCGTTGCAGCCGACCAGTATCGCAGCCTCTTTACTCATCAGGGCGAGCATGCGGACGAGATGGAAACCAGCATGGGCCTGGCCTTCTTCCCTGGGTTGTTGAATCCTGCTGCCGCGGGTCGAGGCGAGCCGCGTCTTACGCGCTTCGAGGCCATCAATCGCGGTTGGGTAAGCATCACCAGGCCGTGGCATCTGCTCACGGAGGACACAGGCGTCGGCGACCCAAGGGAAGCTACTGCGGAAAAGGGCCGACGTCTAATGGCCATCGTCGAGGAACGGCTTGGGCAATTCCTGGTCGAACTGGCCGGCACGCCCCTGGACGCGACTTTTCCTTACCCTTCGAAAGACTCCTAGGAGCACGGCGCCGCACTTCCGCCAACCAAAACCTGCTCGTTGATTGCGGGCCGTGGCTCACGCGGCCTTGGTCAGCTTGCCAATGAACTGGCCAAGCCCGCCCTTCGGCGCTGGCCCCTTGGAGCCCTGCTGCTTCTTCTGGAATTCGGCCCAGGCTTGCCGCCGCTTGTCCCACCAGACCTTCGCCTTGCCTGCAAACTGTTGGGCAGCCAGTCCGAGACCGACGGAGCCCGCGAAGACGAGGTTGACCACATGAGCGGGATGTTCCGTGACCAGACGGACCGCGTCGAAACGGACGAACTGCTCAACGAGCACCATCCCGCCATACGCCAGGAGCAGGGCGCCGATGGCACTGGTCAACACCATCACGCAAAGCCGGTAGCAA
>Ga0073934_10002131_pt1 | contig 42981 bp, 37 predicted proteins | sample LarsenN4metaG_FD_76834 | JGI IMG/M metagenome (GOLD analysis project Ga0073934, IMG submission 76834) | Hot spring sediment bacterial and archeal communities from British Columbia, Canada, to study Microbial Dark Matter (Phase II) - Larsen... ...
GCTGCGCCTTCATGATGAGCTGATAGGTCTCCTCGCTCTCCACCTCCTCGGCGATGCGGTTCATGGTGGCCACCGCCTCGACCGGGAACTGGCCGGCCGCCGATTCGGCCGACAGCATGACAGCATCGGCGCCATCGAAGATCGCGGTGGCCACGTCGGAGACTTCCGCGCGCGTGGGCACCGGGCTCGAGATCATGCTTTCCAGCATCTGGGTGGCCACCACCACCGGCTTTCCGGCGCGCCGTGCGATGCGGGTGAGCTGCTTTTGGATGCCCGGCACCTTTTCCAGCGGCAGTTCCACGCCGAGATCGCCGCGCGCCACCATGATCGCATCGGTCAGGTCCATGATCTCGTCGATCCGGGCGACCGCCTGCGGCTTCTCGATCTTGGCCATGACGAAGGCGCGGTTGCGCGTGATCTTCTTTGCATCGGCGACGTCATCCGGCCGCTGGATGAAGGAGAGCCCGACCCAGTCGATGCCGGCGTCGAGCGCGGCATCGAGATCGGAGCGGTCCTTCGGCGTGAGCGCCGAGAACGGAATCACCGTGTCGGGCAGGCTCACGCCCTTGCGATCGGAGAGGCGACCGCCGACTTCGACACGCGTGACGATGCGCTGGCGCGAGGTCTCGGTGGCGACGAGCCGGATGCGGCCGTCGTCGAGCAGCAGCGTGTGGCCGGGTTGGATGCCGGCGAAGATTTCCGGATGCGGCAGATGGGCACGCGTGGCGTCGCCCGGTGCCGTATCGGTGTCGAACGTGAAGGTGGCTCCGGTGTCGAGCTGGGTGAAGCCGCCCGCGAAGGTTCCCACCCGCAGCTTCGGCCCTTGCAGATCGACGAGGATGCCGATCGGGCGGCCGTGCTCGCTCTCAACGGCGCGAATAGCGCCGACGAGTTCGCGCATCCGCTCGTGCGAGGCGTGGCTCATGTTGATGCGGAAGACATCGGCGCCCGCCTGAAACAGGCGGGCGATCGTTTCCGGATTGCCGGAGGCGGGGCCGAGCGTGGCGACGACCTTGGTGCGGCGCAGGCGTCTCATCGGCCGGGCGCCCGCTGCAGCTGCGAGGGACCCTGGCGCCCCGGCGTGGGCAGGAGCGGAACGCCGGGCGTGAGCGGTCGCTGTTGCGGCCCCTCGGCGGTTTCGGTGAGCTGCACCGTCCAGGTGCGCTGCTCGCCGGTATCGACCTCGAAGAAACCGGTTCGGTCATAGCCGCGGGCAAGGCAGTCTTCGGTGCCGCGGATGGTGAACTCCTTGTCGCGCGTGCACATGTAGGCGCGGCCTGACCATTCGCCGCCGCGGTCGTAGTCGATGGCGTAGAGGTAATAGTAGCGGGCGACGAGCGTTCCCTTCAGCAGCGTTTCGCAGGTGCGTGCCGACAGATTCCACCAGCCCTCCGTGGTCCAGCCGCCGTCACCATCCTTGTAGCCGATGGCGATGCCGACGCGGCTGCCGGTGTTGTTGCAAACCTGAAAATCGGCGCGCGCGGAGGCGTCGACCACCGCCGCGGCCATCAGCATGAGCGGAAGCGAAGCGAGCAGGGGCAAGATCGGGATGCGGGCCATGGTGTTAGGGGCGCACATGCGGCGAGAGCGGGGAATCCCTCTGCCTCCGAACTCGCGCAACAATGGGGCGTCAACCGGGCGTCGCATATCGCGTGATGGCTTACGGCCTGTCAACGACAATGGCGCGAAAGTCGTTCACATTGGTATGGGTCGGGCCGGTGACCACAAGGTCGCCCAGCCGGGCGAAGAACCCGGTCGAATCATTGTCGGCAAGGAAGGCGGCGGGATCGAGGCCGAGCCGGCGCGCCCGATCAAGCGTGGTGGCGTCGATCACGGCGCCGGCGGGGTCGTCGGCCCCCCCGCCGCCGCCGTCTGTGCCGTCGGTGTCGCCTGACAGCGCGGCAATGCCCGGTGCGCCCGCAAGCGCGATCGCAAGCGCCAGCGCATATTCCTGGTTGGGGCCGCCACGCCCGCGCCCCCGGACCGTGACGGTCAACTCTCCGCCCGACAACAGCACCGCGCGGCGGCCTTGCGCCTGCGTTGCAAGCGCTCGCTGCGCGTGCTCGGCCGCCACCGCGCGTGCTTCGCCCTCGATCCGGTCGCCCAGCATGAGGCAATCGTATCCCGCCGCGCGCGCGGCGGCTTCGGCAGCGGCCAAGGTATCGGCCGGCCGCGCGATCAGAACGTACTCGGTCGCGGCGAAGGCCGGGTCGCCGGGCTTGGGCGTTTCGTTGGCCGGATCGGCGAGTGCACGCGCGAGGGCGGGCGCAAGCGTGAGCCGGTGACGGGCCATGACGGCGCGCGCGTCGGCCAGTGTCGAAGGATCGGGCACCGTCGGGCCTGAGCCGATCACGGCCGGATCGTCGCCGGGCACGTCGGAGATCGCAAGCGTCAGAAGCGGCGCCGGATGCGCGCGCAGCGCCAGGCGGCCGCCCTTGATGCGCGACAGGTGCTTGCGCACCGTGTTGATCTCGCCGATGCTCGCGCCCGAACGCAGCAAGGCGCGGGTCACCTCCTGCTTGTCGCTTAACGAAATCCCCGACGCCGGCGCGATCCAGTTGGCGGAGGCGCCGCCGGACAGCAGCACAAGCACGCGGTCGTTGGCTGTGGCGGTGTCGGCAAGCCGCAGCGTTTCCTCCGTGGCTTTGAGGCCCGCCGTGTCGGGCACCGGATGTCCCGCTTCGACGATGCGGATGTGGCGGGTCGGCCGGCCATAGCCGTGGCGCGTGACGGCGAGGCCGAGGAGTCTGTCGGGTGCGGCGCCGAGCGCCTCGATATAGTGCCGCTCGGCCACCTCGACCATGGCGCCCGCCGCCTTGCCGGCGGCGAGCATGATCAGCCGTCCCCCGGACGGCAGCGGCGGAAGGTGCGGCGGCAGGCATCGCGCCGGATGTGCCGCCGCGATTGCGGTGCGAAACAGCCGGTCGAGAAAGGCGCGCTCCGGTGTGGTCATGGCGCTCGAATTGGCTGTCCCGCCCGATAAAACCTGCTTATATAGCGCGCGCGGGCGGCAAGGCAGGTGCCTGCCAGCGGCGCGGGCGGCCGGGGTCTCGGTTCGCTGCGCGGCGGCGGTGTTCGGGACGTGCCCGTGATCGATCCGCAGACGCCGGCACCCCGCCGGCCGTGTCACAGAGAAGGGGGACTCGCATGCCATTCCATCGTTTTGCGGCGCTTGCCGCGGCGGCCGCGGTCTGGGCGCTGGCCGGACCGGCGTTGGCGCAGGAGAGCATCAAGATCGGCTGGTCCATTTCCAAGACCGGTCCGTTCACGGCCGGAGCGAGCGTCACCACGCTGCCGAACTATCAGGTCTGGGTAAAGGACGTGAACGACGCCGGCGGCATCATGCTGAAGTCGATCGGCAAGAAGGTGAAGCTTGAAGTCATCGAATACGACGACCGCAGCAACTCGGAAGAGATGATCAAGGCGATCGAGCGGCTCGCCAATCAGGACAAGGTCGATTTCATCCTGCCGCCGTGGAGCACCGGGCTCAACCTTGCGGCGGCCCCGGTATTCCATCGCTTCGGCTATCCGCAGCTTGCGGTCACCGCCAACACCAATCGCGCGCTGGAGATGACCAAGCGTTGGCCCGGCCTGTCGTTCTGGCTCGGGCTGCCGTCCGAACTGGTGGACGGCCTAGTCGAGGTCCTGAGCAAGCTACACAAGGACGGCAAGATCGGCAACAGGGTCGCCATGATCAGCGTCTCCGACCAGTTCGGCATCGAGCAATCGACCGCCGCGCGCGAGGGGCTGAAAAAGGCCGGCTTCACTCTTGCCTACGACAAGTCTTATCCGCTCGGCACCCAGGACATGCAGCCGGTGCTGAAGGAAGCGCAGGCGGCGAATCCGGACGCCTTCATTGCCTTCAGCTACCCCCCCGACACCTTCGGCATCACCGACACCGCCAAGGTGCTGAGCTTCAACCCGAAGGTCTTCTTCGTCGGCGTCGGCACCGCCTTCCCCATGTACAAGGGCAAGTTCGGCGCCAGCGCCGAGGGCGTGATGGGGATCGGCGGATCGAACGCCAATCTGCCGGGCGTGAAGTGGTACATCCAACATCACAAGGAGATCATCGGACGCGAGCCCGATCGCTGGGCGAGCCCGATCACCTACGCCAGCCTGCAGGTGCTGCAACAGGCGATCGAGCGCGTCGGCAAGATCGATCGGGCCGCCGTGATCAAGGAGCTCAACAGCGGCACCTTCGACACCATCATCGGCAAGGTGAAGCTGGAGAACGGGCTTAACAAGAACATCTGGGCGGTCGGCCAGTGGCAGGGCAACGACTTCTACGGCATCGCTCCGGTGACGAAGGAGGGGGCGCGCCCGCCCATCGTTCCAAAGCCGGCTTGGCAGTAGCCGCCGCTGAGCCGCGGCGAACGGGCCGATGCTGCTGGCCTTCGACATTCTGCTGTCGGGACTGATCCTCGGCGGAATGTACGCGCTCACCGCATTGGGGCTCACGCTCCAATACGGTGTGGCGCGGATCATGAACCTGTCCTACGGCGAGTTCCTGATCGCCGCGGCCTTCGTCGCCTATTGGACCTTTGTTGGGCTCGCCATCAGCCCGCTTCTGGGTCTCGTCCTCGTGCTGCCGCTCGCCTTCGCCGGCAACTGGCTGATCTATCAGATCGTGCTGATGCCGCTGGTGCGCCGGTCGAAGAACCGGGACATGCTGGAGGTCGATTCGATTCTGGCGACCTTCGGGCTGTTGTTCGTGGTGCAGGGGGTCATGCTGGTCACCGTCGGCGGCCAGTACCACAGCTATTCCTATCTCTCGGTGCCGATCGACATCCTCGGAGCGACCGTCTCGGCCAACCGGCTGCTCGCCTTCCTGGTTGCGCTCCTGATTGCCGCGGCGGTCTATGCGGCGCTCACCCGCACGCGCGCGGGGACCGCGATCCGCGCCGTGGCCGTGAACCCGGAATCGGCTGAACTGTCGGCGATCAACGTGCGGGCGATGGCGGCCTTCGCGTTTTCGCTCGGCGGCGCGCTGGTTGCCGCCGGCGGCGTCCTGGTGTCGATGTTCCTGACCTTCAACGCCGCGATGGGGGTCACCTTCACGATGAAGGCGCTGATCGTCGTCATCATGGGCGGCGTCGGCAACATGCTGGGGGCGCTGGTTGCCGGGCTGATGCTCGGCGTGGCCGAGACCGCGGTCGCCCGCCTCGGCGATCCGGGGTTGACGCTTGCCGTAACCTTCGCGCTGTTCGTGATCGTGCTGTTGGTGCGGCCGACAGGACTGTTCGGCAGGAGCGGCCGTTGAACGCAGGTTGCTGGCCGTGGCTGCTCGCCGGCATCGCGGCGATTCTGCTGGCGGCGGGCGTGCCGCTGGTGGCGAGCTCCTATCATCTGACGCTTGGCATCAGCTACCTCTACTTCACGGTGCTGGCCACCGCCTGGGCGCTGTTCTCCGGACCGACCCGCTACATTTCGCTCGCGACCGTCGCCTTCTTCGGTATCGGTGCCTATGCCGTGGCGCTGTTCGGCGAGCTTCTGCCCTGGCCGCTCGTGGTGGTCGTGGCCGGGGCGTTCGGCGTCGCAGTCGCGCTCGTCGTCGGCCTTTCGACCCTGCGGCTGTCCGGCATCTACTTCGTCATCTTCACCTTCGGCCTGTCCGAGCTGATCCGGCAGCTCGTCACCTGGTACGAGGTGAACATTCACGGTTCGGTCGGCCGCTACATTTTCGTTGAAATCACGCAACAGGCGATCTACTGGCAGCTGCTCGCCCTGACCGTGCTGGTCTTCGTGGTCGGCTGGGCGATCGGGCGCTCGCGACTCGGCCTTGCCTTGCGTGTGATCGGCGAGGACGAGGCGGTGGCGCGTCACGTCGGCATCGACACGACGCGCGCCAAGCTGACGCTGTTCTCGGTCAGCGCCTTCTTCATGACGCTGACGGGCGCGGTGATGTCGCCGCGCTGGACCTACATCGATCCGAGCATCGCGTTCAATCCGATGCTGTCGTTCGAGGTCGTGATCATGGCGCTGCTGGGCGGCGCCGGATCGCTGCTCGGACCCGTGCTCGGGGTCGTGCCGCTGGTCATCCTGCTGGACCTGCTGACCGCCTATTTCCCCAACTACTTCAGCATCCTGCTCGGCGTCGTGTTCATCCTGATCGTCTATGTGCTGCCGCGCGGCGTGATCGGCCTCGTGCAGGATCACTGGCCGCAGGCGTTCAAGCTGCCGGCTACCGCGCCCGCGCCCGCCGAACCGCTGCCGCCGCCGCCCCCCGCATGGCAAACACGCTCGCCGCGTCCGCTGCTCGCGGTCGAGGGGCTGCGCAAGAGCTTCGGCGGCCTCGTTGCGGTGGACGACCTCACCTTCAGCGTCGCGACCGGCGAGATCATCGGTCTGATCGGTCCGAACGGCTCGGGCAAGACCACGGTGCTGAACCTGATCTCCGGCGCTCTCTCACCGGACGCCGGCTCCATCCGTTTCGATGGGCAGGAGATCGCCGGGCTCAATCCGTTTCGCATTGCCCGGCTCGGGGTGGCGCGCACGTTTCAGCTCGTGCGGGTGCTGCCGACGCTGAGCGCGGTCGAGAACGTCAAGGCGGCGCTCGCCTATCGGGCCAGACCGCTGTGGGGCGCACAGGCCGATCGCGCAGCACGGCTGTTGCTCGAGCGCGTGGGGCTTGCCGGCAAGGTCGAAATCCATGCCGACGAATTGACCTATATCGATCAGAAGCGGCTCGAGCTTGCGCGTGCGCTCGCGCTCGAGCCGCAGCTCCTGCTGCTCGACGAGTGGCTGGCCGGGCTCAATCCGACCGAGCTTGCGGTGGGGATCGCGCTCATCCGCTCGCTGCGGGACAGCGGCATCACCATCATTCTGGTCGAGCATGTCATGGACGCGATCCGCTCGCTGTGCGGACGCTGCATCGTGATGAATGCCGGCCGCAAGATCGCCGACGCGCCGCCGGATGCCGCGCTCGCCGACCGCGAGGTCGTGCGCGCCTATCTCGGAGAGGCCGATGCTTGAAGTCTCTGGCCTGTCGTTCGCCTACGGCAAGCACCGCGCGCTGTCCGACGTCGCGCTCACCGTGGCGCGCGGTGAGACCGTGGCGATCCTCGGCGCCAACGGCGCGGGCAAGACGACCCTGCTGAAGGCCATCGTCGGCCTGCTTCGACCCATGCCGGGGGCAAGGCGCAGCCTCGACGGCCGGAGCCTTGACGGGCTCGAGCCGCGCGAGATCGTGGAAGCCGGCGTGGCCCTCGTGCCGGAGGGACGCGGTCTGTTCGGGGAGCTGACGGTGCGGGAGAATCTCGCGCTCGGCGCCTATGCCCGGCGCGCGCGGGCGACGGAGGCGCAGTCGCTCGAACGCGTGCTTGCGCTGTTCCCGCGGTTGCGCGAACGCTTCGGGCAGCAGGTGCGCACCATGAGCGGCGGCGAGCAGCAGATGGTTGCGGTCGGACGCGCGCTGATGGCGGCGCCCGACATCCTGCTGCTCGACGAGCCATCGCTCGGGCTTGCGCCGATCATGTGCGCGGAACTGTTCGCTGCCCTCGCCCGCATCCGCGATGCCGGCGTCGGCATTCTGCTGGTGGAGCAGAACGCAAGGCAAAGCCTCAAGATCGCCGATCGCGGCTATCTGATCGAATCGGGCCGCATCGTCGGCTCGGGGACGGGCGCCGCGCTCAAGGAGGATCCTGCGGTGCAGCGCGCCTATCTCGGGGCGGGCGAGGTTCACGTCGTCGCGCCGATGCCGGAGTTGCCGCCGTCGCAGCATTGAGCGGCGCAAAGCCGCTGCGGCGGGCTATGGCAACGGCGTCCCTGTCGGAATATGTTGAAGGTCAGCGAAGGAGCCGTTCATGGACGACAAGACCCGCATCGAGCTTGAGGCCGCCGTCTACCGGCGGCTGGTCGACCATCTGCGCAAGCGCACCGACGTGCAGAACATCGATCTGATGAATCTCGCCGGCTTCTGCCGCAACTGCCTGTCCAACTGGATGAAGGAGGCGGCGGACGAAAGGGGCATCCCCATGACCAAGGACCAGAGCCGCGAGATCGTCTACGGCGAACCCTACGAGACCTGGCGCGCCAAGTACCAGAAGGAGGCCACGCCCGAGCAGAAGGCCAGGTTCGAACAGGCCATGGCCGCGCAAAAGCACTGACCCCCCGCATCGGATCTCCGCGCGATCGGCAGCTCGCGCCGGCGGCTGCCGTACGCTCGCCAAGCCGTAACACATGCCGCCGTGGCCACGGCGTTGTGCGCATTTCCCCGCCGCGGCCGCATTGCGGCCTGCGACCGCAACTGACAGGACCAGCCTCGCCCCATGCCGTCCCGCATCGTCGTCGTTCCGCCGTCGTTTGCCGAGATCGCCGAGATCGCCCGGCAGATGGCACCGACAGGCTTCGATCTCGTGGTGTCTGCCGACCGTGCCGAGATCGAGGCGGCGCTGCCCGGAGCCGAATACGTCGTCTGCTACCCGAGCCTTTCGACCGGAGATGCCTTCTTTCGCGCCGCGCCAAGACTGAGGCTGTTGCAGCTCTTGAGCGCCGGCTACGACGACGTGGACCTTGCGGCCGCGCGGCGCGCCCGCGTCGTGGTCTGCAACAACGGCGGCGCCAACGCGATCTCGGTGGCCGAACACGCCATCATGCTGATGCTCGGCGTCTCGCGCCGGCTGATCTGGCAGCACGGCAACGTGTCCGCCGGCCGCTGGCGCGGCAACGGGCCGGCGCCGCGCATGTACCAATTATTCGACAAGACGCTCGGCATCATCGGGCTTGGCACCATCGGCAAGAAGGTGGCGCGGCTTGCGCGCGCGTTCGGCATGCGGGTGCAGTACTACGACATCGTGCGGCTTTCCGAGCACGAGGAGGACGCGCTGGGGGTTCGCTTCCGCCTGCTGCGCGAACTCATCGCCGCATCCGACATCGTGACGCTGCACGTCCCGCTCAACGCCTCCACCCGCCACATGATCGGCGCGGCCGAGCTTGCACTGATGCGGCCCGAGGCGATCCTGATCAACACCAGCCGCGGGCCGGTGGTGGACGAGGCGGCGCTGACCCGCGCGCTTGCCGACGGCAAGCTCTTCGGCGCGGGCCTCGACGTGTTCGATCAGGAGCCGCCGCCGCCGGACAACCCGCTGCTGAAGCTGCCGAACGTCCTGCTCACCGCCCATTTCGCCGGTCCCACCTGGGACAATCACGTGGCGCGCTTCCGCAACGCTTTCGACAACGTGCAGCGGGTCGCACGCGGCGAAAGGCCGCTGTGGGTCGTCCCCGAACTGGCGGATCTCGTGGAGTAACCGCGCCCGCGCCCGTTCAAGCGCCGTGGTCGGGCGGGCCTCACGAGGCAAGCACGCCGACGCCGGCGACAGAGGCAGCCGCGCGTGGCAGAGTTTCTCCAAAGCCACAGAACGCCCGGGAGGTCAGCGATGAACGGCGCCGCGGTCGTAGCCGAAATCCTCAAGCGCGAGGGCACCGAGTTTCTCTCCTGCTATCCGCGCAACCCGCTGATCGAGGCCTGCGCGGCGATCGACATCCGGCCGATCCTGTGCCGGCAGGAGCGCGTCGGCGTGGGCATCGCCGACGGCTTTTCGCGCGTCAAACGCGGCAAGAAAAACGGCGTGTTCGCGGCGCAGGCCGGTCCGGGCATCGAGAACGCCTTTCCCGGCGTGGCGCAGGCGTTTGCCGAGAACGTGCCGCTTCTCGTCATTCCGGCCGGCATGCCGCTCGCCCGCCAATACGTGCGCCCGGTGTTCCGCGCGGCCGAAGTGTACCGGCCGGTGACGAAATGGTCCGCGCTGGCGCACAACGTCCAGGAGCTGCCCGATCTGATGCGCCGCGCCTACCACGCCATGCGCTCGGGCAAGGGCGGCCCGGTGATGGTGGAAATCCCCGACGAGGTGTTCGAGGCCGAGTTCAAGGGCGAGCTGGACTATGTGCCGGTCCCGGTGCAGCGCGCGGCGGCGGACCCCGAGGCGGTGCGCAAGGCGGTGCGGATGTTGCTGAGCGCAAGACATCCGCTGATCCTGGCCGGCCAGGGCGTGCATTATGCCGAGGCCTCCGATCGTCTCGCGGCACTGGCCGAGCTGATCCCCGCGCCGGTCGCCACCACCAACCCGGGCAAGAGCGCCATTGCCGAAAGCCACCCGCTCTCGCTGGGCGCCTCCACGCGCTCGCGCGGCAGGATGTTCACCGACTTCATGGCCAAGGCCGACCTCGTGCTGGCGATCGGCACAAGTCTGACCCGCACGCCGTTCGGGCCTTCCGTGCCGCCGGGCAAGACCATCATCCATTCGACCAACGAGGCCGCCGACATCAACAAGGAATATCGCGTGGATCACGCCGTGATCGGGGATGCAGCCCTCGTGCTTGACGCCTTGATCGCCGAGGCGGCGCGTCAGCGCGGGCCGGGCGGTGGCCATGCGCTCGCTTCGCTGCAGGATGAGGTTGCCGCCCGCAAGCGCGTATGGCTGGAGGAGTGGTCGAAATTCCTGAGCTCCGACGAAATCCCGCTCAACCAGTACCGGGTGATTCGCGATCTTGCCCGCACGGTTGACCGCGACCATGTCATCGTCACGCACGATTCCGGCAGCCCGCGCGAGCAGATGATCCCGTTCTGGGAGACGACGGCGGCCGCGAGCTATCTCGGCTGGGGCAAGTCCACGCAGCTCGGCTACGGGCTCGGCCTGATCATGGGTGCCAAGCTCGCCGCGCCTGACAAGCTCTGCATCAACGTGATGGGCGACTCCGCCATCGGCATGACCGGCATGGACATCGAGACCGCGGCCCGCAACCGCATCGCCATTCTCACCATCGTGTTCAACAACGGCGTGATGGGCGCCGAGCGCGACGTCCTCAAGATCTCCGACGAGAAATACGGCGCCATGAGCGTCGGCGGCAACTACGCCAAGGTGGCCGAAGGACTGAACGTTGCGTCGAACCGGGTGGAGAAGCCGGAGCATATCGTCGGTGCCATCCGCGAGGCGGTCGCCGTCACCCAGTCGGGCGCGCCGTTCCTCCTGGAGTTCGTCGTCAAGGAGGGACGCGATTTCTCCCGCTACAACCTGCCGGGACTGTAGCGTTCCCCACAACGCGCCTGTGGATGACGGGGGCGGCGCCCGCCGCGCCTTGCCCGCGTCAGCGCGACATCCGAAAGGTCTGGGCGGAAGAAGGGCGGGGCCGTCCCGCCCGCCATGCTAGCCAAGGAGCGTTCATGTCCGCCGTCGAACAAGAGCGACCGCAAGCCGCCAAGACCCGCTTCGCCAAGGATCAGCTCAAGGCCTTTGTCGAGCGCATCGAGCGGCTGGAGGAGGAGAAGAAGGCGATCGCCGACGACATCCGCGACGTCTACGCCGAATCCAAGGCCAACGGCTTCGACGTGAAGGCCTTGCGCGCCGTGGTGCGCCTGCGCAAGCAGGACGCGGCCGAGCGCAACGAGCAGCAGCTCATCCTTGAGACCTACATGAACGCGCTCGGCATGCTGCCGGCGTAGCGGCGGCGCCGCCCGGCCACCGGTGCCGCGCCACGGCAAAGCCGGCCGCGCCCGATCCGGGGGTCATCGGCGCGTCGGCAACCTGATGCTGCGAAACTCGCGTGCGGCCGCGGTCACCGAGCGCTCGATCGGGAATCGCTCGGCCGAGGAGCCGCCGACGTAGCCATGCAGCCGCGGCTCGGCGGCAAGGAACCGCTCGAAGTCTGCCGCGCTTTCGATTGCGCCGCCGTGGCAGGTGACGATGCGGTCGGGAAACGTCGTCGCCAGTGCATCGAAAATCGCGGCGGCGCGCTTGTGCGCGGCATCGTTGTCGATCACGGTCTTGGAGCCGATGGTTCCGCCGGAGCTGTTGCCGAAATGGATGATGATGTTGTCGACGCCGGCTGCGGCCATGGCCAGCGCCTCGTCGGGGCTGGTGCAGAACGCCTTGGTGAACAGTCCCATGGCGGCGGCCGTGCGCAGCACCTCGACCTCGCGCGCAAAGCCCATGCCGGTCTCCTCCAGGTCGCTGCGGAACTTGCCGTCGATCAACGCAACCGTCGGGCAGTTCATCACGCCGTGGTAGCCGGCCGCCCGCACCTTCTCCAGAAAGCGCGCCATGTCGCGCGTCGGATCGACGCACAACAGGCCCGCGATCAGCGGACAATCGGGCACGACGTTGACCAGGGCCCGCTCGCCGATCTCGAGCGTGAGCGCATTGGCGTCGCAGATCGGCAGATAGCCGGCCATGGAGCTTAAGCCCTGCATGCGGAAATAGGCGAAGCTGTGCGTCGTGATCATGCTGGCGCCGCCCAGCGCCGCCATCTTGGCGGTGATGCCCGAGCCGCAGAGCGCGTCATAGACGGCGCGGCCTTCGCCGATGTCCCGCCGCAGCCGCGCAAGGATGGCTGCGCGATCAAGTGTCGCCGCCATGTCGCTCCTCCCGCCGCTCAGCCCGCCGCCGCCGTCGCCGGCGTGCCGGCGGCCACCGGCTGCTTGACCGGGTCGGCGTGAAATTCGATCGCCCCGCCGGGGCCTTGCTGCAGGCGCGTGACCACGCGCCAGTGCACGTCGTCGGTCTGCGGATAGTCGAGCCGGAAGTGCGCGCCGCGGCTCTCGGTTCGGTGGAGGGCGGCCACCGCAAGCGCCCGGCCGAGCAGCGCGAGATTGCGCACCGACAGCGCGCTTTCCAGCTCCTCGCCGCGCAGCTTGTCGGAGCTGCGGGCACGCGCGTCGAGCCGCATCGTCGGCACGTCCTCGCGCTCGATGCGCTCGTATTCCGCGAGCGCCTCCTTGAGCGTGCGCGCCTCCCGGATCGGCCCAAGCTTGTTGTGCGCAAGCATCCGGCAGGCCATGCGCACCTCGGACTGCAGCGGGCCGCGCTCGCGCTGCAAGAGCCCGGCAAGCCAGGCGCGCTCGCCCGGCGGGATCGCGTCCTCGCTGCCGGGGCCGAGATCCACGCGCGCCTCCTTGACCAGCGCCGCCGCGCGCCGGCCCGCGCGCCGGCCATAGACCAGCGAGGCCGACAGCGCAGAACCGCCGATGCGGTTGCCGCCGTGAATGCCGCCGGCAGTCTCGCCCGCCGCGAACAGGCCCTCGACCGGAGTCCTGCCGTCGCGATCGATCTTGAGCCCGCCGAGCCAGGTGTGGCTTCCCGGCGCCACTTCGAGCGGCGTCCTGCTGATGTCGATGCCGCGGTGCAGGCAGGTCTTGTACACGTGCGGAATCTGCTTCTGGATCACGTCCATCGGCACCCTGGTTGCATCCATGAAGATGCCGCCGGTCGAGCCGGCGCGACCGGCGTGGATTTCCTTGGCCATGGCGAGGATCACCTCGGAGCGGGTCGAATGCTCCGCCGTGTCGGGGAAATAGCGCTTGAGAAACTCCTCGCCCTCGCGGTTGCGGAAGACGGCACCGGCATTGATGAATCCGGTCGGATGCGGCGCAAAGCCGAACAGCTCCTTGGGCGAGCAGCACATCGCCTGAAAGTCGATCATCTCGATGCCGATGAGCGGCACTCCGGCGCGAAAGCCGAGCACGTATCCGTCGCCGGTCACCTGCGGCGGATTGTCGTTGACGTAGAACAGGCCGCTGCCGCCGCCGGTGCACAGGATGATCTGCTGGGCCTCGTAGCTGACCAGGTTGCCGTTCTGGTAGTCGACGCCCCAGGCGCCGACCACGCGACCGTCGCGCTTGATCAGATCGACGATTGCGGTGATCGAATGCTTGATGATGCGCGCGTCGGCGCGCAGCTTCTTCGACAGCACCTTGGTCACCATGTTGCCGGTGGTGTCGTAGTGATGGCAGGCGCGCTTGCGCGAATGGCTGGGAAATTCCTTGAGATCGAGCCGGCCATCGGGGCGGCGCACGAATTCGGCGCCCCATGCTTCCAGATCACGCACCACGTCGATGATGTCGTAGACCCAAACCCGCGCCAGCTCCGGATCGATCAGCTCCCCGCCGTATTTGAGGATGTCCTGAAGGTGCAGTTCGGGACTGTCGTCCTCGCCCATGGCGGCGGCAAATCCTCCGCGCGCGACCGTGGTGGTGCCGCTGGTGGCGCGCCCCTTGGTCACCTGGATGACGCCGACGCCGGCTTCCGCGCACTCGAACGCCGCCATGGTGCCGGCCGCGCCGCCGCCGATGATGAGAACGTCGGTCCGGTGTCGTTTGATCGGGATGTCGAACTGCATGCGCTTATTCCGTCTCGTCTGTCGGCGGCCTCAGCTCTTGGCGATTGCGACGAATGCATCGACGCAAGCGTCGGCAAAGGCGCTGTCGTTGATATGCAACGGCAATTCCTCGACGGCTGCCGTCTTCAGTCCGCGCCGGAGCGCCGCGACAAAGGCCCGGTATTCGTCCGGGTTGCGCCACGGCCCCCTGTCGCTGCCGGCAAGATCGCAGGCGCGGCGCTTGGTGTGCTCGCTGAAGCCCTCGAACGGGATGAGAACCCGCACCGGGCCCCGGGCCGCATTGAGCCGCTGCGCGAACTCGGCGCCGAGCCTCTCGAACTCTTCGGTATTCGTCCGCATGAGCAGGTTCTGCGCGTTGTAGCGAAAGAACTCGCGCCCCTTGTAGCGGTCGGGCACCTGCCCCACCCAGAAATTGGAATGGTCGATCGCGCCGGGCACGACGACCTGCGGCAGGCCGGCGGCGCCGGCGGCGGTCAAACGCGCCGCGCCGGCGGAATAGACCCCATCGGCCACGAGGTCGGCAAGCTCGTGCGTCGTCACATCGACCACGCCGGCAAGTTCGCCCGACGCGGCGAGCCGCTCCAGCGATCTTCCGCCCGCGCCCGAGGCATGGAACAGAATGACTTCATAGCCGAGCGCTTCCAGCCGTTGGCTCACGCGCTCGACGCAGGCCGCCGTGCCGCCGAAGGAGGACACCGCCACAAGCGGAGCGGCTGCGGATGTCGCGCTGCGCCGCGCGGCCCAGTTGCGGGCGGCGACGGCGACCGCTTGCGCGGCATTCTCGATCACCGCCTTGGTGATGCGGTTGAGCGAAACGTCGCCGATCGAGGGGTACATCGCGATATCGCTCTCGGCGACGTACCATTGCACGGCCGCGGTCCCGGCGACCGCGCTGACCATCACCTTGGGCACGAGATAGGGCAGCGCGCGCAGGATCGAACACGCAAGGCTCGTGCCGTTCGCGCCGCCGATGCCGATCGCGCCCGCGAGTTCGCCTCTGGCGTACTTGTCGAGCACGATGCGCGATGCGCCCTCGCTCATCGCCGCAGCCGCGTCCTGGCGCGAGCGTTCGCGGATCGCGTCCCAGGAAGCCCCCGCGGCCGCGGCGACCTCTCCCCCGGATACGTCGGCACCGGCTACAACGTGCGGCTTCATCGACAGATCGACGATCCACGGCAGCACGCCTGCGGCTGCGAGCGCCTGCGCGAGGAAGCGCGCCTCGCCGCCCTTGGTATCCATCGTCGCCAGCACGGCGACCGTCGGTCCGGATGCGTTCACGAGCGCCTCGCGGTCCGCCGTTCACAAGTCGAGCCGTCTGCGCGCCACCGCGGGATCGGCGCTGATCGCCGTCTCGGCGATCGTCACGTCCTTGAACACGCAGCGGGCAAAGCGCGCCTTCTCGGCGAACGGCACCGTGGCATCGATGCCGAGCTTGGTGCGGATGCCGCCGTTGGAGACGCGCACGTATTCGTGGCCGCGCGCACCCGGCACGAGCACGATGTCCTTGGAGGCCTCCATGCGGGTGGCGAGCGCGTATTCCACATCGGCCGGATCGCGGATGTCGATGTCGTCGTCGACGACGATGACGAGGTCGAGGTCCTTGAGCGCTCCGAAGGCGGCAAGAATGGCGTTGCGTTGCAGGCCGTCGTGGGTCGGCCCGGTCTTCCTCACCTGGACGATGGCATGGAAGCGGTGCAGCCCGCCCGCCGTCATCTCGGCGTCGACAACGATCGGCACCGCCGATTGCAGCACCTTGAGCAGGCTCGCCTCGAGCACATACTTGCGCAGCACCACCGTTTCGCGGCCGTAGCCGTTGATGGCGTGATAGATCGGTTTGGCGCGGTGGGTGACCGCGCTTACCTCGAACACCGGCCCGGGGTCCGCCGGCGCGAGATAGCCGACGAACTCGCCGAACGGGCCCTCCATCACCTCCTCGTCGATCTTCAGAACGCCTTCCAGCACGATCTCGCTCTCGGCCGGCACCAGCAGGTCCTGGGTGACGGCCTTCACTACGGACAGCGGGCGCCCGCACAGGCCGCCGGCCACGGCCAGTTCGTCGGCATGCTCGGGCATCTGCGAGCCCATGGTCGCGGCGGTGTAATGCAGCGCGAGGTCGGTGCCGATGCAGGCGGCCACCGGCAGGTGCCGGCCGGCCTTCTGCGCGCGCTCGAAGGCGAGCCGCAGGTGCCGGCCGAAGTCAAGCTGGATGCCGGCGCGGTTGCCGCCCGCGAGCATGAGCCGGTGATAGGAGGCGTTGTAGATGCCGGTCTCCGGATCCTTGACGATGACGATACCGGCGGTGATGTAGCGCCCGGCATCATCGGCGGTATGCTGCAAGGCGGGCAGCATGCGGGCCAGATCGATGTCGTGCGTATGCACGATCTCCTGTGCCGGTGCGCGCTCCACCTCGACCGGCGGCTTCGGCTCGCCGAGCGCCCGGCCGATGAACTCGCGCACGCCGCGGAAATCGATGCCGAAGGCCGCCTCCACATTGGCCTGGCAGGACAGGAGATTGCCCACCACCGGCATGTCATAGCCATCGACTTTGGCGAACAGCAGTGCGGGCCCGCCGTCGAGCTTCTTCATGATGCCGGCGACGTCCAGATACGGGTCGGCCGGCGCGGTGTAGGTGACGAGGCGGCCGCGGTCGGCCATGCGGCCCAAGGCTGCACGAAAGCGCGTGTCCAGCACGGTGTTCGATAGCGTCAACGTCGTCTCCCAAACCTCAAGTGCAGAGCCGGCATGGCCCCTGCCGGCCATTCTGCCTCCGCGTGCCGGTGCTTGTCGCGGGCATCCGCGCCAATCTCGCCGTCGAGAGCGTGTCCGCCCGGGATGGCCGGCGCAACGGTTATTGGCGGTCGGCCGCCCGCTGACAACGGCAGGGAATGGACGGGAGCAATGCGGCGAGTGGGGAACCGGGCGAGGCGTCGGCTACTGCAGCGAAGCCGTCCGCCGCGACTCGAAGGTCACGGTGGCTTGGAACACGACCGCGCTGCCCGTGAACGCCTCGGTGGTCATGCCGAGGTGCGGATCGTGCGAGAACGTCATCATCACGGCGGAGGCGGGCTTGCGCAGATAGGGGGCAAGGCTGCGGAGGTCCGGATCGCCGAACACGGTCACGGTCAGCGCGTGCTGCACGCTGTCCGCCATGATCAGACCGCGCAGCCAGGGATCGTTCAGCCGTTCAGCGGTGCGTGCGAGGTTCGCGCGGGTGATGATCTCGGCGGGCTTGATCGCGATCGAGGCCGAGCCCTTGGTTGCGATCAATGCGGCGGGCTTCGTCGCCTCGGATGTCGCCCGCGTCACGCGCGCGGCGGCCGCGCGTCCATCGCGGCCGTCGGCCTGCGCGGCATAGGCGAGTGCCACCTCCGGCGGCACGCGGTCGGGCGGTGCGAACGGTCCGACGCTCGCGGTGACCTCGCGCCCGGCGGCGGCAAGCGAACTTGCGAGCAGCGCGCGGGCGTTGGTCTGGTTCTGCATCGCCTGGTCCGTCGCGGGTTTCGGCAGGTCGGGCGGCGCATCAGGCAGGCCCTCCCAGAAGCCGCGCAGATTGACGATCTGGTTCGGCGTCAGCGCAGCAAGATTCACCGCTTCGGTCCGGCGCGGGGCCGGCGCCGGGGCCGGGCGGCTCTCCGCGGTCGCGACCTCATAGGTCGGCCGCGCGCGCGGCAGCGGCACGGGGGCAGGCTCGGCGGGCGGAACGACGGCGGCGACCTGGGTCGCGGGCGCGGCGGCAGGCTGCGGCTTCGGCTCGCGGTGCTGCGCCGCCGGGCTCTGGCTGATGGCGACGTTGTCGCTTTCCTCCTCGGTGTCCTGGGTCTGGCCGAACAGGGCGGCGATCAGGCTGCGCGAGCGGGTCGGCGAGGCCGGCCGCCGATTGCCGTTCTGCAGGTCGGCGAGGGCAAGTTCATAGCCGGGCAGGGGATTGCCATCGGCCGGGATGTGTACCGTGCGGCCGTCGGGGAAAATCTTCGCCAACTGCTCGCGCGTCATGCGCGGCCAGTGGCGCACGTTGCCGACATCCATGTGCACGAAGGGAATGCCCGAGGTCGGATAATAGCCGACGCCGCCGCCCTGGATGCGCAGCGCCGCCGCGCGCACGTCGGCGACATTGGCGCTCGGAATGGAGAAGTCGATCGCCTTGCCCTGCATGTGCAGGGAGGTCTTGGCGACGCCGCGGCTGCGCTGACGCAGCATGGCGTTGGTCTCGGGCGAGCGGTAGCCGCAGACGATGTGGATCGGGCCGGTCGCCTTCACCTCGCGATGCACCTCCCACAGCATGTCGAAAAGCTGCGGGTCCATGCGGATTTCGCGCTCCTGGCGCCAGTCGCGCAGGAACGCATTGAGCCGTTTCAGCGCCGCCTCGTCGTAGCGGCCATCCTTCTTGTAGGTGATGCTGAGGTCTTCGTGGGTATGGATGTTGTGCAGATGCAGGGTGCGCGTGTCGCCCGCCGCGTGCAGGGGCGCGCCCGAAGGCACGCTCAGCGCTGCAACGAGAGCGGCGGCACAAAAACCCCGCGCCACGCACGAAAAGGTCGATCCGGATTGGGCCTTGTGCGTGGTCTGTACTCGCACGTGCGATCTCGCGAACCGAGGCCGATGACACAATACGTCCGCGGCGCGAGCCGCGGCAGCATGGCTAACGCAGTCTTACCGGGATGGGTTAATGTGAAATTACGTCCCCCCGCCCCGCTTGCATCAGATGCAACTGTGACGATCGAGTATGGCGAAAAAAGGCCTGCAGAATCCAGGGGCTCCGCCGGGATGGTTAAGGGCCGGTGGATAACCGGCCAAAGCCCGCCTGGATGTGATGCTGGGACGGCGAATTAGCGGAAAAGCTGTTCGAACAGCGCGAACGGATTGTGAACGCTGCCGCGCGCGACGTTGTGCAAGCGTCGCGTGTCCTCGGGTTTGGGCTTGAAATTGGGGTCCGCCGGGCGCTCGATGGCGACGTCGGCGAACGCCCGCTCGCCGTTCTTGAGCTGCGCCAGCAGCGCCTTGTCCAGGCCGTAGACGTCTTCGCGCAGTTGCAGCTTGCCGGCCTCGTCCACGAATGCGGTCTGGTAGGTGATGTGCACCGGGATCGGGTGCTGAAAGTCGATCTGCTGCTCCGGTCCGCCGAACATGCGGCCGAGCGTGGCCTGGGTGATGTTGGCGCGCGGGGCGGCATAGGAGAGCAACACCTCGGCATATTTGAGCGGATCCTGCACGCGCATGCAGCCGTGGCTGTAGGCGCGCCTGGCATGGGCGAAGTAGTGCCGCTCCGGCGTGTCGTGCTGGTAGACCAGAAACTTGTTGGGAAAATTGAAGCGCAGCCGGCCGAGCGCGTTGCGCTCGCCCGGCGGCTGATAGACGCGGATGTCGCCGTCGCGGTCGCGTTCGACCTTGAGCCCCATGCGCTCGAAAATCTGCGGGTCCGAGGTCTCGTAGATCGGTAGGAGCTCGTTGTAGATGATCGATTGCGGCACGTTCCAGGTGGGATTGACGGTGATGTACTTCATCGTCTCGGTGAGCAAGGGCGTGGCCTGCGTCGGCTTGCCGACGACCACGCGCGTCATCCACACCTGCTCGCCGTTGTGGATCACGCGCAGGTGATAGTCCGGGATGTTGAGCATCACATGCGTGCGGCCGAGATCGCGCGGCATCCAGCGCCAGCGTTCCATGGTGGCGAGAATCGCGGCCAGCCGCTGCTCGCGCTTGGGGCCGTTGAGCGCCTCGACCGTCGCGGCGTTCAGTTGCCCGGTCGGCTGGAGGCCGTGCGCCTTCTGGAACGCGGCCACGGCCGCCGCCAGTGCCCGGTCATAGGTCGTGTTCGGCTGCGCCGGCAGGCCGAGCCGCTCGCGCAGCCGCGGCACCCGCGCATCCGTCATGAGCAGCTCGCGGCCGCTGCGATCGCGCTGGTAGCGCAGCACCGGGCCGGCGCCGATCGGCGCCGCTTCCGCCTCCGCCCGCTCGCTGTGCAATTCGGCAAGCTTGGCCTTCAGCGCCACGTAGGCGGGATGCTGCGGGTTGAAGCGGGAGAGCGTATGCGCAAGATCGGGCGCGCCGGCGATCCTGTTCAGCGCCGCAGCCTCGTCGAAGGACAGCTTGTAGTCGATGTTCGGACTGACGCGGCTGAAATGCACGCGGCCGATCGAGGCATGGCGCGCGTAGGCGAGCAGCGCGGCGGTGAGCTTGATTTCGGCTTCGGCGAGCGCGCCGGCGCCGGCGACTGCGAAGCTTGGGACCGGGTAGTCGGCAGGCTCGAGGCCGTCGGCGGCGACGCCGCGCAGATGGGCAATGGCGATCTTGGCGCGCTCGTTGGCGCCACCGGCTCCGACCCATAGCGGCTGAAAGCTGCGTTCCTTCTGGTAGAAGGCCGCGATCGCCTCGCGCTCGGTCTTGCGCGGCACGAGCCGTTCGAGCGAACGGCCGGTCAGGAGTTCTCGCAGCTTGGCGGCGATCGCGCTCGGATCAACGGACGCGGCCGGGACGGTGGGCGCGGCCGCGACCGGTTCGGCGGGCGGTGCGGCGGCGGATGCTGGAGCGGTGGCTGTCCGCGCGGGGGGCGACGTCGTCGCGGCCGGGGACGTCGCCGCGGGCGCGCGCGGAGCTGCCGTTTCCGGCGGCGGGATCGGTGCCGCTGGTGACGCGGGCTGTGCCGGAGCTGCGGGCGCTGCGGGCTGTGCGGCCGCATCCCGGCGCGGCACCGGCGTGGCCGTTGCGGGCGTGCGGAATCGCTCGCTGCCGTCGTCACTGGGGCCGGCCGGCATCGACGGCTTCGGCAAGCTGCCGGGGGTGCTGACGGCGGCGGGTCCCGGTGCCGGCATGGCGCCCGGCGCGGGCATTGGCGCAAGCTGGGCCGTGGCGGCACCGGCCGCCAGCACCAGAGCTGCGGCGGTGCCCGACAGCAGGCCGATTCGCGCATGGCACATGGCTTTGCGACTCCCGGTCGTGTTCGGCCCCAGCGGGCCATGCCGCAAAGGCTCGGACGGTGCGACGCCGCTCCGCAGCGCAGAATTTTCCAGCTAAAGCCCGCCGCGTCTACGCAACAACCGATAGACAGTTAACGCCGCCGGGCGCTTCGCGCGCGCTCGCGCGGAAGGGTTAACCGGCCTCCGCCGGCACCTTGCGGTCGGCGGCGGGACGATCGGCAAGCCCGTACTGGTCGAGCTTGCGATAGAGCGTCGAGCGGCCGATGCGCAGCCTGCGGGCGATCTCCGACATCTGTCCCCGGTAGTGGGCGATGGCGAAGCGGATCACCTCCGCCTCGATCTCGTCCATGGTGCGGACGTCGCCGTGCGCATTGAGGAGGTCGAGCATGCCCGCGCTCACGGTCGGGCGGGGCGGCTCGGTGCCGGGCGCAAGATCGATCAGCGGGGGCACTTCGAGCAGCGTCGGCGCCGAAGCCGCGACCGGCGGCGCGACGGCGGGTCGCGGCGGCGGTTGGCCCGCATCCACCTGGGCGGCGACCTGGGGAAATTCGGAAGGACCGATGCTGTCGCCCTCGGCGAGCACCACGGCCCGGAACACGGCGTTCTCGAGCTGGCGCACGTTGCCGGGCCAGCGGTGGCGGCAGAGCAGCGCCATCGCATCCGCACTGACGGCACGGATGCGCTTGCCCTCCTCGGCGGCGATGCGGGCGAGGAAGTGCCGCACGAGATCGGGAATGTCCTCGGCGCGCTCGCGCAGCGGCGGCACCAGGATCGGGAACACGTGCAGGCGATAGAACAGGTCCTCGCGGAAGCGGCCGCCGCGCACCTCCTCGATCAGGTTGCGATTGGTGGCGGAGATGAGGCGGACGTCGACCTTCACCGATCTGCGCGCGCCGACCGGCTCGACCTCGCCCTGCTGGATCGCGCGCAGGAGCTTGACCTGCGCCGCCGCGGGCAGTTCGCCGATTTCGTCGAGGAACAGCGTGCCGCCGTGGGCTTCGACGAACTTGCCGACATGCCTCTCGGTCGCGCCGGTGAAGGCGCCCTTCTCGTGCCCGAACAGGATGGATTCGACGAGATTGTCCGGAATCGCCCCGCAGTTGACGGCGACGAAGGGTTTGGCCCGGCGCTCGCTCTCGCCGTGGATCGCGCGCGCGACCAACTCCTTGCCGACCCCCGACTCGCCCTCGATCAGCACCGGGATGGCGGAGGCGGCCGCCTTCTCGGCGCTGCGCAGCACGGTGAGCATCTTCGGGCTGCGGGTGACGATGTCCTTGAACGTGAGCGTGCCGGCCTGGCTGCGCTTGATGCGGTTGAGTTCGTCCTCCAGCGCGCTCTTGTCGAGCGCGTTGCGCAGCGACACCTGCAGCCGTTCGGCGCCCACCGGCTTGACCACGAAATCGAGCGCGCCCGCCCGCATGGCCGAAACGACGTTGTCGATTCCGCCGTGTGCCGTCTGCACGATCACCGGCGTCATCACCTGCGCCTCGCGCAGCCGCGCCAGTACACCGAGTCCGTCAAGGTCGGGCATGACCAGGTCGAGCACGATGCAGTCGAAGCGTTGCGCAGCGACGAGCTCCATCGCCTGCGCTCCGCCCGCGGCGAGCGTTGGATCGTAGCCGAACTTGCGCACCATGTTTTCGAGCAGGCGACGCTGGACGGGATCGTCGTCGACGATGAGAACGCGGGCGGCCATGACGAGCTCCGAAACGCGACTGTGCCGTTTCGAGCCAATTTGCGCAGGCTTGCCTTAATGGGCTGTTAAGCGCCTTGCGCGCTGACGCCGCGGCCGTGGGCGTGCGCGGCGGCTTGCGAGAAAAAAGAGCCCTCCGCCGAGGGGAGTGGCGGAGGGTTCGGGGCCCCGCGGGGGCATGAATGTAAGGGCAGCGGGGTCCCTAGGTTTGCGATTGCGACAGGCGGTGCGGCGCACGCTGCGATGCCTTGCCCGTTGCGGACGCGGCGCGCGCGTCTATGGCGGAACGCGCGTCGCGCGCCCGCAGACCGATCTTCGCCAGCTCCATGGCGATCAGCAGCGAGGCCGAGACGGCGGTCGCAATCGTCCAGTCGGCAAGCGACAGCGGCACGGTGTGGAACGCGGCCTGCAACACCGGCACGTAGATGACGAGAATATGGGTGCCGAGCGAAATCGCGATCGCGACCAGCAGCCACTTGTTGTCGAAGAAGCCGACAAAGGCGCTGCGCCTGCGCGAACGGCAATTGTAGACGTCGAACAGCTGGTACATCATCAGCGTGGTGAACGCCATGGTGCGGGCCAGCGCCTCGTCGCCGGCGTTCGGCGCGTTGCCCGCGGCGAACAGCGTGACCAGGCCGCCCGGGTAGTAGGCGTCGAGCACGAACATCGTGCCGACCATCATCACCACGCCGACGCAGGCCAGCCGGATCCAGTCCTCCGTGAGCAGCACGCCGGAACCGCGCGGCCGCGGCCCACGCTTCATCACGTCGCGATCCTTGGGATCGATGCCGAGCGCGAGCGCCGGCGGGCCGTCGGTGACGAGGTTGATCCAGAGCAGTTGCACGGCGAGCAGCGGCAGGAACAGGCCCACCTCCGCCGAGACGAGCCCGAGCCAGGCGGCGAGCATCACGCCCGCGATCATCGTCATCAGCTCGCCGGAGTTCGTCGACAAGAGATAGATCAGATACTTCTGGATGTTGTCGTAGACGCCGCGGCCCTCCTCGATCGCCTTGACGATGCTCGCATAATTGTCGTCGGTGAGCACCATGTCGGCGGCCTCCTTGGACACGTCGGTGCCGGTGATGCCCATGGCGATGCCGATGTTGGCGGTCTTCAGCGCCGGCGCGTCGTTGATGCCGTCACCGGTCATGGCAACGATGTGGTCCTGGCGCTGCAGCGACTGCACGATCCGCAGCTTGTGGTCCGGATCGACGCGGGCGAACACCCGCACCTGCTCGATCACGGCATCGAGCTCGCTGTCGCTCATGCGGCGCAGATCGGCGCCGGTCAGCGTTCGCGTTCCCGGTTCCAGGATGTCCAGCTCGCGCGCGATCGCCGCCGCGGTGGCCGGATGGTCGCCGGTGATCATCACGGTGCGGATGCGGGCTTGGCGCGCGACGGCGACCGCGTCCTTCACCTCCTCGCGCGGCGGATCGATCATGCCGACGAGACCGAGCAGAACGAGATCGTCTTCGGCGCTTGCCGGCACCTCCGGCTCGGGCAGATTGGGATCGATGCCGAGCGTCGCCGCATCGGCAGAACGCATCGCCACGGCGAGCGTGCGCAGGGCCTGGTCGGCGAGCCGTTCGCCGCGGCGTGCCCATTCCGCTCGCGCCTCGTCGGTCAACGGCTCCGTCCCGCCGGTGACCGCGGAAAGCACGGAGCGGCACTTGCCGAGCAGGATTTCCGGGGCGCCCTTGACGAACACGCACAGGCCGCCCGCTTCCGGGTCGAGGTGAACCGTGACGTGACGCTTGCGTTCCGAGGTGAACGGAATTTCGGCAATGCGGCGGAAGCGCGCCAGGGCGCGCTCGTCGAGCCCGAATTTGCGGGCGGCGACGATCAGCGCCCCCTCGGTCGGGTCGCCCTGGACCTTCCAGCGGCCCTCGTGCAAGGACAGTTCGGCATCGTTGGCGAGGGCGGCGGCTCGCAGCAGCCGCTCGACCGCAGCGCGCAGCGCCGGGTTGTCGTCAAGCGCGCGCCCCTCGACCGTGAACGCGCCCTCCGGGACATAGCCGCTGCCGCCCACATCGATCAGCGCGTCGCCGATCGCAATCGCCCGCACCGTCATCTCGTTGCGGGTGAGCGTGCCGGTCTTGTCCGAGCAGATCACGGTGGCGGCGCCGAGCGTCTCGATCGCCTGCAGCTTGCGCACGATCGCGTGCGCCGCCGCCATGCGCCGCACCCCGAGGCTCAGCCCGACAGTGACGATGGCGGGAAGTGCCTCCGGGATGGCGGCAACGGCAAGGGCCACGGCGAACAGGAACAGGCTGAGGACGACGTTGAGCGTAATCGTGGTCGTGCTGAAGAGCCCGGCGGCGAACACGACCGCGCAAATGCCGAGCATCACCGCGCTCAGCCGGCGGCCGGTGCGATCGAGTTCCTGTTGCAGCGGCGTGGGCTCCTTTTCGGCGGCTTCGAGCAGGCCGGCGATGCGGCCCACCTCGGTCTGCATGCCGGTGCTGACGATCACGGCCCGGCCGCGGCCGTAGGTGGCGACGGTGCCCGCATAGATCATGCTGGTGCGGTCGCCGAGCGCGGCGTCGGCTTCGACCGGCGCCGGGCTCTTCGCCACCGGCAGACTCTCGCCCGTGAGCGGGGCTTCGTCGGTGTGCAGGCTGGCATCCTCGATCAGGCGGCCGTCGGCCGGGATCTTGTCGCCGGCCTCCACCAGCACGATGTCGCCCGGCACCACCTCCTCGGCGGGAATGCGCTGGCGCTCGCCCTCGCGGATCACCGTACATTCCGGCGCCGCCAGCGCCATCAGCGCGCGCACCGATTTCTCGGCGCGCATCTCCTGGAAGAAGCCGAGCAGCGCGTTCAGCACCACGATGGCGGTGATGACGATGGCCTCGTAGGGCAGCGCCGTCTCGCGCGGGTCCTGCAGGAACCATTCGATGATCGAGATGCCGATGGCTGCGAGCAGGATGAGCACGAGCACGTTTTCGAACTGCTCGAGCAGGCGCCGCCACCAGGGGGTCTCCGGCGCAGCCTTGAGGCGGTTCGGTCCGTACTGCTCGAGCCTTCGCTTGGCTTCCTCGCGACTCAATCCGCGCACGGCATCCGAACCGAGCGCGGCGACCACGGCCTCGGCCGGCTGCGCGTGATGATGCTGTGGGGAAATCGCGCCCACGGTTTGCAGCCGCTCCGCGTTCAGCGCCCGCGCCGTCGTGCCGGTTTGGAGATTCATGCGTGCATTCCCACAAGTTTGGTCAGGTTTTTGGTCGGCCATGCCGGAACGGTGCCACGCTGCAGCCGCGGTGCATCCCTGCGGCGGCGGCGGCACGCGCATCCCCTCGGCGCGTCGAAATCGGAAGCGCAGCACGCCACAAAATTATCGTCGTCGGGCGCGTTGGCGCCTTGATATGGCGCAATCGCGCAGGCGGAGCTGCGGCGTTCAAAATGCATGGGCCACCCATCGGAGTCTCCAGTCCGACATCGCAGCGCCGGCAGCGCTGCCAGAGGGGCCCGGCCTGGATTTCTTTTCGCTACAATCCGTTCAACTTTGATCCTTGCCTTCGTGCGGCGCCGCGGCGCCATTGCCGTGCAATCGGTCAGCGCCGCATCGGTTCCCTCGGTGGCCTTTCGGTTTCACCGGCGGCGGCCGGTCCGATGGTGTCGCCGGAGAGCACCTTTTCCACGCCGTAGTACTGCAGCGCCGTGTAGATGACGAAGCCGGCGAGGAACAAGGCTCCGACCGGTCGGCTCAGTCCGCGGCGAAGCAGCAAGAGCGCCAGCAGCACCGCCGTCACCGCGATCATGCACCACAGGTCGAACACCAGGATCTGCGGCGGCACCGGGATCGGATTGACCACGGCCACCATGCCCATGATGGCGAGCAGGTTGTAGATGCCGGCACCGAGGACATTGCCGACCGCAACCTCCGAATGCCGCTTCCAGGCGGCGACCACGGCGGTCGCAAGCTCTGGGAGGGAGGTGCCGACGGCAACAATGGTGAGGCCGATCACCTCCTCGCCGACGCCGAGCGTGCGCGCGGTGGCCACGGCGGCGGTCACCAGCAGCCGTGCCCCCGTGACAACGGCGACGATTCCGCCAACGACGGAGAGAAGGGACAGCCAGACCGGCTTGGGCGCCTCCTTGAATTCCTCGGCCAGTTCCTCCAGCAGGTCGCCGGGGTCGTTGGCCTTGCCGCGTTTGCGCTCGGTCTGAAAGGCGTAGATCGAAAAGGCGACGAGAACCGCCACCATCACGGCTCCCTGCCAGCGCTCGATCGTGCCCGAGAGCGCAAGGGCGGTGAACAGCAGCGCCGTGCCCATGCACATCGTCGCATCGCGATAGAGCGTCGTCGGCTGCACCACGATCGGAAAGATCACCGCCGAGAGGCCAAGGATGAGCAGGATGTTGGCGATGTTCGAGCCCACCACATTGCCGACCGAAATGCCCGGCAGGCCGTCGATCGCGGCCTGCAGGCTGACCACCAGTTCCGGCGTGGTGGTGCCGTAGGCGACGATGGTCATGCCGATGATCATCGGCGTGACCCTGAGCCGGCGCGCCAGCGCCACCGCACCGCGCACCAGATATTCGGCACCAAACAGCAGCAGGACGAGGCCGCCGATCAACTGGACAGTCGTGATCATGTTCGATCCGCTCAAGCACCCGTCCGAAGAGTCACGCAGGCGCGCCTGATGTCCCTAATTGGCGGGATTGGGTTGTACGCCGACCACGAGGCGAACCAATTGATCGGGCTCAACCAGCGCTGTCGCGCAGAGGCCGACCAGGGTGACCGCGCCGGCCACGTCCCAATAGGTCACGTCACTCGCGTCGGTGCTGCCGCGGGCCCACGCGACCAGGGCGAACACGGCCGCCAGCACGAACAGGAGCGAGCCGATCACCGGCATGAGCAGGCCGAAGGGAATTGCGCCGAGGCCGATGATGAGGCCGCACACCACGATGGTTGCGGCGAAAGCCGCCCGCGGCCCGAACGCGGCAATATGGCTTGCGCTTCGGCCGCAGCCCCGGACTGGATTGGTGATCGTCATGGCCGTCTCCCCATGGCGCGCCTGTCCGCCCGAGGCCCTTTCCTGAGGCGTGAATTGTGTTATCTACTGTCTAGCCGCATTATGTTTTCGATTGGATAGTTTAGTCAACATGAAACGTGCCGATACGCAACATTCATCCATGTCTGGGGGGCCCGCACCGATGCAGATCGCCAAGGTCGAATCCGAGGCCAAGCAACTGCGCAAGCAGGCGGGGGCTTGGCTCAAAGAACTGCGGGGGCGGGCGGGTTTGTCGCAGGTCGAACTGGCCCAGCAATTGGGGCTCAAGTACTACACTTTCGTGTCCCAGGTGGAGAACGGCTTCGGCCGGGTGCCCACCGAGAGCATGGAGGCCTGGGCGCGTGCGCTGGGAGCGGAGCCATCGGCGTTCGCCCGCAAGCTCTTGGCCTATTACGAACCCGAACTCCACCGGTTGCTGTTCGAGGTGAAGCGATGACGGTGTTGGAATTTCCACGGGCGCCGATCGACCTGCCGGAAGGCTGGCGCTCGGTCGAACTGCAGCGGCTTGCCTTTGCCTGCGCCGGCGCGATCGCGGCGGGGGAGGCGAGCGGCTGGGAGGTCGCCATGACCGAGTGTGGCGACCCGCAGCTCTATCTGCTCGGCCCGGCGCCGGACTACGATTGCATTCTATGCATTTCGCGGCTCGGCCATCGCTACGTGGTGGAAGACGGCCGCGGCCGGCTGCTGCTCGAGCACGGCAACCTGATCTGGCTCGCCGAACAGGCTGCAGCCGAATTGCGCCGGCGCAAGGGCGCGATCGCGGCCCGCATCGCGGTCGCCTGGTGCGCGCTTCGCGAAATGATCGAGGAGAAGACCGAGGCCATGATGGCGGAGCCGATGGAGATCCTCGCCCACATGGCCCCGCAGCTCGCCGCGCTCGCCTGACGGCATTTTGATTTTGGGGACGGGCGCCATGGTGCCCCTTGTCGCGGTTGCCGCGGGGCGCCGCGGCCCTATGTTTGCCATCGAGTCTCGACCTCGCCAGCCGACGTTGATTGCATGATGCCCGCTCCCTCGCACGCGCCGCGCCGCGCCGGCGCCAAGGCTGAAGCCAGACGCTCCGCGTCGAAATCGCTTGGCGCGTTGCCGGAGTGGAACCTGGCCGACCTCTATCCCGCGCCCGATGCGCCCGAGGTCAAGCGCGACCTCGAACAGGGGGAGGCCGAATGCCTGGCCTTCGAACAGGCCTACAAGGGCCGCCTCGCCACGCTTGCCGCCGGCGCCGAGGCTGGACCCGCGCTCGCCGAGGCAGTCCGCCGCTACGAGGCGATCGAGGATCGGCTCGGCCGCCTGATCTCCTATGCCGGCCTGCTCTACAGCGGCAACACCACCGATCCGGTCATCGCCAAGTTCTACGGCGACATGCAGGAGCGGATCACGGCTGCGTCGCTGCACCTGTTGTTCTTCACGCTCGAGCTCAATCGCATCGACGACGCGTTGCTGGAGGCGGCGATGCATGATCCGGCTCTCGGCCACTACCGGCCGTGGATCGAGGATGTGCGCAAGGAGAAGCCCTATCAGCTCGAAGACCGGGTCGAACAATTGTTTCACGAGAAGTCGGTGACGGGCTATGCCGCCTTCAACCGGCTGTTCGACGAGACCATGGTGGCGCTGCGCTTCAAGGTGCTCGGCAAGCGGCTGCCGCTCGAACCGACGCTGAACCTGCTGCAGGACGCAAGCGCACACAGGCGCAAGGCCGCGGCCGAAGCGTTGGCGCGCACCTTCAAGGACAATCTGCGCCTGTTCACGCTGATCACCAACACGCTCGCCAAGGACAAGGAAATCTCCGACCGTTGGCGCGGCTTCAAGGACGTGGCCGACTCCCGTCATCTCAGCAACCGGGTCGAGCGCGAGGTGGTCGATGCGCTGGTGGCCGCGGTGCGCGAATCCTATCCGCGCCTGTCGCACCGCTATTATGCGCTGAAGGCGCGCTGGTTCGGCAAGAAGCGGCTGCCGCACTGGGATCGCAACGCACCGCTGCCCAAGGTGGCGATGCGCACCATCCGCTGGCCGGACGCGCGCGACACCGTGCTCACCGCCTACCGCGCGTTCTCGCCCAGGATGGCGTCGATCGCCGAACGCTTCTTCAACGATCGCTGGATCGACGCACCCACGCGACCGGGCAAGGCGCCGGGCGCCTTCTCCCATCCGACCGTGCCCTCGGCGCACCCCTACGTGTTGCTCAATTATCAGGGCAAACCGCGCGATGTGATGACGCTCGCGCACGAACTCGGCCACGGGGTGCATCAGGTGCTGGCGGCGCCGAACGGGGCGCTGATGGCGCCGACCCCACTGACTCTCGCCGAGACCGCAAGCGTGTTCGGCGAGATGCTCACCTTCAGGACGCTGCTCGCCGAGACCACCGACCGCAGGCAGCGCAAGGCGATGCTCGCCGCCAAAGTCGAGGACATGATCAACACCGTGGTGCGGCAGATCGCCTTCTATACGTTCGAGCGGAAGGTGCACATCGCCAGGCGCGACGGGGAACTCACCGCCGAGCAGATCTGCAACATGTGGCTCGAAGTGCAGGGCGAGAGCCTCGGCCCGGCGATCGAATTGCGCCCCGGCTACGAAACCTTCTGGTGCTACATCCCGCACTTCATCCACTCGCCGTTCTATGTCTATGCCTATGCCTTCGGCGACTGCCTGGTGAACTCGCTCTATGCCGTCTACGAGCGCGCGAGCGAGGGCTTTGCCGAGCGCTACCTGGACATGCTGGCCGCAGGCGGCACCAAGCACCATTCGGAGCTGCTCAAGCCGTTCGGTCTCGACGCGCGCGATCCGAAATTCTGGCAGGGCGGGCTCGCGGTCATCGAGCGCATGATCGGGGAACTGGAGGCGCTCGACGGCAAGGCCTGAGGCTATCGCCGCGGTTCGATGCGCCAGGTGATTGTGACGCTCGCCGTGAGCGTGAGCTGTTCCGGCGGCGTGACCTGCATGCTGCGCAGCATCGGCGCGGCGGCGGCAACATCGCGCGGGGAGCGCGCATCGACGTCCTCGATCCGGATGATGTCGCCGAGCTCGACGCCCGCCGCCTCGGCATAGATCGTCGCGCGCTCGCGCGCGTCCGCGACCGCGGCCCGTCGCGCCGCATTCAAGCCCGGGTTGCGGTCGCCGATCCCGAAACGCAGGTTGCGCAGTTCGAACAGGCCGCTGGCGGCGATGCGGGCGACGGCACCGTCCACCTTGTCGAGTTGCGACAGCTTGAGCTCGAACGAGGTCACCGCCTGGTATTCGCCCTCATTGCGGGCCGGTGGCCGCGGCGGCTCAGGCGGACGAAGCTCGGTCAGTCGGAACAACGCGCGCTCGATCTCCACCCCTTCGCTGCCGAGTTCGCGCAGGGCATGGGCCGCGCGCAGCGCGCGTTCGCGGTGCGCGGCGGTGGCCGCATCAAGACTTTTGCCCTTGGTGACGACGTCGGCTGTCATGTTGGCATGGTCGGGCGCGACCTGGGCGCGGCCCTGGCCCTGGACGGTGAGGATTGACTCGCTGGGCGCGCGCGGCTGTGCCGCCGCGGCCGCGCAGGTCGCCATCACCGCAAGCGCGACGGCAAGAGCCCCTCGCATCGGTGTTCTCCCAAGTTGCAAGCGCAGTCTTCGGCGACGCCGGCGGCGGCAATATGGCCGCATCGGGAGCTGTGGTCGATCCCTCGCCGCTGCGAACCGCGCAAGGCCGCGCTGCCGTGGCGGGACGATCTCGCATTTTCGGCCAAATCCGCTTACCTCTAGGCGGGATGCCGCCCGTCAAGGATCGCGAGAAGAACCGCTTCACCGCGCGCGCCGCGCGCTATGCCCGCGTCGGCCGCAATGTCGGCGGCGTGGCCGCCCGCATTGCCGGCGCCCGTTTCCTCGGGCTCGACCTCGACCGCGCCAAGAACGCGGCCGAACTTGCCGCGGCGCTCGGCGGGCTGAAGGGCCCGATCATGAAGGCGGCGCAGCTTCTCGCCACAATCCCCGAAGCGCTGCCGGCCGAATACACCGCCGCGCTCGCCACGCTGCAGAGCCAGGCCCCGCCCATGGGCTGGGCCTTCGTCAAGCGCCGCATGCAGGCGGAGCTCGGCCCGGACTGGCAGCAGCGGTTCGCAAGCTTCGAACATCATCCGGCCGCCGCGGCCTCGCTCGGCCAGGTGCATCGCGCCCGCTCGCACGACGGCTCCCCGCTCGCCTGCAAGCTGCAATACGCCGACATGGAGTCCGCGGTCGAGGCCGATCTCAAGCAGCTCGGCATTCTGTTCGCGCTTCGCCGGCATTTTGATCCGGCGATCGACACCACCGAAATCCTGGCCGAGATGCGCGCGCGCATGCGCGAGGAACTGGACTACCGCCGCGAGGCGCGGCACGTCGCGCTCTACCGCGACATGCTGGCGGCGCAAGACTCGATCCGCGTGCCGGGCGTGTGGCCCGAGCTGTCGACCGCGCGCCTGCTCACACTCGACTGGCTCGACGGCAGCCGCATGCTCGAACACAAGGACGCTTCGCTCGGCGTGCGCAACCGGCTTGCCACCGCCATGTTCACCGCTTGGTGGTTCCCGTTCAGTCGTTTCGGCGTGATCCACGGCGACCCGCATCTTGGCAATTACACCGTCTTCGCCGACGCCAAGGGCCGGCCGGCCGGCATCAACCTGCTCGACTACGGCTGCATCCGCATCTTTCCGCCGTCGTTCGTCGGCGGCGTGGTCGATCTCTACAACGGCCTGCGCAAGGGCGACGACGACCTCGTGGTCCATGCCTACGAGACCTGGGGTTTCCGCAGGCTGACACGCGAGCTGATCGAGATTCTCAACATCTGGGCGCGCTTCATCTACGGCCCGCTGATGGACGACCGCGTGCGCACGATCGCCGACGGGGTCAAACCCGGGGAGTACGGTCGCCGCCAGGCGCGCGCGGTGCATCAGGCGCTGCGACAAAAGGGTCCGGTGACGGTGCCGCGCGAATTCGTGTTGATGGATCGCGCCGCCATCGGGCTGGGCGGCGTGTTCCTGCATCTGCGCGCCGAGCTGAACTTCCACCGCCTGTTCGAAGAGGCCATGGAGCAGTTCTCGGTCGCGGCGGTGGCAAAGCGACAGGCCGCGGCGCTCGCCCGCCACGGTCTTGTGCCGGCGGCGTGAGGCGGCGCGGCCATGCGCGGCCGCGGCGTTCGGGTGTTTGGCATCCGGCGGATATGGGTTAATGGGGCGCGGGGGTTGCCGATGCTCCGGACCTGCGGCTGCCGCATAGGCGTGCGGCTTGCCGTGATCACGGTTCGCACTGGAGGTGGTCGAATGCTTGTTCGCCTGGGTTGCTGCCTGGTCTTCGCGTTAGCGATGTTGGCGTCCGCGCAGGCGCAGGCGCGGGTCGATTGTGCCCAGGAGATCAGCCGCCTGATGTCGAAGGACACGGAGAAACTGACCACGCGATTCAACCGCATCGCCAAGCGAATTCAGACGCAAGGAGCGAGCAAGAAGCTGCGCGCCGAGGAATGTCGCATCGCGCGGCTGCTTACGCCCAAGCTCGAGGACCAGCTCGCCGCCCTCAAGCAATCGGGCTGCAGCAAGGACCCGGAGATGCGCAGCATGATCGCCGACATCGTGCGCGGCCACGAGGACGACCTTGCGCTTGCCCGCAAGACGGTGGCGCGGTCGGAGTGCCAGTAGGCGCAGGGCCGCGGGCCCGGCCTTGGGCAGGCTTTGCGCGGCATTGCCCGTCCCTCGCGTTTCCGCTAAAGGCTAGCGTCCCCGGCTGCAAGCCCGGCCGCGGCCCCTGTCACCCTCCGGCTCACCGCCGGAGCAGCCGCCGGCGGGCGATGCTCCACTCGAACGGGTTGGCGCATGACCCCCGACTCGGGGCCCGGCCTTCCGAGCCGGGCATGCGCGAACCGGCTATTGAAAGGATCGCGCGATGGCCGCGCATGACACTCCCGAATATGCCACCGCGGAAGGCAATGACTATGCCGCGCATGAGCAGACCTACCGGACGTTCCTGTCGCTGATCAAATGGGGGCTCGCCATTGTCGTTCTCATCCTGATCGGGATGGCGATCTTCCTGACTTGAGCACATGAGCGGCGCGCCGCGACCGCAGCGGCGGGCCGCGCCGCGGAACGCGCGGCGGTAGGAGGCACGATGAAGATTGCGATTGCCGCCGAGGCGGATCAGGCCGAGCCGCGCGTCGCCGCCACCCCGGAAACCGTCAAGCGCATGATCGGTCTCGGCGCCGCCGTGGCGGTGGAACCCGGCGCCGGGGTCAGGTCCGGCATTCCGGACGCGGATTTCGCCGCCGCCGGCGCCAGCGTGGGCGCGGGTGCGGTGCGCGAGGCCGACGTGGTGCTGAAGGTGCGCCGGCCGAGCGCGGAAGAGGTGAAGGCCTACAAGCGCGGCGCCCTCGTCATCGGCATCATGGACCCGTTCGGCAACGATGCCGCGCTCAAGGCGCTGGCCGAGGCCGGCGTCACCGCCTTCGCCATGGAACTGATGCCGCGCATCACCCGCGCCCAGTCGATGGACGTGCTGTCGAGCCAGGCCAACCTTGCCGGCTACCGCGCGGTGATCGACGCCGCCGCCGAATACGGCCGCGCCTTCCCGATGATGATGACGGCGGCCGGCACGGTGCCGGCCGCGCGCGTGTTCGTGATGGGCGCGGGCGTCGCCGGCCTGCAGGCGATCGCCACCGCGCGCCGGCTGGGCGCCGTCGTCACCGCAACCGACGTGCGGCCGGCCGCCAAGGAGCAGGTGGAAAGCCTCGGCGCCAAGTTCGTCGCGGTCGAGGACGAGGAGTTCAAGCAGGCCGAGACCGCCGGCGGCTACGCCAAGGAAATGTCGAAGGAGTACCAGGCCAAGCAGGCCGCGCTCGTGGCCGAGCACATCAAGAAGCAGGACGTGGTCATCGCCACGGCGCTCATTCCCGGCCGGCCGGCGCCGCGGCTCGTTTCCCGGGAGATGGTGGCCTCGATGCGGCCAGGCTCCGTGATCGTCGATCTTGCGGTCGAGCGCGGCGGCAACGTCGAGGGCGTGAGCGCCGGCCGCGTGGTCGAGACCGGCGGGGTCAAGATCGTCGGGCACCTCAACATGCCGGGCCGGCTCGCCGCCTCGGCCTCCGCGCTCTACGCTAGGAACCTGCTCGCGTTTCTGGAAATCCTGATCGACAAGAAGGACAAGACGCTCGCCGTCAACTGGGACGACGAGATCGTCAAGGCGACAGCGCTTACCCGCGACGGCGCCATCGTGCACCCGAGCTTCGCTCCCAAGAGCGCGGCATAGCCGGACGACAAAGGCAATGCGGCACAGACATTCTACTTCTTCCCCGTTGCCGAATGGGATCGGTGCGCGCAGGGGGTCGGCTGAGAGGTTGGCCCGCCGCGCGCGAATGGGGGCAATGGCCCGTTGCGCAGCGTGCGCGCTTGCGCCCGCAAATCGACCTCTCCCGGCGAATGCGGAGAGATGAGGACAGGAGAGCTCCGCATGGAAGCCGTCGATCCTTTCGTCTTTCGGTTGTCGATCTTTGTGCTGGCCGTCTTCGTCGGCTACTACGTCGTCTGGTCGGTGACGCCGGCGCTGCACACTCCGCTGATGTCGGTGACCAACGCCATTTCCTCGGTGATCGTGGTCGGCGCGCTGCTCGCGGTCGGCGTGCATCTGGTCAGCAACGATCAGGGGCCGATCTGGGCGCGCATCCTCGGTTTCGTCGCTCTGGTGTTTGCTTCGATCAACATCTTCGGCGGCTTCCTGGTCACCCAGCGCATGCTCGGCATGTACAAGAAGAAGAAATGAGCCCGGGACCGTGGTTCCGGCCGAGCGCGCGAAGCGGGCAGGGCCGGAAGCCGCCGACATCGCGCTTCGCATCCGGCATGCTCGCACAACAGCGGCAGGTGCCGTGGTCATGAATTGCGGGGGCGCGGCCGTTGGCCGTCCGCCCGGTGACGATCGAGAGGATTGCCGGCCATGAACGCCAATATCGCAGCGCTGCTCTACCTGATCGCCGGCGTGCTGTTCATCCTGGCGCTGCGCGGCCTGTCGAGTCCGGAATCGAGCCGGCGCGGGAATCTGTTCGGCATGCTCGGCATGGCGATCGCGATCGGCACCACCCTTGCCTCGCATCCGCCAGCCGGGCTCGGCGCCTGGGTGCTGGTGGTCGCCGGCATCGCGCTCGGCGGCGGCATCGGCGCCGTGATCGCGCGCCGCGTGCCGATGACGGCGATGCCGGAGCTCGTCGCCGCCTTCCATTCGCTGGTGGGCATGGCGGCGGTGCTGGTTGCGGCCGCGGCCTATTACGCGCCCAGCGCCTTCGACATCGGCGCGCGCGGGGCGATCCACAAGGCGAGCCTGGTGGAAATGTCGATCGGTGTCGCCATCGGCGCCATCACGTTCACCGGCTCGGTGATCGCCTTTCTCAAGCTGTCCGGCCGCATGAGCGGCGCGCCGATCATCCTGCCCGGCCGCCACGTCATCAACATCGTGCTCGCGGCGGCGATGATCTACTTCATCTACGGGCTTGTGGTGTCGCAGAGCCAGATCGACTTCTGGCTGATCGCAGTGCTCGCCTTTGCGCTCGGCGTGCTGATCATCATTCCGATCGGCGGCGCCGATATGCCAGTCGTGATCTCGATGCTCAATTCCTACTCCGGCTGGGCCGCCGCCGGCATCGGATTTACGCTCGGCAATTCCGCACTGATCATCACCGGGGCGCTGGTCGGCTCCTCTGGCGCGATCCTCTCCTACATCATGTGCAAGGGGATGAACCGCAGTTTCATCTCGGTCATCCTGGGCGGCTTCGGCGGCGAGGTGGCGGGGCCGGCTGCCGGCGCCGAGCAGCGCCCGGTCAAGATCGGCTCGGCCGAGGATGCCGCCTACATCCTGAAGAATTCGTCCAAGGTCATCATCGTGCCGGGCTACGGCATGGCGGTGGCGCAGGCCCAGCACGCGCTGCGCGAGATGGCCGACCTGCTCAAGAAGGAGGGCGTCGAGGTCAAATACGCCATCCATCCGGTGGCTGGCCGCATGCCGGGCCACATGAACGTGCTGCTCGCGGAAGCGAACGTGCCCTATGACGAGGTGTTCGAACTCGAAGACATCAACTCCGAGTTCGCCCAGGCCGACGTCGCCTTCGTCATCGGCGCCAACGACGTGACCAACCCGGCGGCCGAGGAGGACCCCAAATCGCCGATCTACGGCATGCCGGTGCTGCAGGTGTGGAAGGCGGGCACGGTGATGTTCGTCAAGCGCTCGCTCGCCTCGGGCTATGCTGGCATCGATAACCCGCTGTTCTACCGCGACAACACCATGATGCTGCTCGGCGACGCCAAGAAGATGGCCGAAAGCATCGTCAAGGCGATGTGATCGGTCCCCGCCGTCCACGCCGGCAGGTTGCACGAACCCCACCTCGCGACCAATCGGCCGTCAATCTCCGGTCGGGGAAATGCGGAATTCCACCACCTCCGGCCGCCCGAGCAGATCTTGCGACAGCGCCTGCGCGTTCTTGGGATTGCGACTGCGCAACACCATGCGGTATTCGAGCTTGGTTCCGCCGTCGGTCAGTCGCGATGACAGGTTGGCGATCGAGAAACCGTGGCGTCCGATGAGCTCGCGCACGCTGTCCTCCGCCATCGTCTTGTCGCGCGCAAAGCAGATCACGTGATGCGCATAGAATTCCGCCGGCAGCCGATTCTCGATGAAGCGGAACAAGGCAAGGATCACCAACACTGCCAGCGCGCCGACGATCGCCGCGAACCAGAAGCCGATACCGATCAGGATGCCGATCGCAGCCGTCGCCCAGATCGAGGCTGCAGTGGTCAGGCCGCGCACGGTCAGCCCCTCCTTGAAGATCACGCCCGCGCCGAGAAAGCCGATGCCGGTCATGATGCCCTGCGCCATGCGGGTTGGATCGGTGCGAATCGTTTCGGCTGGCGCCAGCGTCATCCATTCGGTCTGGTAGACCGTGACGATCATCAGGATCGCGGATGCGACGCAGACGAGGGCATGGGTGCGGAAGCCGGCCGGCCGGCCGTGATAACTGCGCTCGAAGCCGATCGACGCACCGATCACGAGCGCTCCGAGCACGCGCGCGATGATGACGAGCTCCTCGTGGCTCATGCGCGATACTTTATGTAACCGGGAAAAACGCCGCAACACGCCGGCGCGGCGCAGCGTCCGCAGGCGTGCTATCAACGCGCGATGACCGCGCTCAAATGGCTGGCAATGGCCCTCGCCGCCTATGGCGGCCTGGTGGCGCTAACGTATCTCGCGCAGCGCTCCTTGATGTATTTCCCCGAGCGCACGCGTACTCAGCCTGCCGCAGCCGGTCTCCCGCAGGCCGAGGAGGTGGTGCTCGATACCGAGGATGGCGAGAGGGTGATCGCCTGGTTCATTCCGCCGCGCGGTGAGCAGCCGGTGGTGCTGTACTTTCACGGCAACGGTGGATCGCTGCGCCACCGCGCGGCACGGTTCCGCGCACTCACCGAGGGCGGCATCGGGCTGCTTGCGCTGAGCTACCGCGGCTACGGCGGCTCAAGCGGCAGTCCGACCGAGCCGGGTCTGATTGCCGATGCGCGCGCCGTCTATCGCTTCGCGGCCGCGCGCTATCCGGCCGAGCGCATCGCGCTGTGGGGCGAGTCGCTCGGCTCCGGGGTTGCGATTGCGCTCGCCGCCGATCACAAGGTCTCGCGGATCGTGCTCGAGGCGCCGTTCACGTCCGCGGCCGATGTCGGGGCGCGCGCGTTCTGGTTCCTGCCGGTGCGGGCGCTGATCAAGGATCCGTTCCATTCCGATCGCCGCATCGGCAAGGTCACGGCGCCGATCTTGGTCCTGCACGGCGCCCGCGACCGGGTCGTGCCGATCGATCTCGGCGAGCGGCTCTATGCGCTTGCCAACGAGCCGAAGCGTTTTCTGCGCTTTCCCGAAGGCGAGCACGAGGATCTCGATCGTCACGGCGCCATGGCCGCGGCGCGCGCCTTCCTGACCGGTCCGCCGCCCATGCCCTGAAATCCACAGAACCCGGATGGGGTTGTGCGCGGAGGCAAAGTCGTGTCAACTGGGCGGCGGGGAGATCATGCCGATCCGAGCAGAAGACAACTCTGCCGCCGGCAGGCGCAGACAAGGCTGGGTGACGCCGACCGCGGTGTCGCTCGTGCTCGTGGCTGCGACCACGGGCGGGGTCTGGTTCCTGGATGGCGGGGTGCGGCAGGACCACCTGATCTTTGCCTACTTCCTGCCGGCGGCGCTGGTCGCTGTCTGCTTTGGCAGCCTGTCGGCCATGGGCGTTGCCGTCGGCAGCAGTCTCGCCGCGGCCTATTTCCTGTACCCGCCGCGCATGAGCATTCTCGTCACGAGCTGGCTCGACGTGTTGGAACTCACGCTGTTCTGCCTGCTCGTGCTCTTGGCGAGCCGGGTCGTGTCCGGCCTTGCGATCGACGGCGTCCTGTCCGGGCGCTGGCGCCCGATGGCGTGGTTCGGCGCACCGGCGAAACGGGACGGCACGGGCGAAGCAGGCGGGCGCGGCCGAAGCTGAGCCCCTCAGAACGTCTGATAGGCTTGTCCGAGCTTTCCGCCGACGCGGGCGAAGCCTTGCTTGGCCGGCTCGTGGTCCTTGTTGATGTTGAGCGCGCGGGCATAGGAGCCGGCCGCCTTTTCCTTGTCGCCCAGCCGCTCGTAGGCGAAGGCCCGCGTGGTCCAGGCCTGCAGGTTCTGCGGCTCGAGCGAGACCGCTTCGTCGAGGTCGCCGGCGGCGGCCTTGAAATCGTTGATGGCCATGTAGCTCAGCCCGCGCGCGATGTAGGGTTCGGCCTCGTTGTGCGACAGTCCGATGGCGGTGGTGAAATCGTCGATCGCGTACTGGTGCTGGCGCTGGCTCTGATAGAGCAGGCCGCGGTTGTAATAGGCCTGCGCATTGTCCGGCCGGATGGCGATCGCCTTGTTGAAGTCGTTGAAGGCGTCGAACGCCTGCCGGCGGTGGCGGTAGACGATGCCGCGGCCGATGTAGGCGACCGCATAGTTCGGATCGAGCGTGATCGCCCGGTTGTAGTCGGCGAGCGCGAGATCGAGCCGGCCGGTCTGGCGATAGATCAGGGCGCGATTGGCATAGGCCTGGGCATAGTTCGGATCGAGGCTGATGGCCTTGTTGAAGTCGGCCAGCGCCTCCTGGTGGCGGCCGGCCTGGCCGTACACCGACCCGCGCATGTTATAGGCCTGCGGATCGCTCGGATTGCGCTGCACCACCGCGGTGAGGGAAGCGATATTGGCCGGCGAGGCGGCGAATTGGTTTTCCTCGACCTCGCTTTGCTTGCTGGCACCCACGGTCTGGCAGCCGGCAAGGACGGCGGCAACGAGCGCCCAGCCGGCGAGGCGGCCGGCGGTCATCCGTTCCGCCCGATGCGGCGCGGCTGTGCGCCTGCTTTGGGTCATGGCCTCGGTCCGGGCGTTGTTTGCCGGCATCGGTTCGCCCGGCTGTTCACCCCGATTGCGGCGAACGTTCGACGACGGCACGGTCCCGGGAAAACATAGCGCGAGTCGGGGGCGCCCCGCTCGCGCTGTGCACCGAAGGCGATCGACCGCTCGGGGTCGCTCAGCGTCCAAATCCGCCGCCCGGACCGCCGGCCGGACCACTGCCCATGCCGGCGCCGCCGACGCGGCCGGGACTGACACGCGCGGGCGCCGCGCCACCGGGCCGACCGCCTGTGCCGCCGAACGCCGGCTTGGCCTTCATCGGAATGAGGCCCTCGCGTTGCGCGCGCTTGCGCGCGAGCTTGCGCGCACGGCGCACCGCCTCGGCCTTTTCCCGAGCCCGCTTCTCCGACGGCTTTTCGTAATGGCCGCGAAGCTTCATCTCGCGGAAGATGCCCTCGCGCTGCATCTTCTTCTTCAGCGCCTTGAGAGCCTGATCAACGTTGTTGTCGCGAACAAGAACCTGCACGCCTGTGTCCTTCTGAAGTCGAACCCTCGATGTCCGTGAAAAGGGAGGCTGACCGCCTTCCGAGTCGCGTGGCTCTAGCAGAGTGCGTGTTAAAAGTCCACGTTCTGCGCGGCGTTTTGGGATCGGGGCCGGGGGCCTCCCCCGGCCGGCATGGCGTTGCCGGAACCCGCTCGCGGCAGGCCGGCACGCGATGCGGCTGGCGAAATAATGTCTTGTGGATAAATTCGTTCCTTGGGTTGCACTGCAGCGGACGCCTCCGCCCACGGCGGAAAAGGGGCAAGGCCGTCGGCTGCTCGCGCGGTCCGTCGTGGGCGCCAAGCGTCGCGGGCACCAAGCGGCGCTAAGCGATGATGTCCGGCGTGAGCTGGTCTTCGATCTGAATGATGCGATCGCGCAATAGCAGCTTTCGCTTCTTCAGCCGCTGCACCTGCAGAAGGTCCGAGCCCGGCACGTGGTGCAGCGCTTCAATTGCGGCATCGAGGTCGCGGTGCTCCTGCCGCAGCCGCGCCAACTGCGCTCGAAGCTCGTTCTCGTCCTCTCGCTTCATCGCTGCTTTGCCTGCAGCGCCCAAGCGGCGGTCTGGGCGGAATTCCGGTCTGCCGACGCACATCCCGCTACGGAATAAACGATTGAACGCTCGCGACTTTTCCGCCGGGGACAAAGCAGGGCGCTTCCGCCCGATTCGGGTCCCGCCGCCTGCGCGACAGCACAGTTAGGCCATTGCATCGCGTTTCTCAAGGGCCAGACGGTTCGTCGGGAACCGGCAAATGCCGCCTCGTCCGCGTTTTGCTGCAATGCACAAAAAGCGACATTCGACACGTCACCACGCCCGTGGCACATTCGGCCGCGTCAGGGGTGTTGTCTGAACTCTTAGGAGCCATCCCACATGACCATCCAAGCGCATCTTGCGGAGTTGGAGCGCCGGCACCGGGCCCTCGAGGAGGAGATTGCCGAGGCGATGAGCCATCCGTCGACCGACGGTCTGAAGATCGCCGAGCTGAAGCGTCGCAAGCTGCAGGTGAAGGACGAGATCGAGCGTCTTCGCTCCGGAGCGGCCGCCCGAGTGCACTGAGCCGCCGGCCGGCGATCGGTCCTGCACCGTATCGGCTGCGCCGGCTCCTCCCCGAGGATGCCGGCGCTGCCGTTGTTGGATCGTGTTGCAGCCCCTCGGGCCGCGCCCGCTCGGTCCTTCTTGGGGGGCGGCGGGAGCACGGCGTTCGCCGACCAAGCGGCATTAACCAGACACGATAACCACGCGCCAAAACAATCGAGGCGGCGCGATTGGTTCATGCCGATGCTTTCGCTACCCATCCCGGTGGGAAAAGCGGGGGCTCGCATGCTGCACAGACGCGCGTTCCTTGCAGGCGGCACCGCCCTGGCGATGGTCGGCGGCGGGGCAAAGACCCAGGATGCCGTCGTCATCCGCCGCTCGATCCGCCACATGGCCGCGGGCGATCCCGATCTCGCCGCGCTTCGCCGGGCCGTGGCGGCCATGCGGGCCCTGCCGCGCTCCGATCCGCGCAACTGGCAACGCTTCGCCGACCTGCACCGCGCGCACTGTCCGCACGGCAACTGGTATTTCCTGCCTTGGCATCGCGCCTATCTCGTCGCCTTCGAGCGCCTCTGCCGGGCGCTGTCCGGCAAGCCCGATTTCGCGCTGCCGTACTGGGACTGGACGCTGGAACGCCGACTGCCGTCGGCCTTCGCCGCCGGCAATGCGCGATCCAATCCGCTCTATCGGCCGCGTCCCGGGCTGTCGGGCGGTCTTGGGCTGCCCGAGGACATGGTCGGCCGGGCCGTGCTCTCGCGCATCATGGCGAGCCCCGACTTCGAGGCCTTCGGCAGCACCCGTCCGCTCGGCCAGCGCGACCTCGATCCGCGCTGGCAGCGCGAGCCGGGCGCGCGCACCGAGCTGGAATTCAATCCGCACGACGGCGTGCACATCGCGATCGGCGGCGAGATGGCGGACATCGACCTTGCGGCACGCGATCCACTGTTCTTCTTGCACCACGCCAACATCGACCGGCTGTGGACGGAATGGAACCGGCGCGGCAATGCCAACAGTTCCGACCCGCTGTGGCGCGACTTTTCCTTCAGCGACAATTTCATTCATCCCGACGGATCGTTCTGGGATGTGACGGTGGGCGAACTGGGCGCAACGCCGGCCCTCGGCTACCGCTACGATGACGACGACGCTCCGTTTGCCGCCGACATCGCCTTGCCGCGCGGCGATGCCCTTGATGAAAGGTTGCGGGCCTACCGCCAGTTCGGCTCGGACGTGCTGTCCTGCTCGAGGGAGAGCCGGGGTGCGATCCCGCTGCGCGCGGGCGCGGTGCTGCATGTGGCCGCGGCCGAGAATCGACAGACGGCC
>Ga0073934_10002133_pt1 | contig 42967 bp, 32 predicted proteins | sample LarsenN4metaG_FD_76834 | JGI IMG/M metagenome (GOLD analysis project Ga0073934, IMG submission 76834) | Hot spring sediment bacterial and archeal communities from British Columbia, Canada, to study Microbial Dark Matter (Phase II) - Larsen... ...
ACCGCTCGAGGGCCATGAGGATCGCACGCTCTTCCTCGGGCGTGGTGTCGTCGGGGAGCTCGATGCGGCGCTCACCTTCATCTCGGGTCGGCATCAACGGGCCTCCTGGTGCCTACAGCGGGATGTTGCCGTGCTTGCGGGCCGGCACCGACTCGCGCTTGGTGGCGAGCATCCGCAGCGACTTGACCAGGCGCGGCCGTGTCTCGGCGGGCTCGATCACGTCGTCGATGAAGCCGCGCTCGGCGGCGACGTAGGGGTTGGCGAACTTGCGCTGGTACTCGCCGATCAGCTCCTGCCGCCGCGCGGCCGGATCCTCGGCCTTCTCGATCTCCTTGCGGAACACGACGTTCACGGCCCCCTCCGGCCCCATCACCGCGATCTCGGCCGTCGGCCACGCGAACGCCACGTCCGCGCGCAGGTGCTTGGAGTTCATCACCAGGTACGCGCCGCCGTACGCCTTGCGGGTGATCACGGTCATGCGCGGGACGGTGGCCTCCGCGTACGCGTACAGGAGCTTCGCCCCGTGCCGGATGATGCCGTGGTACTCCTGCTCGGCCCCCGGCAGGAACCCCGGGACGTCCACGAACGTGAGGATCGGGATGTTGAACGCATCGCAGAAGCGGACGAACCGCGACGCCTTCTCGCTGGAGTCGATGTCCAGGGTGCCGGCGAGCACCTTCGGCTGGTTCGCGACGATCCCGATGCTGCGGCCGTCCAGCCGCGCGAAGCCGGTGACGATGTTCATCGCCCAGAACGGGAAGACCTCGAAGAAGTCGCCGTCGTCGACGACGCGGCGGATCACCTCGTGCATGTCGTAGGGCTCCTTGGCGGAGTCCGGCACGAGGTGGGTGAGCCCCTCGTCGTGGCGCTCGGGGTCGTCCACGACCGCGTACGCGGGCGGGTCCTCGAGGTTGTTCGACGGGAGGTAGGACAGGAGGTGGCGCACCATCGCCATGCACTCCTCCTCGTCTTGGCTCACGAACGAGGCGACGCCCGACCGGCTCGCGTGGGTCATCGCGCCGCCGAGCTCCTCGAAGGTGACCTCCTCGCCCGTGACCGCCTTGATGACCTCGGGCCCGGTGATGAACATGTGGGAGCTCTCCCGAACCATGAACGTGAAGTCGGTGATGGCGGGGGAGTACACGGCGCCGCCGGCGCACGGGCCCATGATGACGCTGATCTGGGGGATCACGCCGCTCGCGCGGACGTTGCGCTCGAAGATGTAGCCGTAGCCGGCCAGGCTCGCGGCGCCCTCCTGGATCCTGGCCCCACCCGAGTCGTTGATCTGGATGAACGGCGCCCCCGTCGACATCGCGAGGTCCTGCACCTTGCAGATCTTCTCGGCGTGGACCTCGCCGAGGGAGCCGCCGAACACGCTGAAGTCCTGGCTCGCGACGAACACCCTGCGCCCGTCGACGGTGCCGTAGCCCGTCACGACCCCATCGCCCGGCGGCCGGCTCCGGTCCATCCCGAAGTCGTGGGAGCGATGGATCGCGAGCGGATCGGTCTCGACGAACGACCCGTGGTCCAGGAGGAGCTCGAGCCGCTCGCGCGCGGTGAGCTTGCCCTTGTCGTGCTGCTTGCGGACGGCGTCCCTCCGCTGGTCGTCCAGGAGCGCCGCCTTGCGCTTGCGGAGCTCCTCGATGCGTTCCTCAACGGTCGGCGTGCGGGGCGCCTCGGTCGTGGCCATGGTCCCCGGAGTCTACGGCGAGGAGCCCCCGGCGGTCACCCGGGGGCTCCCGGCACGGGGTTCGGGTTCCGTCGTCCAGGTCACCGGTCGGTCCAGCAGTCGCCCACGCCGCGCCAGGGACCCCAGCCGTCCGCATTCACCATCCGGACCGTGACGATCACGTTGGTCCGCGCGTTCAGCGGACGCTCGTCGAGCTGCCACGCCGGACGGGTCCATGCCCGGTAGCGGTCGGGCCAGGCCTCGGCCGAGTGCTGGAACAGGCCGACGTAGCTGCCGTCGTCCGAGACCGTCTTGGGGTCGAGGCCGCTCTCGGCCTGCGCGACGCAGGTGGCCCTCGCGGCGCCGCCCGGAACGTCCCACCGGCTCGTGGCGCAGCGGATCAGGTCGCGCACCCAGTCCCGCACGCCCTGGTCCTCGGTGCGGACGATCGGGCACGGCCCGGCTCGCTCCTCGTCGCCCTCCCCCGCGCGGGCGAGGCCGACCGGCGCGATGGCGCCGATGAGCAGGGCGAGCACGAGCAGGCGAGCAGGGCCACGCACGGCCGGGAACCTAGCAGCGCAACGCTGCTCTCGTCGAACCGGGGTTGCGCCGGAGCGAACCGGCGCTCAGTCGACCTCGACGCGCCCACCGCTCCGCCAGTACTCGCCGCGCTCCCGCGTGAGGGATCCGCCGTCGACGAGGTACCGGCGGATCGCCGCGTGGTCCCGGTAGAACCGGCCGACGATCGCGTTCACCGTCCGCTCGTCGTAGCGGACGCCCGGCTCGAACTCGAGGGCGATCCGCTCGAGCACGATCCGGCGCTTGGACCCCTTCGCGGGGATCTCGGTCAGGCGCCCGTCGCGGAAGAACGTGCGGAGCACGATCTCCTCGCCCTCGCTCGCGGCGCCGAGGGCGATCCCGGCCTCGCGGGGTGGCCCCACCTGCTCGGCGGCCCACCGGAGGGTCTCGGCGTCCAGCCGGTAGGTGCGCCGGTCCTCGTTCAGCCGGACGACCCCGGTGGCCGTCAGCCGGTTCAGGTGCCGGCGGACGCGGGTCGGCGGCAGGTCGAGCGCCTCGGCGAGCTCGGAGGGTGAGCGCTCGGATCGGGCGAGCAGCCCGGCGACCTGGAGCCGTTCGGGGTCGGCCAGCGCGCGGAGGATCTCGTTCGGGGTCTCGGCCATGTCGGTGGGTACTCCTACCATCCGAGGCGTGCAGGCGACCCCGGAGCTCTCACCGTCGCAGCGCCGGACCCTCGAGGGATTGATCGGCGCGGACGATCGGCCGTCGTTCCCGCCAGATCTCGCGCAGCGGCTGCGGGACCGCATCGAGGAGACCGTGCGCGGCTTCGAGCCCAGACGCCCGCTGTGGCTCGGCAAGAGCCATCTGAACGACCTCGGGCGCTGCCCCGGGCTGTTCGATGCGGTCCGCGCCGGCGAGCGGGGGCCCTTCGCGTTCTCGGCCCGGTTCACGGCCGGCCGGCTCGCCCACCGGGCGGTCGAGCTCGAGGTCGTCGGGCGCGAGGAGCGTGTCCCGCACGAGCTCGTCGAGACCGCCGCCGAGCGGCTCACCGAGGAGGACGAGGGCTTCGCCGCCTACTGGCGGGATCTGGAGCCGCTGCGGCGCGACGAGGCGCTCATGGAGGGTGCGAAGACGCTGGAGCTGTTCCGCTCGACCATGCCGCCGCTGCGCCGGATGCGCCGCGAGCTCTCACCGTGCACGGAGTGGCACGTCCGGGCGGTGCTGCACGGCGGGGCGCTGGTGCTCTCGGGCACGCTGGACCTCGTGCTCGGCGCGCCGGCCGACGCCGAGCCCATCCGCGCGACGCGCCTCGCGATCGACCTCAAGACGGGACGGGCCTGGCCCGAGCACGCCGAGGACATGCGCTTCTACGCGCTCCTGCTCGCCCTGCGGTTCGGGGTCCCGCCGTACCGGGTGGCGACGCTGTACCTGGACTCGGGCGAGTGGCAGGCGGAGGACGTCGACGAGCGGGTGCTCTCTCGCGCGGCCGACCGGGTGATCGAGGCCGTGCGAACGGCCGCGGCGTCGGACGCTGGCCGGACGCCGGAGCTGCGCCCGGGCCCGTACTGCACCTGGTGCCCGCGCGCCACGAGCTGCCCCTCGAGCGCTGCGCGGAGCCCCGGCGCCGGCTGACGCCACCGGGGTTGTCGTCGGCCGGTCGCGCAGGCTAGCGTCCGCCCGACCCCACACCTCCGGAGGATCGGACGATGACGAAGGACCTGTACGAGATCGGGGAGATCCCGCCCATCGGCGAGGTCCCGCGCTCGATGCACGCGCAGCTGGTCCGCCCGGAGCGGTTCGGCGAACCGCGCGACGCGATCGTCGACGAGGTGATCGACGTCCCCGAGCTCGGCCCGCACGACGCGCTCGTCATGGTCATGGCGGCGGGCGTGAACTTCAACAACGTCTGGGCCGCCCGAGGGGTCCCGATCGACGTGACGAAGACCCAGGCTCGGTGGGGCGAGCCGACCGGGTTCCACATCGTGGGCTCGGACGCGGCGGGGGTGGTGTACGCGGTCGGCTCCGAGGTCGCCAACGTGCGGGTCGGAGACCGGGTCGTCGTGCACGCCGGGCAGTGGGACCTGGACGACCCGTGGGTCCTGGCCGGCAACGATCCGGGCCTCGCGCCGAGCTTCCGCGTCTGGGGGTACGACTCGTGCTGGGGCTCCTTCTCGCAGTTCTGCAAGGTCCAGGCCCACCAGTGCCTGCCCAAGGCCGAGCACCTCACCTGGGAGGAGGCCGCGGCGCCGACCCTCACCGGGGCCACGGCCTACCGCATGCTCCATGGGTGGCCACCCAACACCGTGAAGGAGGGCGACGTGGTCCTGGTCTGGGGCGCCTCGGGAGGCCTGGGCTCGCTCGCCGTGCAGCTCGTCACCCTCGCCAGCGCCAGGGCCGTGGCGGTGGTGAGCTCGGCCCACAAGGGCGAGTACGCGAAGGGGCTCGGCGCGGTCGGGTACATCGACCGCACGGCGTTCTCGCACTGGGGCGTTCCGCCCGCGTGGGACTCGCCCGAGTGGAAGACGTGGTTCGACGGCGCGAAGGCCTTCGGCAAGGCGATCTGGGACGTGCTCGGCGAGAAGCGCAGCCCGAACATCGTGTTCGACCACCCGGGCCAGGACACGATCCCCACCTCGATCTTCGTGTGCGAGCGGGGCGGCATGGTCGTGATCTGCGCGGGCACGAGCGGGTACGACACGATGGTGGACGTCCGTTACCTGTGGTACCTGCAGAAGCGCTACCAGGGCTCGCACCTGTTCAACGACGAGCAGGCGACAGCGTTCAACGACCTGGTGCGCGAGGGCAAGGTCCGCACGACGCTCGGTCGGACCTACGACTACGCGGAGACGGGCCAGGTCCACCAGCTGATGGCGGATGGCCGGCTCCCCGAGGGCAACGTCGCGGTCCTGGTCAACGCGCCCGAGCGAGGGCTCAGCGACCTGCCGTAGGTCTGTCGGAGCCGCTTATGCCCGGGACCCCATCGCGCATGCGCTGCGCATGTGCGACCTGCGTCATCCGGCCGTGCCCTTCCTGCCCTAGCCCTCCTGGACGAGCTCGACCAGGACGCCGTCCATGTCCGAGGGGTGCACGAACGCGATCGTCGTGCCTCGGGAGCCGGGTCGCGGGGCCTCGTCGATCAGCCGGACGCCCCGGGCGCGCAGCTGCTCGAGCGCCGCGGCGACGTCCTCCACGCGGTACGCCACGTGGTGCACGCCGGGGCCGTGCCGGGCCAGGAACCGACCGACGGGCGTATCGGGGCCGAGCGCCCCCAGGAGCTGGATGAAGGAGGTGCCGACCGCGAACAGGACCTCCTCGACGCCCTGCGAGGTGACCCGCTCGCGGTGGGCGGGCTCCACGCCGAAGGCCCGACGGTAGCGCTCGACGGCCGCGTCCAGATCGTCCACCGCGATCCCGACGTGATCGATCTCGGTGAGCACGGGACGCTAGGCGCGCTCGGACCGCGGGGGTCTGGGCGAGGGCGGTGGCTGCAGCCTGGCCATCAGCCGCATCGCCTCCGTCATGTGGTAGGTGGGCATGGTGAGCGCGGTCACCACGGCGACCACCCCCTGCGCGCGCAGGTCCTCGACGGGCTTGGCGTCGGGGCCGAGCTCTGCCTTGAGCGCGTAGAACTCCACGAGCTCGAGGAACTGGGCGAGCGAGGGGACGAGACCCCCGCGCTCGTACGCGTAGATCGTCTGGCGGGCGGCCGGGCAGCTCGGATCGGCGACGGCGTCCTGCACGGCCCGGAACCCCGCCGCGCGGCGCAGGCCGCGGAGCAGGGCACCGATGGTCCGGGCCTCTTCCCGGTCGACCGGCGGGAGCTTCTTCCTGGCCATCGAGCCAGCACGATAGCCCTTCGGCGCCGAGCCGGCACGAGGGTGCCTCGGCCGGCCGCCGGATGCCGGGCAGGCCTAGTCCGAAGGGCTGATGCGGCCTCACCCGCGCTCCCGTAGGATGGCGCCGCCCGGCGGACCTGGAGGTCATGTGAAGGAGTCGAGCAGGTCCACGGCCGCCGTGCTCCACGGCACGGACGTCCAGACGGCCGGACGCGCGGACGTCTGGCGGGTCCGTGAGAAGAGCCGGAAGAAGCGGCTGTGGCGCCTGTTCCTGATCCTCGGGCTCCTGGACGGCTACCTCTGGTACCGCTACCTCACGCACAACCCGTTCGAGCTGCCGGCCCTCGGTCCGGACTGGATCATCTTCGCCCCGGTCCTCCTCCTGTTCGTCGCGATCTTCCTGATGATGGCGATGCCGCTGTTCAGCGGCCGCTCGCCGCACGTGGTGGTGCGTCCTGAGGAGATCGAGGTCGGGCTGGACCAGGTCCAGGGGCTGGACACGCAGGTGGACGAGGTCGCCCGAACGCTGGACGTGTTCCTCGGGTACGCCACGTTCCGCAACGAGCTGGGCGGGAACCCGCGCCGCGGCATCCTGTTCGAGGGTCCGCCGGGGACCGGGAAGACGTACCTGGCCAAGGCGATGGCCAAGCACGCGGGGGTGCCGTTCCTGTTCATCTCGGCTCCCGCGTTCCAGTCGATGTGGTTCGGCATGACCAACTCCCGGATCCGCTCGTTCTTCAAGCGGCTCCGCAAGCTGGCGCGCAAGGAGGGGGGCGCGATCGGCTTCATCGAGGAGATCGACGCGATCGGCGGGGAGCGCGGCGGCATGAGCGCCGCTCCCGACGGCACCGGGCTCGGTCGCGTCACGTCGAGCATCGTGGGCCCGGGCGGGAACGGCATGGTGAACGAGCTGCTGATCCAGATGCAGTCGTTCGACCAGCCGCCATGGCGGAGCCGGGTCCGCTCCGGGATGATCGAGTGGGTCAACGGCTACCTCCCGCCGGACAAGCGCATCCCGGCCGCGAGGCCCACCTACAGCAACATCCTGCTGATCGCCGCGACGAACCGCGCCGACCAGCTCGACCCGGCGCTCCTGCGCCCGGGGCGTTTCGACCGCCGGCTGTACTTCGACCTGCCGACCAAGCACGGCCGGCGGGACCTGATCGACTTCTTCCTCCAGCGCAAGGCTCACGACCCGGAGCTCGACGACGACACGGCTCGGGAGCGGCTCGCGCACGACACGTTCGGCTACACGCCCGTGATGCTCGAGCACCTGTTCGACGAGGCGCTGCTGGTCGCGCTCCGCAACGGGCGTCGGGTGATGACCATGGCCGACATCCACGAGGCCAAGCTCACGGAGGAGCTGGGGTTCAAGCAGCAGGTCACGTACACGGAGCAGGACCGCGTGGCCGTCGCGACGCACGAGGCGGGGCACGCGACGGTCGCGTACTTCCTCGGGAAGGGCCGGCGGCTGGAGGTCCTGTCGATCATCAAGCGGCGCCAGTCGCTCGGCCTGCTCGCGCACGGCGACGAGGAGGAGCGCTTCACGCGCACGCGGAGCGAGATCGAATCGGCGATCGCGATCGCCCTCGGCGGTCTGGTCGCCGAGGAGCTCGCGTTCGGGGAGTCGGGCACGGGTCCCGCCCACGACCTCGGGGGCGCGACGACCCTGGCCGCCCAGATGGTCGGGGCGTTCGGCATGGCGGGATCGCTGATCAGCTACGAGGCGATCGCCGAGGGCCCGATCGGGACGAAGAACCTGGTCGGGCGCGTCCTGTCGGACGCGGACGGCAAGGCTCGGGTCGAGGAGATCCTCGACGCCCAGCGGGCGCGCGTGACCGCCCTGCTCGAGGAGAACCGCGACGTGGTGGTCGCGCTCCGGGACGCGCTGATCGCACGCGACGAGCTGGTCGGCCAGGAGATCGTCGAGGCGATCGAGGTCGCCCTCGCCTCCCGCGGCTGAGGAGCGAACGGTCGGGCCCGGGCCGACCCGCTCGCAAGCCCGGCGTAGACTGGAGCCTCGTCCAGGGGAAGGAACGGGTGCATGGCTCCCTCCGTCATCGTCGCCGGCGCGAGGACGCCGATCGGCAAGGCCCGCGGCGCGCTGGGGGCCCTGACGGGAGTCGAGCTCGGCACGATCGCGATCCGCGGCGCGCTCGAGCGCGCCGGGGTCGAGCCCGATCGGGTCGACTACGTGATCATGGGCCAGGTGCTCCGCGCGGGGACGGGCCAGACGACCGCGCGACAGGCCGCCGTCGCGGCCGGCATCCCCCGGGAGACCCCCTCCCTCAACATCGACAAGGTGTGCCTGTCCGGGATGAACGCGATCGCGCTCGCCGACCAGCTGATCCGGGCCGGCGAGGTCGAGGTGGTGGTCGCCGGCGGGATGGAGTCGATGACGAACGCTCCCTACCTCCTCCCCGCCGGCCGCCAGGGAGCGCGGCTGGGCGACGCACCGCTCGTCGACGCGATGACGCACGACGGACTGTGGTCCACGTTCAGCCGTATGACGATGGGGGAGGCCTCCGACGCCGTGAACGCGGAGCTCGGGATCGGCCGCGAGGAGCAGGATGCCTGGGCGGCGCGCTCGCACGCCCGGGCCCAGGCGGGATGGGACTCGGGCTCGCTCGCCGAGGAGGTCGTGCCGGTCGAGATCCCCCAGCGCCGGGGCGACCCGCTGGTGGTCGAGCGTGACGAGGGCATCCGGCCCGAGACCACGGTGCAGACGCTCGCCGCCCTGCCCCCCGCCTTCAGGCCGGACGGGACGATCACGGCCGGCAACGCCTCCCAGATCTCCGACGGAGCGTGCGCCGTGGTCGTGACGGCCGCGCGGACCGCGGAGCGGCTGGGGCTCCGGCCGCTCGCCGAGATCGTGGCGCACGGGATGAGCGCAGGTGCGTTCTCGTACCTGCACACCGTGCCGGCGACCGCGGCCGAGGCGGCCCTCAAGAAGGCGGGGCGGACGGTGGACGATCTCGGGCTGCTCGAGGTCAACGAGGCGTTCGCGGCCGTGGCGCTGAACGTCACGCGGATGCTCGGGGTGGACGAGGCGATCGTGAACGTGAACGGGGGCGCGGTGGCGCTTGGACACCCGATCGGCATGAGCGGCGCCCGGATCGTGCTCACGCTGGTTCACGAGATGCGCCGCCGTGGGGTGGAGCTCGGTGCGGCCACGATCTGCGGCGGAGGCGGTCAGGGCGACGCGCTGATCCTGCGGAGCCTGCACTAGTCTGGACCAGACTACCGTGACCGATCTCGAGCGGTTCGAGCTGGCAGAGGAGCTGGAGGAGTTCCGCGCGGTCGTCCGGCGGATCGTCGAGGAAGAGATCGCGCCCCACGCCGCTCGCTTGGACGAGACCGACGAGTGGGACGAGGGGCTTCACCGGGTGCTGGTCGAGAACGAGCTGATGGGCGTCGGGTACCCGGAGGAGCTCGGCGGCTCCGGCGGCGGCGCGCTCGCCCTCGGCGTGCTCGTCGAGGAGCTCTCGAGGGTGAGCGCCGGCCTCGCCCTCGTCCCGGCCGTCAGCAAGCTGGGGGCCGTCCCGCTGTTGCTGACGGGCACGCCGGAGCAGCAACGCGAGATGGTCGGAGGGATCTGCCGGGGCGAGATCCTGATGTCCTACGCGCTCACGGAGGCGGGCGCCGGCTCGGACGCCGCGGCCCTGTCCACGCGGTACGAGCGGGACGGCGAAGGGTTCGTCCTGGACGGCACCAAGCGCTTCATCACCGGGGCCGGCGTGAGTCACGCGTACGTGGTGTTCGCGACGAGCGATCCGGCGCAGCGCGCGAAGGGCATCTCCGCCTTCCTGGTGATGAGGGACGATCCCGGCATCTCTTTCGGTCGCAAGGAAGACAAGATGGGGATCCGCGGCTCGCCGACGCGCGAGGTCATCCTGTCCGGCACCCGGATCCCCGCCGACCGGCTGATCGGGGAGGAGGGCGAGGGATTCTCGATCGCGATGCGGACGCTGGACCACTCCCGGCCGCTGATCGGGGCCCAGGCCCTCGGGATCGCCCAGGGGGCGTTCGACGCGGCGACCCGGTACGCGGCGGAGCGTCGGCAGTTCGGCAGGCCGATCGCCGAGTTCCAGGGCGTGTCGTTCATGCTCGCCGACATGGCGATGCAGCTGGAGGCGTCCCGGCTGATGGTGTACCGGGCCCTCGCGCTCTGCGACGCGGGGGACGACCGGTTGACACGGTGGGCGGCCATGGCCAAGTGCTTCGCGAGCGACGCGGCGATGCGGATCACGACGGACGCCGTGCAGGTGTTGGGTGGCTACGGGTACGTGCGGGAGTACCCCGTCGAGCGGCTCATGCGCGACGCGAAGATCACGCAGATCTACGAGGGCACCAACCAGATCCAGCGGATCGTGATCGCTCGGGAGATCCTGCGGGCGCTCCGGCCCTGAGGGGATCCGGGCTCAGACGGCCAGCTCCTGATCCCGCTCCTCGTCCTCCTCCACCGCGCGCGGGACCTGCTCGTCTGCCTCTCGCGACTCCGGGGGCTCGCTCTGCCGCTCGGCCCCGTCGGGCAGGAAGATGCGGAACGAGACGCCCTCGGTCGCGCGATCCTCGACCCAGCACCGCCCACCGTGGACCTCGACCAGCCGCGAGAGCAGCGACAGGCCCGTCGAACCGTGGACGCGCTGACCGTCGGGTCCATCGTCTCGGACGGCCGCGAACATCGCCTGGCGCAGGCTCGCCGGGATCTCGGGGCCCAGGTCGTCGACGGCGATCACGGCGCCGCCCTCGGCGGCGGTGACCGTGACCCAGACCGAGCTCCCAGGGACCGTGCGTCGGCCGGCGTTGGCGAGCAGGGCCTCCACGATCTGCTCGGTGAGGCCGGGGTCGATCTCGAGCGCCACGTGGTCGGTCTGGATGTCGATCTCGCGGTTCGCCAGATCGGGCGACTCTGCGGCCACCCGCCGCACGAGCGCCTCCAGGTCGGTCCGCCGCAGGTTGGGGGTGAAGGTGCCGGCGGCGATCCGATCGATGTCCAGCAGCTCCCCGACGAGACGGTCGAGCTTGCGGGCGTTCGCGGCGAGCTGGCGCAGCATCTCGCGTCCGTCCGGAGACGTCGGGTCCGCGTGCTTGAGCGCCAGGGTGATTCCGAGGATCGACGTGAGCGGCCGGCGTACCTCGGCGGCCACGGCCTCCTGGATCGCGGTCCGCTCGTCGTCCAAGATCACCGTCACGTTCGGCTTCGCCTGCGCCTCCTGGACCAGTCCCTCGAGCCCTCGCACCTGCTCCTCGAGCGAGCGCACCCGCTCCTCCGCGTCCTCGAGCGTCCCCAGGCGCTCCTCGAGCGAGCGGGCACGCGCCTCGGCCGCCTCGAGCTGCTGCTCCGCCTGGGTCGCCCGCTCGGCCTCGCGCTCGAGCGCCGTCTCGAGCTCGCGGGAGCGCTCCTCGGCCTCGATCTGACCGTCGCGCGAGCGCTGCAGGAGCGACAGCATCTCGGCCACCCGAGCCGCCTGCTCGCCGAGCTGCTCCTCGGAGGCGGCGATCCGCGCGTCCATGTCGCGCGCCCGCTCCTCCGCCGCGCTCAGCTGCTCGGCGGCGTGCTGGAGCTCGTCGGCCGCCTGCGAGATGGACAGACCGACGACCGAGATCGTGCGGGCGAGGTCGTCCCGCTCGAGCCCTCCCGCGGCGTCGGTCGCGTCCGCCATCGCGCTCACCTCGCCGTCTCGCGCGAGACCCGTGGCCCGGTGCTGAAGATGACCTTGGGGTGCTCCAGCATGTCGTCCTCGTCGCCCCCGTCGTTGTCGAACTCGCGGAGAGCCTCGGTGAGCTTGGCCATGTGGAAGCGGTTCGCCGTGTAGTCCAGCTCGGCCTCGATCCGCTCCACCTCGGTCTCCATCTCGGTCGCTCGGCGCTCCGCGATCTCGACCCGACGGCGGAGCTCCTCCAGCTCGACGCTGGGCGTGCGCTCCTTGGACCTGGCGAGCTCGGCACGGCTCTCGTCCAGCTCCGCCTGCCGCTCGGCGAGGCGCTCGCGCAGCGTGGCGTTGTCGGCCTCCATCTCCTGGAGGCGCTCCATCGTGGCCCGGAGCTCCTCGCGCAGGGCCGCGATCTCGTCGTCGGTGCCGGTCGTCTGGCTCTCGTACATGCTCACCTTCGCCTCCATCGCCTTCAGCTCGTCGAGGGTGGTGCGGAACTGGGTCTGCAGGTCCTTGAACGCGACCTCCGTGGCGGTGGCGCGCTGCTCGGCCCGCAGGCGGGCGTCCTCCGCGGCACGGAACGCCGGGTGCGTCTGGATCACACCGATCATCGGGGGGGTGGTGGGCGCGCGCCGGGAGCGCACCCATAGGGCCGTGGTCGCGGCGAGCGCGACGCCGAGCGCGATCGCCAGCACGTACCAGGGGTACCAGGCCCGGGACGCGATCGGCCCGTACGGCTGGCTCATCTCCGCGACGACGACCGACGCCCCGAGCTGCAGGGGGACGTAGGTCTGCAGGGTGCCCGATCGCACCTGGCTCGCGGGGCCGGTGTCGACGATCTCGCTCAGGTAGCCCCGCACGTACGAGGGCCGCACCGCCACGACGGAGGGGTCGGCATCGTAGAGGATCCGCCCCGAGGGGGCGTAGATGCGCACCGATGACACGGGTCCGCCTGCCAGGACCGTCTCCTGGATGTCGGCTGCCAGCTCGTTCGCCCGCTCTCCGGTGATCGGGCCGAGCGGCTCCCACGCGAGGAGCGGCGGCGTCAGCCCGCGCTGCGCGGCCACCACGGCGTCGGTCTCGGCTCGCGCCGTGGCCGTGGATCGGGCGGCCGCGGCGGCCAGCAGGCACGCGCCGATCGCGACGACGAGGGCGGGGGCGAGCGCCCCCCACAACGTCCGTCGCTCCGGCCGTGCCATGGCTCCGACCACCTGCTCCCTCCCGCTTGGGCTGGCTACAGGGCGTATCGGCGCGGGTGGCCCAGCGGTGTAGTCCCCCCGATGGCGGATAGTTCCGAATGACCAGTCTCCCCTGACTACGTCCGCGGGAAGGGCGGCGTGTCGGGCCGGGGGAGTACGCTGCAACGCATGCTCGGCCTTCGCGCGGACCCGTGGTCGCCCGATCACGGGATGGGGTTCGAGGCCAGGATCGACGAGACGCCGGCCAGCGCCGACCCATCCGTGGAGACCGAGGACTGGTCCCGGGCGATCGACTGTGGGCGGCCCGAGCCCGGGACGGTCTGGTTCATCGACGGCGTCCGCCGCGTCGAGCTGCGGGTCCTGGCCGAGGACCAGGGCCATCGCGCGCTGGGGCTCTTCGGCTCCTACGCGGTCGGCGCCGTCCGCTGCGACGGGCGCGCGTCGTTCGGGCCGCACGAGATCGGTCGCACGATCGTGCTGGGGGGCGGGATGCGGGCCGAGCGCATCGAGATCGCGTGCGGCCCCCACGTGCTCGCCTACGAACCGACGACCGAGACGGGCACGGACCCGGACGCGCCGCTGTTCGGGCTCCAGCGGCGGATGCAGCGGGCCGAGGCCGCCCTCGCCGCGCGGACGGCGGCCGAGGACGACGGGCTCGTCCTGACCGACGGGCGCCTGGGGTTCCTGGATGCGACGTCCTCCCCGGTCGTGGGCGTCGTCAAGCGGTTCGTCCGCGCGTACCTGGGTCCCGAGCACGACGCCCTGCTCGCCCGTCTCGCGCCGGGGGAGCGAACGCCGCTGTTCGCGCTCGTCTACCAGGGGCAGCCCCTGGAGCGCTACGCCTGGTACCTGCGCGTGGTCCCCTCGCGCCCTGCCTGGCACGATCGCGCGGGCCTGCTCCGGTGCGAGGTCCGGGCCGGCGTCGGCCTCGAGGAGGCCCGTGCGCTCGCGGACCGGGTGAGCGCGCTCCTGCCGGGGTTCGCCGGTCGCGCGACGGACCCCCGCTTCCCGCAGAACCTCGCCCCCGTCGGCGGCCTCGAGTCGTGGCTCCAGCACCGGATGGGTCACCGAGGTCTGATCCGGCGCGCGATCACCGCGTGGTTGACGCCGCAGGGAGGATGAGGCCGATGACGGAAGGGGTCTCCGAGCCGGTCGGCATGGTCCTGGGGACCGAGGACGCGACGCCGCTCACCTTCTGGGTCGGCGTCGCTCCCGATGCGTACCTGCAGCTCGACGACACGGTGCTCGTCGAGACCCCTGTGCCCGGGCGCGAGACGGTCCGGATCACGGGCATCGTGCAGGACGTGCGTGCGCGGCACGAGGGCGCGCAGTTCGACACGGACGTGTTCCTCGTCGACCGCGGCGTGCTCCCGGTCGACACCGCGGTGGCGGCCCAGGTGGTGGCCACGCGGTTCGAGCCTGAGGTCTTCGTCCCCCCGATGCCGGGGCTGCCCGCCTACCGGGCACGAGGAAAGGATCGGGAGGAAGCCCTGTACGTGGACCAGATGGAGCGCCGGCTGCCGGCCGGGCTGTCGCGCGATGGGGAGCCGGTGTTCCTGGACCTGGACTTCCTGGACGGGACGCGCGGGGCCCACGTCAACATCAGCGGCGTCTCGGGTGTCGCGACCAAGACCACCTACGCGCTGTTCCTGCTCTACGCGCTGTTCCATTCCGACGCGCTCGGGCGGTACGGCGCCAACACGAAGGCGCTGGTGTTCAACGTCAAGGGTGAGGACCTGATGTGGCTCGACACGGCCAACGCGCGGCTGACCGAGGCCGATCGAGCGGACCACGCGGCGCTCGGCCTGCCGGCGGGCCCGTTCGAGAGCGTGGGGCTGTGGGCACCGGTGCGTCCCGACGCGGGCGGCCGCGCGATCCCGCAGGTCGAGGGCCGCTCGGAGGGCGTCACGGCGTACTACTGGACCGTCCGCGAGTTCGTCCGCGAGAAGCTGCTCCGCTTCTGCTACGCCGAGGCCGAGGACGAGCGCTCGCAGATCGCGGACCTGGTGGCGCGCGTGGAGGCGCACCTGGACCGCGAGTGCGAGGACGACCCCGAGCACGACGCCACCGTGGTGTTCTCCGGATACCCGGTGCAGGACTTCGAGCAGCTGTGTCAGATCGTCGCCGGCGAGGTCGACGCCGACGGCTCGCCGTGGCGCGGGCGCGTGTCGGACGCCACCGTGGCGGCCTTCCTGCGACGCCTGGACGCGGCCAGGTTCCGGATGGGTCACCTGATCCGGGGGCGCGAGGCCGAGCACCCCGAGCGCCATCGGATCGACTGGGAGGCCAACCAGGTGACCGTGGTGGACATCCACAACCTCCACGATCGGGCCAAGCGGTTCGTGACCGGGGTCGTGATCAAGCGGCTGTTCGAGCACAAGGAGCGGATGGGCAGGCGGGAGCCGCTGGCGTTCCTGGTGCTGGACGAGCTCAACCGCTACGCGCCCCGCGAGGGCTGGAGCCCGATCAAGGAGGTGTTGCTCGACGTCGCCGAGCGTGGGCGCTCCCTCGGGATGATCCTGGTCGGCGCCGAGCAGACCGCGTCGGAGGTCGAGCGACGCATCATCGCGAACAGCGCCTTCCGCGTGGTCGGCCGTCTGGACACGGCAGAGGCGCAGCGCAGCGAGTACGGGTTCCTCCCGGCGGTGACGCGCCAGCGCGCCGCGATCCTCAAGCCGGGCTCGATGATCCTGCAGCAGCCGCACATCCCCGTCCCGCTGCAGCTGCGGTTCCCGTTCCCCGCGTGGGCCACGCGAGCCGACGAAGCCGTGCCGTCGGAGGGCGACGCCGTGTTCGACCGCTTCCGGGGCGAGTGAGGGCCGGTGCGGTTCCTGCACACGGGTGACTGGCACGTCGGCAAGACGATCCGGGGACGTTCGCGGGCCGAGGAGTTCGCCGCGGCGCTCGACGAGGTCGTCGCGATCGCCGTGGACGAGGGGGTGGACTGCGTCCTGCTCGCCGGCGACGTCTACGAGCACAGCGCGCCGACACCCGAGGCCGACGCCTTGGTCTTCGACGCGTTCCTGCGCCTCCGCGACGCCGCGATCGCGGTCGTGGCCATCCCCGGGAACCACGACTCCGCCCTGCGCATGGAGGCGTTCGCCAAGGTGCTGGACCCGCTCGGCATCCGCATCGTCCCTCGGGTCGCCCGACCGGACGCCGGCGGCATCGTCGTCGTGCCGAGCCGCGACGGAGGGTGTGAGGCGGAGATCGCGGCGATCCCGTTCGTGCCCCCGCGCCGGTTCGGCGACGCGGCGGCGCTCTTCGAGGCGTCCGAAGCCTGGTACCAGAGCTACGCGCAGGGGATGGGGGAGCTGCTCGGTGCCTTCGCGGCCGGCTTCTCGCCGGGACGGATCCCGATCGTCCTCGGCCACCTGTTCACCGACGGGGCGCTGGTCACGCCGGGCGGCGGCGAACGTGAGCTCACGATCGGGATCGCGTACGCGGTCCCGCCCTCCCGGCTGCCGGCGGATGCCGCGTACATCGCTCTCGGCCACGTGCATCTCCCGCAGGCGGTGAAGGGCTCACCCGCGCCGGCGCGGTTCGCGGGGTCGCTGCTGCAGCTGGACTTCGGCGAGGCCGGGCAGCGCAAGAGCGTCACGGTCGTCGAGGCGACCCCCGGCAAGCCGGCGAAGGTCACCGAGGTGCCCCTGTCGAGCGGCCGTCCCCTCCGCGACCTGCGGGGGACGCTCGACGAGGTCACGGCCCTGGGCCGAGAGCTCGGCGATGCGTGGCTCCGGGTGTTCGTCCGCACGGAGGGCCCCGTGCCCGGGATCGCCGATCGGATCCGCGAGGAGCTGCCGAACGCGCTCGATGTCCACCTGGACTACGAGCGAGAGGAGCTCGGCGCCGAGGCCCGCGCTCCGCTCTCGTCGCTGCATCCGCGCGAGCAGTTCGCCGCGTACCACCAGGCCCACCACGGCGCCCCTGCCACCGAGGCGCTGCTCGCCGCGTTCGACGAGGTGCTCGCGCTCGAGACGGAGGACGCCCCGTGAGACCGCTGCGCCTGGAGGTGAAGAACTTCACCGCCTTCCGCGACGCGGCGGAGATCGACTTCGAGGGGATGGACCTGTTCGCCATCAGCGGGCCCACCGGGTCGGGGAAGTCCTCGATCCTGGACGCCATCACGTACGCGCTGTACGGGCGCGTCGAGCGCATCGGCAGGCAGGGCATCCACCAGCTGATCAGCCAGGGTCAGTCGACGATGGCGGTGGTGCTCGAGTTCGCCGTGGGGCCCGCTCGGTACCGGGTGGCGCGCAGGACCTCGGTGAAGGGCGGGACGCAGATCCTGCTGGAGCGCGGAGAGGATGGCGCCTGGGTGCAGGCCGGCGAAGGCGCGGACAAGGTCGGCGTCGCGAACGGACTCATCGAGCGCGCGGTCGGCCTGGACTACGACGCCTTCACCCGGACCGTCCTCCTGCCGCAGGGCCGGTTCGCGGAGTTCATGGTCGGGGACGCGGCCGACCGGCGGAAGATCCTGACCGAGCTCCTCGGGCTCGACCTGTTCGTCAGGCTGGGAGAGCGGGCGGGGCAGATCCGCCGGCAGGCGGAGGCGGACGCCCAGGCCAAGACCGCGCTCCTCGAGACGGAGTACGCGGGCGTCACGGAGGAGGCCGTCGCGGAGGCGGAGATCCTCGCGCGGGACGCCGCGGAACGCGAGCGGGCGGCCGCGGCCGCCGAGGCGGCGGTGCGCGCCCTCGCGGAGCGGTGGGCGGACGACGCCCGCGCGATCGCCGATCTGGGGGCGTGCGAGCGCGATCTCCGAGCCGCGTGCGCCGTCGCGGACGAGGTCGCGGGGGTGCTCGAGGACGTCGCCGGCCGGACGGCCGAGATCCAGGCCAAGATCCGCGAGCGCTCCAAGGCGGCCGCCGAGTGCGAGCGGACCGTGGCGAAGGCGGTCGCGGCACGGGAGAAGGCCGAGGCGACGTGGGGCCGCGCCATCGACCTCGCCGCGCTGCGCGTCAGGGCGGAGGCGCTGGGCGAGGCCCGCGCCGCGCTCGCTGCGGTGCAGGAGGAGCTGACGCAGGCCGCCGCCGCGGTGCCGGGGCTCGAGGAGGCCGAGGCGCGGGCGAACGCGGCCGTCTCGGTCGCCGTCGGCGACGCCGAGGCCGCGCTGGAGGCCCTCGCGACCGCCGAGGCGGAGCTCGAGGAGGCGCGCCACGCGGACCTGGTCGGCGCCGTCCGCGCCGGCGTGCGGGTGGGCGACGCCTGCCCCGTCTGCGGTCGGCGGGTGGAGGTGCTGCCGAAGGCTCCCAGGGCCGTGCCACTGTCGCGCGCGCAGACGCGGCTCGCGCGGGCGCGGGACGCGGCCGAGCGCGCCAGGACGGCGCTGGCGGAGGCCGAGCGCGCCCGCGATCGCGCGTCGGAGGCGACGCGAGCGGCCGTCGCGGAGGTGACCCGGTGCACCGCCGCGGCGGAGCGGGCCCGAGCGGACGTCGCGCGCGTCGAGGCCGAGCTCGCGAGCGCCCTGGGGCCGAAGCTGCCGGCCGATCCCGTGGCGACGATCGACGAGCGGGCGACGCGTCTCGAGGAGCTCGAGGGAGCGGAGCGGGCGGCCGAGGCATCGCTCGACGTCGCTCGGCAGGAGCTCGCGGTCGCCGAACGTGAGCGCGACGCGCTGGCGGCGGAGCTCGCCGAGGCGCGGGGGCGTCTCGGCTCGCTCGCGGCGCCCGCGCTCCTGGATCGCGCCCGCGGGCTCGCGGACGGGATCCCCGAGGCGCCGGCGCCACCCGTGGGCACCGAGGAGGCCTCGACGCTGATGTCGGCGGCGACCTCGCTCTCGACCATCCTGCAGGGTGCCGCGGACACGCTGGCCGAGAGCCTCGCGGCGCGGAGCGTGGGTGAGCGGGACGTCGCGCGCGAAGCGGCCGCGCATCTCCGTGGGCTGGTCGGTGAGGACATCGATGATCTCGGCGTGGCGGAGATCGTCGAGCTGGCGTCGGCGGCGAGCACCGCGGCGGCGCGGGAGGCGGCCACCGCTGCGGGCCACGCCGCGTCCGTCCGCGAGAGGCTCGCGAACGCCCGGGCGATCGCCGGGCAGATCGCGGAGCATCGGGCGCGTGCGGATGTGTTCGAGGCGCTCGCCAAGGAGCTACGGCAGGACCGATTGATCGCCTTCCTGCAGGTGGAGGCGCTCCAGCTCCTCGCCGCGGCGGGATCCGAGCGCCTGTCGGCCCTGTCCCAGGGTCGCTACGGGCTGGAGTACGCGGACGACGAGTTCTCCGTCGTCGACACCTGGAACGGTGAGGAACGACGGAGCGCGAGGACCCTGTCGGGCGGCGAGACGTTCCTGGCGTCCCTGGCGCTGGCTCTGGCGCTGTCCGAGCAGGTCGGGGTCCTGTCGGTGACCGAGCGATCACGGCTGGACAGCCTGTTCCTCGACGAGGGGTTCGGGGCGCTCGACCCGGAGTCGCTCGAGGTGGTCGTGGAGGCGATCGAACAGCTCGGCGGCGACGGACGGATGGTCGGGGTCATCACCCACGTCCAGGAGCTCGCGGCCCGACTCCCGGCCCGGATCGAGGTCGAGAAGTCGCCTCGGGGGAGCCGTCTGCGCGTCGGGGTGTAGCGGTCGATCCGCGGGCACGCTCAGGCCGGACGCGCCGCCTCGACGACGGGAGCCACGGGCGGCACCCACACCCGGAAGATCGCGCCGCCCCCTGGGTGAGCCTCGACCGAGGCCCAGCCACCGCACAGGGCGGCGAGCCGACCGGCCTCGGGGCTCATGGCCTCCTCGGTCGCGGGCCTGCCGTCTTCGACCGACAGCAGCGCCCCGTCATCCTGCCGCTCGACGTGGATCACGAGGCGGTTGCCGACCGAGGTCCGCTCGATCGAGCGCTCGAGCAGGGCGGCGACGATGTCCTCGATCTGGGCGGGCACCGCCTCCACCGTGACGGGCTCCGCGTAGATGCTCATCATGCGACCCCGGTCGGACCAGGACTCCTGGACCAGGCGCCGCACGAGCTCGTCCACCTCGACCTCGGTCGCCACGCCCAGGGGCGGGCGGCCGCCGTTCACGCTCTCGGCCTGCACATCCGCTGCCGCGGTCTGGTCGGTCGGTTCGATCGGTGCCAGCGCGAGCAGGTGCGGCGCGTCGTCCGCCGGCTCCCCCGGAGCCGCATCCTGCGCCTGGCCGGCGTCCTGCGCCTGGCCCGCCGCCCGGTCCTCGGCCGGCTCCGTCTCGCCCCCCGAGGGTTCCGCCACGCGGCGGGCTCGTGCCTCGGCGTCCGCGAGCCGGATCTCGAGCTCCGCGATCCTGGAGGTCTCCACCTCCAGCTCGGCGACCCGGCGGTCCGCGGCCTCCACCTGCTCCCGGGCGTGGCGGCGGGCCTCCTCCAGGTCGGCGCGGAGGGTGGCGATCTGCGCCTCCAGCTCCGGGATGCGATCGGCCTCGGGATCGGGCGGGATCGTCGCGGCCTCGAGCGCCGCGAGACGCTCGGTGAGCGCCCGCGAGGTCGATGTCGCCTCGGCCAGCTGGGCCTCGGTCTGCTGGAGGGCGCCTCGGACCCGGACGAGCTCGGCGCCGAGCGCCGAGCGCTCGTCGCGGAGCGCCGCGAGCTCCGTCTCGCGAGCCGCGGCGGTCTCGCGAGCGACCTCCGCCTGCGCGCGGGCGAACCGGGCCTCGGCCTGTGCCCGCTCGAGCGCCTCGACGGCCTCCTCGAGGGCCGGCGTGAGGTCGGGTCGCCGTTCGAGCTCGGCTCGAGCCGCGGCGAGCTCGCGGCGGAGCCGGTCCAGGTCGGCCGCGGACGCGAGGCGCTCCTGCTCGAGCGCCGTCTCGGCCGCGTCGGCCCTGGCGCTGAGCGTCTTGATCTGCGTGAGGGCCTGCGCGAGCTCGGCGCGCTCCCCGGCGATCATGGCGCCGGCGGCCTCGGCCTGTCGTCGCAGGTCGTCGAGCTCCTCGTGGAGCTCGGCGGCCTCGGTCTGCGTGCGGCGCAGCTCGGCCGCGATCGCCTCGAGCTGCGCCCGCTCGGCGGCCAGCGCCGACCGGGCCTCGTCGAGCTCGGCCGTGAGCGCTGCCACCCGCTCGTCCGATCCGGACCGCAGGCCGGCGGCCTCGGCCTCGGCCTCGTCGGCCCTCGCCGTGAGGGCACGGATCTGCTCGCGCGCGATCTCGAGCGCGCTGGTAGCCGCCTCCATCTTGGCCGACAGATCGGGACGATGCTCGAGCTCCTGGACCATGGCCCGAAGGCTCTCGAGCTCTTCGCTCAGCTCCCGGGTCCGTCGCTCGGCGAGCTCCGCCCGGGCCCGCTGCTCCTCGAGCGCTCGTCGGGCGGCCTCGGCGTCCCCACGCATCGCGTCCAGCTCGGCCTCCACGTCCGGATGCGCTTGCCGCTCCTGAAGGAGCGCGGACAGGCGCGTCACCTCCTCCTCGGCCTTCGCGGCGCGCGCAGCCAGGCTCGCGTGGGCCTGCTCCAGACGCCCGATCTCGGCCTGCGCGGCGACCAGCCGATCGCGCTCCTTCGAGCCCTCCGCCTCGGCGGCGGCCTCGGCCTTGGCCAGCTGCGCCCTGAGGGAGGCCACCTCGTCCTCGCTGCGTCGCAGGTCCTCCGCGGTCGAGGCCAGGTGCTCCCGGAGGCGAGGCGCGTCGGTCGCGGCCCTGGAGGCCTCGCGTTCGCGCGCCTGCGCCTGGCGCAGCGTCTCCCGTAGGGTGGCGATCTCGGTCTCCAGCTGGTCGCGTCGCTCCTCCGCGGCCCTGCGATCACGCTCGGCCTGCCGACGGGCCGCGACCGCCGAGCTCAGCGTGTCCCGGTCGAAGCCCTCGGCCCGACGACCGTAGCGGGTGAACGTCCGCACCACGAGCAGGGTCCCGAGCAGCGCCATCGCTCCAGCGATCAGGCCCAGGAGGCGCCAGGGGTCCGATGCGGCGTGGATCGGCTCGAAGGACCGGTCCAGCTCCACGGCCACCGCCACGGTGTCCCCGAGGTCGAGGGGCACGAAGGTGCGCAGGGTGCCACGGACGACGTCGCTGCGGGCCTGGTCGCCGAGCACCGCGAGGACGGTCGGGCGGATCGACCGGACCTCCTCGCCGACCCGTGCGGCATCGTCGGCGAACAGGACCGTCCCGTCGGGTGCCCAGATCGTGACGGCGTCGACCGTCCCGTCGGCCAGCAGCTGGCGGTCGACCACGCTCGCGAGCTCCAGGTACCTGGCTCCACTGACAGGCGCGAGCGTGTCCTCCACCGTGAGCTCCGGACCGAGCGCGGCCTGGACGAGCGCGTCGCTCGAGTACGTCGTGTCCGCGATCAGATCGTCCCGAACGGTCGCCGCCTGCATGAACGCCGCGATGGAGGTGGCGGCGAGCAGGGCGACCACGACGCCTCCTCGGATGCGCCGTCGCCAGACCGGATGGATCGCGCGCAGGTTCATACCTCGGGACACGGGTCCTCCTGCCCCCCTTATCGGCCGAGGAGGCACGCGCCGTGAGCCTCCCGAGCGAAGATGCCCCGTCCGTGCTAGGCACGGATGGCCCGGGTCAGGCCGTGGGCTGGAGGAGATGGCGCTCGGTCTGGACGAAGGTCTCCCCGTCCCACTCCAGCCGGGAGACCCGGAACGCGCTCGGGCAGCAGTGCGGGTCGTCGGGCCCGTAGACCGCCTCGCGACGTTCGAGGGCCCCGTCGGCGATCCGGATCTGCACGTCGCAGGCCTCCTCGCGGAAGACCTCGCTCGCGCCGCCCGGCCTGGGCGAGGTCACCCGGAAGGTGCCGCAGGCGCCCGTGCCGCCCGTCTGCTCGAACGTGAGGAGCTCGGGCAGGCCGTCGGCCGTGAGGTCGCCCGCCTCGAGCGCGATGCCGAGCACGCCGCGAGCCGGGCGGTCCGTGAAGGCGTAGACGGCACGCCAGGGCGGATCGGTCTCGAACCGCTGCCAGATCGCGAATCCGTGCTCGGATGCGAAGGGGTCCTCACCCCGCCGCCACGCGACGGCGATCTGGTCCAGGGGATCACCGGGCCTGAGGAGGACCTCGGTGAAGGTGACGGTCGCCCCGGGCGGCGCCAGGTCCGCGAAGTCCGCGGCCGCGATCTCGGCCACCGGAAGCGGGTCGTCCAACGTCGCGGGAGCGTCCTTCGGCAGCCCGAGGGACGGCGACGGCGAGGGAGGGGGTGTCGTCGGGATCTCGGAGGGGGCGGGGGACGGCGTGGTCGAGCTCGAGGGAGGCGGGCTGGGGGTTCCCGTCGCCGTCGGCGCGCTCCCACCGTCGGTCCCGCAGGCGGCGAGGCACAACACGAGGGCGGCCAGGCCCGAGATCGCGCGCATGCGGAGCCATGCTACGGACCGGTGACGGCCCCTGCTACGGTTCGGACGTGGCTGCGTGGGATCTCAGGCCGAAGCGCGTCGTGGACTCCCAGGTGACCCTCGTCCAGCTGATGGAGATCACGGATGCCAACATCGCCGGCATCGTCCACGGCGGGGTCGTGATGAAGCTGGTGGACACGGCCGCCGGGCTCGCGGCGATCAAGCACTGCGGTGGGCTGGCCGTCACGGTCTCGATGGACGAGATGTCGTTCCTGGCTCCCGTGCACGTCGGCGACACGATCACCGTGAAGGCCTCGGTCAACGACGCCTACACCACCTCGCTCGAGGTGGGCGTGCGGGTCGAGGCCGAGCGCATCGTCACCGGGGAGCGGGTGCACGCCTCCAGCGCGTACCTGGTGTTCGTCGCGTTGGACGACGCCGGCAAGCCCCGACCGGTGCCGCCGGTGCTGGCGGAGGCTCCCGAGGAGGTGCGTCGCCAGCGCGAGGCCAAGATCCGGCGGCAGACGCGCATGGAGCACCGGCGGGCGATCCTGCAGCACCGCTCGGACGGGCGGTCCCCCGCGCAGCCCTCCGCCGGGGAGGAGGGCGGCTCACCCGGCCACCTGCGGATGTGACCCCGGGCATCCTCCGGGTGGCAGCGGCCCGGTCTGGGACGATGGGAGGACCACGAGGGAAGGAACCACCGATGACCGTCGAGGGAGCGCGGGGGCGCCTGGAGACCGCCGGGGGAACCGTCGAGATCGCGCGCCTGGCCTGGCTCGCCGAGCAGGGGATCGGCCGGGTCGACCTGCTGCCTCACACCGTCAAGATCCTGCTGGAGAACCTGCTCCGTCGTGCCGGCTCGCCTGACGTCTCCGAGGAGGACGTCATGGCGCTGGCCCGCTGGCCGGAGCCGGCCCCCGAGGCCGGCCTGGCCTTCATGCCGACGCGGGTGCTGATGCAGGACTTCACGGGAGTGCCCGCGGTGGTCGACCTCGCGGCCATGCGCAGCGCGTTCGCGCGGACCGGTGGGGATCCCTCCCGGGTCGACCCGCTCGTCGAGGTCGACCTCGTCGTGGACCACTCGGTCCAGGTGGATCTGTTCCGGAGCCCCGAGGCGTACGAGCGCAACATCGCGTTCGAGTACGAGCGCAACGGCGAGCGGTACGCGCTCCTGCGATGGGCGCAGCAGGCCTTCGAGGGGCTCCGGGTCGTGCCGCCCGGGGCAGGCATCTGCCACCAGGTCAACCTCGAGCACCTCGCCCGGGTGGTCGCCATGCGTGGAGGGGTCGCGGTCCCCGACACGGTGGTGGGCACCGATTCGCACACGACGATGGTGAACGGCCTCGGCGTGCTGGGCTGGGGGGTCGGTGGGATCGAGGCGGAGGCCGCGATGCTCGGTCAGGCGATCTGGCTGCCTCGGCCGGTCGTGATCGGCGTCAGGGTCTCGGGCGCGCTCCCGGCCGGCACGACCGCGACCGACCTGGTGCTCACCCTCACGCAGATGCTCCGGGCCCACGGCGTGGTCGGGTCGTTCGTCGAGTTCTTCGGGGACGGCTGCTCGTCGCTCGAGCTCGCGGATCGCGCGACGCTCTCGAACATGTGCCCGGAGTACGGGGCGACCGCGGCCCTGTGGCCGATCGACGCCGAGACGCTGCGGTACCTGCGGTTCACCGGACGGGAGGATCGGGTCGACCTGGTGGAGCGCTACGCCAAGGAGCAGGGGCTGTTCCGCGGCGACGGGGACGCCGAGCCGACCTTCAGCGAGGTGCTGGAGCTGGATCTGTCCTCGGTGGAGCCGAGCCTGGCCGGTCCCAGGCGTCCGCAGGACCGCGTCTCGCTCGGCCGCGTCCCGGTGTCCTTCCGGCAGGCGTTCCCCGAGCGCGCGCCACGCGGCGCCGACGGGTCGATCGACGACGGTGCCGTGGCGATCGCGGCGATCACCAGCTGCACGAACACCTCGAACCCGTCGGTGATGCTCGCGGCGGGACTCCTCGCCAAGAAGGCGGTCGAGGCCGGGCTGCGGGTCCACCCATGGGTGAAGACCTCGCTCGCGCCCGGATCGCGGGTCGTGACCGACTACCTGGACGCCGCGGGTCTCTCACCGTACCTCGACGAGCTCGGATTCGCGCTCGTCGGCTATGGGTGTACCACCTGCATCGGCAACTCCGGCCCGTTGCCCGAGGAGGTGTCCGCGCAGGTCCAGGAGCGCGACCTCGCGGTGGTCGCCATCCTGTCCGGCAACCGCAACTTCGAGGGACGCATCCACCCGCTGGTCCGCGCGAGCTACCTGGCCTCGCCGCCGCTCGTCGTGGCGTACGCGCTGGCCGGATCGGTGGACGTCGACCTGACCTCCGAGCCCGTCGGGCACGCGCCCGACGGGACGCCGGTGTTCCTGCGCGACCTGTGGCCTTCGCACGAGGAGGTCCGACGGGCGATCGGAACCTCGGTCTCTCCCGGGCAGTTCCGATCGCAGTACGCCCGGATCTTCGAGGGCGACGAGCGGTGGCGGGACCTGCCGACGCCGAGCGGACCGGTCTACGCATGGGACCCCGACTCCACGTACGTGCGGGAGCCGCCCTTCTTCGAGGAGCTCGCCGCCGAGCCGGAGCCGCCGAGGGACATCCGAGGGGCGCGGTGCCTGGTCGTGGTGGGCGACTCGATCACCACCGACCACATCTCGCCGGCCGGATCGATCCGCCCGGACTCGCCCGCCGGTCGCTACCTGATCGAACGGGGGGTCGAGCCGAGCGGCTTCAACAGCTACGGCGCCCGGCGCGGCAACCACGAGGTGATGGTGCGCGGCACCTTCGCCAACGTGCGTCTGCGCAACCGCCTCGCCCCCGACACCGAGGGGCCGTGGACCACGCACCTGCCCGACGGCGAGCGCATGACGATCTACGACGCCGCGATCCGGTACCGGCGGGAGGACGTGCCGCTCCTCGTCCTCGCGGGCAGGGAGTACGGGAGCGGCTCGAGCCGCGACTGGGCCGCCAAGGGTCCGATGCTCCTCGGCGTGCGAGCCGTCATCGCCGAGAGCTTCGAGCGGATCCACCGCTCCAACCTCGTCGGGATGGGGGTGCTCCCGCTGCAGCTCGCTCCCGGTGACACCGTGGAGACGCTCGGTCTGTCCGGCACCGAGAGCTTCGACGTCAGCGGGATCGCCTCGGGGGTGACCCCCCGACAGGGCGCGACCGTCGTGGCGCGGCGCGAGGACGGGACCGAGATCCGATTCGACGTGCTCGTGCGGGTGGACGAGCCCGTCGAGGTCGAGTACCTGCGGCACGGCGGCATCCTCCCGATGGTCCTGAGGCAGATGCTCGAGGGCGGGGAGTGATCGGACCGGCTACCGTCGTGGGCGTCATGGGACTGTCCGTCGGGCTGCCGCGCATGCACAAGGAGGCGGGGGAGCGGCGCGACTTCCTGCCGCGACTGGTCTCCTTCCTCGACCGCTCCGGAGCCGGGGACATCGTGGTCGAGGACGGCTACGGGTCCGGGATCGGGATCGACACCCGTGCCTACCTGGAGGCCTCCCGGCGGGCCCGCGTCGGCACCTACGAGGAGTGCCTCGCGCAGGACGTCGTCCTCGTGCTGCGCTACCCGGGCCGGGACGTGGTTCGCACCATGCGCCCGGGCCAGATCCTGGTGTCGATGCTGCACATGCCGACCCGGCCGGAGCGGGTCGAGCTGATGGCGGAGCTCGGGATCCGCGGCGTGAGCCTGGATGGCATCACGGATGACCGCGGCAACCGCCTCGTGCAGAACGTCGAGGCCGTGGGCTGGAACGGCGTGCGCGAGGCGTTCAAGGTGCTCGCGAAGATCCACCCGCGCTTCGCCCACCCGAGCCGCCGGCCGCTCCGCGTCACGTGCCTGGGTGCCGGCGCGGTGGGGGCCCACGCGATCCGGGCGGCCACGCGGTACGGGGACCCCCGCCTGCGGGAGGAGATGGTGGCCGCCCACGTGCCTGGGGTCGAGGTCACCGTGGCGGACTTCGACCTGACCTGGCACGAGAACTACATGCTGACGCGGCTGGAGCAGACCGACCTGCTGATCGACGCGACCCAGCGACAGGACCCCACGCGCGTGATCGTGCCCAACGACTGGGTGGCAGCGCTGCCGCAGGACGCGGTGATCCTGGATCTGTCCGTGGACCCGTACGACTTCTCGGTCGACCCGCCCAAGGTCAAGGGCATCGAGGGTCTGCCCGAGGGCGACCTGGACCAGTTCGTGTTCCAGCCGGACGATCCCGCCTACGAGCGGCTCCCGCCGGGCGTCCGCAGCCAGCACCGGAGGGTGGCCCTCGCCTGCTACTCCTGGCCGGGTCTGCAGCCACGGGAGTGCATGGAGGTCTACGGCGGACAGATCGAGCCGGTGATGCGGGTCATCCTCGGGCGCCCGATCGACGAGTGGGATCCGAAGCTCGGCTCCTACTACGAGCGGGCCGTCGCCCGCGCGGAGGTGTGCAGATGGCGAAGCGCCCGCACGGGCTGAGCTTCGGGCTCCCGCGGATGCACAAGGAGCGGGGCGAGCGCCGCGACTTCCTCCCGCCGCTGGTGGGCAGGCTCGCCGACCAGGGTGCCGAGGTCTACGTCGAGCGCGGGATCGGGTCCGGGATGGGGTTCCGCGACCAGGACTACACGGACCTGTCGCCCCTGGTGCACCTCGCCTCGAACGAAGAGGCCTTCCGCGCGGACGTCGTCCTCGTGCTCCGCTGTCCCGACGAGTCCGAGTTCCTCAAGCTCCGTCCGGGGTCGATCCTGTTCGCGATGCTGCACTTCCCGACCAGGCCCAAGCGGGTGCAGCTGCTGCGTGAGCTCGGCGTGGAGGCGATCAGCATGGATTCGATCACGGACGACGGCGGTCGTCGGCTGGTGGTCGACAGCCGCGACGTCGCGTGGAACGGGGTCGAGGCGGCCTTCGACGCGCTCGAAGAGACCTGGCCGGACCTCCGCGAGCCCTCCGACGGCGCGGTCAGGGTGCTGGTCGCCGGGCCCGGCGAGATCGGGAAGCACGCGGTGGAGGCAGCCACCAAGCTCGGCAACATCGAGCGGGCCGCGCGGTACGCGCGCGAGGGCCGCCGCGGTGTGGAGGTCCTGGTCGTCGGGCGCAACCTCACGGCCAACGAACGTCACATGCGAGGCTGCTTCGGTGGGACGGACGTGCTCGTCGACGCGACGCAGCGCGACGATCCCTCCACGCCGCTGATCCCCAACGCCTGGATCGCGGACCTCCCGCCGCACGCGGTGATCTGCGACCTCGTCGTGGACCCGTACCTGCTGGACGAGGACCCGCCGACGGTGCGGAGCATCGAGGGGATCCCGCAGGGCAACCTCGACCAGTGGATCTTCATGCCCGACGATCCGGCCTGGGACCTGCTCCCCGTGGGCGTGCCCAGCGAGCATCGGCGCGCCGTCGCGTCCTGCTACTCATGGCCCGGCGTGCATCCGCTGCCCTGCATGGAGCTCTACGGCGCGCAGCTCGCCCCGCTGCTCGAGGCGCTGATCAGGGCGGGCGGGATGGACGGTCTGCACCCCGAGGGCTCGTACCACGAGCGCGCGTTGCACCGCGCGAGCCTGCGCGCGTGGGTCGGCGCGGGCTGAGGCCCGCGCTCAGGCCTGGACCGAGCCCGGGATCTCGCGCCAGTCGTACGGGCTCGTGAAGTTCACGAGCATCTGCATGTAGTTGGAGCGCGCGAACGCCGCCGGGTCGGCGACGTTCACCTGCGCGACGCTGCCCTTGGCCTGTTCGAGCGACTCGTACTCGTGCTCGTCCAGCCACGTGGCGATGCCCCGCACGATCGTCGAGACGTGCTCGGGGCCGTGGATGAACAGCGCGCTCGCCATCATCGTCACGTCGGCTCCCGCCAGGATCAGCTTCACGGCGTCCTCGGCGGTGTGCACGCCCGAGGTGGCGGCGAGGGACGCGTCCACGCGACCGCGCAGGATGCCGATCCAGCGGAGCGGCAGGCGGAGTTCTTCGGAGGTCGACAGGTGCAGCGTGGGATCCACCGCCAGCGTCTCCAGGTCGATGTCCGGCTGGAGGAACCGGTTGAACAGCACGAGCCCGTCCGCTCCGGCCTCGACGAGTCGGCGCGCCATGTTCGCGACCGAGCTGAAGAACGGGCCGATCTTGACCGCGAGCGGGATCTTGACCGACGAGCGCACCTCGGCGACGAGGTCGAGGTAGCGCTGCTCGACCTGCTCGCCGGTCTCGTCGGGGTCCGCCGCGATGTAGTAGACGTTCAGCTCGAGCGCGTCGGCGCCCGCGTCCTCGATCAGCTTCGCGTACCGGACCCAGCCGCCCTCCGAGGCGCCGTTCAGCGACCCGATCACGGGGATCGCGAGCTCGCGCTTGGAGGCCTCCAGGTGCCGCAGGTACTCGTCGGGACCCGTGTTGTACTCCTCCATCTCGGGCAGGTAGGTGGTGGCCTCGGCGAAGGACTCGGTGCCGTACTCCAGGACCCGGTGCAGCGCCATCTCCTCGTGCTCGATCTGCTCCTCGAACAGCGACTGGAAGACCACCGCCGAGGCCCCCGCGTCCTGGAGGCGCACCAGGTTGTCGATCCGCGACGAGAGCGTCGAGGCCGAGGACACGACGGGGTTGGCGAGCTCCAGGCCGAGGTAGCGGGTCCGCAGGTCGGCGCTCATGAGCCCACCTCCTCGGTCGTGGCGGCGTCCTCGCCTTGGCCGTCCAGCTCCAGCTCGCCGGGGGCCTGGCGCTCCACGCCCGCCAGCTGCTCGTAGAAGCGCCAGCGCTCCTCGGCGTCGGCCTGCGCGAGCTGCTGCAGGGCCTCGAACTCCCCCGGACGCGAGCGCGCCAGCATCGCGAAGCGCGCCTCCTTGGACTGGAACTCCTTCAGCGGAAGGGTCGGCCTGGAGCTGTCCAGCTGCCACGGGCGCTCACCCTGGGTGGCCTTCCTCGGGTCGTAGCGGTACAGGGGCCAGAACCCGGACTGCACCGCCTCCTTCTGATGGCTCATCGACGTCGACATGTCGATCCCGTGGGAGATGCAGGTGCTGTACGCGATGATGAGCGACGGGCCGCGCCAGGACTCCGCCTCGGCGAAGGCCTTCACCGTCTGCGCGTTGTCGCCGCCGAGCGCCACCTGTGCGACGTACACGTTGCCGTGGTCGGAGGCGAACAGCCCCAGGTCCTTGCGCCCCACCGGCTTGCCGGCGGCCGCGAACTTCGCCACGGCGCCCCTCGGCGTCGCCTTGGACGCCTGGCCTCCGGTGTTGGAGTACACCTGCGTGTCGAGCACCAGCAGGTTGACGTCGCGTCCCGTGGACAGGACGTGGTCCAGGCCGCCGAACCCGATGTCGTAGGCCCACCCGTCCCCCCCGATGATCCAGACGCTCTTGCGGACCAGGGCGTCGGCGACCTGCTCCAGGTTCCGCGCGTCCTCGGTCTCGAGCGTCGCGAGGCGCCGGCGGAGCTCGGCCACGCGCGCCCGCTGCTCCGAGATCGCGGCCTCGTCGCCCTGCTCGGCGCCGAGGATCTCGCGCGCCAGGTCGTCCCCGACGTGGGGAGCGAGCCGCTCCAACAGCTCCCGGGCGAAGGCGGACAGGTGGTCGATCGCGAGTCGCATGCCCAACCCGAACTCGGCGTTGTCCTCGAACAGCGAGTTCGACCAGGCCGGTCCGCGGCCGTCCCGGTCCGTGGTCCACGGGGTGGTCGGCAGGTTGCCGCCGTAGATCGACGAGCACCCGGTCGCGTTGGCGATCAGGAGCCGGTCCCCGTACATCTGCGAGAGGAGCTTGAGGTACGGGGTCTCGCCGCACCCCTCGCAGGCACCCGAGAACTCGAACAGCGGCTCGAGCATCTGCGACCCCTTGATCGAGGCGACCTTGACCTCCCGACGGTCGAACGGCGGGATCGTCATGAAGAAGTCGAAGTTCTCGCGCTCGACGTCGAGGTGCTCGAGCTTCGGCTCCATGTTGATCGACCTGTGCTTGACGACCTCCTTGCTCTTGGCCGGGCAGGTGTCGACGCACACGCCGCATCCGGTGCAGTCGTCGGGCGCGACCTGGATCGTCATCCACATCCCCGGGTGCTCGCGGTCCTTCCAGTCCTTGTGCTTGAAGGTGGCGGGGGCGCCCGCGGCAGCGCCGGGGTCGTAGACCTTCATCCGGATGGCGGCGTGCGGGCAGACCAGCGCGCACTTCGCGCAGTCGATGCAGATGTCCGGGTCCCAGATCGGGATCTCGAGCGCGATCGAGCGCTTCTCGTACTTGGACGTGCCGGTCGGGAAGGTGCCGTCGACGGGGAGCGCCGAAACCGGGAGCAGGTCACCCTGGCCGGACGCGATCATCGCCGTGACGCGCTTGACGAAGTCCGGAGCGTCCTCGGGGACCGGGGGCAGCCGGTGCACCTGCGAGCGGGCCTCCGCGGGGATCTCGACGCGGTGCAGGCCCTCGATCGCCCGGTCCACCGCGGCGAAGTTCTGCTCGAGCACCGCGCGGCCGCGCTTGCCGTAGCTCTTCTCGATCGACCGCTTGATCCGCGCGATCGCCTCGTCCCGCTCGAGCACGCCGGAGAGCGCGAAGAAGCACGTCTGCAGCACGGTGTTCACGCGGCGGCCGAGACCGACCTCGGTGGCGATCCTCTGCGCGTCGATCACGTAGAACTTCAGCTCCTTGTCGACGATCGCGCGCTGGACCTCCAGCGGCAGGTGGTCCCAGACCTCGCCCGGCCCGTACGGGCTGTTCAGCAGGAACGTCGCTCCTCGCTCGGCCGCCGCGAGGACGTCCTTGCGCTCGAGGAAGTTGAACTGGTGGCACGCGATGAAGCTGGCGCTCCGGATCAGGTACGTGGAGTTGATCGGCCGCGGGCCGAACCGCAGGTGCGAGACGGTCATCGACCCGGACTTCTTCGAGTCGTAGACGAAGTAGCCCTGGGCATCGAGGTCCGTGCCCTCGCCGATGATCTTCACGGAGCTCTTGTTGGCGCTCACGGTGCCGTCGGCGCCAAGGCCGTAGAAGAGCGCCCGGACCACGTCCTCGCGCTCGGTGGTGAAGTCCGGATCGACCGGCAGCGACGTGAACGTCACGTCGTCCACGATGCCGACCGTGAAGTGGTTCTTGGGCTCGGGCTTGCCCAGCTCGTCGAAGACCGCCTTCACCATCGGCGGGTCGAAGTTCTTCGACGAGAGGCCGTAGCGGCCGCCGATCAGGCGCGGCATCGTGGCGAGCCGGCCGGCGAGCAGACCCTCGGTGAGCGCGGTCGCAACGTCCTGGTACAGGGGCTCGCCCGGCGCGCCGGGCTCCTTGGTGCGGTCGAGCACGGCGATCGCCTTCGTCGTGGGCGGCAGGGCGTCCAGGAACGCCTCGCCGGCGAAGGGCCGGTACAGGCGCACGTTGACCATCCCGACCTTCTCGCCACGGGCGACGAGGGTGTCGACCGTGTCCATGACCGCGCCGTTGCCGGAGCCCATCAGGACGACGATCCGCTCGGCGTCCGGGGCCCCCGCGTAGTCGAACAGGTGGTAGTGGCGCCCGGTCAGGGCCCCGAACCGGTCCATCGTCCGCTGCACGATCTCCGGGACGGCCAGGTGGAACGGGTTCGCGGCTTCACGCGCCTGGAAGAACACGTCGGGGTCCTGCGCGGTGCCCCGAAGGACCGGCCGGTCGGGGGTGAGGGCCCGCTCGCGGTGGGCGCGGACGAGCTCGTCGCTCACCATGGCGCGGATCGTCTGGTCGTCGACGGCGTCGATCACGTTGACCTCGTGCGAGGTGCGGAACCCGTCGAAGAAGTGCAGGAACGGCACGCGGGCCTCGAGCGTGGCCGCGTGCGCGACCAACGCCAGGTCCTGCGCGGCCTGGACGTCCGAGGAGCAGAGCATCGCCCACCCCGTGGAGCGGGCGGCCATCACGTCGCTGTGGTCCCCGAAGATCGACAGGGCGTGGGTGGCGATCGTCCGTGCCGCGACGTGGATCACCGTCGGGGTGAGCTCGCCGGCGATCTTGTACATGTTCGGGATCATCAGCAGCAGTCCCTGCGAGGCCGTGAAGGTCGTGCAGAGCGCCCCCGCCTGGAGCGCGCCGTGGAGCGCCCCGGCGGCGCCGCCCTCGCTCTGCATCTCGACGACCTGGGGGACCGAGCCCCAGAGGTTGGGCTGACCAGCCGCCGACCACGCGTCCGCGAGCTCGCCCATCGGCGATGACGGCGTGATCGGGTAGATGGCGATCACCTCGGAGAGCTTGTGGGCGATCCGCGTGGCCGCCTCGTTCCCGTCGACCGTGATCTCCGTGGCGTGCTCGCTCATGTTCGACTCCGTCCGTGTCGCGCGACGATGGAGGCGGGACATCCGCTCCGCCTCCATCTTCCCCCTTCGGGCCCCTTCGGGGTGAGTCTCGTGGCCCCGTTCGGTCGTGCCCTCCGGCCCACCTGAGCACCGGGGAGCCGCTCCACGATCGCCCGTGGGACCCTGGAGCGAGCCCGAAGGGGACCCCCGGCCTCGGCGGGATCGGGAGCGAGGCTAGGCCTGCGTCCCGGGGGTCGTGGTGTGTCGCGCGAGGTAGGCGGCGGCCTCGGCGCGACGGGCGACCTCGAGCTTGGACAGGATGCTCGAGACGTAGTTCTTGACCGTCTTCTCCGCGAGGTTGAGCTCCTCGCCGATCTCCCTGTTGGTCTTGCCGTCGGCGACGAGCGAGAGGATCCGCTCCTCCTGCGGGGACAGGCGGGCCAGCTTCTCGTCCTTGAGGAGGTGCTTGCCCCGACGCAGCCGCTCCAGGACGGCGCTGGTGACGGCGGGGTCCAGCAGGCTCTCTCCCTTGCCGACGGTGCGGATCGCCCGGACCAGCTCGCCGCCCTTCACCTGCTTGAGGACGTACCCGGAGGCCCCGGCCATGATCGAGGCGAACAGGGCCTCGTCGTCGGCGAACGACGTCAGCATCACGACGGCGGTCTTCGGGTGCTTGGCGCGGATCTCGCGGGTGGCCTCGATCCCGCTGCCGTCGGCGAGTCGCACGTCCATCACCACCACGTCGGGTCGCGTCCGGTCGGCCTCGTCGATCGCCTCGCGCACCGAGCCGGCCTCGGCCGTGACGACGATGTCGTCGGTGGCCTGCAGGAGCGCCTTGACGCCGCTGCGGACGACCTCGTGATCGTCGACGAGCAGCACGCGGAGCGGTGGTTTCGCCACGGCCCTACATCCTAGCCGCCGGCGGCCCGTGCACGTGGAGGCGGTCCGGTCGCCCCGGCCCGGGTCGCTGCCTAGCCGCGGGCGGTCGCCCGGGTCTGCAGGGCCTCCCCGACCCGGTCCAGGAAGTCCTTCATCGTGGCCTCGGCCACCCGGTGCAGCAGGGCGCGGTCGAGCGCCCGGCCCACCACCCCCATCGGGGGCCGGTAGCGAGCGCTGATCGACAGCTGCGTGCGGCTCGGGCCGAGGGGAGCGACCTCGAGATCGGCCTCCAGGGCGGGGAACAGGTGCTCGGCGCCGGCGGGGCGCCAGGACATCGGTAGGAGGGTCTTGGACGGGATCCGGTAGGGCTCCCCGAAGTCGATCTCCACCCGCTTGTCCAGCCGGTGCTCGCGGTCGTAGGCGAAACCGACCTCGGCGAGCAGTCGCTCCCCGCGGTCCTCCGCGTCCCGCGCGAGGCCCGGGACCCAGGCCTCCGGCTGGGCGACCAGGGCGGCCTCGACGTCCTCGAAGCGGATCGGCAGGTCGAGGTAGTACCGGATGAACATCCGCAGAGGATGGAGGCGCGGCGGCGGCAGCGCGCAGGGTCGAACGACCCGCTCGGCCTGGGACCCACGACCGGCAACCCGGAACCTCGCGCCGGGTGAGACTTCGGGCGATGGCCGACGGCGGCCGACGGACCGTGCTCGTCGTCGAGGCCGACCCGCTCGAGCGCGAGCGCTACGGGGCCTGGCTCGAGCGCTCGGGTTTCGACGTGCTGGTCTGTCCCGGCCCGATCGAGCCGGACTACACGTGCGTCGGCGCACGGGACGGTGTATGTCCGCTCGTCCAGGAGGCGGACGTCGTCGTCCTGGACATGAGCACCGAGTCCGAGGCGGTGCTCATGGGGACCGCCTCGGAGGAGCTCCTGGCCCTGTACCTCCTGACCGGCTCGCGGGTGGTGGTGCTGGGCTCGCACCCGGGGGAGGAGGTGCAGGGGCAGCTGATCCGGCTGCCTCGGCACCCCGAGGAAGAGCTGTTGCTGGCCGGCGTGACCTCGCTCGTCGGGGCCGGCCCGTAGGTCCCGTGTCGAACGGGCCGTTCGCCTCTAAGCTCGCAGCTGCGAAGGCCGTTCCATGCACGGCCAACTGCCCGCGATCCAAGAGGAGGACGACCCCGCATGACGCAGCGCACCCGACGACGGTGGCCCCTACCCGCAGCCCTGTCCCTCACGCTCCTGCTGGCGGCGTGCACGGGCGACGACGGCGGTGAGGCCGCCGGGGCCGGCGAGCCGCAGGCGGCCGGCGCGCCGGCGAACATCGCGGTCGTCCTGTCCGACTTCGCGATCCAGCCCGATCTGGTCAGCGCCGTCCCCGGCCAGCCGCTCGTCTTCGACGTGGCCAACAACGGGAACGCCCCGCACACCTTCGCCGTGGACACGGGCACCGGCGTCGAGGCCACGCAGGAGCTGCAGCCCGGTCAGACCGCGACCCTCCAGGTCCCCGCGCTCGATGCCGGCGACTACAAGATCTACTGCACGGTCTCCGGCCACGAGGACCTGGGCATGGTGGGCTCCCTCGCGGTCTCGGACACGGGCGGCACCGTCGCAGCCGCCTCCACCGGCGCGACCGGCTCGGGGGGCGCCTCGCACCAGACCGTGTCCGACGGGAGCGTCACGATCCAGGAGATGCTCGAGGGCCACGAGGCCGGCGTGAAGGCGTTCCCGGCCGAGACCGAGGCGCTGGGCAACCAGCCGCTCGAGCCGACGATCGAGGACGGCGTCAAGGTGTTCGAGCTGACCGCCGAGGAGATCCGCTGGGAGACCGAGCCCGACGTCTTCGTGGACGCCATGGGGTTCAACGGCACCGTCCCCGGGCCCGAGTTGCGCGTGAACCCCGGCGACCGGGTGCGGATCATCGTGCGCAACGAGATGACGCAGCCGACCACCCTGCACCTGCACGGGGTGACGGTCCCCAACGGCATGGACGGCGTGCCGTACATCACCCAGGACCCGATCATGCCGGGTGGGTTCTTCACCTACGAGTTCGACGTCGTGGACCCGCCGGGGATGTACGTGTACCACTCTCACTTCAACTCCACCGAACAGGTGGGCAAGGGCCTGTACGGCGCGATCTACATCGAGCCCGAGGGCGGGTTCTCCATCGTGTACGGGGAGCGGATCGAGGTCGAGCACACCATGTTCCTGGGGGACGGACCGACCGGCTACGTGCTGAACGGGAAGGGCTTCCCGGCGACCCAGCCCATCGTGGCGGGCCTCGGGGACGACGTGCTGATCCACCTCGCGAACGACGGCGCGCTGATCCACCCGATGCACCTGCACGGGTACCACTTCGAGGTGGTGGCGGCGGATGGGTTCGTGCTCGAGCAGCCCTACATGGCAGACACGCTGATGGTGGCCCCAGGCCAGCGCTTCGACATCCTGGTGAAGGCCGACCACGCGGGCGTGTGGGCCTACCACTGCCACATCCTGCCGCACGTCGAGGGCCCTCACGGGATGTTCGGGATGGTGACCGCGCTGGTGGTGCAGTAGGCCCGACTAGATCGGGATCACGATCCGGACCGTGGTCCCCTGGTCGGGGGCGCTCTCGATCGAGGTCGAACCGCCCATCGCCTCTGCGCGCTCCTCGAGGTTGGTGAGGCCATCGCCGCGACGGGAGGTCTGCGGATCGAACCCGCGGCCGTCGTCGTCCACCTCCAGGACCGCGGCGTCGCCCTCGCGGTGCAGGCTCAGCCGGCAGGTGGTCGCCTGGGCGTGGCGCCCGACGTTGGACAGGGCCTCGCGAGCCGCCTGGATCACGTCGGCGGCTGTCGGGGCCAGCTCCGCGGCGACCACCTCGTCGATCTCGACGACCGTGACCACGCCAGAGCGCTCCTCGAACTCCTTGGCGGTCTGACGCAGCGCCTGGTCGAGCTGCCGGTCGGCCAAGATCCCGGGCCGCAGCCCGAAGATGTAGTTGCGCAGGTCCCGGATCACGCGGTCGAGCTCGGCCACCGCGCCCTCGATGCGCGCCGTCTGCTCGGGGTCGGCGCTCATCAGCGAGGTGCCCTGGAGCCCCATGCCGACCGCGAACAGGGCCTGGATCACGCCGTCGTGCAGCTCCTTGGCGATGCGCTCCCGGTCCTCGAGGATGGCGACCCGCTGCGCCTCGCGCTGCGCGCGGGCGTACTGGAGGGCGATCGCGGCCTGGTCCGCGAAACGCTGGAGCAGCTCGACATCCTCCTGGGAGAAGGGCCGCCCGCCCCGCTCGCGGGCGGCGTTCAGCGTGCCGATCGCGCGGTCGTGCTGGGACAGGGGCACGAGGATCATGGGGCCCATGTTGCCGAGCTTGACGACGGGTTGGTAGGCACGGTGGTCGCGGGCCGCGTCGGGCACGACGATCGCCCGGCCGCTGCGGATCGCCTCGCCGGAGATCGAGCCCTTCGGGGGGAAGGTCGCCCCCCGCAGCTCCTCGGCATGGGCGCCCTCCGCGACCTGCAACGTGAGCCGGCCGACCGGGTCGAGCGCGGCGACCGTCGCCAGGTCCGCCTCGACGAGCTCCATCGCTCGGCGGGCGATGAGCGCGAGGGCCTCGTCGGACCCGGTCCCGGACAGGATCGCGATGGCGATCTCGCGGAAGGCGTCGAGCATCCGCTCGTTGCGGCGAGCCTCCGCGTACAGGCGCGCGTTCTCGATCGCCACGCCCGCCTGGGCGGCGAGGACGACGAGGGCTTCCTCGTCCTCGTCGGTGAAGGCCTCGCCACCCCGCTTGTCCGTGAGGTAGATGTCGCCGAACACCGTCCCCCGGACGACGATCGGCGCGCCGAGGAACGACGACATCTCGGGATGGTGCGGCGGGAAGCCGACCGAGCGCGGATGGGAGCCGATGTCGGCGAGGCGCATCGGCCGGCCCTCCTCGATGAGGACGCCGAGGATGCCGCGGCCGACCGGCGGGTCGCCGATCGCCTCGCGCACCTCGTCGTCGATGCCGGTCGTCACGAAGCGGTCTAGCTTGCCGTCCGGGCCGATGACCCCGAGGGCCCCGTACCGGGCGCCCGTGATCTCGACCGCCAGCTCCACGATCCGCTGGAGGACCGCGCCGAGCGAGAGCTCGGAGGACAGGGCGAGGCCGGATCCGATCAGCCGAGGGTCCACGACGCTTCCGAGCGTACCCGCTCCGGGACCCGTCGTGAGGGCGGCCGGGTCAGGGTGTCGACCGGCCCCCGAGGCCCGGGACCCGGGACCGGCGGGCGCCGGGCCCCTCGGCCGTTGGGCCTGGTCCGACCCGGTCCTACCGTGTGAGCCGAGAGGGGAGAGAAGGTGACGTGATGAAGCGGACGGTGTCCGACGTGATGACGCGGACCGTCGTCGTCGTGAACGTCTCCGCGCCGTTCAAGGACGTGGTCCGCCGGATGCACGAGTACCGGGTCAGCGCGCTCCCCGTGGTCGACGACGACGAGCGCCTGATCGGGATCGTCTCCGAGGCAGACCTGATCCTGAAGGAGGATCCCGAGCTCGAGGAGGGACGCCTCTTCGAGGGCCGGCATCGGCGTCAGGCCCGGGAGAAGGCGTCGGGGCTCGTGGCGAGGGAGCTGATGACGTCGCCGGTCGTCACGGTCGGGCCGGGAACGACCCTCGGCGAGGCGGCCCGGCTGATGCACCGCAAGAACGTGAAGCGGCTCCCGGTGGTCGATGGGTCCGGGCGCATCGTGGGCATCATGTCCCGGTCGGACCTCCTCAAGGTGTTCCTCCGCGAGGATGCGGACATCGAGCAGGAGGTCCGCGAGGACGTCATCCGCCGCACCCTCTGGATCGATCCGGACACGGTCACGGTGTCCGTGCGCGACGGTGTCGTCCGTCTCGCGGGCCAGCTGGAGCGTCGGAGCCTCGTCCCGGTGCTGGAGCGCCTGGTCGCCGCCGTCGAGGGTGTCGTGGGGGTGGAGGACCACCTGTCCTACGTGGTGGATGACACCGTGCCGACGCCGGAGATCCCGATGCCGTGGACCGCGGTGGGCGGCACGCACTGAGCCTCCCTCGCCCGCGGTAGGCTTCGCCCATGACGGACCCCGCGTTCCGACGCGTCCTCGCGGCGACCGACGGCTCCCCCCGGGCGGAGGAGGCGGCGCGCCAGGCAGCGCGTCTGTGCGTGGCGACCGGGGCCCCGCTGGAGGTCGTGTTCGTGGTCGACACGACCCACCCGCACCAGGCCGACGTGGAGGCCGAGGGCGAGGCGGCGCTCGCCCGGGCCGCGCGCGTGGTGGGGGAGGTCGGTGTGCAGGCCCCGACACGGCTCGTGGCCGGCGAGCCGGCCGGGGCGATCGTCGAGGAGGCCCGCGAGCACGGCGTCGATCTCGTCGCCGTCGGCCCCGACGCCGGCGTGCTGGGCGGGGCGATCCGTGTCGGCCACGTCGCCGCCCACGTGGTCCGCGAGGCCCCCTGCTCGGTCCTGTTGGCCCGGGAGGCCGGCCGGGACTTCCCGCAGCGGATCGCGTGCGGGATCGACGGGTCCGAAGGGTCGGTCGCGACGGCGGGCCTCGCCGCGGCGATCGCCGCCGCCACGGGGGCGGAGCTTCGCCTGCTGCACGTGGTCCCGATCTTCCGTGGGGACAACGCCGAGTGGACCCTGGACGAGGACGAGCCCAGCCCGCCCGAGATCGAACCGTCCGTCCACGCTGCCGTCGCGCGTGGCGTCATCCCGGTCCGCGAGATGGCGATGGGTCGACCCGAGTCCGCGATCGTGGCGGCCGCCGCTCGCGACGGGACGGATCTCGTGGTCGTCGGCCATCGCGGCGTCGCCGGCGTGACCCGGGTGCTCCTCGGGAGCGTGAGCGAGCACGTCACGACGCACGCGAGGTGCTCGGTGCTCGTCGCCAGGCCGCGCCCCGGGACCGCCTAGCTCACCGAGAACAGCGGTTGCTGGAGCGGGACCTCGCTCAGGCGCACGCGCGCGTCGACGACCAGGGCCCCGCGGGGCAGCACCATGACGGGGTTGCAGTCCATCTCCGCGATCTCGGGATGGGCCTCCACGAGCTCGCCGACGCGCAGGATCGTCTCCTCGAGCGCCGCGACGTCCGCCCTGGGCGCGCCGCGGAACCCGTCCAGGAGCGGGAAGGTCTTCAGCGACCGCACCATCTCCTGCGCGTCGAGGTCCGTGAGCGGCGTGATGCGCACCGAGACGTCGCGCACGAGCTCGACGGCGGTGCCGCCGGCGCTGCACGCGACCACCGGGCCGAACAGCGGGTCGTGCGCCACGCCGACGAGCATCTCGACCCCGCCGGGGACCATCTCCTGCACGACGAACCCTTCGGCGCTCACCCCCTGCGCCGCGAGCCGCTGCGACATGAGGGTCGCCGTTCGGGTGACCTGAGCCGCGTCGGAGAGCCCGAGCTCCACCGCGCCGAGGTCGGTCTTGTGGACGATGTCGGGGCCGAACGCCTTCAGGGCGACCGGCCGCCCGATCCGGGCCGCCGCCGCTCCGGCCTCCTCGGGAGAGGTCGCGCGCTCGCTGCGCACCAGCGGGATGCCGTAGCACGCGAGGAGGTGCTCGACCTCGTCCTCGGGGAGCCAGCCCTCGCCATGGGACAGGCCCGCCGCGATGATCGCCGCCGCCTCCTCGGGCTTGACGTCGTGGAAGTGCGGTCGCTGGCCCTTGGGCTTCGAGCGCCACCGTCCGTACTCGGCGGCGTGCGCGAGCGCGATGGCCGCCTGCTCCGGGAAGGCGTAGGAGGGGATCCTCGTGTCGCCCTCCTGCAACTCCTCGGGCAGGCCCTTGGCGGACATGAACGTCGTGACCACCGGGATCCGTCCGCCCACCTCGCGGATCCCGCGGGCGATCGCGTGCGCGATCTCCGCCGCTCGCTCCGCCTGCGGCGGGATGTAGATCACGATCATCGCGTCGACGTCCGGGTCCTCGCCGACCGTGCGGATCGCGCGCTGATAGTCCTCGGCGGTCGCCGACGCGATCATGTCCACGGGGTTGGCGACCGAGGCCTCGACCGGCAGGAACCCCCGGAGCGCGGCCTGGGTGGCTTCGGAGATGGGGCCGACGGTGAGCCCGTTCGCCTCGCAGGTGTCGGCGCACAAGATGCCGAGCCCGCCGGCGTTGGTGACGATCGCCACGCGGTCGCCCGCCGGAGGCGGCTGGCTGGAGAGCAGGGTCGCCACGTCGAACATCTCCTCGAGCGTGTCGGTGCGGATCACGCCGCCCTGGCGGAAGAGGGCGTCGACCGTCACGTCCGAGGTGGCGAGGAGCGCGCCCGTGTGCGACGCAGCCGCCCTGGCACCGGCGGCGCTCCGGCCGGACTTGACCGCCACGATCGGCTTGTCCCGGCCGACCTCGCGGGCGAGGTGGCCGAACCGTCGCGGGTCGCCGAACGACTCGATGTACAGCAGGATCACCTGGGTCCGCTCGTCGTCGTCCCAGTACGCGATCAGGTCGTTCCCGGAGATGTCCGCGCGGTTGCCGACCGACACGAACGACGACAGTCCGAGCCCGAGCTCGGTCGCGTACTCGAAGACCGCGAGGCCGAGCGCGCCGCTCTGCGACAGGAACCCGACCCGTCCCGGGGGCGGGGCGACCGTGGCGAACGTGCCGTTCAGTCGCACCTCGGGGTCGGTGTTGACGATGCCCATGCAGTTGGGCCCGATCAGCCGCATGCCGTACGCCCGGCAGATGTCCACCAGCTCCTGCTGGCGTGCCGGACCCTCCCCGCCCGTCTCGCCGAAGCCGGCCGAGATGACCACGAGGCCACGGACGCCCTTCTCGCCGCACTCGCGGGCGACCTGGGATACGAACGCGGCCGGCACCGTGATGAACGCGAGCTCGACGTCGGCCGGCACGTCCCTGATCGACGCGTACGCCGGCACGCCCTGCACCACCGTGGCCTTCGGGTTGACCGGGTACACCGCTCCGTGGAACTCCGACATGAGCAGGTTCCGGAACAGCTGGCCGCCGATGCTCGAGGAGTCCCGCGAGGCGCCCACGACGGCCACGGAGGACGGCGCGAGGAACCTGCGCACCGCGTTGACCGCGGCCGCGGAGTCGCGGCGTTCGAAGCGTTCGATCGCCTCCTCGGTGATGGAGACCGGGAACTCCACCTCGAGGCTCCCGGGCGTGGCCCGGATCGAGAGGGGGAACCCGCTGGCCCGGAACACGTTGACCATCCGGTGGTTCTCGGGCAGGACCTCGGCGACGAAGACGGTGATGCCGGCGGACGAGGCCGCCTGCGCCATCTGGCCGATGAGGATCGAGCCGATCCCGCGGCCCTGGTACGCATCTGCGACCGAGACGCCGAACTCGGCCCGGCCGGCATCCAGCTTGATCCACTGGGCGCCCCCGATCATGGTGCCTTCGTCGCCGCCGGTGAGGGCGAGCAGGGTCATGTGCTCGACGTAGTCGACGTCGACGATCTTGGCCGCGAGCGTCCGCACGTCGATCGCCTGGGACCAGAAGCGGAGCCGCCGGGTCTCCGGCGACATCGCGATCAGGTAGTCCTCCACGCGGGTGGCGTCCGTCGGACGTGCAGGCCGGATGCGGACCGTCGAGCCGTCGCGCAGGACGACGTCGGAGACGAGGTGGGACGGGTAGGCCACGCTCATGGAGCCATCCTACGGTCGCGCCCGCGGGCCCGTGGGCCCGGACGGACGCCTCGAGCGAGGCCGTCCGGCAGGGGGGCTCAGGCCGCGGCCTCGTCGCGCTCGATGCCCGTGGGGGCGATCGCTCGCTCGGGGGCGGGAGGACGC
>Ga0073934_10002134_pt1 | contig 42918 bp, 42 predicted proteins | sample LarsenN4metaG_FD_76834 | JGI IMG/M metagenome (GOLD analysis project Ga0073934, IMG submission 76834) | Hot spring sediment bacterial and archeal communities from British Columbia, Canada, to study Microbial Dark Matter (Phase II) - Larsen... ...
CTGCAGCGGGCCATCGCCGGTCGACCATACACCGAGGCGATCACCCAGATGATCTCGACCGTGGCCGGCGCCGGCGACGTGGAGCACACGCTGCTGCGGCCCAACGTCGGCGTCCGGCAGAGCATCCTGCTGACGATCACCTCCAACCGTGGGCTGTGCGGGGCGTACAACGCCTCCGTGCTGCGGGCCGCGCTGGAGCAGCAGCGCAAGTTGCAGGCCGCGGGCGTCACGCCCGCGCTGGAGATGGTCGGCAAGAAGGGCGTCGGCTACATGAAGTTCCTGCGCCAGCCGCTGGCCGAGACCATCACCGACGTCGAGGACCGCATCGCCTTCGCGCGCGTCGCCGCCATGGCGGAGCGCTATATCCGGGCCTATGAGACAAGTGAGATCGCGCGCGTAGACGTGGCGTACATGCGATTCCACTCGGCCGGCGTGCAGCGGCCGACGGTCGCCCAGCTCCTGCCGATCGAGCCGCCCAAGGCCAGGGAGCAGGCCGCACCGCGACGCCGGGTCAACTTCGAGTTCTCGCCGCCGCCGGAGGCGCTGCTCGGCCGCCTGATCCCGCAGACGGTGAAGATCCGGCTGTACCAGTACTTCAATGACGCGATCGTGAGCGAGCAGGTGATGCGGATGGTGGCGATGAAGGCGGCCACCGAGGCGGCGGGCGACATGATTAGGGATCTGAGTCGCAAGTACAACCGGGCCCGGCAGACGCAGATCACGATGGAGCTGGCGGACATCGTCGGCGGGGCGGCGGCCGTGGAGTGAAAGTCAGATGTCAGAAGTTGGAAGTCAGAAACTCCATGACTCGAAACTGGTCAAGCCGTCACGCCTGACCGCCCTGATCCTTGAAAGCGAGGAGATTCTGAAGATCGTGACGGCGATCGTGAAGCGATCGCGGGAGAAGGACTGTGACAGCACAGGTCGCGGAGTGACGGCTCTGGATTTCTGACTTCTGTATTCTGACTTCTGAATTCCGCCGGAGATGCTCATGGCTGGCACAGGCGACAACTACGGCAAGATTACCCAAGTCATCGGCTCCACCCTCGACGCCGAGTTCGAGGAGCGCCGCCTGCCCAAGATCTACAACGCCCTCAAGGTCGAGTTCACGGTCGACATCGGCGGCTGGCGCAAGGAGCAGACGCTGTGGTGCGAGGTGGCGGCGCACCTGGGCGGCGGACGCGTGCGGGCCGTTGCCCTGGGCAGCACCGACGGCCTGGTGCGCGGCATGCCGATCCTGGACACCGGCGAGGCGATCACCGTGCCGGTCGGGATGGAGACGCTCGGCCGCGTGTTCAACCTGGTGGGCGAGCCGATCGACGGCCGCGGCCCGGCGCAGGTCAAGCAGCGCAACCCGATCCACCACGAGCCGCCCGAGTTCGCCGCCCTCACCCCCAAGACCGAGCAGTTCGAGACCGGCATCAAGATCATCGACCTGCTCGTGCCGTTCGTGCGCGGCGGAAAGATCGGGCTGTTCGGCGGAGCGGGGCTGGGCAAGACGGTCGTGATCCAGGAGCTGATCGCCCGCATCGCCACGCAGCACGGCGGTTTCTCGGTGTTCGCCGGCGTGGGCGAGCGGACGCGCGAGGGCAACGACCTGTGGCTGGAGATGCAGCACGCCAAGATCGGCACCACCGGCCGCAGCGTGATCGACCAGACCGCCATGGTGTTCGGGCAGATGAACGAGCCGCCGGGGGCGCGCCTGCGGGCCGGGCTGAGCGCGCTGACGATGGCGGAGTACTTCCGCGATGAGACGGGCGCCGACACGCTGCTGTTCATCGACAACATCTTCCGCTTTTCGCAGGCCGGCAGCGAGGTGTCGGCCCTGCTGGGCCGCATGCCGTCGGCGGTGGGCTATCAGCCGACGCTCGGCACGGAGATGGGCGAGCTGCAGGAACGGATCACGTCCACTCGCAAGGGAGCGGTGACCAGCGTGCAGGCGGTGTACGTGCCGGCCGACGACCTGACCGACCCGGCCCCGGCCACCACCTTCACGCACCTGGACGCGTTCATCGTGCTGGAGCGCTCCATCGCCGCCAAGGGCATCTACCCGGCCATCGACCCGCTGGCGTCCAGCTCGCGCATCCTGGACCCGGTGGTCGTCGGGCAGGAACACTACGCGATCGCCCGGCGGGTGCAGGCCATCCTGCAGCGCTACCGCGAGCTGCGCGACATCATCGCCATCCTGGGTGTGGACGAGCTGAGCCAGGAGGACAAGGTGATCGTGGCACGGGCCCGCAAGATCGAGCGCTTCTTCAGCCAGCCGTTCTTCGTGACCGAGCAGTTCACGGGCTTCGCGGGCAACTACACCAAGCGGGAGGACACGCTGCGCAGCTTCGAGGAGCTGTGCGACGGCAAGTGGGACCACCTGCCCGAGGCCGCCTTCATGTACATCGGCCCGATCGAGGAAGCCGCCGCCAAGGCCGAAAGAATGAAGGGGGCATAGCTTGGCCGCTTGTGTCTCGAGTTGGCACGGCCCCTCCGCGTTGTGTGGGTCGCCGCGTAATGACCAGGGGCCCTGCATCATCCAGGCGCCGCCTATAATGTCATGGGTGCGACCATGACCTACATTGGCACGATCAAGAACGGCAAGGTCGAATTACCGCGGGAGTGTGACCTCCCGGAGGGGACGCGGGTTCGTGTGGAACCCGTCGGGGAACAGGCCGAACCGATGGGCCGTTCGGCGGAGGATGCCGTCTATCGCCTGCACGAGCTGGCGGTGGACTGCGAGCTGCCCCCGGACCTGGCCTCGCAGCACGACCATTACATTTACGGAATTCCCAAGCGCCCACGCGGCTCGGAGTAAGGTGTGGCAGCTCCTGCCGTGTTCATGGACACCGCTGCCCTGCTGGCGCTGAACAACCCTCGAGACGAGTTGCATGCCAAAGCGGTCGAAATCGAGCGACAACTCGCCGCGAATCGAGCGCGCTTGGTCACGAGCGACTGGGTTCTGGGCGAGTTCCTGGGCGGCGCGTCGCTGCCGCCGACACGCGGCGCGGCCGCGAGTATGATCCACGTGTTGCAACGCTCGCGGCACGCGCTGATCGTTCCGGCCACACGCGCGGACTGGCAGCGGGCTTTCGAGTTATTCTGTTCTCGACCCGACAAGGAGTGGTCCCTGGTGGACTGCACCTCAATGCTCATCTGTCACGAGCACGGCATCCGCGACGTCTTCACGCACGATCGCCACTTCTCGCAGGCCGGGTTCGGGATTCTGATCCCGTGACGATACGTGCAAAAGCATTGAGCAGCATGGGGGCCTACTGGCGGGGTGTTCCGCCACGCCCGATCAAGGCAATCCGGTACCGATACGCCAGCTCCAGCGTCCGCGCGCGTTCCAGGATGATCGTCCTCCCGGCCTCGACCACTAGTCCAGCGGCGCGGGCGGCGCGCAGGTTCTCGATCGTCTGCGGGCCGATGGTCGGCACGTCGAAACGCATGTCCTGGTTCGGCCGCGCGACCTTCACCAGCGTCCAGCCACCCTGCGGGCAGAGCCGCCCCGCTCGCTCGATGAGCGCGTCGGTGCCCTCGATCGCCTCGACCGCGATCACTTCGCGCTCCTTCACCGCGATCGACTGCCCGATGTCCAGCGCCGCGATCTGCTTGACCAGCGGCCAGGCGAACTCGGCGTCCTCCAGCACGTTCCGCGGCGCCTGGCTCAGCGGCCGCACCGTCGCGTAGCGTCCGCCCTCCGTGGCGGACGTAAGAGTCCCAGAAGGCGCGCCACTGCTCTGTGAGCCCTGCTTGTCCTCCCGAACCCCGCGCACCGGTGTGCCACCGCTCTGCAAGCAGTGCTCGTCTGTCCGAACCCCGCCCGCCAAGGGCGGGGCCATGGGCGGGTGCTCGCCGGACGGGGTGTCAGCCGCCGGCTCCAGCGGTTCCCGCGGCAACAGGAACCCCTCCTCCGCCAGCGCCTCAGGGATGTACTGCGTCGAGTCGATCATGGTCAGCCCACGGCGGCTCAGCTCGTCGGCCACCGCCCGCAGCAACGTGTCGTTGCGCCGGTCGCGCACCTGGAAATACCAGAGCCGTATGCTGGTCAGGTCGGGGACGTATTGCAACCATTGCAGCCAGCGCGGGCCGGCGAACATGGCCGCCTTCCGCACGCGCCCGGCCATCACCACCTCGCGGCACCCGAACCGCCGCAGCGCCCGGATCCAGCGCCCGAGCTGCACCACGCCGCGCCAGCAGAACGCGTCCGCATGCTGCCGCAGAGCCGGGTCGGCGTAGCCGCGGAGCGCAACCACGGCCACGCGCCGTCCAGCGGCGCGCGCGTTACGGGCCACCAGCAACGGCAGCTCGCCCTCGCCGGCGATCAGGCCCAGCGGTTCACTCTGTTCCGCCACACGAGACGCCCTGAACCAAGCGCAACAAACTCAAGCGGCGCGAACTCCTTAGCGCTGCGCGCGCCCGTCGCCGCGGCGCGAACCCCGGTCGAAGTGAATCGTCGCCATGAGCAGCAGATCGACGATATCGACGTTGCCATCCCGGTCGGCGACAACGATCGTCCGCCCGGTCGGCGTGATGTAAAGGAACTCCGGGTGTTGCACGCTGTACTCCCGTCCGTCGGCGGTCCGCAGTCGGAACGCCCTGAACGGTCGCGTGCCGTGGACCTTGCGAATCTGCTCGATCGTCATCCGCCACCTTCAGACCGCGAACCGATGGCATTCTACCTTGTCGCCTCTGGTGCGTCCTGATCCCCTCGTGTCGGCTCCTGAGGGCCGACTCCGAGCCGCGCGCGTGAGTGAGCTGGATGTTACCGTCGCGCCCGCAGCCCGCTCCTACGCCCGCGCGGACGCGGCCCGCTACCGATCCGGCTCGATCTCTTTGACCGTGCCGCGCAGGATCAGCCACAAGCGCCGCAACGGCAGCTCCATTCGCAGCTCGCCCGTGGCGTCCGCAGTCGATTCCAGTTCATGAACTGCCCGTGCACCGGTGAGGAACGTCGCCAGGTCCGGCTTGAGCTCAGAACGATGCTCCAGTAACTGTCCGACCGTCACGTCCCGCCGCACCACCAGCCGCTCGATCTGCCGCCGCAGGCCCTCCAGTCCGTCCAGCCGGGCCAGCTCGACCCGCAGCTCCAGCGGCAGGTCGCCCGCTTCACCGGGGACAAAGCTCCCCAGCGCGGCCAGCCCTGCGGATGCCCAGGCGGGCGCGCCGGCCTCCAGGCGTGCGACCGGCGACGCCAGCCGGTAGCGCGCGGGGGCGGTCGCGAAGCCGGCGGCGGTCAGTTCGGCCTGGGGCGTGCTCAACGTGAGGCCGCGGAAGTCGGCGGCGTGGAACAGGTCGCCGCGGTACAGCCGCGCGTGCACATCCATGAGGATGCGGATGAGGTCCGCCAAGCCGATGCGGGCCTCGGCGACCGCGACCTGGTCCGGCGCGAAGTCGACCCGCATCGAGGCCGCGGCCTGCACCGCCTCAGCAACCGCGTCGTGCACGCCCGCGTCCGAGTCCAGAAACTCGCTCAACCGCCGGGCCGCCGTCACCTTGAGGCGGCCAGCGAGGTCCAGCAGCGCATGCGCAGCGTCCGCGGCCGCCGCCTGCTCCGCGAGCCGACGACCCTCGGCCTGCACATCCTCCCAACCGAGCGGTGAATCGGCCGGGGCCTGCTCCGACTTGGAAGCGCTGCCGGTCGCCCACAGTGTCGGCCAGCGCTGGGCGGCGGAGTCAAGGTCGCTCTGCGAGAGGCGTCTGGCGGCGACGGCCTGATGTTCGCGCCACAGTGCCGCGAGCTGTCCCCACAGCTCGTTTCTCGTCAGCCGCAGGTCGAGCTCGAGCGCGCCATCGGAATAGACGCGCGGCGGGCCCGTGGATGGCAGCGAGCGTACGTAGCGGCGCAGGTCGCGGTCCAGCGCTACGCTGGCGGCGGCCCAGTCGCCAACGGAGAGCTCGTCCGTTAGCCGCAGTTGCTGCACGGCCGCGAGCAGATCGCCGCGCGCGCGGACCAGCGCAAGGCGTTCGAGCGCGGTGCGGGCCGGGGGGACCGATACGCCGGCGGACTGTGCGTGTGCGGCCCAGGCCGGCGCGAGCAGGACCGCCAGCAGCGTTGCCGCGGTACGCAGCAGCAGAGCGTGTGAACCGGCGGCACTCATGCTCATTCTCGAGCAGCGCGACGATGACGATCATAACGCCAGGGGACGAATCAGCGCCAGACTCCTCAGCGCCCAACTCTCGCCGCAGCATCCGCTTGCGAGGCAGCTTGGCGACGGATAGCATCCTGTGCGGCGAATCCTGGACCTGCGGGAGTGACGCGGGATGGCGCGCGGGCGGTTCGTGTATGTACGCGGCGGGGCGACGCCCCTGTGGGTGGTCGCGGTGCTGCTGGCTTTCGTGGCCGGGCTGCTGTGGAGCCGGTCCGAGGGGTCGCTGGCGTTGGCCCAGGCGCCGCCGCTGGCTGGGGCGCGCGGCGTGTACGCGTTCGCGGGCCAGATCGACCGCAACACGTACGGTCTGTTCATGCTCGACATCGAGCAGGGCACGCTGTGGTGCTACGAGATGGTGAACGAGGACGGCGTGCGGAAGCTGCGGCTGGTGGCCGGCCGCACGTGGCTCTACGACCGGTACCTGCGCGACTTCAATTGCGCCGCGCCGGACTACCGCGTGATCCGCGACTTGGTCGCCTTGCAGCGCACGCCGTCTGAGGCGCCGTCCGGCGAGGAGAAGCCGAAGGACGACGCCAAGCTCGGAGAAGACAAGCCGGGCGGCGACTGAGCACAGACGGAGCAAACGATGGCCAAACCCTTCTATTCGCTGGAGGAAGCCTGCAGGCGCCTGGGCAAGGACGAGGCGGCGGTGCGCGGCTTGGTTCGCGAAGGCAAGTTGCGCGAGTTCCGCGACGCCGGCAAGGTGTTCTTCAAGGCCGAAGACGTTGAGTCGCTGGCCGGCGGCGGGCCGCAGGAGGTGGCGCTGGAGCCGGCGGTCGAGGAGCTGCCGACGTTGGCGGAGGAGACCGGGTCCGGCGGCACCAGCGTCATCGGCCTGGCGCCGGTCGAGGAGGATGAGACCGCCAAGCGCAAGAAGGAGGACACGGTCATCACGGCCAGCGGCATCGGCGTGTTCGACGACGACGAGCTGGAGATCGACGCCGACCCGATGGCCAAGACGCAGATCACGACCGGCGCCACGGGCGACCAGGTGTCGCTGGAGGGGACCGGTAGCGGCTCCGGCCTGCTGGATCTGACGCGCGAGGCGGATGATACGTCGCTGGGCGCCGAACTGCTGGACGAGATCTACCCGGGCGAAGAGGAAGCGCCGGCCCGCAGCGGCATGCGCGCCGTCCCGGCCGCTGCCCGCTCGGCGACGCCCGTGCCGGCGCCGCCGGCCGAGGAGGCCGTGGAGGAGGCCGAGCCGCAGGAGGCGGCCGCCCCGGTGGCGGTACTGGAGCGCGTGGTCGGGCCGGTCGCGGTCGACCCGATGGAGGGGCTGTTCGGCGGACTGTTGGTCGGCACCGCCATTCTGCTGGTTTTGGCGGGCAGCGTGGTGGCGGGCGTACTCCAGGGTTTCCTGCCGGACTACGCCCGTTTCCTCAGCGCGCGGTTCTGGCTGTTCCTGGGCGGCGCGGCGCTGGTCGCTGTGCTGGCGGGGCTGGTCGGCGTGCTGATCGGCAGGACGGCTGCGCCACGCCGGTAGACCGCGCACGCATTTTCCCTTGTCAGCATAGCGGGTCACGCTAGGATCGTGCGGCTGCCGTTGCGGCGGCCTCGCCTCGCTAGCTCAGTTGGTAGAGCAGCTGACTCTTAATCAGCGGGTCCTAGGTTCGAGTCCTAGGCGAGGCATTCCGGTCGTCTGAACTTTCAACGAGCCGCCGGCTTCACCAGCCCTTGCCTGACGTCACCACCAGCGGTCGCTGGCGAACTGCCGGTCCCGCAAGGCCAGCGGCGGAGCGATGATTTCCCCCAGCACGAAGGCCACCTGGAGTCCCTCGCGCGTGAGGACCAGCCGGCGCAGGGTCGTCGTGGGCCGCGGCCGCCTGCGCGGCTCGGCGGGCGGCGGCGGCGGCCGTCGCGGCGATTCGAGCCGCGCCGCCGTGGCTTCGAGCGCGGGGACGATGACTGGGGCTGCGGCACGAGGGCGCGCCACGCGAGCGCGCATCGGCTCGGGTCGCGTGCGCGCGGGCTGGACCGGCGTGTGCGGGCGCGGCGAAACCGGGGCGGGCGCCGGTTGGCGCGGCGCCGGTCGGGCGCTCGGTCGCGGCGGCGTTGGCTGCGGCGCGTGCGGCAGACTCGTGCGCTTCTGCGGCGCTGCACGGCCTGGGCGCGGTGCGCTCTCCCGCGGGCCGGGCGCGGGCTTCTTCTGGCTTTTCATGGTGCCGAAGATGCCGGTCAGCACGCTGACGGCGGCGGCGATCAGGTAGACCCATACCTGCGTGTCGATGTCCGGGAGCCAGCTCACAATTCTCCCCGTTGCCGTTGAAGGCGAAGCCGCCGGCTGGCGCGCTCTCGCGAAGCGAGGCCGTGCTGACATCCGCCGACCACGGCCTGGCTGCGCCAGACCGTGCCACCCCATGGCTCCCTGACGGTCGCGGCTCGGCGCACGCGCTACCCCGCACCCGTCGGCGGCGTCGATTTGCGGCTCTCCTGATCCGAGCCGCCGATGCGTTCGCGCATGGTCGTATCGGCCTGGATGTTCCGCAGGCGGTAGTAGTCCATGATGCCGAGGTGGCCGCTGCGGAAGGCGTCGGCGATGGCCTTGGGGATTTCAGCCTCGGCCAGCACGACCAGCGCGCGGTTGGCCTCGATCTGGGCCACGTTCTCCTGTTCCTGGGCGATGGCCATGGCGCGGCGCTTCTCGGCCTCGGCCTGGAAGCGCTTCTTGTCGGCCTCGGCCTGGTCGGCCTGCAGGCGGGCGCCGATGTTGTCGCCCACGTCCACGTCGGCGATGTCGATCGAGAGAATCTCGAAGGCCGTCCCGGCGTCCAGCCCTTTGCCCAGCACCGCCTTGGAGATGCGGTCGGGGTTCTGGAGCACTTCTTTGTGCGACTCGGCCGAGCCGATGGCCGAGACGATTCCCTCGCCCACGCGGGCGATGACGGTCTCTTCGGTGGCGCCGCCGACCAGCCGCGGGATGTTCGTGCGCACGGTGACGCGGGCCTTGACCTTGAGCTGGATGCCGTCCTTGGCGACGGCGTCGATGGTGGTGCGGCCCTGGACTGGGTTGGGGCAGTCGATCACCTTGGGGTTCACGCTGGTGTGCACCGCGTCCACGATGTCGCGGCCGGCCAGGTCGATGGCGCAGGCGGTGCGGAAGTCCAGCGGAATCTTGGCCCGTTGGGCGGAGACCAGGGCCTGAATGACGTTGGGCACGCGGCCGCGGGCCAGGTAGTGCGTCTCCAGGTCCTCGGTGCTGATGTCGGTGAGCCCCGCTTTCCAGGCCTGAATCTTGGTCAGCACGATCGTGGTCGCGTTCACGCCCCGCATCCACATGCCGATCAGCTCGCCCATCGTCACGCGCGCCTTGGCGAAGGCGGCCATGATGTACAGGCGCCCGAAATTGACCGCCAGCACCACCAGCACCAGCGCCAGGAAGATCGCGACCAGCACTACCGCGACCAGGATCCAGTTTGACATGGCCTTCTCGCTCCCGGCGCCGCAGGATCAGGCGTTGGGCAGCGGCCGCACCACGATGCGCATGCCCTCATGGGAGAGCACCTGCACCCGCGCGCCGCTCACAACATACTCGCCCTGGCTCTGCGCGTCGACGATGTGCTGGCCGAAGCGGACCGTCCCGCCAGGCCGCAGATCGCCCACCACCACCCCCACGTCGCCCACCTGCGCCACGCCCGCGTACGGATCCCGCAGCGCCAACGCCTCCGCCGACGGGTTGGCCAGAACCATCCGCCCGGCGATCGGCGCGTGCGGCAGGTAGCGGGCCAGCAGGGCGATACCGATCACCGCGGCGATGACGCTGATCGAGAGCGTCATAATGCCCAGCTTGATCGCGTCCCACGTGCCCTGGAAGGTGGGGATCGAGAAGGGCGGGGCGCCCGGCTCGCTGGGCACGAACGTGCCCACGAACGCCGCCAGGATCAGCATGATCCCCAGCACGCCCACGATCCCGAAGCCGGGGATGACGAAGATCTCGATGCCCAGCAGCACCAGCCCGATCACCAGCAGCACCAGCGTCCAGATGTCGGCCAGACCGGCGGCGTACGGCGCGGCGAGGAAGATCGCCAGCGCGATCAGGGCGGTGGCGCCCGGCAGGATCAGCCCGGGGTGCTGGAACTCGATGTACGCGCCCAGCAGCATGATCACGAACAGCACGCCGCGCACGATCGGGTTATTCAGCCACAGGGCGAACTTCTCCCAGCCGCTGATCTCCAGCATGACCGGGAGGCTCCCCAGCTCATAGTGCGCGCGCATCTGGGACAGGTCGGAGATGATCGCCCTGGCGAAGCCGAACAGCACGGCCTCGCGCTGATAGACCGTCAGCAGCTCCGTGGCGCTGTCGACCGGCTGGCGGATGCCCTTTTCGTCGACCAGCTTCCACTGCCGCAGCTCGGCGTCGGCCTTGTCGATGAGTCTTTTCTTCTCCTCGCCGTCGACGAACTTCCGCTCGGCGGTCTGCGTGTTCTCCAGCCACCAGACCTCCTCGCCGACGGTCACCATGGCGCGGCACAACAGCGCGTCGTAGCCGTTGCGGTGGGCGGAGTCGCGGAACTCCACCAGCACCGGGCTCTCGGCCTTGGCCCGCTCGGTGTCGCCCAGCTCCTCCAGCCCGCCGGTGGGAGTGACCATGATCGGGGCGCAGTCGCCGATGCGGCTGGCCGGGCTCATGACGATCTCCTGGGCGGCGACGGAGATCATCGCCCCGGCGCTGATGGCCTTGTCGTTCACCCAGGCCACCGTGCGCACGCCCTGGTCCGGCAGCTTCTTGATCAGGGTGGAGATGTCGATGGCGCTGGTGACCAACCCGCCAAGCGTATCGATCTCGAACACCAACATGTCCGCGCCGGCTTGGCGGGCCCGCTCAACCCGCCGCTCCAGGCTGCGGCGCATCACGTCGTTGATCTCGCCGCGGATCGGGACCACGAAGGCCCGGCCGCTGCGGCGCGTGCCTTCGGCCGCCAGCGGCGCGACCGTCAACAGCGCCGCCGCCGACAGGTAGATGCCCGCCACGGTCCGACGAATGTGCAACCTTGTGGCGCTACGCCGCGCACTCATTCCGCGAACCTCCACGGCCTTCGAGAGAATTCTCCGCCTGTCCGGCCGCCCAGACCAGTATAAAACTACCGCAGGAGTATATCGCGAGCCGCCTGCATTGCCGCGGGCATGGCGTCGGCGATCTGCTCGAAATTCAGCGCCTGCGGCTGCGGTCCTGCCAGCCCGAGCCCGCGGCGCAGCTCCTCGCGCACCGGAACGTTGCGCGAGTCGCTCTCGGCCAGCGCCTGCTCGACCGGGCGGCTCAGCAGGAAGTCGATCAGCTTGCGTGCGGCGGCGGGACTCGGCCCGCCCCGCACCAGCGCAACGCTGCACGGGATCCAGATGACCGGGCCGCCCGGCTCGATGCGCGGATAGATCAGCTCGAGCGGCACGCCGCGCCGCTGCGCCGCCCACACGTCGTCCGTGTCGGTCCAGCAGGCGTCCGCGCTGCCGGCCTCCACCAGCCGGACGGCGTGCGCGTTTCCATCGGCGAGCTGCACGCCGGCCTCGCGCAATTGCTGCAGGAACTGCGTGCTGCGCTGCGCCCCCCAGCAGTTGAACAGGGCGGCGACGTGGCCGCGCGTGGTGCCGAACTGTGGGTTGGCGAGCACCACGCGCTTGTGCTTCAGCAGCAGCGTCATGTCCTCCCAGGTCTCCGGCAGCTCCTCGGCCGGCACGCGTCCCGAGTGGTAGGCCAGCACGCGCGCCCGCGCCGCCAGCGCCGTCCACTGCCGCTGCGGGTCGCGCCAGGCGGACGGGATGTCGGCCGCCGCGGGGCTGTCGTACGGCTCCAGCAGCCCGGCCCGGGCCAGCTCGATCGTGCCGAAGACTTCGCTGCTCCACCAGACGTCGCAGCGCGGGTGCTCGGCCTCGCGCTGCAGCCGACGCATCAGCCCGGTGGTCTTGCCGGCCTCGGTGTCGTATACGGCGGCGATGCGCACGCCGGTCTGCTGCTCAAACCTGCGGAGAATCTGCTGGGCGAACTCCTGGTCGACCGACGTGTAGACGACGATGGTCTGGATCGGCGTCGGCGGGCGCTGGCAGGCACTGACGAGCCCCCCGGCCACACACGCGGCTGCCGGCAGCAAACTCCGCCGGTGGGTGCGCTGGGCGCCGGCGGCGTTCACGCCTGGCGCGCGGGCGGCGCGGCGGCGGTCGTGCGGCGCGGCGCGCGGGCCGAAGCCCGCCGCTCTTTGGCTGTGTCGCTCTAAACTTCCGCCCGCGTTTATCCGATAGCGCACTTGAAACCGGCAGGCACTGCGCCTGGCGAACAGCGAGTTCAGGAGACAAGCGAATGCCAATGACACGACGCACGACCAACTGGAGAACCGGCACACGACGCACCGGCACGCGCGGCCGCGGCATCACCACCGCCATCCGCAGCTTCACGCCGACGTCGTACAACCCCATGCGCTTCACCCCCGCTCGGCGGGAGGTGACCGCGAAGATTCAGTCCTTCCGCAACATCCACGAGCAGTTCACCGGGACGAACAAGGTCACGGCCTTCTCGCCCAGCGCGGTGAACAAGTGGATCAACTTCATCAACAGCGGCTCGTACATCTACAAGTTCACCAACACCCAGTTCTGCCGCTTCTTCGGCACGCGCTTCAATCGTAGCGCGCCGACCGCGGCGTACAAGTACCTGCGCACGCGCTTCGGCGGCGCCATCAAGGGCGTGACGCGCGGCAAGGGCAACACCTGGCTGGTGGCGGCCACGCCGCGGGTCAGCGCGCGGCCCTTCAGCAGCTACACCTGGAAGTAACCGCACCGGAACTCGTACGCAACTCGCTGGTTCGTCGGTTTGACGCGGCCCGTCGCTCCGTGCGACGGGCCGCGATGTTCTTGCCAGCGCGACCGCGCTTCCCGCTGGTCGAGGCGCCTGGGTTTTCCACTGTCGGCCTGGGTCTGCTGGCTCGCGGGGTTGCCGATGATCTGTCTGCCGTACGGCGATTCGGCGGACGGCTCCGACGGGATGGGCGCTCTGCTGAGCTGGGTTACCTTGCCACGCTGGCTTCGTCGCCCGTTGCGGTTGGGTCTGCTCCAATCACGCCGGGCGCGTCGTGGCGTTCGCCGCTGGGCCCGGTCGTTGCGATCGGGTCTGGCGGCTAGAATTCGCCCGTTTCCATGACGGAGAACGCTGAGCCAGAGCAGACGATGGCGCTGAACTTCACCAAGATGCACGGCCTGGGCAACGATTACGTCTTCGTGCCGCTCTATGGCCAGACGGTCGACGACCCGCCGGCCCTGGCGCGGGCCATCAGCGACCGGCATCGCGGCGTCGGCGGCGACGGGTTGATCCTGGTCGGGCCGCCCGACGCGCCCGACGCCCACGTCCGCATGCAGATGTACAACGCCGACGGCTCGCGGGCGCAGATGTGCGGCAACGGCGTCCGCTGCGTGGCCAAGCTGGCGTACGAGCGCGGCTGGGCGCGGCACAACCCGCTGCGCGTGCAGACGGACGCCGGCGTGCTGGCGCTGGAGCTGACGCTGGACGGTCAGCGGCGGGTGAGCCAGGTGCGGGTGGACATGGGCGAGCCGGTGCTGGACCCGAAGCGCATCCCGGTCTCGCTGGGCGGGGAGCAGGTGGTGGGTATGCCAATCCCGCTGCGCGACCAGGTGCTGGCGGTCACGTGCGTGTCGATGGGCAACCCGCACGCGGTGTTCTTCACCGACGACCTGAAACGCGTGCCGCTGCGCGACTGGGGCCCGCAGCTCGAACGCCACCCGCTGTTCCCGCAGCGCATCAACGTGCACTTCGTGCAGGTGCTCGCCCGCGACCGCGTCCGCATGGCCACCTGGGAGCGCGGCGCCGGCCCGACGCAGGCCTGCGGCACCGGCGCCTCCGCCGTCTGCGTGGCCGGCGCGCTCAACCGCCTGACCGACCGTACGCTCACCGCCACGCTGCCCGGCGGCGACCTGAAGCTGGAGTGGGACGAGGCGAGCAACCACGTCTTCATGACCGGCCCGGCCGAGGAAGTGTTTACCGGCGTGTGGCCGACGTGACCCGACCGGCGACAATGCAACCGCAAAGACACAGAGGAGGCAGAGGGCGCCGAGGAGGATTCGATGCCACGGCTCCCCTCCGTGTGCCACTGCGCTTGAGCAGCGCGCGGCGTGCCGCTGCTCTTGAGCAGCGGCCTGTCTGCGACGGCGCTCGATTGCGCTTCCCGCTCCGGCGCACGACGGGAATGACCCGCCCCGACCGTCCACTCCGTAGCGGTTGCTTTTGGCCTGCCGGGCTGTAGCTTTTGCCTCTCGGTCCGGCGCCGGGGTCATACGCGGAGGTTGAGCGCGAATGGCGATAACGCATGTCGAGGTCCAGAAGGTCGGCGAGCTGGTTCGCCGGCATTATGAGCGCTTCGAGCGGCTGCTGGGCGAAATCCGCCGCGTGATCGTCGGGCAGGAGGACTTGCTCAAGAAGATGCTGGTCGGGCTGCTGGCCAACGGGCACATCCTGCTGGAGGGTGTGCCGGGGCTGGCCAAGACCACCGCGGTCGCGTGCCTGGCCCGCGCCATCCACACCCGCTTCCGACGCATCCAGTTCACGCCCGATCTGCTGCCCGCCGACATCATCGGTACGCAGGTGTTCCAGCCGCAGACGGCGACGTTCGCGGTGAAGCGCGGGCCGATCTTCGCGAACTTCGTGCTGGCGGACGAGATCAACCGCGCCCCCGCCAAGGTGCAGAGCGCGCTGCTGGAGGCGATGCAGGAGCGGCAGGTCACGATCGGGGACGAGACCTTCAGGCTCGACGAGCCGTTCCTGGTGCTGGCCACGCAGAACCCGATCGAGCAGGAAGGCACTTATCCGCTGCCCGAGGCCCAGGTGGACCGCTTCATGCTCAAGCTCATCGTCGGCTACCCCAACCGCAGCGAGGAGCGGCAGATTCTCGACCGCATGGCGACGCAGCGGGCCGTGCCGCAGGTGCAGCCGGCGATGGACCCGCAGGAGATCTTCGAGGCCCGCGCCGTGCTCGACGAGATCTACATGGACGACAAGGTCAAGGACTACATCGTGGCCCTCGTGCACGCCACGCGGCGGCCCAAGGAGTTCAAGCTCGACATCGCCGACTGGATCGAGTACGGCGCCTCGCCGCGGGCCACGATCTACCTGGCGACCGGGTCGCGGGCGATGGCGTTCCTGGCCGGCCGCGGCTACGTGACGCCGCAGGACGTGAAGGATATCGCCCCGGACGTGCTGCGGCACCGGATCATCATCAGCTACGAGGCGGAGGCGGAGGAGAAGACGAGCGAGGACGTCGTGCGGCAGGTGCTGGATCACGTGGAAGTGCCGTGAGGAAACGCCGACCGTCCCTGCCTTTGCCCGTCGAGGGTGATAGAATGCCACGAAACAGCTCCAGTGCGCCCGAGGAAGCGCCATGGTGGAGAACAGCAGCACGGCGGCAATAGCGGAAGTCGCAGTCAGCGGCTTCAAGTCGTTCCGCACGGAGCAGCGCATCGCGATCCGCCCGCTCACGCTCCTAGCCGGGGCAAACAACTCGGGCAAGTCGTCAATAGTGCAGCCATTGCTGCTGATGAAGCAGACCTTCGAGGCGGAATTCAACCCCGGCGCGCTCTTGCTGGACGGCCCGAACGTGCGATTCACGAAACTCGAGCAGTTGCTGTGGCACGGGCCACCCGGAGATACGGCCTCCAGATTTGCTGTCGAACTGGCCCTTGAAGACGGGAGACGCGTACGAACGGTCTTCGGCCCGGGCGAGCACCCGCTTCCGGTGCAAGTCCTGGAGACGCGCTGGGAAAGCCGGGACGGTGTGGTCGCACTCCGTGTGCCGGCGCCCCCGGAACAGTACCAAGAGATCGAGCAGCGATTCGGAGTGACCGAGTTTTTCAGTGAGCCCTGCTTTGTGTGGGCGGGCTCCAGGCGAGACGCGGAGCAGCGTCGCGTCGTGCCGCAGGACTCTTCGGATTTCGTGCAGCCCCTGATCGGTGTCATTCACGTGTCCGGGAACCGCGGCGCACCCAAGCTGTCCTATCCGCTGACCGGCGTGGCCCGCGAGCGATTCCCAGGCGTGTTCGAGCCGTATGTCGCGACATTCCTCTTGATCTGGCAGCATCAGCGTGCCTTTGAGGAAAGTGAGCGCCTTGCTGAGGCACTGAGATCTGTGTGTCAGGTCGGGAGCGTACGGGCGAATCGCGTCAGCGACACCAGTTTGGAACTGTTGGTCAGCCAACTGCCGGACTATTCGGACCGCGAGGTGAATATCGCGCATGCTGGACTAGGCGTATCGCAGGTTCTCCCGGTGATCGTCGGGCTTGAGGCCGCCAGCCCCCAACAGCTTCTCTACCTTGAGCAGCCGGAGCTCCATCTGCACCCGCGTGCGCAAGCGTCGCTCGCGCCTCTGCTGGCCCGGGCTGCACAGCGTGGTGTGCGCGTCGTCGCCGAAACGCATAGTTCGCACCTGCTGCTCGGCATCCAATCGCTCGTCGCGGCGGGCAAACTCGATCCGCAACTTGTGAAGCTGCACTGGTTCAGCCGCGACGAGACCGGTCAAACCAACATCACGAGCGCAGATCTGGACGAGTACGGCCGCTTCGGGGACTGGCCCGAGGACTTCGGCGACGTTGAGCTCAAAGCTGAGAGTCGCTATCTCGACGCGGTCGAGGCGCGGCATGCCAAGAAGTAGCTCGCGGGCGTCCGCACCCAAGCGACTCGTGATCGACTCAGATGTAGTCCAGGCCGCCGGAGGTGCCGAGGCTCAAACGGAGACGGCAAGACTCTGCCGCCAGTTTCTTCAGGCTGTCCTGGAGATCTGCCATCAGGTAGTCCTGACGGCGACGCTGGGCGCCGAGTGGAAGCGGCATTCCTCGAGCTTCGCGCGCAAGCGGCGCGTCCGAATGGACGCACGCAAGAAGGTGCTTCGCCCACAACCGGACGATGAGGTCGGCGTGGTTGTTCAGAAGGTCCTTTCGCAAGTCGAGGACTCGAACGCACAGGAAGCTCTCAGGAAGGACGTGCACCTGATCGAGGCCGCGCTCGTGACGGACAGAATCGTCATCTCCCGTGACGAAACGACGCGAAGCGTTCTCCGCGGCGTGGTCAGTCACGTGGCCGAATTGCGTAAGCTGGTGTGGGTCAATCCCATCCGGGCCGATGAGGGCGCGATCGATTGGCTGCGCGACGGCGCGCCCGCCGACGCCCACCGGCAACTGGGTTACGTGCCACGTCCAGAAGGGTAACGCCGCGTTGCCCGGAATGCGGCTTGCGGTTTGATTGAGCCGGGCCAGGCCGTGCCGCGTTGCGGGGTCGGGCAGGCAAGCCCGCGCGCCACGGCGCGTCGGAACGAAGCGCGACGACTCGCCGATCGCGGCGCGGACGACTCGCCCGACGGTTCCTCGATCCGCCGGCGCTGCATTTTTCGCTTTGTGTTTCAGCCCGCCCGTGTTAAACTGTAGCCGGGAAGGAGGGGCCGCGTGGTTCCTCGTATCTGTGCCTTCTACGGTTATCTTTCAGGAGGAGAGGTCGATGTCACGTCGGTTCGCATGTTGCGTCTGTCTTTGCGCGCTGGGGTTCGTCCCGTCCGCCTGGGGGCAGTTCTTCGCATGGAAATGGGTCCAGCCCTGGACGCCGCCCTGGGCCGCCTACGAATCGCGTGTGGAGCGTTGCGGGCTGCCCACGCCGCTGAGCCGGATCGCCCTGGATGACTGGATCTGCCAGCGCAGCGGCCCGATCATCCGCTACAGTTGGTGGGGCACGCTGTCCCACCCGCTGCAGGGTCGGCGGCCCTTCTACGTCGCGATTTACCCCGCCTCGGCCACCGCTTGCGTGCCGCAGCTCACCCCGCCGCCGCTGTATCAGGTGTGTTTGGTGCCGGACGTGGTGCGCCTGGTCGGGCACGACTGCCAGGACCGGCCGGTGTACTTTCTGTCGGGAATCATTCCGGCCGGGACGGCCCCCTTTACGCAGGTAGCCGGGAACCACTACTGGCTGCAGATCTCGGAGGCCGATGCCGAGAGCATCCGCCCGGGGCTGGAGGACTTCCGCTGGTCGTCGCACCGGCCGATCAATCTCTGTCCGGCTGTCCAGGGCCCGGCGCCGCTCACGCAGCCGCTGCTGGATCCCTGCGACCAGCGCGAAGAAGACCTGGCCTTCGGCCTGAACCCGCGCGACATCAGCGGCAACGTGGCCGTGGGCGGCGTGATCCCGGCCGTGCTGCAACTGAACCTGTACACGCAGGGCCCCGCTGGCCCGATATTGCGCGAGAGCATGTGCGTCGAGCCGGACCCGCAGGGCAACTTCGCGGTGTTCCCCGAGTCGCCGGACGGCATGTACACGGCCGAGATGATGGGCGGCGGGATGCGGCCGATCCGCCAGCAGATCATGCTCCAGGAGGGCACCTGCGCGCGGTTGAGCTTCTTTGACATCGACATCTTCTACGGCGACCTGAACGTCAACGGCTTCATCGACCTGCCAGACCTGGCGCTGCTGCTGGCCGGCTTCGGCAGGTAGGGGCACCGAGCAGGTTCACCTACGCCTGCTGCGCGAAACTCCGGTCGAAAAACCGCAAAGATCCAGCCAGCGCACGTTCCGCGCGCATCGTCCCGATCACGAGCCGCGAACGTGATGCGTCAGCAGGATTGACCGGCTGCGAGCGGTCCCACGCTTACAGGCGGGGAGCGGCTGTGCCCCACGACGGGCAAGATGGCCGCCCTACCCGCAGGCGCGCGGGGGCGCGGGCGCTACAGCCGGTGTGCGAGGATGACGGTGATGTCGTCGGGCTGGGAGCCGGCTTCGGTGAAGTTGCGCAGGTCCTGGAGCATCTCCTTGAGCATGGTGCTGGCCGGCTGACCGAAGCCGTCGCACAGGATGTTCACGAAGCGCTCCTCGCCGAAGACCTCTTCCCTGCTGTTGCGGGCCGTGACCACGCCGGGCGTGAAGAGCACCAGCGTCTCGCCCGACTCGATCTCCTCGTTCAGCAACGGATAGCTGGCAACCTTGAGGCTGCCCAGGGCCGGGGTGGTTTCCGGCGGCGTCAGGCGGCGCTCCTCGCCGCGGTTGTCGACGATGAAGGCCCCGATCGAGCCGGCCATGGCGTACCTGAGCTCGCCGCTGGAAGGGTCGAGCACGCCCATGAGGCAGTCGAGCAGGCGGTCGCTCTGGCCGTCGTAGAGCAGGATGTTGAGCGACTTGAGGAACAGGTTGGGCGCGTGGCCGTGCATGACCGCGAAGCGGAAGGCGGCCTGGGCCTGCGACATCACCATGCCGGGGAGCGGGCCGGTGGCGTTCGTGTGGCCGATCATGAAGCCGGCCTTCTGCGTGGCCAGCCGCACGACGTCGTACATGTCGCTGGTGCGTTGCCGGCCGGGCTCGCGGAAGGCCCCGAAGTTCAGCTCGTCCCACTGCGGGAGCATGCGCGGCGTGAGGCGGGCCTGGATGGCGTGGGCGACGCTGACTTCGCCTTCGAGGATCGCGGCGCGGGCCTTGGCGATGTTCTTGAAGATGGCGTCGAGCTGGGCGGCGAACAGGTTCAGCGCGAGAATGAAGTAATCCAGGTCATGGATGTCGAAGCGCCGCGCGGTGTCGCCGCTGTCCAGGTAGACCAGGCCCAGCGTGCCGTCGGGGCCGAGCAGCGGCCCGGTCAGGATCGAGAGCGGCTGCTCCGGGCTGAGGCTGGGGATCAGCACGAACTGCCCGCGGTCGAGCACGCGCGGCTTGAGGTTGTCGCCGGTCTCGGTCAGCTCGGCGGTCTGCCCGGTGATCATGCGGCCTTCGACGTACTCCATGGGGCCGTAGTTGACCCGTCGCACGCCGATCCAGGCCCGCTGGGCGGCGAACATCTCCAGCAGGTTCTGCAGGGCGAGGTCCATCAGCCCCTCGACCGCCTCGCACTGGCCGAGCGCGACGTTGATCCGTCCGATGCGGCCCAGGTGGCTTTGTTGAACCTCCAGCGGCTCGTCCGGCTTCTTAATGGTCGATCCGGGCGGAAGCTGGAAGCGCACGAAGCGGGCCATGTTGGCCACGCTGGTGCGGCCGGCGAGCTTGGGCGGGGCCGGGCCGCCCAGCTCGTCGAGGAACGCGCGGATGACGAACTCCTGCACCGTCAGCCGGTCGCCGCTCTTCAGCATGACTTTTTCGGTCACGGCGGCCCCGTTGAGCTGCAGGCCGGCCTTCTCGGCCAGCGGCTCGAGAATCCAGACGTCCTTGCCCTCGGGGTAGATCACGGCGAGCTGGCCCGGGATGCGCTCGTCGGGCAGGTGCACGCTGCAGGTGTCGCGCGAGCCGAGGTAGACCGCTTCGTCCTGGCAGACGACCTCGCTGACCGGCGTGTCTTCAACCAGCACAACCAGACGCATGCCCAGACTCGCTGACGACTCTTCCACCTCGACCGCGACGAGCCGGCCGCCAGCTCCTGCACACAAGCGCTTGCGCCCAGCGTACGGAAAAGCCGTGCTCGCCGCCGGCGGCCAATCCTATCATTAGCCGCCGCAGACGGCCAGTCGCATGGGTCTTCGCTGACGGTGCAGCGGATACCGCGGTCCGAAGGGCGGACATGCCTTTCACGCGGCAACAACGGAGACGAACGCGCGGGCCCCACCCCGGGCCCCGTGCGCGATTCCCTGGCCGATCTCCCAACGCGGCCAGGCGAAGACGGGGCAGGCCGACAACGCCTACTTGTTGTCCGGCTTCGTCTCGAACACCAGCAGGTACGGGACGGCGGCGCGGCCGTCGGCGTCCTTGAAGCCGCGGGGCGGCTCTCGCGCGACGGCACGCGTCGATGGGTCATCGACGCCACGCCAGCCGGCCGGGAGCACGGGCGCCCGCAACGGCGCATGCGAGGAAGCTGCTCATGAAACGCAGATCGTCGGAGCCATCGCCGGCGGCTGGCGCAGTACGCCGACCGGCTGTTGGAGATCGCGACGGGGCAGGCGCGGGGGTTGGTCCTGGGCGTTCCTGAACACAGCGCTACAGGCCGGCGGCGGCGCGGACGCGCTCGAGCAGGCGTCGCGCGGTCGGCTCGTCGCTCGCCTCGGCGAAGATGCGTACGATCGGCTCGGTGTTGGACGGGCGCACGTGCACCCAGCCCTCGGCGAAATCCACCCGCGTGCCGTCGGCGCGGTTGACGCGCTCGGTCGCGAAAGCTCTCGCCACCGCCTCGGCCGCCGCCGTCGCCCGCTCGCGCGGGCACTCGAGCTTCTGCTTGACCATCGCGAAGCGCGGCAGGTCGGCCACGAGCTGCGAGACGGTCTGGCCGGTCGCTGCCATGAGCTGCAAGACCAGGCTCATGGCGGACAGGCTGTCGCGCACCAGCGAGATGCGCGGATCGATCACGCCGCCATTGCCCTCGCCGCCCACCACGCAGCCGCGCGCGAGCATGGCGGCGGCGACATTGGCCTCACCGACCGGCGTGCGCACGACCGGGACGCCATAGCGTTCCGCGATTGCGTCGATCAGCCGTGACGTGCTGAGGTTGGCGGCGACCGGGCCGGGGCGGCGTGAGAGCACGGATCGCGCTGCCAGCGCCAGCGTGTATTCCTCGCCGACGTACGTTCCGCGCTCGTCGACGATCGCCAGCCGGTCGCCGTCGGGGTCTTGCGCGAGGCCGATCGCGGCCCGTTGTTGGCGGACCGCGCGGCAGAGCTGGCCCAGGTTGGCCTCGACCGGCTCGGGCTCGTGCGCGAAATCGCCGGTCGGCTCGCCGTTGAGATGGAGCAGCTCGCAGCCGAGTCCGGCCAGCAGCGCCGGCGTGTCGAGGCAGCCGGCTCCGTTGACGCTGTCCAGCACGACGCGCAGCCCGCGCAGCGGCAGCGTGTCCACCTCAACCGCCGCCAGCACCGCGTCCACGTGCCGCTCGCCAGCCTGGTCTTCGATGCGCAGTGGCTTGAACCCCTGTGTGCGCGTGCCGAAGCGGCGCTGGGCGCGCAGCACGGCGATCTCCGCCGCGCGCGACGCCGAAGGCGCCAGCCCGCGCGCGTCCAGGAACTTCACGCCGTTCCACGGCGCTGGATTGTGGCTGGCGGTGATCAGTACGCCGCCCGCATAACCCCCGCTACGGACCGCGTGTGCCGCGGTCGGCGTCATGACGACGCCGAGCTGTGTGACCTCGCAGCCGGCGGCCAGCAGTCCGGCCGCCGCCGCTGCCGCGAACATCTCGCCGCTGGGCCGCGTGTCGCGCCCCAGCACGACGCGGCCGCCGTTCACTACTGTGCCGTAAGCTTGGGCGAATTCGAGCACGACGTCCGGCGTGAGCGTATGACCGACGAGGCCGCGTACACCGGAAACTCCGACCATCAACGTCATGCCGCTTTGCCTCGCTTGAACCCCACGGGCGGCGCCGCTGCGGGCACAGCAGTATGGGCGCGTGTCGGCGGCAGGTCCATCGGGTGCGGTCGGCTGGCGAGCCGTCGCGGGGCGCGGCGCGCAGCCGCTGGTGGCGTGCGCCGCGTTCGTCGGCCGGCAGCCATTATCGGACACACGGGTCTGCTGGTGCGCGGCCCAACGGCTCTTGTCAGGCGGGTCTGGCCGCGGCTACAATGCGGCGCAGCGGAGGCTGGGAAGGAAGCCCTCGCGATACGCAAGTCCTTTCGCGGGGGGCAGGGGAAACGAAGACTCGTCTTCGCGCTCCGCTGGTTCATGGCCTCGGCTCTGAGGCGCCGGCGAAAAGTCTGTCGGAGCGCTGCATGCGCGACCTCAAGAAGCTTGACGTCTTCGTCGAGCTGGCCGTTCAGCAGGAGTACCTGAACGGCGACGAGCGCCTCCGCTGCACCAACGCGACCGAGATCCTGCCGAACCTGCGGCGGATGATGGCGTTCGCGCGCTGGGGCAAGATTCCGGTGGTGTCCTGCCTGGACGCGTTTCCGGAACGGCCCACGAACAACGGCCACCCCATCGTGGTAGTCGCGTCGTTGCACCGGGCACAGCCGCCGTTCTCGCTGTTGCCCAACCGCGTGACGGTCGCCTCCGACAACTTCCTGTGCGTGTCGCTGGACGTGCTGCAGCGCTTCCAGCAGGCGATCTTCATCAAGGAGCATCGCGACCCGTTCACCAATCCCAAGCTCGACCGCCTGCTCACAGAAATGCCCGCCCGACGCTTTGTCGTCTTCGGCATGGCGCTGGACACTTCGCTGCGCCTGCTCGTGCTCGGGCTGCTGCGGCGCAACCGCCGGGTCGCCTTGATCCAGGACGCCTGCGGCTACTGGAACCCGCAGGAGGCTGCGATGGCGCTGCGCCAGCTCCTGGTCAAAGGCTGCGAGCTCTTCACGGCCCCGGATTTCATCCGCCAGCACGCCGTCCGCTACGGTCGCCGCCGGGCGGTCCGCTTGCCGGACAACCGCTCAGTGGCCTAGCTGAGCGCGGTCCGACCGCAACGCAAGCGTGTCTTCCCCAATCCGTCGCCGGAACTGTGCGCCCAACCACCACGGCTACGACGGCTGCGCGCACCGCCGAGGCGGCTGCGCCGCACTCCAACTCACGCCCGGCGCTGCTGTACGCATGGCCCCTGACGCCTGCCGCCGCAGACAGCCCGCGGCGTCGGCGTTGCGTCGGCTTGTCCTGCACAACTATGATTCCTGTGTATGGGTCTGCCGGTGGTAGTCATCGTGGGTCGCCCGAACGTGGGCAAGAGCTCGCTGCTGAACCTGCTGGCGCGGCAGCGTATCAGCATCGTCGATCCGCGCGCCGGCATCACCCGCGACCGGGTCTCGGTCATCCTCGCGCACCAGGAACGCTACTTTGAGCTGATCGACACGGGCGGCGTCGGGCTGGTGGACGCGGACCACCTCGAGCAGCACGTCGAGGGACAGATCCGCTGCGCTCTGGAGCGGGCCGATATCGTGATCTTCCTGGTCGACGTGCACGACGGCGTCACGCCGCTGGACCAGCGCGTGGCCGAGATGCTCCGCCGCCTCGACCGGCCGGTGCTGCTGGCGGCCAACAAGGTGGACGCGGCCGCGCACGAGCCGCTGGCGGGCGAGTTCGCGCGGCTGGGCTTCGGCGAGCCTCTGTGCGTCTCCGCGCTGCACGGCCGCGGCCGCACGGCGCTGCTGGGCCGCGTGCGGGCGCTGCTCGGCCCGGACGCGACCGAACCGCCGCCCGCACCGGTCATGAAGCTGGCCATCGTCGGCAAGCGCAACGCGGGCAAGAGCACGCTGGTCAACGCGCTGGCGGGCGAGGAGCGCATGATCGTCAGCGAGACGCCCGGCACGACGCGCGACGCGGTCGACGTGCGCTTCGAGAAAGACGGCCGCGTCTTCGTCGCCATTGACACGGCCGGCGTGCGCAAGAAAAGAAGCATGAGCGACATCGACTTCTACTCCTACACGCGTGCGCTGCGCTCGATCCGTCGGGCCGACGTGGTCCTGCTGCTGATCGACGCGACCGTGCCGGTCAGCGAACTGGACGTGCGGCTGGCGGCGGCGGTGCTGGAGGAGTGCAAGCCGGTCCTGATCGCGGTCAACAAGTGGGACCTGGCCCGGGAGCGCGCGAATACCGCGAAGTACGATGAGTACCTGGCCCAGGTGCTGCCGATGCTCGATTTCGCGCCGGTCGCATTCGTCACCGCCAAGACCGGCAAGAACGTCGACGCCGTCGTGGACGCGGCCGGCAGCCTGCATCGCCAGGCGCACACGCGTGTATCCACCGGCCGGCTCAATGCCGTGCTGCAGGAGCTGCTCGCGCAGCGCCGGCCGACGCCGCGCCGCGGCGCGGGCGCGATCAAGGTTTACTATGCCACGCAGGCGGCCGTGGCGCCTCCGACGATCGTGCTGTTCTGCAATCATCCCGAGCGCGTCAGTGAGAACTACCGGCGCTACCTGGAGAGCCGGTTGCGGGCGGCGCTGCCGTTCGCGGAGATTCCGCTGCGATTGTTGTTCCGGGCGCGACGCGTGAGTCGCACCGACCGGCTCAGCGCGGTCGGCGCGGGTGAGGGTTGAGATGGCGATCGAGTTCCACTGCGATCACTGCGGCGCGCTGGTGCGGGCCGCGGACGAGGCGGGCGGCCAGCGCGGCCAGTGTGCGTCGTGCCACCAGTCCGTCTACATCCCGACGCCCGACCCGCAGATCGAGCCCCTGGACCTCGCCCCGGTCGACGCACGGGAGGAGCGCGAGCGCCGTCGCCTGCTCCGCGAGTCGCAGGAGCTCGCACAGCGCGTCCTGCACGAGCGCGCCACGCTGCCCGAGCCGGGCGGCGGACGCCGGCGGGCAGGCGCTGCCGGGGCGGCGCGCGGCGGAGGTGCGGAAGCCGGGCGCAACACTTCGGCGTCCCTGGGCCTCTCTCCGGCCGACGTGGAGAAGCTCGTGATCGACTACGCGCTGGCGATGTTCAGCGGCGACCTGAGCGGCGCCGAGGACTTGGCCGCCGACATCCGCCGCAACCTGCGGACCGCCGAGGACGTCATGCAACGGATGACGCTGGACGAGCTTCCGCCGGCCAGGCTGGCGCACATCCCGCGCCCGGTGCTGGTGGGGTTTTTCAAGCGGCTCCGCGGGGCAAGCTGATTTAGACCGCTGCGACGATCTGTTTCGAGTAGATCAGCCGGTGGTCGCCGCGGGCGTAGAAGTCCGGCAGCAGCGCCGCGCACACATAGCCGTGACGCTCGTAGAAGCGGCGCGTCGGTGCGTACTGGGCGCGGGACGACGTGTCGATGTACACCCGCTCGCCGCCCGCCGCCGCGATCCGCCGCTCCGTCTCAAGCAACAGCAGCCGGCCGATGCGCCGGCGGCGATGGTCGGCGTGCACGGCGATCCAGTACAGGTCGAAGCTGGCGGCGGTGCAGGCGACCGGGCCGTAGCAGGTGTAGCCGATCGCACGCCCATCCAGGCTCGCGACGAGGAAGCGGTAGCCGGAGGCGTCGCCGCGGGCCAGGCCTTCGCGCACCAGCTCGACCGCCACCTCGATCTCGCGCGGGTTGAAGAAGCCAGTGGAGGCCACGATGTCGCGGATTGCGCTGTCGTCGTCGGGCGCCAGCCCGTCGCGCAACGTGACGTCGGAGTTGCAGTCGGCGGCGGCGTGTGAAGGATGGCTTGTGCTCATGGGCTGGCGGTTACTGGCTGGTCACACGGAACGAGCGCGGCGTCCAGAATGCGCGCAACCACCTGCTCGTAGCTCAGCCCGGCCCGCTGCGCCGCGGCAACGAAGCCGGCGTCGGGCGAGAGGCACGGGTTGGCGTTGACTTCCAGCACCCACGGCACGCCGTCCGCATCCACGCGGAAGTCGACGCGTGCGTAGCCGCACAGCCCGAACAGCTCCCAGCACTGAGCGGCGATTCGCTTCAGCTCCGCGAGCATCCGGTCGTCCCGCGGCGGAAAGTCGAACCGCCGCGGCGTGTGATGATACTCGAAGGACTGCTCATGCCATTTGGCGGAATAGCTCACGATCCGCGGCTTGCCGGGCGGGAAGGCGTCGAAGCAAATCTCTGCCGGCGGCAGCACTTCGACCCGTTCGTCGCCGGCCAGGAGCGCCAGATCGAACTCGCGGCCGTCGACGTACGCCTCGGCGAACGCCTGACCGCCCAGCCGCGGCCTTCGCGCGCGGATCGCGGCGCGCAGCTCGTCGGCGTCGCTGGCCGCGACGACCGCGCCGTCGTCCAGCCCCAGCGATGCGTCCTCCCAGACTGATTTCACCATGAAGCGGCCGGGCAGCGGCGGCCCCTCCGCCGGCGACGAGCCGGGCACCAGCCACGGCGGCGTGCGGATGCCGTGCGCGCGGAGGATGCGCTTCGCGAGCGGCTTGTTCGACGTCAGGAACATGGCCTCCGTCCGCGCGCCCGTGTAGCGAACTCCGATCGAGTCGAGCAGGGCGGTTGCAAGATGAATGAATCGCCCGCGGCCGGCGGGCGACTCGACCAGATTGAATACGACCTTGGGCCGCTCGGTGGCGATCGCTCCCGCACCCGCGGCCAGATCGAGCGTCACGCCGACGGCCGCCGTCGCATGGCCCAGACGCCGCAAGGACCGCGAGACGGCCTCAACCTGCACCAGGCCATCGCGCTCGTCGGGGCGGGCGTCGGGCCCAACCGCATCGTGCAGGACGACGACTTTCATGGCCGTGCAGCTCGCTTACGCGGACGCGGCGGCACACGCGGCGCGGTCACGCGGCGCTTCGCGGGTGCGAGCCAGGCGCGTGGCGGCGCATCCGGAATGCGCTTCGCCGCCGATTCGACGATCCGCCGGATCAACTCGACGTACGGCATCCCCGCGGCCGTGCAGATCATCGGCAGGTCGGAGTGCGTGGGGTGCAGTCCGGGCAGCGGGTTGACTTCCAGAATCTGGAGGTCCCCGTCGATGTCGGCCCGCAGATCGACGCGTCCAGCGTCGCGACCGCCCAGCCCGCGCCACGCCGCCAGCGACAGCTCCGCCGCCCGCTCGGCCCACGGCGACGGCGCCGGCGAGTAGCGACACAGCTCCTCGCTGCGCTCCTTGTTCATGTAGGTGTACGCGTGCGGTTCGGCCTGGGGCAGCAGCTCGATCTCCAGCGTGCCGACCACAAATGCCTGTTGGCCGCTGCCGATGATCCCGGTCGTAAACTCGCGGCCGGGCAGGAAGCGCTCGACGATCGCCGGCTGGCGAAACTGGCGCAGCACGCGCCGGCACGCGCGGTACAGCTCGCCGCGCGTGTCGATCTTCGAGCGGCCGTCGATGCCCTTGGCGGTGCCCTCGGCGATCGGCTTGACGAACAGCGGGAAGGGCAGGTCGACCCGCGCGATGTCCGCCTCGCTGGCCACCTCAACGAACGCGGGCGTCGGCAGCCCCAGGTCACGGAGCACGCGTTTCGTCATCCCTTTGTGCAGCGTGAGCGACGCGGCCAGGAGGTCAGCGAAGGTGTATGAAACCTCGTACGCCTCCAGCAGCGCGGGAACCTGCGCCTCACGCCCGAAGCCACTCAACCCCTCGGCGACGTTGAACACCAGGTCCCAGCGCTCGCCGGCCGCCAGTCGCGCCACCAGGTTCCGCAAGTGGCCGATGCGGTCGGTCTGGTAGCCGAGCTGCCGCAGCGCCGCCTCGATCGCGTCGATCGTCTCCGGGCGATCGAACTCGGCCGTTTCCTCCTCGCGGAAGCCGGCGGCGAGGTAGTCGTCGCGCAGGTCGTACGTCAGGCCGATCTTCATTCCCGCCCGCACCTAAACCGCAGAGGCGCAGAGAGCGCAGAGGACGCAGAGAAGGAGGTGAATGTCCAGGTCTTCAAACAGACACGAACCGAGCCGATGCGTTTGAACCCGGCCCCGCGCGGAGCGGCCCTTGTAACCCTTCGGAACCACGCGCCGCATTCTCGAACAGTCCCTCTTGCCCGCGGCGAGCTACTCAGGCAGCCCAAGCCCATTCTGACCCTCTGCGACCTCTGCGCTCTCCGCGCCTTTGCGGCGAATTGGCGGCAGCGGATCCGGGTAACGGTACAAGTTGCCCTCGTAGTTTCGCAGGACCACGAAATCCCCTTCGCGGCCGACCACCGCGTCGGGGAACAGCGGGATCTTCCCGCCGCCGCCCGGCGCGTCGATCACGAACGTCGGCACGGCGTAGCCGGTCGTGTGGCCTCGCAGCGCCTGGATGATCTCCAGCCCCCTCTCCACCGGCGTGCGGAAATGGCCCGAGCCGGAGATCGGGTCGCACTGGTAGATGTAGTACGGCCGCACGCGAACCTTCAACAGGGCGTGCATGAGCCGCTTCATCGTCTCGACGTCGTCGTTCACACCCGCCGTCAGCACCACCTGCGCCCCCAGCGGAACGCCTGCGTCCGCCAGCCGGCCGCAGGCCTGGGCCACCTCCGCAGTGACCTCGGCCGGGTGCATGAAGTGGGGGCTCATCCACAGCGGGTGATAGCGGCGCAGCATGCGGCACAGGCCATCGGTGATGCGCTGCGGCAGCACGGCGGGCAGCTTCGTGCCGATGCGCAGGAACTCGACGTGCGGGATGGCCCGCACGCGCTCCAGCAGCCACTCCAGCCGGTTGTCGGCCATCGTCAGCGGGTCGCCGCCGGACAGCAGTACGTCGCGGACCTGCGGGCGGGCGGCGATGTAGTCCAGCGCCTGCTGGTACTGCTGCGTGTTGAAGTGGTACTCGCCCGTCTGGCCAACCAGGCGGGCGCGCGTGCAGTAGCGGCAGTACGTGGCGCAGAAGTTCGTCACCAGAAACAGCACCCGGTCCGGGTAGCGGTGCACCAGGCCCGGCACCGGCATGAACGCGTCCTCCGCCAGCGGATCGTCCGCCTCGCCCGGCAGGTGCACGAACTCGCCCGGCAGCGGGACCATCGTCTTGCGCAGCGGGTCGGCCAGGTCGTCCGGGTCGATCAGCGACGCGTAATAGGGCGTGATCCCGACCGGGAGATGGCCGTTGATCCGCCCGATGGCGTGCTCCTCCGCCGCGGTCAAGCGCAGAATTCGCCGCGCACCGTCCAGGTTGCGGACGCGGTTGCGCAGCTGCCAGCGCCAGTCGTTCCAGTCGGCGGGCGTCGCTTCGGGGAAGAAGCGGCGACGGAAGGCGTCGCTGCGCGGGCTGATGACGTGCGTGAGGCGCGTGACGCGCGGTCGGCTGGGCCGCTCGGCCGGCACAGGCTGATCCGACCGCAAGATACGGCCCGCGGACGCGCGGCGCCCGAGCCGCGCTGTCGCAGCCCGCCCGTTGCCGTTCGGCCGGCGCAGTCGGTCGACGACAGCAATTGAGGGTTCCAGGACACTGAGCCGGATGGATTTGCGGCGGCTACCGCCAGGCTCCGAATCGGAGCCTGAGGAGTGCTCGTCCATTTTCTGCTGTGGACCTCGCCAGGGGCAACGATCGCATGCGTCCGCTGTCCGCACGGACGACTCAGCATTTCGACCGCGCCGCCCCTGTTGCAGGAATTAATACCTTTCGATTTGGCAGCGTCAAGAAGAACGGGCGGTCGCGGCGAGTTTTTTGTGTAGATCGCCGAGCGGGCTGCAACATCCCTTGGGGGTGCACGGTCTGGCGGAGCCAGGTGACGTCTCGTCGGTGAGAGGCCAGGGCCTGCCTTCGGCGGACCGCAGCCAGCGGTGGCCCCCGCCGCGGCGGTACAATCCCGCCCCGTGAAGATCGACGTACATACGCACATTCTGCCGGAGCGCTGGCCGGACCTGGTCGAACGTTACGGGTACCCCGGCTTCGTGCGCCTCCATCACTACGCCCCCGGCCAGGCGCGGATGATGATCGGCGACGCGGCCTTCCGTGAGATCGACGACCGCTGCTGGTCGCCGCAGCGGCGCCTGGCGGACTGCGACGCGGCCGGCGTGGACGTGCAGGTGCTGTCCACGGTGCCGGTAATGTTCAGCTACTGGGCCAGGCCGGCCGACGGTTACGATTTGGCCCGGCTGCTCAACGACCACATCGCCGGCGTGTGCCGCGAGCAACCGCGGCGGTTCGTGGGCCTGGGCACGCTGCCGTTGCAGGACCCCGAGCTGGCCATCCGCGAGCTGGAGCGGTGCGTGAGGCCGGCCGACCGCGGCGGCCTGGGGCTGGCCGGCGCCGAGATTGGTACGCACGTCGAGCCGAACGAGTACACCGGCCGCGATCGGGTCTGGAACCTGGACGAGCCGGCCCTGTTCCCAGTGTTTGCGCGGGCCGAGCAACTCGGAGCGGCGATCTTCGTCCACCCCTGGGACATGATGGGCAAGGAGCGTATGCCCAAGTATTGGCTGCCCTGGCTGGTCGGCATGCCCGCCGAGACCTGCCTGGCGATCTGCTCCATGATCTTCGGCGGCGTGTTCGAGCGGCTGCCGAAGTTGCGGGTGTGCTTCGCCCACGGCGGGGGTTCGTTCGCGTTCTCGATCGGGCGGATCGAGCACGGGTTTCGCGTGCGGCCGGACTTGTGCGCGGTGGACAACCCGGTCAACCCGCGCGCCTACGTGTCCCGTCCGGACGGCGGCACTCGCGGGCCGGACGGGATGACGGGTCCGCAAGCGTCACAGTTCTGGGTGGACTCGCTGGTGCACGACGCGGACGCACTGCTGTACCTGATCCGAGTGATGGGACCGGAACGGGTATGCCTCGGGTCAGACTACCCGTTCCCGCTGGGTGAACCGACGCCCGGCCGGCTCATCGCTTCAGTCGGGGGGCTCGACGGACGGGTACGGGACCGCCTGCTGTGGGGGTCGGCCTGTGAATTCCTCGGAGACGCGGCTGCGCCGAGCTTATCGGCATGGGCCGCCAACGGAGACGGCGTTGTCGGACGGGATCGTAGCGGCTAAGCTGTTGGTATGCGGCAGGTGATTCTGTATCCGGATCATGAGGACGGGGGCTGGATATGTGAGGTCCCCAGCCTGCCGGGCTGCGTCAGCCAGGGCGAGACCAGAGAGGACGCACTAGAGAACATCCGCGACGCCATCGAGGCCTGGATTGACGCGGCGCGGTCCCTCGGCCGCGAGGTGCCTGACGATCCGCTCGACGCGGAAATCTGCGTGGTGTGATTCGCCTGTCAGTTCCGGTCCACCCCATTCTGTAAGCCGAACGTGTTTCGCGCGGTCTTTCTGAATGAATCCTGGTGCCGCCTGCAGGTTGACGCCACCGAGATAGGAAGCGACTTGCTCGATGGCCACCCCCCGCGAGTGAGCTGTCTGGCGATGTCTCGTGCATGCATGGGCCGAGCGTGCTCGCGCAACACGTGCGTGATGGCATCCGCCATTTTCATTCTGCCGTAGTCGTTTCGGGTGCCCATTCCCGGGAACGGTGGTGTACCCGGATCAGCTTCCAGCTTTTGAATCTGGCGCTTGAAAAACGCGACTACGGCCTGGAGCTCCTGCACCTTGTGCTGCAGATCACGCAAATCGGCTTCGGCATCCGCGAGCATGCTTCGGTACTGTTCGATTGTCGCGGCCATGCCCGAATTGTAGCTGACTGAGTGCCTGTGTCAAGCGTCCTTAGGCATCGGCCTAAAACAGCGTTCTCGGTGACTACGAACGCGCTTGACGGCAGACAGCGCCCTGGGTAGGCTGCGCGAATGCTGGGCGTTCCGGATTCCGCGATGGGACGCCTCGGCGCGGTGCGCCAAGCCGAGACGAACGCTAGCGCGCACGCGCGGCAGATCGGAGGACCGTCGTGAGCAGCAAGCTCCCGATCGTGTCCGGCCGCGAAGCCGTGCGGGCGTTCGAGCGTGCGGGCTTTGTGCAACTGCCGGGCCGCGGCAAGGGAAGCCACACGGCTGTCTGGCGTGAAAACCCGCCGGCTTTGCTCACGATCCCCGATCATCGTGAGCTCAAACGAGGCCTCCTACGGGCGCTGATCCGCAAAGCTGGGATGTCCGTCGACGACTTTGTGGACCTGCTCTGAACTGGCCTGGCCTGGTGGTTGGTCATGCGGGGCGGAGGGGACGTCGAAGGTGCGGCCAGCGCGCTTCTGGGTCGACTCGCTGGTGCACGACGCGGACGCACTGCTGTACCTGATCCGAGTGATGGGACCGGAACGGGTAGGCCTGGCGCCGCGCAACGGCGGGTCGCACCGGGTCGGGCTCAGTAACGGCTCCCGCAGCGATCTGTGGGCTGCGCGCCTGGATCGGGCAGAAAGCCGGCCCAACCCCGGATATCCTGCGGACGAAAAGTTTTTCGATCCTCGGGTGAATAGAGTGGACCCTTCGATCGTCAATGAAGCGGGTTTGTGCCGCCGGGCCGCGGAAGGTGACCGCGACGCCCGTCGTGAGCTGTTCGAGCGGTATCGCGAGGCGGCGTACCAGGCGGCGTTCCGGGTTACTGGCCGTCGTGAGGACGCACTCGACGTGCTGCAGGACGCTTTCATCAAGGCGTTCGAGGGGCTGGCAGGCTTCCAGCGGGAGGCCGGGTTCAAGACCTGGCTTCTGCGGATCGTCACCAACCGGTCGCTCGACGTGTTGCGTGCACGCAAAGTACGGCTGGCGGTGCCCATCGACGCGGCCCCCGAGAATGGGCGTACCGTGCCGCTCGTCTCTGATGATGCGGAGGCGCCCGGCGCCGAGCTGGAGCGGCACGAGCTGGCCGAGCGCATCCAGGCGGCGGTGGAGAAGCTGCCGGCGGAGCAGAAGACGGTATTCGCGCTGTACGCGACGGGCGAGATGACCTACGGCCAGATCGCCGGCGCCCTGGGCATCCCGATCGGCACGGTGATGAGCCGGCTGTTCCATGCCCGCCGCAAGCTGCACGAACTGTTGGCGGACCTGGCGCCGGAGGGACTCGAGAAGGTGATCGAATGACGCGCGCAGCGGACAACCTGGATGCCCTGCTCGACCGCGTCGCGGCCGGCGAACTGGACAAGCTGACGCCGACGCAGGCGGCCGAGCTGGAGGCCTATCTCAACGCGTCGCCGCCGGCCGCGGCGCGGCTGGCGGACCTCAAGCCGCCGCTGGAGAGCGTGTTGACCAAGGCAGCGCCCCCGGTGCGCGCGGCGCGCTGGGAGGCGATGTGGGAGCGGATCGAGTCGGCGTCTGCCGCGCCCGGCGGCCTTCAACGGGGCCGGATCCTCCGCCTGATGCACTCGCACGCCTTTCGCTTCGTGGCCGCCGCGGCCGCCTGCCTGCTGCTGTTGTTGACCTGGCGGGTGGTGACCAGCCCGGCGGCGCTGGCGATCCGCCTGTCGGACAACGTCGAGATCGAGGGCCTGGAAGTCTCCGACGACGCCTCCTCGGTGGTGTCGTACCTGGGTGAGGCCGGCGGTCCGGTGATCATCGGCGTCTTTGCGGAGGAAGGAGCGTAGCCATGCGCACCATGCGCGCGTTTGTGGCGGCCCTGACGTGTGTCGCGGCGGCCGCGTCGGCGTCCGCGGCCGCGGGGGACGCGGCCTACGAGGTGACGATCCTGGCGATCCGGGCGACCAAGAGCAACAGCGAGGTCTCGCCTGAGCTGCGGGCGATCGTCCCCGAGCTCAAGAAGCAGTACGAGAACTACACCGGCTTCAAGATCGTCGGGAAGGCCTCCAAGAGCACGGATCAGGGCAAGACGGTCTCGCTCGACGTCACCGGCGGCTACCAGGCCAGCGCTACGCCGCTCAAGCGCGACGGCAAGCGTGTGCAGTTCAAGATGCAGGTCACGAAGGCGGCGCGCGGCAAAGGCAAGGACCAGACGCTGCTGAACACGACCGTCACGATCGACGCCGGCCGCTATCAGCTCTTCGACATCGGCCGCGTCGAGGGCGACGGAGCCGACAAGCTAATCATCGCCGGCTCGGTCCGTTAGCCGGGCCGGCAGCACGGCCGGCTGGCTGGCCGGAACGGGTTCGAAGTCGAACAGCGGCCGGGGGCTGGTGCGCAGCTCGATCGTCAGGAAGCCGCGCGGGCCGTCGGTCGCCGACAGATCGTCGCAGTACACGACGCGCTGCGCCAGCTTGCCGATCGCCACGACACGCCGCAGTGCCACGGGATCGAAGAATGGCACCGGGACGCGCACGATGAGCGGGGTCTCGTTGCGCTCGATGATCAAGTCCACCCAGCGGGCGTTGGGTCGCTGGCGCAGGCCGTCGCGCATCTCGACGCTCGGCTGCGTGGTGGTGAAGCGGCGGCGGTTGCAGCCGATGATGTAGTCGCCCGGCTGCACCAGGCCGGCGGCCGGGAGTCCCGCAACGACGGCATCCACCCGCAGCCGCCGTTGCTCGGCCTGCGGCGTGGCCTGGATGCCCAGGCGGACGTCGCCGCGCGGCTGGCGGCCGCGCCACCAGGATTCCTGCAAGACCTCCGGACGCACCCGGCCCAGGTGCTCCAGCCAACGTTCGACCAAGTCGGCGATCGGCCCGGACTGAATCGCGATGAGGTTCTCGGCGCCCGGCGCGGCGGCGTTTCGCGAGAGTTGCAGCAGGGGCGCGAGGTCCGCGGCGGAGCGGCGCCGTGCGGCGACGATTTCGCGCAGCCAGTCCAAATGTGTCGCGACGATGAGTGCGTCCTGGTCGACCAGCCAGCAAAGGTGCAGCTCCCCGATGCCGGCGTCGAACCGTTGCGCCGCGGCGCTGAGGTCCAGCAGCAGCGCCGTCGCGTCGTCGACGCGCTCCTCGCGGATGGGCGGCAGGGGCGGCAACCCGCGACCGAGCGTCAGCACGTTGAGCAGCGCCACGGTTGCGTCGACCAGCAGGCCGAATTCCAGCTCGACCTCGCCGCGGTCTTCGGCGCTCACCAGCAGTGCCGCGGCGGGCAGCGGCGGGGTGGCCGGTCCGCTGCTGGCGGCGCGCACGGGCCCGATCGCCAGGCAGGTGCGCTGGCCGAGCGCGCCGGCCAGCCGGCGCAGTGACTCCATCTGCGTCGGGAGGTGCAGCGCCCCGCGGAGCACGTCTCGCTCGGGCAGCCGCTCCAACTCCGACAGCAGCCCGCGATAGTCAATCTGCCCTTCCCAGGCTAACAGGGTGCGCGCCGGCAGTCGGCGGATCAGGCTGCCGCTTTCCCTCGCCGCGGCCTGCGGTGCGGGCACCCCGCGCCCGACCGCCGTGAAATGCAGCAGCGGGCCTTCGCGATGGAGGGCCAGCAGCACGGCGTCGGCGCTGCGCAGGGCAAGCGCGGGCACGCTGACGGGTGGCGCCGCGCTGGCACTGGGCGGCGAAGCCGCGTCGGCGGCGGGCTGCGACGTGGGCGTGCGGGGCTGTGTGGTCGGAGGCGACACGGCGTCTGTCGTCCTCGCGGCGCGTGAGAAGACGATGCCCGTGGCGCGCGGCGGGACGCGCGCCAGCAGGGCGCGAAAGTCCGCGTCGTCCGCCAGTGAGCGCCGCGCGCGCTGCGCGGCGAACTCGCGCACGCGCTGGAACATGCCGTCCCGCCGCGTTGCGTCGCCGAAGATCAGCACGTCGTCGAGCACAACGACGCCGATGCTGACCAGCAGATAGGCCTCCGGCTTTTCCGGCTCCGCCAGTCGCTTGGCCTGCCAGCGTGCAAGGAGCTCGTTCGGGCTGGTCTCCGCAGCCGGGCGGCAGAGCACCAGCGCGTCCTGGGACCGGCCCGGGCCTTCGCCGATGAAGGCGACGCCGCGCGCGAACAGCACGCGGATGGCCTGCTCCGGCTCCATGCGAACCGTCTGCTGAATCTGCCGTCGCCACTCCTGCGTGTCCTGCGGGCCGGAGGGCTGGCCGGCGAGCTCGGCCAGCGTGGTCCAGATTTGCGGCTCGGTCAGCGCGGTGAGCAGGTCCTCGGCCCCGCGCACCTCCACGAACAGACCGACGTCGGCGGGAACGTAGCGCGCCAGCGAGTCCAGGTCTGGTGCTTGTGGGAAAGCTGGCGGAGCGAAGAGCAGAGCCGCCGCGAGGCACAAGCCGTGGGCGGGGCGGCGCCGTGCATCCCCGCCGTGCTGCCGTTTCACAAGGATCACGGTCAGAACGAGACCTTCCCGGCCGCGTCGTCGTCCGCCAGCGCGCCTTCGTCGGGATGTGCGGGCGCGAGAAACTCGCCGAACGGCCCCCACGGGGCGAGCCGACTGACCGACTCGGCCAGCTCGTCCAGGAATGGCAGTTGCGCGGCGAAATTCACCGCGGCAAAGACATCGTTCTGCAGGTTCGACCGCGCCGCCAGAATCTGGTTGCCACGCGCATACATCAACTCGAGCAGTTGAGATTTGTCGCGCTCGGCGATCGCCGTCCCGATCTTCGCAATCATCTCGTCGCTCGGCTTTGCCGCCGGTCGCGCGGACGGCGCGGGCTGCCGCCACGCGAGCCACGTCACCGCAAACAGCAGCACCGCCGCCGCCTGCGCCATGACCGCGGACGCGACCACCCACCTTCGCCGCCGCGCGAGCGCGATGGCCGGCCGGCGGCCGGCAACCGCCGTCATTACCCGGTCCGTAAAGTCGTCGGACGGGGCCGGCGTCTGCCTGTCGCGCGCCAGCACGTGCTCGCACGCCTCCAGCATCGCCAGCCGTTGCTGGCACAGCGTGCAGCGCAGCCGGTGCGCGTCGAACTCCAGCCGCAGCGAGCCGCTCAGCTCGCGGTCCAGATACGCGTCGAACAGCCTTTCAGCATCCTGGCAGTTCATCGCCGAATCTCACGCGCTCGAATCGGCCGCGAAGCGCACCGCCATCCAGTCGGCCACCAGATCGGCGTCCAGCAGCTCGCGCAGCCGCTCGCGGGCCCGGTGCAGATGGCTCTTGACCGTCACGGCCGGTATCCCCAGCACCGTCCCGATTTCCTGGCAGCTCTTGCCCTCGCGATAGAAGAGCAGCACCGCGCTGCGCTGCGGCGGCGTGAGCTTCTCGACCGCCGTCCAGATCAGGTCGCGCAGGCGGCGGGCCTCCTCGCTGTTGGCCAAGGCTGCCGACGCATCGGCTTCCGTGCCGCCCAGACGGGAGAAATCCATTTCGCCCGACAGGGCCTTCTTCCTGCGAAGGCCGTTCAGGCACAGGCGGTACGCGATGGTGAAGAGCCAGGTGCTGAACGCGTAGTTTGGGCTGTAGCTGTCCAGCGACTCGTAGGCCCGCACGAACGCGTTCTGGCAGATGTCCTCCGTCTCGTGGTGGCTGCGGACCATCCGCCACACGAAGGCGAACAGACGATCCTTGTATGCGTCCACGAGCTGGCGGAACGCCTCGGGCCGACCCTGGCGGGCGCGCCGGATCAGCTTCAGCTCTTCCTCGCGCGTCATGCACACCTCGCGCGGCACCGCTTCTTCGCGCATGTGCATCCGCCGACAGTATATACCGGTCGAGCGCCGGCGGGTTGCACGGCTTTTCGGGAGGCGCTAGACTGGCACGGGCCCTGCGCCTGTCCCTTACAACTGTACATTGATAATGAATGTCGGTCCACCGCAAGCCCCACGGATCCGCAACAAGAAGGCCGCGTTCAAGTTCGAGATCCTGGAACGGCTCGAGGCCGGCATCGCGTTGACCGGTAGCGAGGTCAAGAGCCTGCGGGCCGGCCAGGCTTCGCTGGACGAGGCCTACGCGGTCATCCGCGGCGACCAGGCCTACCTGCGGGATTGTAACATAAGTCCATATCCACAAGCAGGTTATGCGCAGCACGCCGCGACCCGCGAGCGCAAGCTCCTGCTGCACCGCCGCGAAATCCGCCGCCTGCACAAGCGCGTCGCCGAACGCGGGCTGACGTTGGTCCCGATGGAGATGTACTTCAACGAGCGCGGGATTCTGAAGGTCCGCCTGGCGCTGTGTCGCGGCAAGAAGCTGCACGACAAACGGGCCGATATCAAGAAACGCGACCAGGAGCGCGACATCCGCCGCACCCTGCGGCGGAAATAATGCACCCCGAATGAGCGCCCGGCCGAGACGAACGCGGCGCTCGTGACGCCGACGGGTGGGGAGGGCATCCTGCCCGCCGCGGAGCGGCCCGCGCCCTGCCCAACGGGAAGGGCCAGCTCCCGCCGAGCCGTAGCGCCCGCCCCCCGCGCGGCCGCGGAAGCGCTCTTCGACCGCGACGCGAACCCCTCTCTTTCGACCACGACGCGAATACGAGCGGAACGGGCCGGCGAACGGGTTCCTGTTCTGCGAGCCGTCGGCCGGCCGTCGGCGGGCCGTGGTGACCGATCGGCGGACGAAAATGCGACTGGGCCGAGAACGGGCCGGGCGGTACCATGCGAACGGCCTGTCGACACGATCACGGAGCGGATCATGGATACCTTGCGCGAACTCTTCGCCCACAACGACTGGGCGCGCGACAAACTGCTCGGGCTGGCCGCCGGGCTGAGCGACGAGCAGCTCGACCGGCCGCTTGAGATGGGCAAGGGCAGCCTCCGCTCCACGCTGCACCACCTCTGGGCAGCCGAGCGCATCTGGCTCGACCGCTGGCTGGAGAAGCCGCAGCCCAAGTTCATCGAGCCGGAGCCGGGCCTGCCGATCGCCGCGCTGGCCGAACGCTGGCGCACCACGGCCGGCGAACGGGAGGCGTTGCTCGAGCGCCTCGACCCGGACGGCGGCGGCCGGCGGATCACGTTCACCAACACCAAGGGCGAGACGTATACCTTCCCGCTGGGCGACATGCTGCTGCACGTCAGCAACCACGGCGTGCACCATCGGGCGCAGGCGCTCAACATGCTGCGTCATTGCGCCGTCAAGCCGCCGGGCCTCGACTACCTGTTCTTCCGCCTGGAGCAGCCGACCGTCGAATACGAGACCGCGGCGCGTGAGCAGGTGCGCGCCTGGGGCTTCGCGATGAGCGAGCGGCCGGCGCCGCCGGCACGATTCGACCTGGACACGATGGGCGAGTATTTCCGTTACGGCGATTGGGCGTTCGAGTGCGTGAGGTCGGTCGCCGAGCGGCTGGGGGATGAGCAGCTCGACCAGCGTTTTGAGATGGGCGTGGGCACGCTGCGGCGCACGCTGCTGCACATCCGTGATGCGGAGCAGTGGTGGTATGACAACTGGACGGCCGGTCCGCGGCCGTTCGCGAAGCTGCCGGAGACGACGTCGTTGGCCGAGCTGAAGCAGCGTTTCGCCGAGACGGCAACGGCGCGGAACCGCTACCTGGACGGGCTGAGCGACGAGCAACTGCAGCGCGCGGTGGCGGCCGAGATACGCGGCACGCGGCTGAGTTTCCGCCTGGGCGAGAGCCTGCTGCAGCTCTGCGGTCACGGCACGCACCACCGCGCCCAGGCCTTGAACATGCTTCGGCGGCTGGGAGCGGAGACGCCCGGCCTGGACTACATCCTGTGGTTCCGCGACCACGCCAAGTAGATTCCAGACAACCACAGCGGCACAGAGGCACGGAGGGGACGAAAAGTGTCCACGTGGGAGGTGACGCCAGGGAGCCGCAGGATCCTCGCCCGAGCGAGCTCCAGCGAGGAGCGTGATCCGCTCACCGGGAGGGTGAGCGGGGCCGCCATCGAGGTCCACCGACAGCTCGGGCCAGGGTTGCTCGAGTCAGTACTATAGTATAAGGACGCGTATGGCAAACACACAAGTAGACACGCTTCTATTCCTGCTGGACCAATGCTACAACCGCCCGGCCTGGCACGGGCCGAACTTGAACGCTTCCATCCGCGGCGTCGGCGCGAAGCAGGCCGGCTGGCGGCCGCAGCCCGGCCGACACAGCATCGCCGAGCAGGCCGTGCATGCCGCGTACTGGAAGTATGTCGTTCGCCGGCGGCTGCGCGGCGAGAAGCGCGGCTCATTTCCGCTCGAAGGCAGCAACTGGTTCCTGCTGCCGGACAAGCTGACCGAGCGAGCATGGAACGATTACCAGCAATTGTTGGCGGAGCAGCACACGCTGCTGCGACAGGCCGTCGCGGGCCTGGGCGGTGGCAGGCGCACCGCACTGACCAAAGACCAGCTCCGGCGCATCAGCGGCATCGCCGCCCACGACGTCTACCACGCCGGCCAGATTCGCCTGCTGCGGGCGCTGTATGAAGGGCGGGCGTGAACGGGTCGGGCATAACTGCAAGGGACTCCTCATGCGTGCGCGCGTATACCTTAGAGTCGCGTTGGCTGCCCTTTGTACACCGTGCTCGGGCCTCGCCCAGGAGGAATCCCCGGCGAAGTGCGCCCGGATCGCACACACCTACTCCATCGTCGCCCGCGACCCGCACACCGGCGAGATCGGCGTCGCCGTCCAGTCGCACTGGTTCAGCGTCGGGCCGATCGTGCCGTGGGCGGAGGCCGGCGTCGGCGCGGTCGCGACGCAGTCGCTGGTCGATCCGGCATACGGCCCGCTCGGGCTGGCCGCCATGCGGCTGGGCAAGTCGGCGCCCGATGCGCTGCGCGGCCTGCTGGCCGGCGACGACGGCCGCGAGGTGCGGCAGGTAGCGATGATCGACGCGCAGGGCCGCGTCGCCGCCCACACGGGCAGCAGGTGCATCGCGGAGGCCGGGCATATCGTGGACGAGGCCGGGCAGTTCAGCGTGCAGGCCAACCTGATGGAGAAGGACACCGTCTGGCCGGCAATGGCCAGCGCCTACCGCGAGGCCAGTGCGAGCGCCGGTCCGAACCCCGCCCGCCAAGGGCCGGGTGCCCGCGGCATCGGTCCGAGCCCTGCCCGCCAAGGGCGGGGTGCCGACGGCGCCGATCCGAACCCCGCCCGCCAAGGGCGGGGCCCCACCGGTGGCGATGGTCAGCCTCGCCCCGACCTCGCCGACCGCCTGCTGGCCGCTCTGGAGGCCGCCGAGCGCGAGGGCGGCGACTTCCGCGGGCGGCAGTCGGCGGCGCTCGTGATCGTGCGGGCGCAGCCGACCGGCAAGCCGTGGCAGGACCGCACCTTCGACCTGCGTGTGGAGGACCACCCCGACCCGGTCGGCGAGCTGAAGCGCCTGGTGCGCATCCAGCGGGCGTACAACCACATGAACGCCGGCGACCTGGCCATCGAGCACAAGGACTTCGAGGCCGCCAACCGGGAATACGCGGCGGCGGCCAAGCTGGCGCCGGAGATCGTCGAGCTTCCGTTCTGGCAGGCGGTGACGCTGGCCGCGAACGGCCGCGTGGAGGAGTCGCTGCCGATCTTCCGGCAGGTCTTCGCCCGCGAGCCGAAGTGGGCGGACCTGGTCCCGCGGCTGGTGAAGGCGGAACTGCTGCCAGCGGACCAGGCGACGGTCCATCGGATTCTGGCGCAACGGTCGACCGAGTGATCACCGGGGCCGAAGACTGCGACTCCCGAGGCATTTCCCACAGAGGTTCTGCTGGGTTGGAATGCGATGGAACACGAATTGCCCGCTTTTCTGCGGTCAATGACGCGAAGAACGACTTGGACCTCGACGAGTTCTTGGAACACTGCCGAGCCGTCCTCGGATTCTCAGGCAATTCAGCCTGAAAGGCTGACCATCAGTAGCTGGGGGCAGAGCGCAGCGCCGCCCCCGGAACGCCGTCGTCGCCGTCGAGCCACGACCCTGAAAGGGTTGTCTTACGTCGCTGAGGTTGAGAAGCCACCGCGCGGCATCTAACAGGCCGCTAAAGATCGTGCGGTTTCAGCGGAGATTTTGGGTCTCTGAGATTCGCGGCGGGTTGTCTTTAGAAAGAGACCTGCCGACGAATCCCTTAACCCAAGACCACCCTTTCAGGGTCGCATGTGTGCATACACTCCGCCAACCGGGGGCAGAGCGCAGCGCCGCCCCCGGAACGCGCCGTCGCCGTCGAGCCGCGACCCTGAAAGGGTTGTCTTACGTCGCTGAGGTTGAGAAGCCACCGCGCGGCATCTCTAAAGAGACCTGCCGACGAATCCCTCAACCCAAGACGACCCTTTCAGGGTCGCATGTGTGCATACACTCCGCCAACCGGGGGCAGAGCGCAGCGCCGCCCCCGGAACGCCGTCGTCCGGACACACGACCCTGAAAGGGTCGTCTCAGCCCGACGGGCCCTCTCAGGGCCCCTAGCGCCAGATGTACCGGAGATCGTACGGGACGTTGTATTTCTCCAGGAATGCCACAAACTCATCCTCAAACGTGATGCAGCGGTGACGTTGTTTCTGCCGCGCGATGTAGTCCTTCACCGCCTGCACCTGCGACTCGCCGATCGAGAAGGCCCCGTAGCCGTCCTGCCAGTGGAACCTGCGGAACCCCGGCCCCCTGGTCTTGATCCAGCGCGAGGAATCCTTCTTGACGGTCATGATCAGGTCTTTCAGCGCCAGGTTCTTCGACAAGCTCACCAGCAGGTGCACGTGATTCTCCGTCCCTCCGACCGAGAGCAAGGGAGATTCGTTCGTTCGACAGATCGCCCCCAGGTACGGGTACAGCTCTGGCTCGATCGCCGGCGCGATCAGGTTGGTGCGCGCGCGGGTCGAGAAGATGACGTGCACGAGCAGGCGGGTGAGCGTCTGTGCCATGACGATTCCTGCATTCCGCGATGCGGCGATCTTACCCAAGACGACCCTTTCAGGGTCGTGTGAGTGACGGCGTCACGTCAACCGGGGGCGGCGCTGCGCTCTGCCCCCGGCTACTTTGACGCAGCCCTTCGGGCTGCAACCGACGCGGAAGCCGCCGACTTCGGTGGGCGCGGCGTAACCGCGCGGGCTGAAGCCCGTAGC